>JRHI01001762.1_pt1 | contig 16906 bp, 16 predicted proteins | sample 215371 | NCBI WGS metagenome assembly JRHI01 (sample SAMN02929681, study PRJNA255918) | sediment metagenome | biome: cave system; feature: Ice Cave; material: Sediment; isolation source: sediment from deep within a dark volcanic ice cave with no known source of... ...
CCCGACCCCTTCACCGGCTTCGGTTGCGGCTTACTCCTCCCCAAAAGATCATCAGAGGAGGGTGGCATGGAGGAGTTCCCGCTGTTACGGCCCGCGATCCGTTCCAACGCCGTGACCCGCTCGACCAGCCGCGCGTTCGCCGCGGTCAGCTGCTCAATCGCCTTGGCCTGCGCAGCGATCACCATGTCCCGGGACCCGCACGACTCGCACCCCGGCGTAGGCGGCGGAGGCTCGGGCACCCAGACATGATCACCACAGTCCGGACCTAGATCAACACGACACGCCGACCGATGACCACCTCACGCCGACGCCTGACAGGCCTCGCGCACAGCTTCCCTCCCAGCCCTGCAATCCGTCATCTGGCCGACCACGTGAATGTTTACCTCCCAGCGTGGCGGCGATCTGGATGCTCATCCCGGCCATCCGGCCTTGGCCGAGAACAGATCGGATCGGCCGATGCCCCGGGAAGGTTCGCGCGACACCACGAATCGCGACACCACGAATAAGGACCCCCGGCCGGCCGTTGGTTGAAGCGGAGCTGCCCCCGTCATGCTCCCCCGGGCTCCCGGCGGCCGGTCGGTCCCATCGCGACGTTCGGAAGATCAACACGGCGAGACCGGCGACTCTTGTTCCTGACATTGCACTGAGCTTGCGGATAATTGAGCATATGCACGCGCGGCTGAGCGTGCGCATAGTTAAGTCATATGCAAACGAAGCTGAACTTGCCAGACTGGATGCTGGATCCGTCTCTGTTTATTTCGAATTTCCACTTTCCACAGTATATTCGTTCAAAGTATGTTCACTCACGGACCCCAGCAATGACAGGAGCACTCCCTTAAACGGGTGAGGCACCACCAAAGGTGGGAGACGATCATGGACAAAACCGCCCTGTACGCGCGTGACATCAGCAGCCTGACCTGCCGCAGGAGCACCAAGAGTTCTCCCGATGGCCAAGAGCGTGTGGAAGTGACTGAGCTTGGCCGCGGTGCCGTGGCACTGCGAGACTCCAACAACCCCACCCGGCCGGACCTTCGATTCGCTGCTTCGGAGTGGGTGACCTTCGTGGACGGGGTCCGTGACGGCGAGTTCCGACCGATGAGCGTTCGAGTCCAGATGATGGGTAACGGATCGGCCTCGCGGTACCCGGGTGTCTTGCACCTACCGATCGGCGAGTGCGGGATGCAGCGGTTGGCCCAGGATGCGGTCCGGGTGACCGCGGCGGTTCTTGGCGGGTGCCCGGAGACTTGGCTGGCCGTGACAGCGCTGGTGGCGGTCTGTGCGTGCTTGTCGGCGTCGTCTGGCTCACCAACCGTGAACTGGTACTTGCGGTCCATGGCCGACCGAGACACCCACCGCGGCGAGTTGCTGCCCGATGGCACCGTGCTCGTGTTTCGACCGCGCGGGGCTGTGCGGTTACCCGCCCGACTGTCGGCGGGCAGGTATGTCCGGCGTATGCCAGGGGTGCCGGGTGACCGGTTCGGCGCGCTGGGCGGTGTCCCCGCGGGACTCTGCGTGCACCTGTTATTACCCCGAGGGCAGCCACCTCCCCGGACCGCTCAGGCACGCTGCGGGCATCTGCTGCCCACAGCTGTCAACCACACGACCAGCCACCACCCGGCCCGGCGTGCGAGCCCTGCCGTGCGATCTTCCTCGCGGAACTTTAGGTTGCCGCAGTGAGTGGGCCGTCCACCAGCGACCGTCCGGCCTACGTCGACCAGCTCGCGGCGACGGTCGAGGAGATCGGACGGTTGCAGTGGACGCTCGGTCAGGTCGTGACGCTGGCCGACGACGCGCGCGGGCTGTCCACCGAGCAGCTACGGGACCGGCTGGCCACGCTGGCGAGGCTGTCGCTGACCGACCGCGGGCGGGCTCGGTACGCGCAGCTCTCACCGAGCGATGAAACGCGAGGAACCCTTGACCGGTGCTGACCTATACCACTGGCTTGCGCTGCGCAGGGKCAGCGCCGGTGGAGTAACGAAGCTGGGTGACCGGTGGCGAGACCATGGCCACCGGGTACCGGATTACATCACCGATGCCCTCACCGCGTTGCGCCAGGATGACCTGGTGACGCTGACCAACCCGCACCCGGGGGGCATGGCCCGGGCGGCGCTCACCGACGTCGGAACCGCCCGTTTCGAGCAACTGCGCCAGCTAACCCGCAGCATATCCGCCGCCCAGTCCACGGCCACCGTCTGCTGGGCGGACAACATCACCGGGGCCCATTCGAACCCCCGAAGCAATCGACAAAGACGACTGTGCCGTAGCAGCCGTTCGCTCAATCTCTCAATCGGCGCCCTGTGGACACTTCCGCTTGGCGCAGTGGCAGTGCAGCTGCTGCCCAGAGTCCCTGCGGCCCATCGACCAGTATCGGTGGCTCGGCATCCAGATCAGCTAGCGCATGGATCTGATCGCGAGGCCAACACCAGTCGGGCACGTGCCTCGGCCGCGACTGCGACGAGGTCGTGCGCTGGTAGCAGCGGATTCATTGGCAGTGGCACCGCTCTTCGCTGGATCGTGGCGGCGAAAGCCTCGGCCAAGCCGGGACTTCCGCGCAGCATGATCAGCACCCGCTCCTCGGGACATACGCCGAGCTCAGCCAGCGCGGCGGCGACAGCGGCCGTTCGACCAGCCGGCCCGCCAGACGACACCACGGCAACTGTGTCGCAGGCACGGACCAAAATGTCCAGCCGGACGTATCAGCCCAGCTCAACAGCCAGATTCAAGGACTTTGGTCAGGTCCCTGCCAGCAGGGGAGAGGCCGACATGGGTATCCCGTGGAGATTCCGGCACTGCCACCCGCGAAGCGGCAGACTCCAACAAGACGAGTTCAAACACGTTGCTGTAGGTGACCCGGATCCCACCTCGCACTCCGATACGATCAACGCGTCCCAGGAGTGCGGGTTCAAGTGGGTTGACGGAGCCCCGCAAACCCTGATCCTGCTCTGGTCGTGCACTCGGAAACGGGGGCACCAAGGCCAGCACCTCGCCGGCACAGGCGAGTGGGTAGCCGCCGTGAAGCGGTGCTGATCGATCCACCGGTCGGCGGCCGAACGACACCCGAACCCGAACCCGAACCGATGTTTTCCGCCGTCGACAGACAATCAGATCCTGTACGTCGGTGGGACTGTGGGAGGCGACGCCTGTTCACTTAGCCTGGATCCACCGGCCGACTTTGAGTGATCGCTTAGGTTGTTGTAGATCATGTTGTGTGGTTGCGAGCGCCCGGATATCGCTGGTCTGCCCAGCGTTTCCACTGTGGTGACTCCGGNTGGGCCTGGGGGGYGGTGTTTGTGCTGTTCAGGTTGTGTGTGGTGGGGCGTGGGTCGTGGTGAACAGGCCGCTGAAGGCGTCTCGGTGTGCCCAGTTGAGGGGTAGCCGCAGGATGATGCGGCGGGATCGTCGGGCGATCCGGGCGGGCAAGACGATCAAGTGTCGGCGGATGGTGCCGGTGCGGGCCCGAGCATGCAACAGGCTGGCCAGGCAGCCGGCGCGCGGGTGAGGTTGTGGGCGATGGCCGCCAGTGTCAACCAGGCCGCGTTAGCGGTAAATGATCCCGAGGGCATGCGGGCCAGGGCGGAGTCTTTGAGGTCAGCGTTGACCTGTTCGATAATCGCGTGTTGGCGGTGTTGTTTCTCGGCTTCGGCGAGTTGCAGGGTCGAGTCGGTGATGAACGCGTGGTAACGCCAGGCGGTGAACAACTCGCCCTGCTCCGCCACGACGTTTTTGTCTTTGACTCGTCGGACGATCAACCGGACCGTGATCTGCTCGGATTTCCGTCGTGACCGGTAAGCGGTGTAGGTGGTCTCGGCGATCTGCGCGTCGGAGATCCACTGYCCGGTGGCCTMGTCATAGATCGCGTGCGGGTAGGCGATCGGAACCCAGCCCTGGGGATCGATGGCCTCGATCGCGGCCCGGACCGGGCGGGTCTGTTTCGTGGTGATCGAGAACCGGACTCCGGCCCGGATGCAGGTGGCCACCACGGCGTGGCTGTCAAACGCCGAGTCCATCCGGGCCAGCACGATGCCGGTGGCTCCGGCTGCTCGTGCGGTGCTGATGGCCTCGGCGACGAAGCTGGCCGCGCCCTTGGCTGAGCCCGCCGAGCCCCGACGCAGCCGGGTACCGGCGATGACCGGAGCAGCGATCGGTGTCGAGATCGTCGCCAGCAGGGGATGTAATCCCCGAACCCGGGTGTATCCGTACTCGGCGCCCGCTTTGGCATACCCATACACGCGGCTGATCGTGGAATCCACATCGAGAAACGCGTAGGAATCCGCGCCCGGCAGCAACGGGGAGTGCCGCGATAAGCCGGTGAGCGTCTCCCGGGCCACAGCGTCGAGTTGACGCACATTCCCCCAGGTGAACCCGCGAAGAAACGCACCCAACGTCGACGGYGCCCGGATACCCCCGAACAGCTCCGGCAACGCCCCGTGCCGGATCACGCCCAAGTCATCGATCGAGTCGGCACCAGCCACCATGCCCGCCACCACCGAAGTGATCTTCGCTCCGGCGTTCGCCGCCGCGCTACCCGCACTGGCCGGAAGCCGAACCCGCTGCTGGGCGGCCGGGTGCAACCCAGCACGCTCGGCCAGCCGCAGCACCGGCACCAGACCCGCACACGACACTAGGTTCGGTTCATCAAATGTCGCTGACACCGCCGCGGCGGTATGACAAGCTCGCACCTCGTAGATGCCCTTCGAACTTGGTCGGATGGACCCTAGGTGGCTGGTGTGAAGCGGCTTACGCGGGAGCGCTCTGTGTTGGGCGGAGGGGTCTTGTGGGCTCCGGGGTCGGTCGGAGCGGGCGGGGCGGGGCCGGCCGGGGTGGTTCTGACTGGTGAGGTGGGTCCTGGTGGCCCTGGGATGGGCGCTGTTGTTTCTGCTGGGTGCGCTGTTTGTGCTGGTCAGTGGGCTACTGCCCATCCTGCGGCGGAGCAGCGAAGGTCGAGGACTGCCATGCGGGCGTAGTTCACCGCGGCCGCCAGCAGCCGGAAGTCGGCGTCGACGCGGGTGGTGCCGCGGACTCGGGCTCGTCGTCCGCCGTGGCGGCGGCGCATGAGGTGGCCGAGTTTGCGTTCGACCTTGGGGCGGGTGGCGCGGTAGTCGGCGACCCAGGCGGGGTTGGCCTGTCGGGCGCGAGCGTCGGTGAGGGTCTGCTCGTAGGGGCCAATGCTGATCGTGCGCCCGCCGGCGGCGGTGGTGCACTGCGCGTGCAGCGGGCACGTCGCGCAGGCCTGCGCGAAGTAGGCGGTGCCACACCGGCCGCGGCGGACCGGATCGGGGCGCTGACCCCGGCCGGGCAGATGACCGCGCCAGCCCCGAGGTCGACATCGAACTGGTCCTTGCTGAACAACCCGCCCGCCGCGGTGGGCGCCTGAGTCTTGCAGCGGGACTCGATCCCGGCCTCGCCGAGCCGGTCGTGGAATGGCCCCGTGCCGTAGGCGTTGTCGCCGTAGACCGTCGCCCGCTCGGGGTCCTCGCACCCACTCGCCCCCGGCACGGCCGCCTCCGGCTGGGCCTGCTCCGACGCGACCGGCTCCGCCTGCGTGGCCTGCGGCTGCGCCTGGTCTGCCGTGTCGCCGAGAAGGTCGGTGATGAGGTCTTCGGCGACGCTGGCGTCACCGGCGTTGCCCGGGTGACCGTGGTTGCGGTGATGATCTCGGAGTCCGGGTCGACCGCGGCGTGGCCCTTGTAGCCGTCGAACCCACGCGCGGAGGTCTTGTGCCCGTGCCGGGTGTCGGGGTCCACGGTGGAGATCACCCGATCCTTGGCCACCCGCCGCGCGATCCGGAACACCCCGTCGGAGCCGGTCTCTAGGTCCTGGCCCAGCACCGTGGCCAGCAACGCTGCCGCCTGTGTCACCGCGTCGGCGAGCGTGCGACCATCCATCAACGCGAGCACCGCGAACCCGTCCCGGGCCCGGGAATCGATCAACTCCTCGCGGGCCGCCCGGTCGTCCCAGTCGATCTGCGGCTTACCGGACGAAACGTAGCCATCCCCGCTCGACAACACCGCCCGCAGCTCGGCGGCCAGGTCGCCCTCGGCGAGGGCGAGCAACCCCCGCAGCGCCGAACGGATCAAGGTGACGGTGTCCATGGTGGCCACCGCGTCATAGAGCGGGGTCGAGTCCAGCACCCGCCGCCGCCCCACCAACCCAGCCGCATGTGCTGCCTCCAACCCCACCTCAAAGATCCGATCCGGGCGCTTCGAGCCACGCAGCCGCGCGCGCATGTCCACCAGCACCGTGTGCGCGAACCGGGCCCCACCCGAGCTGCCATAGCCACCTACCCCGGCCGCGTAACGCCACCGCACATCGAAGGCGTACCGGTCGACCGCCTCCCGGTCCGAGAGCCCATCCAGGCGCTGCAACACCATCACCGTGGCCACCACAGACGGCGGCACCGACGCCCGGCCCCGCTCGCTGAACAGATCATCGAACAGCTCGTCAGGGAACAACCGATCCCGCTCCCGCGCCAGGAACCCGTAGATCGAGTTCCCCGGCAACGAGCCCTCGCAAAACCGCACCACATCATCAAACAAGTCACCCTGACGATCCGCCCGACCCAACGTCACCTGATCATTCTCCCGCACCAGAACGCCAGGCCAGCTGACCGCCACGCGAAAGACACCAGCCACCTAGACAAGTCCCATCTTCCCAGCTCGGAGGGCGTCTACCTCTCTCCGACACCCCTCACGCCGCAATTCCACCGGTGGATCCAGGCTTAGGCGAACCAGCTGGCTCGATGCCGCTAGTACTCCAGCCGTAGACCGTGATCATGTGAGTTGAGCTTGTTGGCGGCGGTAGTGGCTGGCGCGGGTTTGGTGTTGATGGCGCCGTCGCCAACGTAACCAGGCCAGCGGATCGGTGAGTCGGCGGGTGGGTTCGGTGATCAGCTTGGTGAACAGGTGTCGGATTGCAGGTCAGGGCGATTAGCTCTGGTGGGGGCGGGTGCAGAGCGCGTTCGGTCGCGGCGATGAGCTGCTCGCTGAGGACCTCACCGCGGCGGATGGACCGTTCGGACGAAATCCCGATCGTGGCCACATCAGCCAGTGCCTGGCCCGTCGCCCGGCCGGTCTTGCCCAAGATCGTCGAGACCACGACGTCAGCTTGATCCCCGCGTTCTGGAGCACTTGGGCGTCTCTCGCAGCGCTGAGCCAGAGAAACAGCCCACTTCGCGCGCTGGGGATGTTCGGAAGTTCCGGGCCGAATCGCGTTTCCGTTGTCAGCGTGTCGCAATGAGCCCTGCGCGGGGTTTCGGTAGGTTCCCGGCGACACCGCACATGCGGCGTGCCCGGGCCCGCGCGGTGAGCCTTGGGTCCCCCCAACATACCCCCACTCACAATCTGGTTACTTCGCGGTGAAAACGGTGAGCCCACTAGCAACCTGCGGGTCCGTCTGCAGTGCGGGTACCGGGCCTCCACAGCGGAACGATCATCTGTTGGGGACGCCGCCCGAGTCTGCAGGAGAGTTGGACATCAAGCGCCCACCCGTCCCCCCGATCCTGCGCACAGCCAAGACCGTTGGTACCGGGCTGGTAGCCGCTGTGGCGCTGCTGATCGCTGGGACCGAGGCCTCGGCCGCGCCGAGCGGCTCCCGGTGTTCCGCGGCGGCTGTGGCCTGCGTCGACTTGTCCTCTCAACAGGCCTGGCTCATGCGAGGCGGGAATGTCACCTATGGGCCGGTCCCGGTAGCGACCGGCAAGGCCAGCGCACCGACCGCCCCAGGAACCTTTTTCGTGACTTGGAAGGATCTCCACCACCGCAGCAGCGAATTCCACAACGCGCCGATGCCCTACTCGGTGTTCTTCAACGGCGGCGACGCCTTCCACCAAGGCAGCGTCACAGTCCGCTCCAACGGTTGCGTGCACCTCACCCAGCCCGCCGCGCAAACCTTCTACAACACCCTGCACGTCGGCGACGAGGTACAGGTCGTCGATTGACGGTGGGATTCGGCTATCGGTGCAGGTCACGGGTCGTCGACACGCACGGTAGCCAGATTCCCAAGGCTCCTGACCAAGCACCGGTGCCTCATGGGCCTCCGCTCCGGGATGGTCCCAGGGTTGGGCACGACAGTGGTGATCCGGCTGGACGCCCCTGGCGCTGTTGCGCCATGCTCACGAGAAGCTGACGCAGGAAGCAGGCGACGATGGATGACGGAGTCGGTGCAGGTGCCGACCAGTGTAGTCCTTGATCAGGGTGGTGCGTGCACCGTCATTCCCGAGCCGCATCCGGCGTTTTCGGGCAGGAGGCCTACAGAGGATCAGCGATCACGTGATCGACACCGCGGGTCTACCTGCGCCGGCCCACCGAGAACCCGATTAACGCGCCGATGACGACCACAATGATGATCACGAACAGGATGGTCTTCCCGATACCCGCGAGGAAACCCCGGGCCTCGAGCTGCGCGGCGAGCAGCCCAGCTTCAGTCGCAACGAGGGACATGGCGCATGACTATAACCCTCACACCCCGCGACGTGGGTGAACCGGTTGGCGCGACGATCGGCTCTCACCCCGGATCCGATCGTCGTGCGGGCTAAGCGCGGGAAGGGGAGAAGGGGACCTATCCCCGTCGCGGATACTTGTTGACGATGTCGTTCACGGCGTCTTTGACCTTCTCACCGGCCTGCTTGACGCCCTTGATATGCCCCCTCAACAGTGGCGCAACAGCCAAAACACAAGCGGGCCGGCTGTGCAAGACGGCTGACTGTTTACCGTGGGTCCTGTACCTGGCGCCACGGCGGGTGCGGCGCAGTTGCCCGGGCTGGATCGTTCCGCGCCCGCTGCCTCACCCTGTTAGATCACTGCGGGGATCGCGTGCCGGAACCGAATGTTTCACGACCCGGCCTACGCGTGCTAACCGCCCCTATGCGACTCTTTCGACGCTATTGGTCTATGCTGGCACAGAAAATCCCTCTACTACGTGTAGGAGAGTTCTGTGGCGCAGGTAACTAAGGTTGAGTTGATCGATGACCTGTCGGGCGACAAAGCTGCCGAGACGGTCACGTTCAGCCTCGACGGGGTCGTGTTCGACATCGACCTCTCGGCGAACAATGCGGGGATCTTGCGGGACATCTTCGAAGATTACGCCAACGCTGGCCGCAAGGTTAGCAAGCTCACTGCCTCCTCCGCCCGGCGGAACACCACTGTGAGCACGCGGCAGAGTCGCGATCAGACCGCGGCGATCCGTGCATGGGCCCGCGAGGCCGGTCATGTGGTCTCCGACCGTGGCCGGATCTCCGCGACGGTGACGGCCGCATTCCAGGAGGCGAACCGCAGTCTGGCGGCAGTGGGGTGACCGACGACGCCTGAGGTGCCGCACCACCCCATGGCCGACATCAGACATCACCCCACCACCCACCACAGCGACGCGTTCGTAACAGCTGACGTCATGGACAGGAGAAGGTAAATATTCAGCCGTTGGACGTTGGTTGATGCGTTGATCCGCGGCTGCGGCGGGGCCGGTCGGCTGGCGTCGGGTCGCCGCTATGGTGATCGATATGGCCATAGACGACGCTCGTGCTGTGATCGCTGCGTTGGCTGAGCCGGAGACGTTGCTGGTGTTCGGGGTGCTCGCGGTGAGGACGTCGAGGCTTCGGGTGAGCGTGTCGGAGCGGTCGCGGTCGACGCCGTATGTGACACCGTTTGGTCTGATGAGGGAGACGTCGCTGTCGCGGGAGGTGGTTGAGGCGGCGGCCGCGCGTCTGAACCGGGCCGGTCTGCTCGAAGTTCTGGTCGATGACGAGGGCGGGTATGAAAGCTGGCGGATCAGCGAGGCCGCTTTGGCTGCCGCGACGACTGCATCGGTGGGTGTCTTCTCGCCGTTGCGTCGTGCATGACCCGGGGAACAGAGTAGTTGCCGGGACGAATGTGACGATCTCAGCGTGTTGATCACGGGTGCGGTGGCCTGGTCGTAGTGTGATCTTCGGGTGGTCGCGCCGGAGGACATGCCGCGTGAGGAGCTGATCAGGCTCCTCGCGGAGCGGGATGCTATCCACGCAGGTCGCGGATCTGGTGGAGGTCAACGAGGCGTTGGCGGGGAAGCTGGCCAGACTGGAGCACCTGCTCTCGCGCAACTCGTCGAACTCGTCGATGCCGCCGTCTAAGGACGACGATCCGGGTAAGACGCCGCCGGCGGAGAAGCCGAGACCATGTGCTGGCGGTGGCCCGACGCGCAAGCGGGGCAAGCAGCCCGGCGCGTCGGGTGCGAACCTTGCCTGGGTGAAGCGGCCTGATGGCCAGGTAGACCGGTTTCCGCAGGGGCGGTGCGAATGCGGTCATGATCTGGCCGGGGCGAGGGATCTGGGGGTCGTGGATCGCTATCAGCAGCATGAGATCCCGCAGAGCAGCGTGCGTATCACGCAGTACGACCAGCATCAGGTGTGTTGTGGCTGCGGCAGGCTCCACACCGCGGCCCGCCCGGAGGGCGCCCGCCCCGGGATCGTGGGGTATGGCCCGAACCTGCAGGCTTTCGCTGCGTATTTCATGGTCGTGCACTTCGTGCCCGCGAAGCGGTGTGTCGAGCTGTTGGAGTCGCTGACCGGCGCCGCGCCCAGCGTGGGCTTCGTGCACGGCATGCTCTCCCGTGCTGCGGGGCAGTTGGCCGAGGTGGACAAGCGGATCCGCGCCCTGATCATCCTGGCGCATGCGGTCTGCTGCGACGAGACCCCGCTGCGGGTAGGCGCGGAAACACCCAGGCCGGGGCGCAAGAAGGCCGACAAGTACCTGCTGGTCGCCTGCACCGAGCTCTACACGCACTACCTACTCGGTGACCGTGACCTGGGCACCTTCAAGGCCTTCGTGCTCACAGAGTTGACCGAGTCGGTGGTGGTGCATGACCGTTACCACCTCTACGACTCAGCCCGGCTCGGTGAGCTGACCCATCAGTTGTGCTGCCAGCATCTTCTTCGTGATCTTGCTGGAGTGGTCGAGACCTATCCCGACGCGCACTGGCCCATCCAGATCGCCGACGCGCTGCGCGGCCTGATCCACCAGGCCGACCTTGCCCGCGACGCCGGCCGTGACACCATCGCGGCCGCCGTCCGCGATGAGTTGATCAAGCAGTTCACCAACGGGGTGCTGGTCGGGCTGTCGGACACCACCAGCCCCGGTGGGCGCCCCGGCGAACGCAAGGCCCACCTGCTGCTCGAAGTGCTGCGCGACCGCCCAACCGACGTCCTGCGCTTCGCCCACGACCTGCGGGTGCCGCCCACCTCCAATCAGGCCGAACGTGACCTGCGACCCAGCAAGATCCAGCAGAAGATCTCCGGACGCCTCACCAGCGAGCAACGCACCACCGACCGCTAGTCCGCGGATACCTCTCCACCGCCGCAAAGCACGGCCGCAACATGATCGACGCTCTACGCGACGCGATCCTTGGCCCCCCTGGATGCCACCCGACCCCGCCCCTGCCTGTAAACATTCAGCCAGTTCGGATGGCGGGACTGTAAGATCAACGGTGTAACTCCTGAGACTGGAGAGGCACCTGTGACTGCTGTGATGATGGATGTGCCAGCCGAGCCGGGAGACGGCTTGGACGAGCAGCTGGTACGGCAGCTGGCTGCGCGGGCCCGGGCCGAGGGCCTGAAGCTGACCGGGGAGGGCGGCCTGCTGGGTCGGTTGACCAAGGTGGTGGTCGAATCCGCTCTGGAAGGCGAGATGGATGATTGTCTTGGTTACGGCAAGCATGATCCGGCCGGCCGCAATGGCGGGAATTCGCGGAATGGGATGCGGCTCAAGACGCTGGTGACCGAGGCTGGGCCGGTGGAGATCGAGGTACCGCGGGATCGGGAGTCGGTATTCGATCCGGTGATCGTGGCGAAGCGCCAGCGGCGGCTGTCCGGAATCGATGATCTGGTGATCTCGCTGTCGGCGAAGGGGTTAACTCACGGTGAGATCTCCGCGCACCTGGCGGAGATCTACGGTGCCCAGGTGTCGAAACAAACCATTTCCACCATTACTGACCGGGTGATGGAGGGGATGGCGGCCTGGCAGAACCGGCCGCTGGATCCGGTGTATCCGGTGATCTTCATTGATTGTGTGAACGTGAAGATCCGGGAGGGCAACGTGGCGAACCGGCCGATCTACGTCGCGCTGGCGGTCACGGTCGAGGGGCGCCGCGACATCCTGGGGCTGTGGGCTGGTGAGCACGGTGATGGGGAGGGCGCCAAGTACTGGATGCGGGTCCTGTCGGAGATCAAGAACCGGGGCACCCAGGACTGCCTGATCGTCGTGTGCGACGGGCTGAAGGGCCTGCCCGAGGCGATCGCGGCCATCTGGCCCCAGACGATTATGCAAACATGTATCGTCCATTTGTTACGCAATTCGTTCAAGTTCGCCTCGAAGAAGGACTGGGCGGCGATCGCCCGCGACCTCAAACCGGTGTACACCGCCGCGTCCGAGTCCGCCGCGCTGGACGCTTTTGCCGAGTTCAGCGAGAAATGGGAGAAGAAGTATCCCGCAATCATCCGGTTCTGGACCAACGCGTGGGCCGAGTTCGTGCCCTTCCTCCAATTCGACCGGGAAATCCGCACGATCATCTGCACCACCAACGCCATCGAGAGCATCAACGCCCGGATCCGGCGCGCGGTCAACGCCCGGGGGCACTTCCCGACCGAGGCGGCCGCGCTGAAATGCGTCTACCTCGCGATCATGAGCCTCGATCCCACCGGCAAGGGACAGCAACGCTGGTCCAACCGCTGGAAGGCCGCACTCAACGCCTTTGAGATCACCTTCGACGGACGCCTGTCCGCCTGACCGAAGTAACACTACAAGATCCAGTTACACCGTTAAGTTGACAGACCCCGGATGGCAGGCGTGATGGCCGGTCGGCCGGTTGGGCTTCCGGTGGTGTGCGCTGTGGGGGCGGGGTCAGGTCGGCGCGGGTAGCGCGGGTGTCCAGGGGTGGCCGGTGAGCGCGTCGCGCAGGACGGTGATGGCGTCGCGGCGGTGTTTGATGGCGGTGGAGACGTAGCCGCGGATGGTGTATCGGTCGCGGGTGCGTTCTTCGCTGGTGAGGCGTCCGGAGGTGTTTTGTTGGACCTTGCTGGGTCGTAGGTCGCGTTCGGCTTGGTTTGAGGTGGGTGGCACCTTGAGGTCGTGGGCGAAGCGCAGCACGTCTCCGGGGCGGTCACGCAGGACTTCGAGCAGGTTGCGGGCCTTGTTTTCCCCGGGGCGGGTGCCGTGGTGGGTGGTATCGGACAGCCCGACCAGCACCCCGTGGCGGAACCGGGACAGCGGCGCGGTGCGGGTGTCCTCGGTGATCGCGTCGAGTCCCTGGTCGCGGGCGAGGTTGGCGTGGTGGATCAGTCCGCGCAGCGCGTTGGCGATCTGGGTCGGCCAGACCGCGTCGGGGTAGACCTGCGCGGCGCCGTCGAGATCACGGAGTAGGTGCTGGGTGCATAGCTGGTGGGCCAGGGTTCCCAGGGTCGGGGAGTCGTAGTTTTGGTAGCGGTCGTGCACGATCACCGCTGAGCCGTCCGGGCGTGCGCCGAGCTCGGTGAGCACCGAGTTCTTAAACGTCGCGAGGGACCGGTCCCCGAGCAGGTAGTGGGTGTAGAGCTCGGTGCAAAACACCAGCAGGTACCGCTCGGCCTTCTTCTTACCCGGCTTCGGGGTGCGCGACCCCACCCGCAGTGGGGTCTCATCGCAGCACACCGCATCCGCCAGGGTGACCAAGGTGGCGATCCGGTCGTGGGTCGCGGTGAGCAGGCCGGCGGTGCGGGTGAGCATGCCGTGGACGAACCCGACCGAGGGCGCGGCCCCGGTCAGCGACTCCAGCAACGCGACCACCCGATGCGCGGGCAGGAACTGCACCACCATCAGGTAGACCGCGAACGCGGCCAGGTTCGGGCCGTACCCGAGCTGTCCCGCCCTGGCCCCGTCGGGCCGAGCTGCGGTGTGGACCCGGCCGCAGCCGCACTGGACATGGTGCGCGTCGTACTGGATGACCTGCACCGACACCTGCGGGATCTCATGTTGTTGGTAGCGGTCGACCACTCCCAGATCCCGCGCGCCACTGAGGTCCTTGCCGCACCCGCACCTACCCTGCGGGAACCGATCCTGAAGATCATCAGGAGTGTCGGCCCAGGCCAGATGCGATCCGGGCGCCCCGGGTTGCTTGCCCTTGGACCGCTTCGCGCCGCCACCGCGGTGCTTGGGCGGCGGCGGGGTCCGGCCCGGATCATCGTCTTTCGACGGTGGACTCGAGGAGTTGCCCGAGTTGCGCGAGAGCAGATGCTCCAACCGCGCCAGCTTGGCAGCCAGCGCCTCGTTGGCCTCCATCAACTCCGCGAGCTGCCCAGCCTGCGCGGTGATCTGCGCGGCCTGACGGTGCACGAAGACGATCAGCTCGTCGCGTGACATCTCCTCCGGCGCAGACACCCGAAGATCAAAGCGCACACCCGACGATCACACCGTGACCAACACGCCCACACCGCCGAGCATCACATCGTAGACCTCAACCCCGCACGTCAGAGCGAGGGCTGAATGCTTACCCCTGCCTGACCTATCAATCGGATACAACCCCGCCTACCGCTGGGACTGAATGTTTACAGGAGAAGGGGCCCGGCCGAATGGCCGGGCCCCTTTAGAAGGGATAAACCTGTCCTGATTCCGATGTACGCTGAAATGCCGTAGCGGCCACCTCCACCGAGACCGTTCCTCAACCTCCTGCGTTCTCCTGTACACCTACCCTCGCGTCGCCTCGTGCGAGCGCTTCTCGGACTGTCCACCGTTGTTGTCGGCGCATTTTCTAACACCCACCACCGGGACCTGTCAAGCCCCGCGAGGCACACCTGTCGAGCGCGGAGCTACCGACCTGACCGGCCACCGGAAACCAACGGCCACAAGATCGCGGCAGTACCCTTCAGCGAGTCAGGACACCGCGCGGGAGCGGCCCCGGGCGAACGCCCGGTACACCGTCGAGCGGGCGAGGCAGAACAGCTCCTCCACCGCGCTGATCGTGTGCTGCCCCGCCCCGTGCAGGGCCACGAGGTGGGTTTGTTGCTTCGGGCTGACCGTGGGCTGCTTGCCCCGCAGCCGACCTGTGGTGTCGGGCGACCTTCATCCCTTCGCGAGTTTTCATCCGCGCGAGGTCCGCCTCACACTCAGCGACCATGGTTAACACGTTGGACAACAGACGCCACCCGGATCTGTGGGGTCGCACACCGAACCGCCGAGGTTCGGCTTCACTGACCCGCGCGGTCAACTCCTCGGCGATCGCGCGCGCATCAGGCAACGAACGCGCGAGCTGATGGCCGAGGCCACGTGTCGTGGCCACGTTGCTGCCGAACCTGCCTCTTATGGGATCTGCGCCCAGCGGAACTCCGCGGACGAATGAAGAGACGGCCGATCAGCGTTCGGGACCAAGAGCCGTTTGCGCGGTGGGACCGAATCATCCACCCGATGAACCAGCCGCCATCGCGCCACTCCCGGTGTCTGCGTCGGCGTCGGCGGTCTCAGCGTCGTGGCTGGCTACGTGCTCCTGCGCGGGCCCGCTCCTGGGAACCTATGTCGCGCGACCGGGCGGACGGCCTTGTAGCCGACGTTGCGCACTGTGGCGATGAGCTGCTCGTGCTCAGGGCCGAGTTTGGTCCGCAGCCGCCGGATATGGACGTCGACCGTGCGGGTGCCGCCGAAGAAGTCATAGCCCCACACCTCCTGTCCTGCAGCGACTGCGCCCGGGTGAACACCCGGCCGGCGCTGCGCGAGGTACTTCAGCAGCTCGAACTCCTTGTAGGTGAACTCCAGCGGCCGGCCGCGCAGCCGGGCGGTGTAAGTCGCCTCGTCGATCACCAGCTCACCCAGCATCAGCGCGCCGCTGCGGCCAGCGCCCTGGTGCTCCGCGGAGCGCCAGGCGATCAGCAACCGAAGCCGGGCATCGACCTCGGCTGGGCCCGCGGTGGGCAGCAGGATCTCGTCGCAACCCACTCAGCGGACAGCGCCGCCAGAGCGCCCTCACTGATCACGACCACCACCGGCACCTCCAACCCGGTGGATCCCACCCACCGGCACAGGCTGCGTGAACCGGCCAGATCCTCGCGGGCATCAACAAGAACCGCGTCGTAGGAGCCAGCGTCGAGCTGAGCAGCGACCTCCGGGGCGGCCGACCGCACGCCGTGTCCCAACAACGACACAGCTGGCAGCATCGAGTGCGGGCCAGGATCGGCGGTGAGCAACAGAAGGTCCATGCCCGCTCCCTCCTGGAGCTGGAGCTGGCGGCAGCATGCTCAGGAAGGATACCGGTTGGAGAAACGTCGATTCCGGTCCTTGCGCGAATCAAGGGGCACCACCAGCACCCAAGGCCTCGCTGAACGCGGGGTAGCCGGTGCGATGTGAGCCCGGTGAACAGCACAGTCGGGCCAGAACATTGGGGACGGAAACGGTGAGCCGGGTTTGGGTGGCTTGCCGGTGACACCAAATGTCTCAGACGAGCCTGTCAGCGAGGGAAACGCCGCGATCCGCTCCTGGGACTGGTGCTGCTGGTCCTATCCCCGGCGGTGCCGTGCTTAGCGACCGGAGCATTAGGTAGTCACCGCCGGTGAAGCTACGTAGTGACCCACCGGCTGCTCGCCGAACAGTCTTATGTGCTCTCTGGTGTCGGGTGCGATGGGGCCGACCCCAGCCCGGGATCCGTTGCGCCGGCCGGTGGCGTCCCGCTAACTGTGCATATGCCCGGCAAGGTGCTTACCTGCGCTTATGCGGATCGGGTGAGAACTGGAAGCCCTGTCGAGGAGTTCGCCGCTAAAGTACTCGGTTCTGAAATTCTTCGAAACTGCTCACCGCTGACTAGCCACTCGAAGACCAGCGTCACAACTACGTAGTGGCGGAAAGAATTATGTGGTGAACGCATGTTGCCAGGAAGCGTTCTTCTGGCCACAGAGGCTTATGCAAAACCCTCCTTGAAGAAGTAC
>JRHI01001763.1_pt1 | contig 16904 bp, 15 predicted proteins | sample 215371 | NCBI WGS metagenome assembly JRHI01 (sample SAMN02929681, study PRJNA255918) | sediment metagenome | biome: cave system; feature: Ice Cave; material: Sediment; isolation source: sediment from deep within a dark volcanic ice cave with no known source of... ...
TCGCAAGGCCGGATCATGGCTGAGGATCGTGGGTAATCAGGTAGGAGATTGTGCGGGCATGGTTGCGCAGGGCTCCCGGGCGCCGAAGCTTACGGATACTCGGAAAGCGTGAGCGTAAGCAGAGTTGCCTCAGTGTGCCAGCACAAGCTATCCCGAACCTCCAGGGGTGGACGGCCCGCCGGAGCCAAAGCGCTTCTGGCACCACTTCTCGAACGGCCCCCCGGTCGCCAGAAGGACGGCCGTGAGGAGGATGGCGACAGTCACCGTCTTCCAGGCGGCAAGACCGCACAACATGCCCATGCATGCCGTGACCCAGATGGTGGCCGCCGTCGTGAGGCCATGCACCTTGCCCTCTGTCGGGCGATGCAGGATCACGCCTGCGCCCAGGAAGCCGATGCCCGTAATGACGCCCTGGATGACCCTGCTTACGTCGGCTTGCGGGTCATCAGCGACCGCCAGCACCGCGAGCGCCGATCCCAGGCCGACCAGCCCAAGCGTTCGCACGCCGGTCGATTTGTGGTGCAGCTCGCGATTGAGTCCGACGGCGGCGCCAATCACCATTGCTGCGCCAAGTCTAATAAAGATATCCAGCCAGCCGATCATCGGGCCCTCTCGGGAGTATCACCAAACATGACGTGCTTAGAGGTCCGCAACGCTTGATACTATTCCGCCTCGAGCCTCTTGCGCATCCGCCTCATACCCCGCAGCGCTGGCCGGTCGAACTTGGGAAACTCGAGATCGAGCCGGTCGAGGACATCGATGATCACGGTCGACATGACCAATCTGGCAAACCATTTGTTGTCCGCTGGCAGCACGTACCACGGAACCTTCGCAGTGCTGGTGTTGCGGATCATGTCCTCATAGGCGTCCATGTACTGGTCCCACAGCTTTCGCTCGGCGAGATCAGCCATGGAGAATTTCCATCGTTTGGCGGGCTCGTCCAGGCGCGTGAGCAGTCGGCGCTTCTGCTCCTCCTTGGAGATGCGCAGGTGGAACTTGATCACCACGGTGCCGTTGCGCACCAGGTGGCGCTCGAAAGCGTTGATGTCTCTGAACCTTTCTTTCCAGATCCGTTTCGTGACGAGCTTGGCCGGCAGCCGCTGCTTCTCGAGCAGGTCCTCGTGCACGCGCACCACGAGCACTTCCTCATAATATGAGCGATTGAAGATCCCGATGTCGCCGCGCGGCGGCAGACGCGCTGCAGCCCGCCAGAGGTAGTCGTGATCGAGCTCCTCGGTCGTCGGCGCCTTGAACGGGTGAGCGATGCATCCCTGAGGGTTGAGACCGGCCATCACGTGATTGATGGCTCCGTCCTTTCCCGCCGCGTCGACCCCCTGCAAGATGATCAGCAAGGCCCACCTGTTCTCGGCGTAGAGCCGCTCCTGCAGGTCGGTGAGGCGCGGAGCGTGTTTGGCGACGATCCTGTCAGCGGCCTCTTTGGTGAAGCCGGCGGTCTCGGCAGGATCGAAATGGCGAAGGCGGAAGCGCTCGGGCTTTTCGACCCTGAAACGCTGGGTGAGTTTCACGTGGTTCATGCATGCGTCCTTGGCGCAGAGCGAAATAGTGCGGTCCGGGTCCGCGCAATTGGCCATGCCCGGCACGGCTCGGGCAAGAATATTCCGGGAGAATGATAACCAAGGCATGATAATCGATTCAGCGGAACGGCGGCTCGTCGAAGGAGCGCAGCTTGCGCGAATGCAGCGTCTCCCGGCGCACGCGCAGGAGATCGAGCGTCTTGAGGCCGATCTCGAGGTGCTGAGCCACCGCGCTCTCGTAGAAGGCGTTGGCGGCGCCCGGCAGCTTGATCTCGCCGTGCAACGGCTTATCGGAAACGCACAGCAGTGTGCCGTAGGGCACCCGCAGCCGGTAGCCATTGGCGGCGACCGTGCCGCTTTCCATGTCGACCGCAATCGCGCGTGAGAGGTTGATGCGCCGCCTCTCCTGGGTGTAGCGCAGCTCCCAGTTGCGGTCGTCGTTGGTGACGACAGTGCCGGTCCGCAGGCGCTGCTTCAAGGCTTCCCCCTCTTCGCCGGTGACGAGAGCGGCCGCGTCCTGCATCGCGATCTGCACCTCGGCCAGCGCGGGGATCGGCACGTCGGGTGGAACCAGCGAGTCGAGGATGCCGTCCTGGCGCAGATACGCGTGCGCCAGCACATAGTCGCCGATCTGCTGCGACTGGCGCAGGCCGCCGCAGTGGCCGACCATCAGCCAGCAGTTCGGACGCAGCACCGCGAGATGGTCGGTGATGTTCTTGGCGTTCGATGGGCCGACGCCGATGTTGACCAGCGTCACGCCCTGGCCGTCGCGCGCAATGAGGTGATAGGCGGGCATCTGGAACCGGTGCCATGGGCTCGTGGCGATGGCTTCCTCCGCTCCTTCGGGAATGTTGCCTCGCCGGATCTCGGCGCCGCCCGGCAGCACCATTGCCTGGTAGGGGCCGTCCTCGGCGAGCCGTGCCAGGCCCCAGCGCACGAACTGATCGACGTAGCGGTGATAGTTGGTGAGCAAAATCCACTGCTGCACATTGCGCCAGTCGCTGCCCGTATAGTGCACGAGCCGGCGCAGCGAGTAGTCGACGCGCACCGCATCGAACAGGGAGAGCGGCCGCGGCTCCCCCTCCGGCACTTCCCACTGGCCGTCCACCACCTCGTCGCCGACGAGGGAGAGCAGCGGGGTGGGGAAGTGGCGGGCAAGCTCGCTGGCGGTTACGCCGGTCCTGGAGATGTCGTCGACGCGCTCCAGCACGTAAGGGTAGGGGATCTCCTGGCCGCTGACCTCGACTGTGATCTCGGCGCCGTACTCGGCGACCAGGGGCTCGAGCTGCTCGAGCAGGTACCTGCGGAAGTGGTGCGGGTGCGTGACCGTGGTCGCGTAGACGCCGGGCCGCTGGAACTTGGCGTAGGCGCGTCGCGTGCGCGCCGCCGCTCCCACCTGGCGGCAGACGACGCGCAGCAACGGATAGCGGAAAGCGGCGCGATCTTTGGGCGTAGGCGGCTTGCGGGTCGCCAGATACCGGTCGAGCGCGCGGCCGAGCGCGGCGCAGGAGCCGGCATAGATCGCCTCCAGGCGATCGACGGCCGCCGCGGGGGCCAGCGTGTGGTTGTCGTTCGGCGTTTTCCCCATGCAACCCTGTAATGGTCGGGCATTACGGATCGACGAGCTCCAGGCCGTACTCGGCAGCCGATGCCTCGAGCCAGTGCCAGAAGCTTTGCGCCAAACTACGCGCTACTGCAAATTCGTAGCTGGGCCCGTCGTCGATCTGCCAAAGATGGACGGGGATATGGGAGACCAGGGTAGCGGCTGCATCTCCGACCTTGAATACTCGGGGGTGGAGATCGACAGGCACGCCCTTGGCCAAGGCATCGCGGATATGGGGCCCGCAGGCGCGCAGAAGCGTGCGCCCGTGGCTCTGGTCGACGAGCGACGCGAGGCCCGCGAAGCGCGTGGCGAGGAAAGCCTCCATCCCCTCCGATGGAGCCGGGTGTTTGTAGACCAGCCATTGGTCTGGCCCCGACCAGATGAAAGCGATATCGCGGCCCTCGGCACGCCTCGGGGTGGCCGGCAGCTCGGCACCGAAGGCCGATCGCGTCGCGTCGAGCAGGGCCCCACGACGGCCATTGCGGGCCGTCACCGTCGCCAATGCCGCCCCCTGCACCTCGGTGACGGTCACGCCGGGGCGAGCCGTGCCGCGGCCATAGCGGCCGGGCTTTACGGCGCCGTCCAGCGCCGAGACGAAGAGGTGCGTTTGGTCAGCCACGCAAGCGCTCCCCGGCAGGGTCGTAGAACACGGGATTGCACACCTCCACCGGCACGTCGCCGCCGCGCACGGGATCATAAGCCCGCACCCGCTCGCCATGACGGGAGGGTCCGCCCGCCAGCAGGCCGAGGCCGATCCAGTGCCCCAGCGTCGGAGAGAATGCGATCGAGGTCATGTACCCCTCGTCGTTGCGGGCTATCGGCTGCGCACCTTCACGGATGAAGTGGGCGCCGGCTCTGAGGCGATCCTTGCGGTTCACCGGCTTGAAGCCGGCAAGCGTCGGGCGGTCTTGCGCGACGAGCCCGGGGCGCTGCGCCATGACGCGGCCGACGTAGTCCTTTCGGGTCGACAGCATTTTGCCGAGCCCCAGGTCGCGCGCGGTGGTCTGGCCGTTGATCTCGTTGCCGGCGACGTGGCCTTTCTCGATGCGCATCACGCCGAGCGCCTCTGTGCCGTACGGCGCTATGCCGAACTCGCGGCCCGCTTCGATGAGGTCGCGCCACAAGGCGTCGCCACGTCCGGCCGGAACGGCGATCTCGTAGGCCAGCTCGCCCGAGAAGGAGATGCGGAACATGCGAGCCGGCAGGCCACCCATCACGGTCAGCTCGGCCGCCGCCATGTAGGGCAAGGTCGCGTTGGAGATGTCGTGCTGGCGATCGACGATCTTGCGCAAGGCATCGCGCGAGCGCGGGCCGGCGACGGAGAATTGGGCCCACTGCTCGGTAACGGAGGAGAACTGCACGTCGAGTTCCGGCCACAGCCACTGGTGGCAGAACTCCATGTGCTGCAGGACTTTCGCCGCGTTGGCCGTGGTGGTGGTGACGATGAAGCGATCCTCGCCGAGGCGCGAGGTGGTGCCGTCGTCGAGCACGTGTCCGTCTTCGCGCAGCATGAGGCCGTAGCGAGCCTTGCCGACTGCGAGGGTCTTCCAACTGTTGGTATAAAGGCGCTCCAGGAACTCGACTGCGTCGGCGCCCTGCAGGTCGATCTTGCCGAGCGTCGAGACATCGCAGAGGCCCACGCTCGAGCGCACGGTACGCACCTCGCGGCTCACGCTCTCGAGCCAATCGGTCTCGCCGGGCCGCGGATACCATTGCGCGCGCAGCCAATAGCCCGTCTCGACGAGCACGGCGCCCTGCTCCTGCGCCCACTGGTGGGAGGGAGGCAGCCGCGTCGGCTTGAAGTCCTTGCCGCGGTGCATCCCCGCGAGCGCCCCGATCGCGACCGGCGTGTAGGGCGGGCGGAAGGTGGTCGTGCCTGTCTGCGGGATGGCGTGGGCGGTGAACTCCGCCATCAGCGCAAGACCGTTCAGGTTCGAGGTCTTGCCCTGGTCGGTCGCCATGCCGAGCGTGGTGTAGCGCTTGAGGTGCTCGACCGCGCGGAAGCCCTCTTGCCCGGCGAGCGCCACGTCGTCATCGGTGACGTCGTTCTGGAGATCGACGAACGCCTTGCCGCGCGCGCCGCGTACGCGCCACAGCGGTGCCAGTGCGGTGCTCTCCGGGTCGACATCGGGCATGTCGATCGGTTGGCCGCTCAAACCGCAGCCGGCGGCGGCCTGCAGGCCGGCCCTGGCACCGGCGGCCAGGGCGTCCGCCAGTCCAAGCTCACCGTTGGCCGCGCCGGCCACCGCCATGCCGGCGGGCAGGGTGCCTGGGACGAAGGCCGCGATGCGATCGTTCCACACGGGCCGCGCGCCCAGATGCGAGGTGAGATGCACGGACGGACTCCAGCCACCCGAGACGCACACGAGATCGCAATCGATCCGCTCCATCTTGCCGGTGGCTGTTCTCACGTCGACCGCACGCACGTGCGCTGAGCCATGTGCGCGTGTGACTGCGCCGCCGGTAATCAGGCGAGCACCTGCAGCCTTGGCGGCAGCCTCGATCCTTTCAGGGACATCGACGCGCGGGTCGACGACGGCTTGGACGATGATGCCGGCGCGGGCCAGGTCGGCAACCGTCCGCGCCGTCTCGTCGTTGGCGCCGAACACGACCGCGCGCTGCCCCGGCGCAACCGCGTAGCGGTTGAGATAAGTCCGCGCGGCGCCGGCCAGCATGATGCCCGGACGGTCGTTGTCGCCGAACACCAGAGGCCGTTCGATGGCGCCGGCAGCAACGACGCACCGCCGGGCATGGATGCGCCAGATCCGCTGGCGCGGCTCGTGCTCCGGCGGGGTTGCCAGGTGATCGTTGACGCGCTCGAGCGCGGCATAGGTGCCGTGGTCGTAGACGCCGAAGACCGTGGTGCGCGGCAGGATGCGCACGTCGGGTAGCGCGGCCAGCTCGACTGCAGTGTGGGCGACCCAGTCTGCCGAGCTGCGATCGTCCAGCACGCGATTTTCGGCGATCAACCGGCCGCCGAGACGGAAGTCCTGCTCGCACAGCACGACGCGCGCGCCGGTCCTTCCCGCCGCCAGCGCGGCCATCAGCCCCGCGGCGCCGCCGCCGACCACCAGAACGTCGCAATGCAGGAACGCCTTCTCGTAGGCATCCGGATCATCCTGGCGAGCGGCGCGCCCGAGCCCGGCGGCGTGGCGGATGAGCGGCTCGTAGACCTTTTCCCAGAACGAGGCCGGCCACATGAACGTCTTGTAGTAGAAGCCGGCCGACAGGATAGGTGCGAGGGCGGAATTGATCGCCAGCAGATCGAAGCGCAGCGACGGCCAGCGGTTCTGGCTGGCGGCAACCAGGCCATCGTAGAGCTCGGCAGTGGTGGCGCGCGTGTTCGGCTCGCGCTGCGCGCCCTCCCGCAGCTCCACCAGTGCGTTGGGCTCCTCCGGCCCAGCGGTGAGGATGCCGCGCGGACGGTGATACTTGAACGATCTGCCGACCAGGTGGACCCCGTTCGCCAGAAGGGCCGACGCGAGCGTGTCACCCGGATGGCCGTGGTAGGTGCGGCCGTCGAACGAGAACGACAGGGCGCTGCTGCGATCGATCAGCCCGCCTGACGGCAGGCGCGCCGATGCGCTCTCCGAGCGCACAACGTCATCCCCGCGGAGGCGGGGACCCACGACACCGGGCCGCGCAGATGTGGCGACTTGCGTGGGTTCCCGCCTTCGCGGGAATGACGGACTCGGCGTTTGATCGCTCATGGCTTCGAGCCGGCGCGGGCGCGGGCAACGTCGCGGGCCGGCTCCACCTGCAGGATGACGTGCGTCCGGACATCGCGCGTCACAACGAGCCATGCCCGACAGCCGGCAACGTGCTGCCACAGCTCGAGATGTGTGCCGGCGGGGTTGTCGCGTAGGTACACGTAATCGACCCACGCCCTTCGCGCGGCATCGTCGAGCGGAAGACCCGGATCGGCGGGCGGGCGCTGCACTGAGGCATCGCCCAGGTAGGCGAACTCCTCATTGCCGCGTACCCCGCAATAGCAGCAGTCGATCCGCATGGGCCGTGCCTTCAGTGCAGGTTGGGTTGGGCGCCCGCGCCCTTTTCGTCGATGAGGTGCCCGGTGGCGAAGCGGTSGAGCCGATAGGCTGCATTCAGTGCGTGTGGCTCGTCGCGGGCGATGGTATGCGCGAAGCACCACCCCGAGGCCGGCGTCGCCTTGAAGCCGCCGTAGCACCAGCCCGCGTTTAGGTAGAGCCCTTCGATCGGCGTCTTGTCGATGACGGGCGAGCCGTCCATCGACATGTCCATCAGGCCGCCCCAGCTGCGCAGCATTCGCAACCTGCCAATCATCGGCATCAGCGCCATACCACTCTCGCACACGTCCTCCACCGCGGGGAGATTGCCGCGCTGGGCGTAGGAGTTGTAGCCGTCGATGTCGCCGCCGAACACCAGCCCGCCTTTGTCGGACTGGCTGATGTAGAAGTGGCCGGCACCGAACGTGATCACCGTGTCGATGAGCGGCTTGATGCCTTCCGAGACGAAGGCCTGCAGCACGTGGCTCTCGATCGGCAGCCTCAGGCCCGCAAGCGCAGCGACGCGCGAGGAGTTGCCGGCGCAGGCGAGGCCCACCTTGCCGGCGCGCACAAAGCCCTTCGCTGTGTCCAGGCCGACCACGCGCCCACCCTCCAGGCGGATGCCGGTGACCTCGCAGTTCTGCACGATGTCGACGCCGCGCTGGTCCGCGGCCCGCGCATAGCCCCAGGCCACGGCGTCGTGGCGCACGGTTCCGCCGCGGCGCTGCATGAGGCCGCCCTGGATCGGAAAGCGCGCATTGTCGAAGTCCAGATACGGCACGAGCGCTTTCACCTGCTCGCGGTCCAGTAGATCGGCGTCGACCCCGTGCAGCCGCATGGCGTTGCCACGGCGGGCGTAGGCGTCGCGCTGAGCATCCGAATGATAAAGATTGAGAACACCGCGCTGGCTCACCATGGCGTTGTAGTTGAGATCCTGCTCCAGCCCTTCCCACAGCTTCATCGACCATTCGTAGAAGGGGATGTTGCCGGGGAGCAGGTAGTTGGAGCGGACGATGGTGGTGTTGCGGCCGACGTTGCCGCTGCCGAGCCAGCCCTTCTCCAGGACGGCGACGTTGGTGAAACCATGCTCCTTGGCAAGGTAAAACGCGGTCGCGAGACCGTGTCCCCCGCCGCCAACGATGACGACGTCGTAGGCCGGCTTGAGCTCGGCCTCGCGCCATACGGGTTTCCAGCCCGTATTGCCCTGCAGGGCCTGCGCCAGCACGGAGAAAATCGAGTAGCGCATCGATCGTTCCGCTTCGCTCGGTTCGGTTGTCATCCCGGAATTCCGCGTCAGCGAAATATCCGGGACCCAGGGCAGCAGCGCGGTTGCTCAACGTAACCCTGGGTCCCAGCGCTGCGCGCTTCGCGCTCCGGCCGGGATGACAGGTGTGGTTGGCGGCACGGTATCAGCAGTCGAGCGTCGTGCGGCGCTCCCAGTCGGTCAGATGTGCGGAGTAGTCGTTCCAGTCGGCCTGTCTGAGCTTGATGTAGGAGGCCACGACATCCGCGCCCAAGCCGTCCTTCAGGACGCTCGAGCGGTCGAGCGCGCGCAGCGCGTCGAGCAGGTTCAGCGGCAGCCGTTTGGCGTCCTTCACCGTATGGCCTTCCGCGTACATGTCGATGTCGAGGCGCGCACCCGGGTCGCGCTTGTGCCTGAGGCCGTCTAACCCCGCCGCTAGCACGCCCGCCTGCAGAAGATAGGGGTTGGCGGCGCCGTCGGCGAGGCGCAGCTCGAACCGGCCGGCGTCCGGGATGCGGATCATGTGCGTGCGGTTGTTGCCGCCATAGGTGACCGTGTTGGGTGACCAGGTTGCGCCGGACGTCGTACGCGGGGCGTTGATGCGCTTGTAGGAGTTGACAGTGGGGTTGGTGATGGCGGCCAGCGCGTCGGCCGAGTGCATCAGCCCGCCGATGAAATGATAGGCCTCTGGCGACAGCCCGAGCTTGCCCTGCGCATCCTCGAATACGTTCTTGGCCGCGCCCGTGTTCCACAGCGAGACGTGGGCGTGGCAACCGTTGCCGGTCAGGTTCAGGAACGGCTTGGGCATAAAGGTCGCGCGCAGCCCGTGCTTCTCGGCGATCGACTTGACCATGAACTTGAAGAAGGCGTGCTTGTCGGCCGTCTTCAGGCAGGTGTCGTACTCCCAGTTCATCTCGAATTGGCCGTTCGCGTCCTCGTGATCGTTCTGATAGGGGTTCCAGCCGAGCGCGATCATGCCATCGCAGATTTCCTTGATCACCTCGTAGCGACGCATCAAGGCCTGCTGGTCGTAGCAGGGTTTGGCTTGCGTGTCGGCACCGTCGGAGATGGCCGAGCCGTCGGGCGCGATCAGAAAGTATTCGCACTCGACCCCCGTCTTCATCTCGTGGCCGTCTTTGGCCGCGGCCTCGACGACGCGCTTCAAGATCTGGCGGGGGTTCTGCGCGAGCGGTTTGCCGTCCATCACCAGATCGCCGGTAACCCAGGCGATCTCGGACTTCCAGGGCAGTTGGATCAATGTGTCGGGATCGGGCATCACCAGCATGTCGGGATGGGCCGGTGTGAGGTCCAGCCACGCGGCAAAGCCGGCGAAGCCCGCACCGGCCTTGGCGACCGTGTCGATGGCGGTCGCCGGCACGATCTTTGCCCGCATGGTGCCGAACAGATCGACGAACGCGATCAGGAAATACTTGACACCCTTGTCTTTGGCGTACGCCCCCAGCGATTGCATCCCGTCACTCCTCATATCGTCACTTGCGCATCAGACCACGGTCCGGGGGCTAGCTCCAACCCAGTGCTGAGATTGTCGAAGCACGGCGCAGCATCTTTGGCCCGTCCCTCGACAGGCTCACGACTGGGGCGGCGGGTACGTCCGCGCGGGTTCCGTGTCACGACCCACCCCGGCCGGGAATCCAGTCGGTGCCCGCGAGGGGAACTTGCGCCATGGCGGCGGCTTCAACGGTCAGGGCCACCAGGTCTTCCGGCTCCAGGTTGTGCACGTGGCTCTTGCCGTTGGCCCGTGCGATCGTTTGGCACTCGAGGGTGAGCACAGCGAGATAGTTGGCGAGCCGCTTGCCGGCCTCGATGGGGTCGAGGCGCTGCGTGAGGGCCGGGTCCTGCGTGGTGATCCCGGCGGGGTCCTTGCCTTCGTGCCAGTCGTCGTAGCAGCCCGCCGTGGTGCCGAGCTTGCGGTACTCGGCCTCCCAGCGCGGGTGGTTGTCGCCGAGCGCAATGAGCGCGGCGGTGCCGATCGACACCGCGTCCGCTCCGAGCGCCAGCGCCTTGGCCACATCGGCGCCGCTGCGGATGCCGCCGGAGACGATCAGCTGCACCTTGCGATGCATGCCGAGCTCCTGCAGGGCGCGGACGGCGGGGCGGATCGCCGCCAGCGTGGGGATGCCGCAGTGCTCGATGAATACGTCCTGGGTGGCGGCCGTGCCGCCCTGCATGCCATCGAGCACGACCACGTCGGCCCCGGCCTTCACCGCCAACGCGGTGTCGTAATAGGGCCGCGCGGCGCCGACCTTGACGTAGATGGGCTTCTCCCAGTCGGTGATCTCCCGCAGCTCCTCGATCTTGATCTGCAGATCGTCGGGGCCGGTCCAGTCCGGGTGGCGGCAGGCGGAGCGCTGGTCGATGCCGGCCGGCAGCGTGCGCATCTCGGCGACGCGCTCGGAGATCTTCTGGCCCAGCAGCATGCCGCCGCCACCCGGCTTGGCGCCCTGCCCGACCACGACTTCGATGGCGTCGGCTCTGCGCAGCTGATCCGGCTCCATGCCATAGCGAGAGGGGAGCACCTGGTAGACGAGCAACGCGGAATGCTGGCGCTCCTCCCGCGTCATGCCGCCGTCCCCCGTGGTGGTGGAGGTACCCACCGCAGAGGCACCGCGACCGAGCGCCTCCTTGGCCGGCGCCGACAGCGACCCGAAGCTCATGCCTGCAATGGTAATCGGGATCTTCAGCGTGATCGGCTTCTTGGCAAAGCGGGTGCCCAGCGTCACATCGGTGGCGCACTTCTCCCGGTAGCCCTCGAGGGGGTATCGGCTGATGGAGGCGCCGAGGAACAGCAGATCGTCGAAATGCGGCAACTGCCGCTTAGCCCCGAAGCCGCGGATGTCGTAGATGCCCGTCGCTGCGGCGCGGTGGATCTCGGCGATTGCGTACCTGTCGAAGGTCGCCGACTCGCGCGGTGGCGTGCGCACCCATCGATCCTTGCTGCGGCTCATCAATAGGACACCAGATTGTCGATGTGGAAGTTATAGAGCGTGCGCGCCGAGCCATAGCGCCGGAAGTCCGAGACGTCGACCGCCCCACCGACACCAGCCGCATCGAGCAGCTTGCGCAGGGCCGCCTTGTGCGCGTCGCGCATGTCCTTGACGACGCAATCGGCGCCGAGACTCCTGACCTGTCCGCGCACATAGAGCCGCGCCTCGTAGATCGAATCGCCCAGTGCGTCTCCCGCATCTCCGAGCACGACGAGGGTTCCGGCTTGCGCCATGAAGGCCGACATGTGGCCGACCGAGCCCTTCACCACGATGTCGAGGCCTCTGAGAGAGATGCCGCAGCGCGAGGATGCATTGCCGTCGACGATCAGGAGGCCGCCGCAACCGGTGGCGCCGGCCGACTGCGAAACGTCGCCCTTCACGTGCACGCGACCCGACATGATGTTCTCGGCCACGCCGGTGCCGGCGTTGCCGTTTATCATGACGGAGGCACGCTTGTTCATGCCGGCGCAGTAGTAGCCGACATGGCCGTCGATCATGACGTTGAAATCGCCATCGAGACCCGCGGCGATGGCGTGCAGCCCGCGCGGGTTCTCGATGAGGAAATCCCCACCGTCGTCATCGTGCAGCAATTGGTTGACCTCCCTTACCGAGAGATGCGTCAGATCGAGCGTGGAGTTGCGCACCGGCATTGCGTCGGCCTTCGCCGCAGTGGACTTGCGCGCCATGTCAGGAGCTCCGGCTCCAGGCGTATACGGTCGCCGGCTGCGGCTCCCAGATCCGCGCCACCTCCACGCCAGGCAGGGGTGCCAGGGCGCGGAACTCCGTTCCGAAGGCCACCCAGTCGTCGGTCTCGGCCATGACGGCGGGCTTGCAAGCGACGGGATCGCGCAGCACCGCGAAGCCGTCGCGTGTGCCGACGACGAACGTGTAGAACCCGTCGAGGTCGTACAGCGAGCGGTTCAGCGCCTGCTTCAGGTTGTCGCCCTCACGCGTGCGCCACGTCAGGTACGCGGCAGCGACCTCGCTGTCGTTGTCGGTCTGGAACCGCTCGCCGTGACGCACGAGAGTTTCGCGCAGGCGGTTGTGGTTCGACAACGAGCCGTTGTGCACGAGGCAGGTGTCCTCGCCCGTCGAGAACGGGTGGGAGCCGGCGATGGTGACGGCCGACTCGGTGGCCATGCGCGTGTGGCCAATGGCGTGGGAGCCTTTGCGGCTGGCGAGATTGAGGCGGGTCGCCACCTTGCGCGGGTCACCGACGCCCTTGAAGATCTCGATCGACTGTCCCTGGCTCAGGATGGTCGCCTCGGGCACGTTGTCGATCAGCCACTTGCGCGCCACCCCGCCGTCGCCGAAGGTCTTGAAGATCGCGTGGTCCTCGATCGCATCGACCGTGACGCTCGCGCTCACGCCCTCCGCCAGCCGCGCGGCCGTCTGTGCCCAGTCGACGAGGCCGGTCCGTGCAACGGCGCAGATCTTGGTGATGCCGGCGATCTCGTTGCCATAGACGGCGAACCCGGCGCTGTCAGGCCCGCGATCGCTGAGCTCGGCCAGCATCGCCGCGGTGAGCCGCCCCAGCTCCGGCTCGAGCCTAGAGCCTTTCAGGAATAACCCGACGATGCCGCACATCCGCTGAGCCTCGCGTTTCCCATGCCTGCGGACCATGCCCCACAGGTGAGATGTCGTCAATTATGGAGAAATAATATTTCCTAATAGGAAATAGATCGTATCCCCGCCTAATCCCGCGTGTAGACAATGATCGAGAGGTAGGTCATGGGCAGCTTGGTCAGCTCGTCGGGACCGTGCGGAGCAGAGCTGTCGAACATGAGGGCGTCGCCGGGGCGCAGCGCATAGGTCTTGTCGGCGTGACGGTAGATGACGGCCCCGGTCAGCATGTAGATGAACTCGATGCCGGCGTGCTGGAACACGGGGTATGGCGCCGCCTCGTCGCTGAGCGTGATGAGATAGGGCTCGACCACCAGGTTGCCCGCGATGGAATGGCCGAGCAGCTGATATTGGTGGCCCGCTTTCGTGCCCCGCCGCTCGATCGTCACGCCCTTGCCCGCCGGCACGTAAGAGCAATCGCGCCGCTCTTCATAAGTCGCCAGGAAGCTCGTGAGGGGAACGTTGAGCGCTCGCGCCAGCGACTCCAAGCTCTCTAGCGAGGCCGAGACGGCGCCGTTCTCGATCTTCGACAGCATCCCCGCAGATAGCCCGGCCTGGTGGGCGAGCTCGGCAGCGGTGATGTCCTGCCGCTTGCGCAGCTGCCTGATCTGCACGCCGATCGCTGCCGCGATGGAGAGCGGTACATCCGCTCGGGGAGCGGTCGATCCCGTCGCCAGGTCACCTGGCTCACCAGCGCGCTTCTTAGAGCTTTTCATGGGCGCATATTGCCACGAGACGGGGGCGGACCAAACCCATCGATCGCGATGCAGGCTAGGATCCGACCTGATACCTGCGCTCGAGCGCCTGGGTCCACTTGCCGATCGGGTAGCAGTAGATGAAGAAGCACACGAGCGCGAAGGCGTAGAGCGGCGCCAGCAGCTCCGGGCGCGAGCCCTCGGCCGCATGCACCTGCGAGGTGAGCGTAATCATCTCGCTCACCCCGACGATGGAGGCGTTCACCGTCGACATGGCGATCAGCGAATAGAGGTTCATCCATGGCGGCAGCATGCGCTTCACGCACTGCGGCAGGATGACGAGGTAGAGGCATTGCCGTTGCGTCAGCCCGAGCGCGCGGGCGCTGTCCCATTGCCCCGTGGCCACCGACTGGATGGCGCCTCGCGCGATCTCGGACGTGTTGGCCATGACGGGGAGTGCGAAGCCCATTGTCGCCTTGGCCCAGTCCGGAAAGGGGATACGAAGCCCGAATGCGCGGATCTCGAACGGGATCAGGAATACGCACAGGAACAGCAGCACCAGCCAGGGCGAATTGCGAAAGAGCTGCGTGACGACCCCGGCGGCGATCCGCACGATCCTGAACCGCGAGAGCTGAGCGATGCCGACGGGTACGCCGGCCACCGTGCCGATGGCCATCGCCATGATGGAGATCAGGATATTGAATGCGAAGCCCCACAGCAGCAGCGGTGCCCAGCGGATGAGCACCTCCAGCGAGGTCGCCTTGACGGTAGCCGGCTGCTGCGCCACCGCAATCGTCACCCCCGCGTTCACCACCAGCACGAACAGCAACGCGACGCGGGCGATCCCTGAGGGCGCCTTCGACGCGCGTGTCCCCTCTCCCCATTCTTCAATGGGGAGAGGGAGTGAAAGCGTAAAGGCGTCGCGGTAGCGCAGCATGTCAGTGGCCTCCCTGCTGGCCGAAGCCGGGGATGGCGAGGCGCCGCTCGATACCGTTGAGGATGGCGACCAGCGCGAACACCAGGCACAGGTAGGCAATGAGCACGAAGAACATCATCTCGCGCACGTTGGTCGCATCCGACCAGATCTGCTTGGAGACGTAGAGCAGCTCCGGCACGGCAATCGCGTAGGCGAGATTGGTGGTCTTCACGAGGTTGACCAGGTTGTTGCCCAGCGCCGGCAGGCAGACTCGGATCGCCATCGGCAGCACGATCAGCCGGTACGTCTGCCAGCGCGTGAGACCGAAGCTGGTGGCAGCCTCCACCGTCGCCTTAGGGATGGCCTCGATGCCGGAGCGGAAGATCTCGATGTTGAAGGCGCCGGCAAAGAGCGACAGCGAGATGATCGCCCACTGCACGTTGGAGACCATGGGAATCATGGCGCCTGTGCCGTCGGGCACGCGCGGGAGCAGGTAGCCAAGTCCGAAATAGAAGAAATAGATCTGCACCAGCGGCGGAGTGTTGCGGAAGAACGAGATGAAGCCGGCAATGATCCGCCGGATCCAGACGAGCTTGGAGCCCTGCAGCCACGCGCCGGCAACGCCGACGAGGATGGAGACGATAATGGTGATCACCGCGAGCTCGATGGTCAGGAAGAAGCCCCGGATCATCCGGGCGCGGTCGAAATTGTCGTAGATGAACGTGAGATTGATGCCGGTCCGCTCGTAGAAATCACGGAACCAGTCGTAGATCGCCTGCATGCACTATTCCGCCCGATTCATGCGCCAACCGATCTGCATACTCCGGCGTCATTCCCGCGAAGGCGGGAATCCACGCAAGTCTCCGCAATCGCTCGGTGCCGTGGATCCCCGCCTGCGCGGGGATGACCTGATGCGGCTCCTGGGCAGGCGCACAAGTGCGCCGCCCCCGGCGCCGGTCAGGTCAGCTGCCGCTCTTGGCCTTCTCGTGCGTCCGCTTGGCGTAGTCGGTGGGAGGCACGTTCCACGTCTTCTCCAGCTCGACGATGCGGCCGGATTTCATCCATTCCTTGTGGATGTCCTCCATGAACTTCTGAAAGTTGGTCTCGCCGAGCTTCACCGCGATCGCCCAGGGCGTCTCCATGATACCAGGCAGCGGCATGTGGTAGCCGCCCTTCCAGTCGTCGTCGGTGAGTTTGCCGACGACGAAGGTCTGGTCGTAGAGATAGCCGATGCAGTCGCCGTTCTTGAGGGCCAGCAGCGGCTTATCCGAGCCGTCGAAGGAGGCGATCTCGGGTCCGTACTGCTGGGCGACGTCCTTGTTGTAGAAGGCGCCGGTGGTGCCGCAGAGCTTCTTGCCCTTGAGATCCGCCCAGCTCTTCACCGGCGCGTCCTTCTTGAGCAGGATGTTGACGGCGTCGGAGTAGTAGAGCGGCTCGATCACCTGCACGACCTTGCGGCGATCGGGCTTGTCCGACATGGTTGCGATCATCAGGTCGATCTTGCCCTGATTGAGAAACTCCATGCGATTGGCGGAGACGACGGGCACCAGCTCCAGCTTGACGCCGAGCTTCTTGGCGACGTCGGCGGCGAGGTCGGGCTCGAGGCCGATGATGCCTCCCGACGGCTCACGGAAGCCGAACGGCTTGTAGTCCGCCTTCACGCCGACGATGAGTGTGCCGCGTTTCTTGATGTCGTCGAGTACGTCGGCCCGCGCCGCCGCACCGGTCACGAGCAGGCCCAGCAGGGCCCCAACGAGCATTCTGGCGATCCGCATTACAGCTCTCCATTTGATCGATGACTGGGCCAAAGGTACGGGATTTCCGGCGCACGCGACGCCTCTCGGGTCTGGCGGCAAGTCTTGCCGATGCGACACTTGGTATCCGAAAGTGTACGCGGCCGTCCATCCGAAGAATACTCATCGGGCCTCGGCGCCTGCCTTCGGCGCCTGTGAATATGCGCGTACACTCCAGGCACAGTAGGCACAGCTCCGGTCCGCATGCCGCAAACTTGCAGGTCTGTATCGTCATTGCCGGCACCGCTACGAGCAGAACCTTACAGTCCAACTTTCCGAGCACCCGGATGCCAAGGAGGCCACCGCCGCCTTCCTGGAGAAGCGCAAACCCGTGTTCCGGGACTGAACCTGCGCAAGCCGGTGTGCGTTGGGCAACTCGCCTTGAGTATCGGCCGCATTGGCTACACGGACAGGATTGTTGGACGGAACGGCTTCGCCGTAGTAGCGGCGAGTCTCGCGGTGTGAA
>JRHI01001764.1_pt1 | contig 16902 bp, 12 predicted proteins | sample 215371 | NCBI WGS metagenome assembly JRHI01 (sample SAMN02929681, study PRJNA255918) | sediment metagenome | biome: cave system; feature: Ice Cave; material: Sediment; isolation source: sediment from deep within a dark volcanic ice cave with no known source of... ...
TTTCACATCGATGCAGGGCTCGGCGATTACGTAGGTCATGTACGTCTTCCCCTAGAAGTCAGGAGCGCATAGCCAGGATTACACTTCAACCAGACTCGAAGTCAAGGAGGGATGAACCACTGGTGGCGAGTCTCCGAATTCTGCGCCGCAGAGACGGCGGACGAAGGCCCCCTCGCGCTGCACAACAACCTTGTGAGCGCCAGCCAGCGGGCGCTGCGGTTGGTAGCCTTCCCGCTTCAACTTGGAGCGCACGCCCGAGCCCCGATTCCGGCGGCCGCTGGGCCCCGCTCGGGAACGGGAACGCTTTTCTCGCCCGCTGGCCGGTCGACCGGCGCGAGAGGACTGCTGTCGTTCCGAAGCGGTCCTCTCGCTGACCTCGTCTTGCCCCGTCACGCTTCTCCTATCACGCAAAGGCGGTCACGACAGGGCACTAAGCGACCGGCGGCGTCACTGCTGCTCCGGGTCGGCAGGGAGCCAAAGCAGCACCGCCGGGCAGGTGGCCGGAGAGGCGACGAAGCGGAAGCGTCGGCAAGGCGATCGGCCTCTAGGACTTCGCTGCGTGCTTCCCACGGCGCGGCGAGCGCTCGACCGTTTTGAGCGACAGCTGCATCGTGGTCACGCGCGCAGCGGCGCTAGTGCGCCCAGTGCCCGGCGCGTGCATATAGCTCGCGTTTTGCCATCACTGGGGTGTTCACGTGCCGGTAGCCGTGCCGGCGCTCAAGGCCGACGATGAAGCTCTCGAGCTCTCGGCGGATAGTCGCCCCGGCAGGCAGCCAGAACGGCGAGCCTGAGCCGGATTTCCTCCTCGGCGGCAGAGATGTTCAGCTGCCGCCCAATCGCACTTGGACGCGTCCGGTCGTAAACCGGGGAAAGTCCACCGCAGGGCTGCTCCTCGTCCGCAGCGAGACTGCTCGGCCGCCAGCCTGACGGCGTGGTGCTTGGATCGGGTCGATGGGTGCTAGAGCGGACCGCTGTGGCGCTGCGGGTCTTCGGACGGATGCTCGAACGGGAGATCCTGCGTCCGAACCCGCTCCGGCTGGATCAGCGAGACGATCGCCGAGCGTATGGGGAAGTTGCTCCCGACGTAGCGATTACTCATGCGATCCATGATGGCGATCGCTTCCTCGCCCTCGATCTGCCGAATCACGCGGCCGCGGATGACTACCGACCGGTAGGGGTTGTGCTCGTCGCAGACGGAGACACCGACGCGGCCGTCTCGGCGCAGGTTGCGGATCTTGAGGTTCTCCCGCGCGGAGAAGATCGCCAGGTGCTCGCCTTCGACGGAGATCCAGACCGGGGAGACGTGAGGTGCACCGTCGGGCATCAGCGTCGCGACATGCGCCATGTTGCGCGCCCCAAGCAGCTCTCGCACCTGGTCGGAAAGGTCGGCCACGAGCTCAGCGTAGACGAGCCGGCCGCATCCGTCGAGCCGGTCGAAGACCTTGGCGGGGAGAGAGGAACAGGTCGCCCACGGCTCGGTCATCACCCTGCCGCCTGCGGAAGACCGGGTGCCGATTCGCAGCCGCGCGGCGGCGCTCGGATTGTCCTTCGGGCACGACTCAGAGGCAGCCTACTGATCACTCGCCCGGTCTTTGCTGATGCCCGCGCATGCAGCTAACTGCGCGGAGCTGGCCCGCCCGCAGCAGCGACGAAGGAGTGACGTTCGCGGTCGGCGAGTTGATCGTCGTCACATGCCTGGTTCCGGCCACAACGGAGCACTGATCACGTTGCTGTTGACGCGCGCGTCCGGTCCAGAGCGACAGCTGGGCGCTCTCGGCGGACGGCTGCTGCAATTCGCAGAAGCAGACGTCTCGCGAACACGCGCCGTCACAAAACACGTCCGCGACGTAGCGGCTCGTGACCGGCGCTGCGTTCTGAGACCCGGGAAAGTGGAATCGCGCCTTTTTACGCGATGCATCCAGGCGAGCGCCAGGGGATTTGGCGGCAGTTGCTACGCACGATGTCCTCAGCGACCGTCAACACGACCGGTCACGCCACGGATTCTCGCCGCCAAACTTGGTTGGCCCGTTCCGTCCTTCGCCTGCGCGGCGTCACGGTGACCCTGGCTCTGAGGTAGGCTTTCACCCGTCCCGCACCGGCAGCGGCCTGTTTTCGAGCATTCGACCAAAGGATCTCGCATGGCTGTTGCCATCCGCCTCTTCGAGCGTCGCGACCGCGATCAGCTTGCCGCGCTCGTCAACCTACACGTCGCGGCTGTCATCCCCGGCGTGGTGCTGTCGGTGAATGCCGTGCTCGCACAACTGATATGGCGTCCGGTTTGTCAAGTCGGCGTGGTTGATCGCGTCCGCTGAGCGGTCGTGGATGAGTGGTCGGTGGGCCGGGACGCCAGGGCTCGGTTTTCGGCGTTGCCAGTCTGATATGCGGGGATTTGGTGACCCCAGGGCCCGGGTTTCGTGCTGCCGGCGGTGCGCTGTCTAGGAGCGAGCGTGACACCCGAGGGGGTGTTGCTCATAGTTGTGTCGCGCGTGCCGGCCGCCTGTGGCCCGGCGCCCCGGCTCACCGACCGGGGGAAGACTGTGAGGGGCTGGGTCAGTCGGCGGTGGCGGCGGCCCAGAGGAAGCAGGCCAGTTCGCGCGCGCACGCGACGACGGTCACGTTGTGCGGTTTCCCGCGGGCGCGCATCTGCCGGTTGACGCGATGCAGCCGCTGTTGGGCGTGGTTGGAGATGGCGAGGATGTGGTCGGGCTGTCCGAGCTGACGGTTGGCGAGCGTCGCTCCGAGTCTGGGGCTTTTCCCGTAGTGCCAGGCGGACTCGACCAGCAGCCGGCGGGCGAGCATCGATCCGGTCTTGGTGATCGCGCCCTGGCGCGAGGACTCCCCAGACTGCGACAACGACGGGGTCAACCCGAGCCAGGCTGAGAGCGATGTCGGGCGCTCAAAGCGCCGCCAGTCAGCACCGAGCTCGAGATGGATCGAGAACGCGGTCAACGTGTCGATCCCGCGAAACGCGCGCAGCCGCGCAACGGTCGGCCACCATCGCTCATCGTTCGCCAGCTCTGAGAGGCGGTGCGCGATCGTCGCTTTGCGCGCGCTCAGCCCGTCAACGGCAGCGATCAGCTCAGCGAATACCAGTTGGCTGGCCGGCTCGTCGAACTGCTGAACGGAGAGCCACCTTCGATGCGCGACCGTCCATGTCGAGGCCATCGGATACACCTGACCGTGGCGCAACAGCATCTTCGACACGCGGTGCCGAGCGTTCATCAGATCGCGCCGGCACGCGTCATGACACCGGGTCATTTCCCGGGCGGCCTCGACCTCCGGCGGCGGAACGACCACCCGGGTCAACGACCCCGCCAGCAGCAGTCGGGCCAACAGTTCGGCGTCCTTCAGGTCGGTCTTGACCCTGTCCGACGGACCGCGCGGTGTCTTGCCCGGCGCGATCACCTGCATCCCGACCCCCGCAGCGACCCCCGCGCGATACAGCCCAAACCCCGTCGGCCCCGCCTCATAACACGCCCTCACCGGACCGGCCAGCGACTGCAACCACCCGACCGGCTCATCCACCCCCGCTCCGAACCGCCGCCGGACCAGCTCGCCGGTCATCGTGTCGATCGCCGCGGCATGCGTCGACCGAGCATGGACATCCATCCCTACCCACGTCATCGTTCCAGCCATGGCCGGACCTCCTCACAGATCTGGGGTCAGCCGGAGGCTGAATCTCCGGTCAGACAAATCCCCGCGAGGAGCGTCCGGCCTACAACCCCGGCAGGTCAACCCTGAAACGAGCGACCCACGCCATAGGGTCTAGAGCGCGAGCCGGATGAGAACGTTGTCGATCCGTGGGTTGCTGAGCGCCAATGCCTGGTCGCCGAGCGCAACGCCGAGGTCGTTGCCGCAGCGCTGCTGCATCGCTTCCGTGAGGATGAAGACGTCGGACCTGACTATCAGGGCGTAGGGGAGATCCGCTGGCTGGTCTGCAAGACCGATGCGTTGGAAGCTGGCGCACAACTGCTTGACGACGCGCTCGTGCGGATGCGCAACTGGCACGTGGCCTTGGTCGGAGCCGAATGCACGCTGCCGGCGATCGGCTGCTACGGCGTTCCAGACACGCTGCCGCACATTCGCGATCTCATCCAAGGCGCAGGTTTCGGACAGCCGACGCGGACAGAGTTCGTGCTCGTCGCCCGCTGCGACACGCTCACCCACCATGACCTAGCCGGCGTCTCGATCGAGCGTACGCTCGGCCTACTCGGCGCGCGCTTCACCCTCTCGCGCGACCAGGCCGAGCTTGGCTTCATCGAAGTCTGCGACCACAGCAGTGCGATGGCTCGGAGCTCGATCGCGGCGCGCTGGGCGGACATTGGCAACCTCGTCGTCAGGCCTGACCGCGATCTAACCTCATCCATGTCGTTGCTCCTCGCAGCCGCGGCAGAGTGGCTCCTGCTGGGTGGTGTTACCCGCCTCGTTGACTATTGGGCAAAGGACGTAGACCCGCCTGAGTGCCTCGCGCGACTTCAGCAGCTCGGATTTCGTCGCCTCGTCGTAAACGAGCGCGGCTTCCGACGATCGCTCTAGCTACTTCGACTCCGCGTGACACGCATCCGATCCACCCCGACACTCGCTCACCCACTGCCGATCCGGCAGTGACCGTCGGACGCGCCGTCGCTCGTGCATCTGAGCAGATCCGGTAGCCACGATCGTGGTCCAGATCGCTTCTGGTTTCACGCAGGCTGAGGTGTATGGGCGGGCGCCGGTTTGGCCCGCTTCTCACTTCTGCTCAGCTTCCACGACGACCCAAACGGCAGTAGCTGTCGCGCTTCCGGCCCCGCGACTGCCGCCGCGCAACAGCAAGGATCAGGGCGACTGGGTCGCGGCTGTTGGCCTGGCGGTCAGGCCCCGGCGCTGCTGCGGTAGGGCAGCCGCGTGCCTACGCCGAGCGCGCGGGCCTTGGCGAGCATCGCCTGGCCGAGCGCGATGTCGGTGATCGACAGTCCCCGGTGCCAGAGGAGGATCTTCTCTCGGTCATGCTCGCGTCCGGGGCGCTCGCCGCAGACGATCTGGCCGAGCTCGGCGTGCAGGCCGGCCTGGGTCAGCCGCCCGGAGTCCACGTGCGCGCGCAGAGCGCCGAGCGGTCCGGCCCCCGCCTGACCCCAATCGTCGACCACCACCTTGTCCATGATGTCGGTCAGCTCGAGCTCGACCGCGCTCATCGTCCCGTAGGGGATGACCAGCGCCCCGGGCGCGATCCACTCGGTGCGCAGCAGCGGCTCGGGCTCGGTCAGGCGGCTCGCCTCCACGATCACGTCCGCCCCGCGCACGCACTCCTCCCACGTGTCGACGGCGCAGACCCGACGGTTGAGATCCTCGCCGAGCCGCCGCGCGAACGCCTCCCGGCTCTGGGCACGGCGCGAGTGGACCCGGATCACGTCGAGGTGGGGGAGCACGTGGCAGAGCAGGCGCACGTTCCAGTAGGCGCTGCCACGGGCACCGATGTGACCGAGGACGCGCGCCCCCCGGCGGGCGAGGTGCTCGGCCCCGATCGCGGTCACCGCCCCGGTCCGCATCTCGGTGATCACGGTGGCATCGATAATCGCCGCCGGGACGCCGGTGGACGGGTGAAGCAGGAGCAGCAGCGCCGGCTCGGACGGAAGGCCGTGGCGGTGGTTCTCGACGAAGTCACCGACCACCTTCACGCCCGCATACTCGGCCGTCACGCCGCGCAGAACGTTGAAGTGTCCGCTCGCCCGCTTCGGGAACAGGTGCGTGCGCGGCTCGAGCACCGTTTCCCCGCGCCCCTGCTGGGCGAGCACGGCGCGGATCGCGGCCAGGATCTCCTCGTCCTCCAGCGCCAGCGCGTCGACGTCGGGACCGCTCAGGTAGGTGATCTCAATCGGGTTCATAGCCGGGCTTCACCTACGCGGGCCAGCAGCTCACCGTTGCGCACGGCCGCGTCGGCCAGGCGCTGCACGTCGGGTCCGAGCGGGCGGTCCTCGCCCAGGGGCGCCACCGACTCGCGGACGAAGCGGTGTGCCGCAGCGGTCCCCCTCCCCAGGCGCGCGGGCGCGGCCAGGTCGATCGCCTGACATGCGACCAGGAGCTCGATCGCTACCAGCAGCTCGAGACGCTGGACCTGATCGCGCAGGCGCAGCGCGGCCTGAGCGGCGCCGGTGCTGTCATCCTCGACCCCGTCGGCGCCGACCGAGGCGTGGATGGCCAGCGGCGCGGCGCGGTGGCGGATCTCAAGGGTGAGGGCCTGCGCGGTCTTGCCCAGCGGCGCCGCGCCCGAGCTGGTGGCGTCGGCGGTCACCAGGCTCGCCGGCAGGCCGCTGAGACGCTCGGTCCTCAGGCGAGCGCTGCGCTCGGTGATCGCGGAGGCCGCCTGGGCGACCCCGATCGCCGTGGCGTCGAGGGCGAGCGCCAGGGCCGGGACGTGGAAGTTGCCGGTACTCAGGACTTCGTCGTCGGCGACGAGCACCAGCGGGTTGTCGGCAGCGCCTTCCAGCTCGGGTCCCAACGCGGCCGCCAGCAGCGCGAGCGCGGTGTGCAGCGAGCCGTGGATCTGGCTGGCACAGCGGAAGCTGAGCGGGTCCTGGAGGTGTCGGGCCGCCCCAACTTGGGTGAGCGTGCCGTCGGCCAACAGCGCCTGTAGGCCGCTCGCCGCCCACGCCTGGCCGGGAGCCGGCCGCGCCGCCACCACCCGCGGGTCAAGCGGGCTGAGGTTGGCGCGAAAGCCCTCCATGGCTAGCGCGGCCGAAACCTGGGCGGCGGACAGCGCCGCCTCCGCGTCCAGCCAGGCCAGCGCGGCGGTGCCGACCGAGACCGCCGAGCTGCTGCACAGAGCCAGCCCGTCCTTGGGCCCGAGCCCGACCGGTCCCAGCCCGGCCCGGCGCAGAGCCTCGCCTCCGGCCAGCCGCTCGCCGCCGTACTCGGCCTCGCCCTCGCCGACCAGGACCAGGCCCATGTGGGCGAGCAGGCACAGGTCGGCGGCACCGATCGAACCGCTGGCGGGGATGATCGGATGCACGCCGGCGTTGAGCAGGTCGGCCAGGCCCTCGGCGACACTTAGGCCGGCCCCGGCGCCGCCGGCGCAGAGACCGTTGAGCCGGACCGCCATCGCCGCGCGACTCAGCTCGCTGGGCAGCGGCGCGCCGACCCCGTTGGCTCGGCCCCGCAACGTACGCAACGAGAAGGCGACGGCCTGGGCGCCGCTCACCGGCTCGACGACGCGCGGGCCAAGACCGGTGGTGACGCCGTAGATCGGCCGGCCTGCCTGCGCCGCCCGGGTCACGACGGAGGCCGCAGCCGCGATCTGCTCCCGGGCGGCGTCGTCGATCGCCACCGGAGCGCCGTCCCGGGCGATCGCTGCCAGCGAGGCGGGCTCGAGTTCACCTCCGGTGATGCAGACCGACATCGTCGCGACGATACTCGGCCGTCGGGCGAGCCGGATTAGAGTGGTCCCCATGCCCAGCCCGCTGGCGCCCCGAGCTACCGCGGCCTCAGAGCCGGTCACGCTGGACGGCGCCACCCTGACCCCAAGGCCGTGGCCCGCGGCTGTCTCTTGGCGAGCTTGCGGACCCGATCGAGGTTGCGCTGCAGGAGCTTTGCCCGCAGCCCTGACTGGCTTCGTCGTGCGGGAGCGCCCTGCTGGACGGCGCGGGGTGGCATGGGCGAAGACGCTGACCAGCGGGCTGCGTTCGCTTCTTTGACGCAGAACAACGAGGGCAGCGTGTCGAGGTGCCGGCGCCTGTGTTCGTCCCGCAGGTGACGCCAGTCGCCGCGGACGAAGATCGGTAAGTCGCCGTCGTGGCCGGCCCGCGCGAAGTGGCGCCACAGGTGCCGCTCGCCGACCGACTGTAGCGCCGTGGAGGCGGCGACCGTACCGCGGTGCCCGTCATCCGGAAGTGCCTGTGGGCTGAGTACGAACATCGGCTTGCGCTTGGCGCAACGGTGTTGCGGGGTCCCGGGTCGGACTCTAGGATCCTTGAACGACCTTCGCAACCCGCTCACCACGAAACGACTCCGCATCCCCGCCCGCCGTGCCTCCGCGTACGGCCGTGGAGAGGACGCTGACGATCCTGCGTCTGATCCACGATCACGGCGCGATGCGCGCCGATGAGCTGGCCGGCGCCGCGCGGCTTCCCGTGAGTACGGTCTACCGCTACCTACGAACGTTGCGCGAATACGGCCTCGTAACGGTGCAGGAGGGTGTCTACGCGCCCGGTTGGGCTCTGGACGGGCCCGCCGGTCCTCGCGTGTCCCGCGTCGAGCTGATCGAGTCAGCGACGCCCGTGCTCCGCGGACTGGTGCAGGCGACCGGTGAGACGGCAGCGCTTTCGGTCCGGGTGGGCACCCACGCGGTGTGCGTTCAGCAGGTCAAGTCCCCCCATTCCATTCGGGTGGCCTTTGAGATCGGTCAGATGTTGCCGCTCCACGCCGGAGCGAGCGAGCGGGTGCTCCTGGCCTACGCGCCCGAACAGGTGGTCCACGCTGTGCTCTCAGGCGAGCTCAGGCAGTACACCAGGAGCACCCCGAACCACTCGAACCTCGCGAGCAAGCTCCGCAGCGCGCGCGCTTCCTGGGTAGCTACATCCCGCGGCGAATTCACTTCAGACGCGATCGCCGTCGCCGCGCCTGTCCTATGCGACGGGGAGATCGTCTGCGCGATCGAGGTGGCGGGGCCAGACCGTCGGTGCGGGCATGACTGGCTAATTGGGACGAAAGAGCTCATTGCTGACGCGGTCCGCGGATTGACCTCGGCGATGGAGAGCCTGCCGCGCGGCGCGCCGGCGCTAGCTCGGTGCGTTGAGCAGAGAGCTGAGAGCGCCGGACCGGACCAGCGCGCGAAGGGGTCCGAGGTCGTTCGGAACCGGGTGACCCGGGGTCGGTGGCCGCACCTGGCGGAGCACGATGTCAACGGCGCGCTGGCAGCCACCGCCGATGTAGGCCGGCGCTCGTAGAGCGAGCGCCCGGGTGGCGACGGCCAGTTCGATCGCGACAAGCTCCTCTCCCAACACGACCATCTCCGACAGCCGGCGGGCGGCCAGAGGCGCCATCGTGGTCCGGTCTTCGATCCCCTGGGCGGCGGTCGAGCTCGCCAGCTCGAACGACACCGGCTGCGCGAGAAGTCTCGCCTCCGCGGTGATCGCCTGGCCGGCGACCGCGAATTCGTTATACCCATCGTCGGCGGGATCGGGACCCGTCGCCAGCCCACCGCGCAGCCCTGAGAACGCGGGTTGCAGCAGCTTCATCATGCGCTCGTTGGCACAGGTCAGCACGGACGCGAGGGCGATCCGCATCAGGTCGAGCGCCGTCGCCAAGGGGAGGATCTCAAAGCTTCCCACCGAGACCATCCGGCGCTCGCCGAGCGCCACGAGCGGATTGCCCTGGGCGGCGTTGAGCTCGATGTCCAGCTGGTGGGCCAGGAAGCCGAACGCGTCGCGGCCGGCCCCGTGGACCTGAGGCAGGCAACGGAAGGTGAGCGGATCCTGGAGGTCTCGCGCCACGCCGGGCTCCCACAGCGTGCTTCCGGCAAGCAGCGAGCGCAGTCGCTCGAGCGTCGCGAGCAGACCCGGGAACGGACGCTGTTCGGCCAGCTCGTGCAGGATGTCGAGGTTCGCGCCGAAGGCCTCGAGCTCGACCGAGCCGACAACGTCAAGTGCGTCCAGCAGGCGTTCGCAATCGCTGACGGCCAGGGCGGCGAGTGCGGTCGAAAAGGCGTTGTTGTCGCACAGAGCCAGCCCTTCACCGGGCGCGAGATCGAAGGCCCCGAACTCCAGGAGCCCGTGCGCGAGGTCCGCGAGTGGCGATAGGTCCGCTTGGCCGATCGAGCCTCGAGTTCGAATCTCCGGATGCTTACCCTCGTTGAGAGCGGTCACGATCAGGTCCACCAATTCGACTCGCACGCCGGCCGGCCCCCGCGCGAACAGGTTCGCCAGGCGCAGCATCGTGGCCCGCACAACATCAACTGCTGCTGGAGGACCCGAGCCGACCCGGCAGTTGAGGATGAGGTTGTGGTTGAAGCGCTTGACGGTGTGTGCCTGCAACGGTGTCCGCTTGTGCGCTCCCACTCCGGTGGTGAGCCCGTAGACACGCTCGCCGCTGGCGAATGCCTCTTCCGCGACCCGACGATGAGCCCTCACCAGTTCTCGAGCGGCCGGCGAGAGCACGACCGGCTCGGCATGGCGAGCCACCCGTTCGAGCTCTGAGAGCGACAACGACCGGCCGTCGATCTCGACTGTCATCGCGTTCGTGTCCGTGAGGTTGCGGCATACACCGGGGCTCGCCTCGACATCGGCGCTGACGGTACATGCACGTGGTCCGCGTCGGGCCGTGGTCCGGGCCCTGAGTTCTCACTGAGCGAGAACCGACGCTTGCGTCGGTAGGTTTGCGCGCGCGACTGTGCAGGGTGGCACGCAACGGCGGCCAACCAGGCGTCAATCCGAAGACGGGAAGGCTGCGATGGCAACAACCGGCGCGTCACAACGGCCGAAGGCTCGGGTGCTCACCTCGGTGAGGGCGCAACGCGGCACGACGCTGCGGTGCAAGGGGTGGAAGCAGGAGACGATCCTCAGGCTGCTGGAAAACAACATGGAGAACGCCGAACACCCAGAGCGCCTGGTCATCTACGGGGGGATCGGCAAGTGTGCCCGCAACTGGGAGTCCTACTGGGCGATTGTGGAAGCCCTGATGCGGCTCGCCAACAATGAGACGCTAGTGGTGCAATCGGGGATGCCGGTGGCCGTGTTCCAAACCCATGACCTGGCCCCCCGCGTGGTGATGGCGTGCACAAACTTTGTGCGTCCCTCGTGGCCGACCTTCTACGAGCTGGCCGATAAGAACCTGACGATGTTCGCGCAGTACACCGCCGCACCGTGGGAGTACATCGGCACGCAGGGGGTCATTCAGGGCACCTACGAGACGCTGCGCTCGATCGCGAGGCTCCACTTTGATGGCTCGTTGGAGGGCCGCCTGCTGCTGACCGCCGGGATGGGCGGGATGGGCGGCAACCAGCCCCGGGCGATGACGATGCTCGGTGGAGTCTCGATCTGCGCTGATGTCGACGAGACAGTGATCGCGCGTCGCATCGACGTGGGGTATTGCGATGTCCTGGCGGACTCGCTCGACCACGCGCTACGCCTCGCCAAAGAGGCGACCGCAGCGAAGCGACCGCTCGGCATCGCTGTCGTCGGAAACGCCGTCGACGTGTTCGAACAGTGTCTTCAACGTGGTGAGCGGCCGGACATCGTGACCGATATGACGCCGGCCCATGATCCACTCGCGTACGTGCCCCAGGGGTTTACGCTCGAACAGGCCGCGGAACTTCGGCGGTCCGCGCGCGACGACTACTTCGCCTTGGCGCGTACCTCGATGGTGCGTCAGCTGACGGTGATGAACGAGTACCACGACGCGGGGGTGCAGGCCTTCGAATACGGCAACCAGATCCGTCGCCAATGCCAGGAGGAGGGGATGGCGGACGCAATGAAGATTCCCGGATTCGTCTCCGCGTACATACGCCCGCTGTTTCTCGAGGGTCGGGGCCCGTTTCGCTGGATCTGCGTATCCGGTGAGTCCGACGACCTTTCGCGGTTGGACGACCTGTGTCTCGAGCTGTTCGCTGATGATGAGCTTGTGACCCGCTGGATCAAGCTCGCCCGGGTCCACGTGCCGATCGAAGGCCTCCCCGCTCGGGTCTGCTATCTCGGTTTCGGTCAGCGGGCTCGGTTTGGCCTGGCCGTTAACGAGCTCATCGAGCGCGGGGAGGTCAGCGGACCGGTGGCGTTCTCCCGTGACAACCTCGACAGCGGCTCGATCATCAATCCGACCTTCGAATCCGAGAACATGCCCGATGGGTCGGACCTGATATCCGATTGGCCGCTGATCAACGGGCTGCTGAACGCCTCGGCAATGTGTGATCTGATCGCGATCCAGGCCAACTACGCCATGGGTGACTCAGTCCAGACCGGAGTGACAATGATTGCGGACGGTACTCCCGAGGCCGGGTTCAGACTGAAGGCGTGCCTCACCGTGGACTCTGGCATCGGCGTCGTGCGTCACGCCCAGGCGGGCTACGCGCGTGCTCGTGAGGTAGCAGAGACACACGACATCGACGTTCCGCTCTGGTGGACCGCCGAGGCAACCTTTGGTCCCGACGACTAGCCTCGCGCTCACCGGGGCAGCCGAGGTCATCACCTGCGCGCAATCTGCCCCCGACCTGGTGGGGCGCATCCTGGGCGCCAGCGTGCTGATCGAGGATGGGCTGATTCGTGCAGTAGGCCGTTTCGACCCGCCCCCCGACGCACGGGAGCTCGACGTAACCGGCAAGGTCGTGATGCCGGGCTTTGTCGACTGCCATACCCACGTGGTGTTTGGTGGGACCCGCGTCGACGAGTACGTCGCCATGGTCGCGGGCGAGGAGCCGCCCGCCGGGGTCCCGGCGGGCATTGCGGGCACGATGGGCGAGACTCGCCGACGGACTGTCGAAGAGCTTTGCACCGAGGCGGCGCCACGATTGGCCGAGATGCTTCGTCACGGCACCACGACGGCCGAGAGCAAGTCGGGGTATGGACTCGATCCGGCCGCGGAGTTGCGCATGCTCGAGGCCAATCGTCAGCTGCAGCGCGGAACTGCGATCACGGTGCTGAGCACCTACCTCGGCGCCCACGCATTTCCTCCCGAATGTGCGCGCGCCACTTACGTCGAGCAGGTGGTGGGTGCGATTCCTGCGGTCGCGGAGCGCGGGCTGGCCGAATTTTGCGATGCCTACTGCGACGACGGTTACTTCACGCTGGCCGAGACTCATCGGATCCTGGCCGCCGGTGCCCGCCACGGCCTGCGTCCCAAGCTTCACCTGGACGCGTATTCCCATACCGGCGCGGCGAAGGTGGCGATCGACGTCGGTGCCGTCAGTGTCGATCACCTCAATTACACCGAGGCTTCAGAGCTCGAGGCGCTCGCCGAGGCCGGCGTCGTGGGTGTTGCGATGCCCTGCCTCGAGTTCGCGGTCCGTCACCCCCGTCCGCTCGACCTACGCGCGGTGGTGAACCGTGGCCTGCGTCTCGCACTGGCGACGGACTTCTGTCCTGGCTGCTGGGTCGCGAGCATGCAGCTGGTTGTGCAGCTGGGTTGCAGGCTCGGCGGGTTGTCGGTGGAGCACGCCCTACGGGCCGCGACGATTGACGCCGCCGCCGCGGTCGGCCTTGATCATGACCGCGGGTCGATCGAGCCGGGAAAGCGTGCCGACGTGCTCGTGCTCAACGTGTCCCGGCACGAGGACCTGGCCTACCGCATCGGTCACAATGCCGTCGACCGGGTGATCAAGGGCGGACACGTGGTCGTCGGAGCGTGTCCATGACACGGACCTATCGTGCCGCCCATCTCCTGCTCGACGAGGGCTGGAGCTCTCCTGGTTATGTGACAGTCGATGGCGCGGGCATGGTCACTGCCGCGGGACCTGAACCACCACCGACGCCCAGCAGAGCAGCGTTGTTGACCGGCTTCGTGGTGCCCGGGCTGCCAAACGTGCACTCTCACGCCCACCAGCGCGGGATGGTCGGGTGGGCTGACCAGCTCACTCCAGGGGCGCATGAGACGCTCTGGAGCTGGCGTGAGCGCATGTACGACCACGTCCTGCAGATCACACCCGACGACCTCGAGTCCCAGGCCGCCCAAGCCTATGTCGAGATGCTGAAGACCGGGTTTACGTCGGTCGGGGAGTTTCACTACGTGCACCACGACCCTGGCGGCCGACCCTATGCGAATCCGGCCGAGATGGCAGAGAAAATCATCTCGGCGGCACGCCGCATCGGGATCGGCCTGACCATCATTCCCGCGCTGTATACCCAGGCGGGCATCGACCGTCCGGCGCAGCCGGCCCAGCGCCGTTTCATCACGAGCGTCGAGGGCTATCTCCAGATCGTCGAGCGGCTCCGCACCCTCACCGCTGATACGTCGGTGCTGGACGTGGCAGTCGCCGCCCACAGCCTTCGAGCGGTCGGCCCCGCCGAGCTCGGAGAGCTGCTCGCTGCCGTGCCGGCGGGCCGGGTCCACATTCACGTCGCCGAGCGAGCCGAGGAGGTGGACGAGATACGCGCCGCGCTGGGCGCTGCCCCGGTGCAGTGGCTGCTGGACGAGGTGGGTCTCGACGAGCGCTGGACGCTAATCCATGCCACCCACATCAGCGCGCCGGAGCGCGAAGCCATGGCCCGGGCCGGTGTCGTGGCCGGACTATGCCCGCTGACCGAGGCCAACCTCGGCGATGGACTGTTTGCACTGGCTGATTACCACCGGGGCGGCGGTCGGTGGGCGGTCGGGTCTGACGCCAACCACCTGATCGACGCCGCGGGCGAGTTGCGGATGCTCGAGTACGGGCAGCGTCTACGCCGCGAACGCCGAGACAACGTCACCCGGGACGAGGACGCCAGCGTTGGACGTGTGCTGCTCGCGAGCAGCCTCGCCGGCGGCGCGCACGCGCTGAACCAACCGGTCGGCTCGATCCGAGCCGGGCTGCGCGCCGACCTGGTCGAGCTCGACCCCGATCATCCTGCGCTCGCAGGTCAGGCGCCGGCGACCGTCCTTGACGCCTGGATCTTCTCGACGGCCGCACCGAGCCCGGTGCGCAACGTGATGGTGAACGGGAAGTGGGTGATCCGGGACGGCCACCACCAGGCCGAAGAGGAGGTTCTCAGGGTCTTTCGCACCACGATGCGGGCACGTCACGGGTCCTGATTGCGGGTCCGCAGAGGCTTTGGGTTGACCTATCATCGGTGCATGATCGCCTGCGGTGATGACGCGAGTGACCTCCCGCCACATCCAGTGACGACGGTCTGAACGCGTGACGGTCGTGATCAACGGCCACGACCTGACGGTCAGTCAGGTGCTGCGCGTTGCTCGTCACGGCGAGCAGGTAGAGATCGATTGTGCGGCGTTCCCGGCGATGCGTGACACCCGGGCGGTCGTCGAGCGCGCCCTTGAACGGGGCGATGAGGTCTATGGTCTCACCACCGGCGTCGGCGCCACCAAGAGCGTCCGCCTCGACCCGCCGAGGATCGATGACTTCAACCGCCTCGTGGTGCGCGCATGTGCCGTCGGACAGGGGCCCGACGCGCCCGACGAGGTTGTCCGCGGAACGCTGCTGCGCTTGGCCAACGGCTTTGCCAGCGGCAGCGCGGGAGTCCGCCCAGAGCTGGCCCAGCGGCTGGTCGACGCGCTCAACCGAAAGGAGCGTCCGCGCGTGCGGATGCTCGGATCCATCGGTCAGGCGGACCTGATCCCGCTCGGCGAGCTCGCTGTTGGAGTGCTCGGTGACTTTCATCTCGCTCCGAAAGAGGGGCTCGCGCTCTTGAGTAGCAACGCGTTCTCCACGTCGCTCGCCACCTTGGCTGTTGCGGACTACACCCGGCTGGTCGAGGCCGCTGACGCCGCGGCGGCGCTCGATCTCGAGGCCTTTGCCGCCAACCTCTCCGTCCTACATCCCGCCGTCGGGCGATCACGCGCCTTTCCCGGGCTCGTTCGTACGCTGCAACGGCTGCACGCGATCCTTGACGGCAGCTCGCTCTGGGAACCACAGACGGCGCGCAATATCCAGGACCCGTTGACGTTCCGCTGCATCCCCCAGGTGCATGGAGCTGCACGCGACACACTCGCCTTCGCCGGCCAGCAGCTCGCGGTGGAGCTCAATGCCTCGCAGGAGAATCCCCTCATCCTCACCGATGAGGACCGGTTGATCTCGGTGGGGAACTTCGACGTGCTCCCGTTGGCCCAGTGCCTGGACTATTTGCGGATCGCGCTGGCCCCGTTGCTCACCAGCGCGTATGAGCGGCTCGAGAAGCTGCTGCAGCAGCCGTTCTCGGGCCTCGCGCAGAACCTCGCGGCTCATCGCGGCGGGGTCGACGTCGCGCTTTCGGAGCTCGGCGTCCTCGGGCAGGCGCTGACCGCGGAGGCGCGCCTGATCGCCGGACCGGTCTCGTTTGAGCTCACGGGATCGTCACGGGATCAGGGCATGACCGATCGGATCACGATGGCGCCGCTCGCGGCGCGTCGGGTTCGGGAGATGGTCGGACTCGGCGAGCACCTCCTCGCCACCGAGCTGGTCGTCGCCGCTCAAGCGATCGACCTTCGTGGCGACGGAAGGCTGGGCGGCGGAACCCGGCGGCTGCACGAGCTCGTGAGACAGCGGGTCCCGTTCGCGGGAGATGGACAAGGCCCACCGTCCGACCTCGAAGCTGTCCGCGAGCTGGTCCGCTCAGGGACCCTGTCAATACTCGCGGAGTGACCAAAGGGGCGAGGCTCTGACGATGGGTCCGCTTGGGCTCCCGGCGTCACGGGATTTCGCAGATCCGTCGCGCGAATGCCTCGGTCAGCGCCTGACAGTCGCGACCGACAAGGCGAGGCTCGTGCACCGGCGGGAAGACGCTACGGACCTGTGCGACCAGCGAGCGCAACTCGGTGGGGGGTTGGCGCTCACCATCGTGCAGCATCTGGGAAGCGATCGCGGCCAGGATGGCGAGCGCGGCCTCGAGACAGACACCAATCGCGGTCGTCTTGCGCCATGCCAGGAAGCTCAGCGCCGGCACATCGTTCTGTCCAAATCCGCCCAGCGATAGGAGCGTGGGGTGCGCGAGGGAGCGAGCCTCCTCGGCCCAGCCGGTTTGCACCATGTGGAGTGGCTTGAGCGTCCATTCACCGCCCGTGAGCAGCGCCGTCGATGGATGCTGGAACAGGTGGTCGGTGAGGCGCTGGGCAAGCTGGCAGATGTCCGCGTAGGCGAACGCGATGGCGTCGATGGCCGGTGCGGCCTGGGCGTTGTGGTATCCCCCCGTGGAGTAGACAGCCCCGGGGGGGCGGTCTTGGTCTGGCGGCAGGTAGACCGGGTTATCGGTGACAGAGGCCAGAGAGACACGGTTCTGTCCGATTCGCTGTGTTTCGTCTGAGCGAGCTACCGGG
>JRHI01001765.1_pt1 | contig 16901 bp, 13 predicted proteins | sample 215371 | NCBI WGS metagenome assembly JRHI01 (sample SAMN02929681, study PRJNA255918) | sediment metagenome | biome: cave system; feature: Ice Cave; material: Sediment; isolation source: sediment from deep within a dark volcanic ice cave with no known source of... ...
CGCGCGGCGCCGCGCGAGCCGCTCGTTCGCCGTGCTGCCGTCGCCGAAGAGACGCTCGAAGGCGACGCGCGGATCCATTTCCATCGGCAGCGGCTGGGTGGGCGACGCCCACGAGATGGTGTTGGCGTAGACGCAGCTGTAGCCGTAGCCGCAGGCGCCGTTGAGCGAGCCGACATTCTCGATGCACAGCTGGATCGAGGGCAGCGGCGTCTCCTGCCCGAATTTCTGCGCGAACAGCTGATCGATCGACGGCCCGGCGAGGATGTCCGAACCTTCGGTCTGCTTCGGGTGCGCGGCCGTGAGGAACGTCGACGAGGAGCGTGTGTGGTCCGCGCCTTCCTCGGCCAGCGTCTGCGCGCGCGCGTTGTTCAAATCGGTGTCGCTGATGATCGTGATGTGCTCGCGGAACGGCTCGAGCGGGCTCAGCGTGGGAGTGAACTCGAAGTCCGCGCCCTCTTTCACCGGCGACCAGTAATGCTTCACGATGCCGTCGGCGCTGCTGCCGGCGGCGCCGTGCACCATCTCGATGCAGGCGAGGCGCGACACCGGAGCGGCGGCGGTTTTGGCGAGCGGCGTGGCGGCCGGCACCATCGAGTCCAGCAACGGCAGCGCGATCGACGCGCCCATACCCTTCAGGACCGCGCGCCGCGACACATGCTTTTTCGTGATGAACATTACCGTCTGTCTCCTTGGAGATGCCGTCCGGCATCCGCAGCCGTTTCGGTGGCGACGTATTCGGCCCGTCGCATCTGGAATGGAACGCTGTTCACGATGCCGAGAACCACCGACGAGAAGCGATACTGATTCGCCGCCGCGTCGCGGACAATGGCCCGGACCGCCGGCATGTCGTAATACTCGACGCCCCGGCCGAGCGCGTACGTCAGCAGGTTCTGCGTGAAGTTGCCGACAAACACATCCGACCGGTCGACGAGCGCGCGCCGCAGGCTGGCGGGACCGTCGACCATGGTGCCGTCGTAGAGCTGTCCCCTGGCGTCGATCGGATAGCCGCCGTCCTTGTGGCGGAGGGCGCCCACGGCGTCGAAGCTCTCCAGCGCGAAGCCGAGCGGATCCATGATCTTGTGGCACGAAGCGCAGGGCTCCACGCGACGATGCTGCTCCAGGCGGTCGCGCACGGTGAGCGGTTTCGCGCCGTCGGCGTTTTCCTTCAGCGCCGGCACGTTCGGCGGCGGCACCGGGGCCTTCACCCCGAGCATCTGTTCGAGGATCCATTTGCCGCGCGAGACGGGCGACGTGCGGTTCGCCAGCGACGTGGCGGTCAGCACGCTCGCGTGGCCGAGGAGGCCAAATCGCCTCTCGTCGGTCAGCGTGACCCGGCGGAACCGGGAGCCGGTGACGTTGGGGATGCCGTAATGCTTCGCGAGCCGCTCGTCGACGAAGGTGTAATGGGCCTTTAGCAGATCGGTCACGTCGCGGTCTTCGTTCATGATGCTGCTGAAAAAGAGCTGCGTCTCGCGCCGCATCGAGCGCGTGAGATTCTGATCCCAATCCGGGAACACATAGACGTCCGGCTGCAGGGCGTCCAGATTGCGCAGCCCCAGCCACTGCTCGGCGAAATTCGTGGCGAGCGCCTGCGCGCGCGGGTCGCCCATCATGCGCCGTACCTGCCGTTCCAGCACCGGCCGCTCCCGCAGTTGCTGCTGCGCCGCGAGGCCCGCGAGCTCCGCGTCGGGCGCGCTGCTCCAGAGGAAGTACGACAGACGCGAGGCCAGCTCCACATCCGAGACACGGAAATTCGCGCCCGGGGCGACGTGGGCCGGCGTCCGTTCGAACCGGAACACGAACTGCGGGTCGGCGACAATCGCCTGCACCGTCACGCGGATGCCCGATTCGAAATCACCATTCGCTCGGCCCGCGCGATACAGCTTGATGAGATGGTCCACGTCGCCGGCTGTCACCGGCCGGCGGTAGGCCTGCCGCGCCAGCGTCGAGATCACGTTCCGGGCGCAGGGGATTTCGTCGGCCGGTCCGGTCGGACGGCAGATGAGGATCTTGCGGCGGCTGATGGTGTCGCCGACGCCGGTGGCGCGGTAGGGCCCCTGAATGCCCACGTCGCGCAGGTGCGGCAGCGCGGTCAGGCCGGCGATGTGCCCGGTCGAGAGATCCGCCAGCGCCTGCTGAAACGGCATCAGGAAGTCTTCGACCGGTCCGGAGGAGGTCGCCAGGAACGACACCGAAATGGTCTGCGGCCCCGCAGCGATCTTGATCGGCGGCGTCCGCAGATCGTCGGTGACCTGCATGTCCGGGTTGAAATCCAGCAGCGCCACGCGCTCGCCGTTGACGGCGACCTCGACCTTCTGCGCACCCTTGGGCTGACTCGCGCCAAATACGGGTCCGATGCTCGAGTAATAAAAGGACATCTTGAAGATGTACTCGGCGTCCATCGGGAAGGTGTGCCGGGTCACCAGACCACCCCGCGTGCCGAACGGCGCGCCCGGGACGTGATCGGTCTGCGAAAACGACTGCGGAATGTGGTAGGTCTCGACGATCGGACTCATGCCGGGATCGCCGAGCGCCGCCCGGCTGATCTTGCCCGCGGCTCGCACGTAGCCTTCCATGAGCGTCGGGGACATGTTCAGCACTTCGGCCATGTTGTCGAAGCCGTGGCTGGAATCGTCGGGCGGCAGGAGCGCCGTGGGGTCGATCTCGAGGGCGAGCAGATCGCGCACCGAGTTGGCGTACTCGAAGCGGTTGAGCCGATGAAGCGCCGGGCGGCCCGGATTCGGGGCCGCCGCCGCCGCCGTGTCCAGCGCCGATTCGAGGGCCGAGGCGACCGCGTTGAGCGTGGGCGTGCCGGGCCGTCGCGCGCCGGCCGGCGGCATCAGCCCCGCCCGCAGCTTGCGGATCATCTTTTCCGCGAGCTCGGCCTCGTTTTCTGCGTGCGCGATGTCCAGACCAGTCAGCGACACGCCGCCGGAGCGTAATGTGTCGTTGTGGCAACCGGCGCAGTATTGATTGACGGTCGCGGCGGGCGGCGGTTCGGCAGTCCTGGCGGGCTGCGCGGACGCGCCCGTCGCGGCGGAGAGGATCAGGGCGAAGCTGCCGGAAACCAGGACCGTTTTCATCAAAGCTCTCTATTCTACGCCTGTAACCGTGCCGCGCGAGGGTACACGTATGCAGCGCGTAAATTGTCTTCTTTTGTATACGTATCGGGCGTCTTGGGTGCTTGACAGCCCCTCGCACCTTCCCTCAAGCTGCACGGCTGCCGATCCATCGTGTCGCCGATCCATCGTGTCTTCGGGAGAAAAACATGCGCCGTCTGCAGTGCGTAGCAATGTGTGTGATCCTCGCAATCGCCGGCAGCATCCGCGTGCTCGAGGCCCAGACGGCAACCGGGAGCATCCTCGGCGACGTGAACGACTCGAGCGGCGGAAAGCTGCCGGGCGTGACGGTGACGGCCCGCAACCAGGAAAATGGCGCGTCCCGCGAGACGGTGACCGACACGCTCGGGGCGTACAGCTTCGGCGCCCTGCCTCCCGGCACGTACACGGTGAGCGCCGCGCTGGCCGGTTTCGGCACCGCCGAACGGAAAGACGTCAGGCTGCCCATCGCCTCCCAGGTGGCCGTCCCCTTCGTGCTCCAGATCGCCAGCCTCACCGAAACCGTCAACGTCACCGAGCAGGCGCCGCTGCTGGATACGACGGAACACGCGGTCAAGACGCTCATCGATTCGCAGAAAATCGAATCGCTCCCGCTCAAGAGCCGCGACTTTCTCGATCTGACGATGCTCGCGCCCGGCGTGGTCACGGACCAGTCGTCGGCGTCGGCCGGACAGACCGACTCCATCTCGTTCGGCGGCATGAGCGAGAACTACAAATCGGTGTGGCTCGATGGCGTGGATTTCAACGACGAGGTGACGGGCGGCGGCAGCTCGCTGTCGTCCGCGACGCGCATCGCGCTCGCCTCGGAGGCCATCCAGGAATTCCAGGTGATGGCGAACTCCTATTCCGCCGAGTTCGGACGCTCGGCGTCGGGCGCGATCAACGTCGTGACGAAGGCGGGGGGGAACGCGGTCCACGGCAACGGCTTCTATTTCCGCCGCGCCGATGCATTCGAGAAGCCGAACTTTTTCTCGGAAGCCGTGCCGCCATTCAAAATCGAGCAGTACGGCGCGACCGTCGGCGGACCGATCCAGCACGATCGCCTGTTCTATTTCGGGTCCTGGGAGCGCCGGAACAACAACCGGTCGGCGCAGGTCAACATCCCGGTTTCGATTCGCGACTTCGTGAAGTCGCTCGGCTACGACACCCGCACGGACGTGCCGGTCACCACCGACGAAAACAACTACTTCACGAAGGGGACCTATCTGCTGTCCCGGCAGCACACGCTGAACGTCACATACCTGTATGACCACCGCGATCTGCTCAACCAGCAGGTCGGCGGCGCCGACGCCGGCGATCATGGATACGACGACAGGCGCCGGGCATGGTTTGTCGTGGGGAACGTGACGTCGGTCATCGGCAGGAACTTCGTCAACGAGCTGCGACTGAGCGCGTCGCACCAGGCCCTGGACCGCGTGATGCAGGCGGGCACCACGCCGAAGCCGGAAATCCGGTTCCCGACGGTGTCGTTCGGCGAGGCGAGCAACGTGCCGCAGAGCCGCACGCAGGACAACTACATTTTCACCGACGCGGCCAGCCAGCACTTCGTGGCGAAGGGCTCGCACGATCTCAAATACGGCTTCGAAGCGAACATCGTCCCGACCACGAGCCTGATCAACCAGTCGTTCAACGGCCTGTTCGAATTCCTGGCTGACGCGCCGGTCGTGCCTGGCGTGGCCAGCTCGCTCCCATTCCGCTTCACACAGGGCATCGAACTGCGCGGCAAGCTGGCGGCGATGCGACGCGACGTCAGCATCTACTCGACGTTCGTCAACGACACCTGGCGGCCGCGCAACAACGTCACGCTCAACCTCGGCGTCCGGTACGATTTCCAGTTCTGGCGCGGCGATCTGAACGGCCAGGACGTGCCGGCCGACATGACGAAGGAGGCGTTCTGGATCAGCCAGATCGTCGGGCCGCTCAGGGGCCAGAACTTCAAGCCGGTTCCAAACGATCTGAATAACGTCGCCCCGCGCGTCGGCCTGACCTGGCAGCCGGCGGTCGATTCGAAAACGGTCGTCCGCGGCGGATACGGCATCTACTACGATCAGATCAACACGACGACGCTGCGCGGCGTGGTAGCGGGCTATCCGGGATTCATCACGACCCAGATTGCCAACGATGCGCGGGCGGGCGCAAGGCTGCTTAACAGCTTCTTCCCCGCGCTGCCGACGTTCACGCTGCCGGAATCGCTCGGCACGTCATTCCGCGTCGCGAGCCCCGACGCCCAATCTCCGTATACCCACCAGACGACCGCGGGCGTGACCCGTCAGCTTTCCGACAGCTACGCGCTATCGGCGGATTACGTGTACATGCGCGGCGAGCACTTTCCGTTGACGGTGAACRTGAACGCGCGGCGCGCCGACGGCACGTTCCCCCTCTTGACCTCCACCGCGCGCCTCCTGCTGTACGACGATGTGTCGCCGATCCGGATTCACCAGGCCCAGATTCGGCTCGAGAAGCGCTTCTCGAATCGGGTCGGATTTCTCGTCGGCTATACGCTCGGCACCGCCCGGAGCATTGCCGACAACGGCATTCCGTCGGACAAGTACAATTTCATGGCCGATTGGGGTCCGACGTCCAATGACGTGCGGCACCGATTCGTCGGCAACCTGATCACCGAGCTGCCCTACGGACTCCAACTCGGCACGATCGTGACGGCCAACACGGCGCCCCCGTACAACATCATCACCGGGACGGACCTGAACCGTGATGGCGACAACAACGATCGGCCGGCCGGCGTCGGCTTCAACGCCGGCCGCGGCGACGGGTACGTCCAGGCGGACATGCGCCTCTCGAAGAAGATCTTTTTCGGGAAAACCGCCAATGCGGAAGTGCTGTGGGAGATGTTCAACCTGTTCAACGTCGTCAACTTCAACAACTATCAGAACAACCAGAGTGCGGCGTCCGGCGTGACGGCGAAGGGCATCCCGACCGGCTTCGGGCAGCCCCGCCAGGCGTTCGACGCGTTCCAAGGTCAGCTCGGCGTGAAGCTGACGTTCTGAACGGATCGGCGCCTAAAGGGCGGCGCCCCGCTACGGCCGGTATTTGGGAACCTTGATCCGGCCCTCCCAGAGGCTCTTGTTATTTTCTTCGCAGGAGTACTCCATCATTTCCCAGTCGGGCCTGAGGATGAAGGTCCGCGTGTTCTTCCATGGCCCGGTGAAGGCCTTCCGGTCGTCGACGATGACTTCGTAGGAGAGGTGACCGAGGTCGGGCCGCGAGAAGCGCTGGACGAGATGCAGCTGATCGCTGTGCGGATGGCCGATCGTATCCAGGCGGGTCCTGCCGTTGAAGTTGACGGTGTCGACGACCAGGGTGTCGCCCTCCCAGTGACCGACCGAGTCGCCGAACCACGTGGGGATGCCCGCGCGATGCGGACGGCCGTCGATGGGCGCCACCGTGAACCAGGAGTTCTGCTCGAACAGGAAGCCGAGATACGTATCGCTCTGCATGATCTGCATCGGCTCCGGCGTGTTCATGGAGCGCGTCATGCCGAACGGGAGACAGGAGCCGGCGTAGTCGCCGTCGGCCGCGTCGTACTTCTTCCAGTCGGCTTCCCCCCACGGAGTAAAGGGGAGATCGGCCATGCCCTTTTGATTCGTGCCATCCTTGGTCATGTCCGGCACGTAGGGCTTTTCCCAGACGCCGCTGAAGTCCACTTTGCCCGACGCGGTCCGGGGCGCCGGCCCGGCCGGCGGAGTGAACGCCCGCTGTCCGCTTGGGAGCGCAGGGATCGCGACCACGATCGCGAGAACGGCCACAAGCCGCGCGCGTGTCGTCATTGCCGTTCGCCTAGGGCTTGGGCGGCGATGGACGATCGCCGCCCGAGGAGCCGGCAAAGACGCTGCGGCCGTCGGGCAGCGTGACCTTCCGCGCGTTGCAGGTCTTGGAGCCGTCTTTCGCCAGCGCGCCTTCGATGGTAATCCGGTCGTTCGCCTTCAAGGAGTCCTTGCTCCAGCCGTTCCGTGTGAGGGTATTGGGCGCACCGCCTTCGCATTGCCAGTGCTGATCGGTTCCCTGATCGTCCTTCACATCCAGGTACACCCAGATGTGCGGGTTCCCCCACTCCACTCTCGTCACCGCACCGGTCAGCGTCACGGGCTTGTTCAGATCGAATTCGGCCGCGAAGGAGTGGTGGGCGGCGACGCGCAGGGCAGCCGCCACGACCAGGAAGGCACCGATGGCCAGGCGCTTCGCGTTCATTGTGAGCCTGCCTTCTACTTGCTGGTGCCGTTGCTCAGCGGCGTGGCGTTGATCGGAATCATCACGTGCGCGCCGGGCGTTCCTGGCAGCATGAGCCACGGCATCCCCTGGCCTTTGAGCGCAGCGTCGCGCTGGCTCACGGTCGAGACGCCGATCGATTCCGGCGTGGCGTTGGGGACCGACATCACCCACAGCAGCCTGATTCGCTGGGGATCGTCCGAATAGCGATACGACATCGTGCCGAACGGCGCGGACTTGAGCGTGCCGGCCTTCAGCGCAGCGGCCACCGCCTCCGAGATTTCCTTGTCGGATTTCTTTTCCGCCTTCAGCTTCGCCTCCAGATCGCGCCTGGGCGAGAGGATCTTGTTGTAGCAGCGGATGAACCCGTCATCGGCCTTCGGCTGACACTCGATCTCGTTGGTCCCCTGCCGGAGCACCGTGCGCGCGCCCGTGGCGGCGTCGTAGGCGACCACCGTCGCGCCCGCCTTGAGATCCTCGGGCAGCGGTTTGAGCGATTCGGCAACACGGGGATCAGCCGACTGTGCGCGAGCGGGTGCCACCGTCAGCGGAATCAGTAACGCCACCATCGCCGCGGTGAGAAAAAGCTTCATGCCGACCCTCCTGAAGGATGCGCGAGTTATTCGTCCTCGGTTTATAGTCCTCGCCCATCGCCGCGTCAAGGCTTGGGGGTAGAATCGCTCTCGCCCTGCGGCGCGTCTAAGCAGCCGGCAGCCGTCCACCCTCAATTTCGCAAGGAGCCGACCGATGGGATTTCGCCGCGCACTCGCCACGCTCTCGCTCGCCTCGCTCGTCTGTCTCGCCGCCTCCGCGCCGGCCCGGGCGCAGGACGCCGTGAGCAAGGACACCGCCGCCGCGGTGAAGGCGTCGTTCCTCAACGACCTCGACACGCTGCGCGGCAAGTTCGTGGGCCTCGCCGAAGCCTTTCCGCAGGACAAATACGCGTGGCGTCCGATGGAAGGCGTCCGGTCGGTGTCCGAGGTCCTGATGCTGGCGGCGATGGAAGGCTACTCGTTCATTCCCAACTCGTTCGGCGCGAAGGCGGCCGATCTGGGCAGCCGCGAAGAGATGGGCAAGCTCCGCACGCTGTCGGACAAGGCCCAGGTCATCGAGCACCTGAACAAGGGCTTCGCGCACGCGAAGAAAGAGCTCGAGGCGCTCGATGCGTCGACCCTCACCGGCAAGCGGAAGGTGATGGGACGCGATCTCGCGGTGACGGACATCGCGCTGGGCATCGGCGGCGACCTCCACGAGCATCTCGGTCAGATGATTGCCTACGCGCGGACGAACCACATCGTTCCGCCGTGGAGCAAGTAACACCGGGCCGGGTCCTCGACCGCGTTCTCGGCCTGCGCGACCTGACGCTCATCGTGATCGGCACGGTGATCGGCTCCGGCATCTTCCTGGTGCCGGGGGGCGTGCTGCGGCAGGCGGGCGGACAGGCCGGCCCCGCGCTGCTGGTCTGGGTGGTGGGCGGCGCGCTGTCGCTCCTCGGCGCCCTGGCGTACGGCGAGCTGGGCGCGATGAATCCCGCGGCGGGCGGCCTGTACGTCTACCTGCGCGATGCGTTCGGGCCGCTCACGGCCTTCCTCTACGGCTGGACTTTCTTCCTCGTGATGGCGACCGGCTCGGCCGCCACGCTCGCGGTCGCCTCCGCCTCCTACCTGCAGCCGTTCATCGCGCTCGGACCGATCGGTCAGAAGGTGGCCGCCGTCGCGCTGCTGGGCGTGGTCGCGGCGATCAACATCGGCAGCACGAGACGGAGCGCCGACGTCCAGAACTGGAGCACGGCGATCAAGGTTTGCGCCCTGCTGATCATGAGCGTCGTGCTGGTCGTCTCGCGCAGCGGCGCGCCGGGGGCCGCCGCGCCTTTCTGGCCCGCCTCGATCACGCGCCCGCTCATCTCGGGCATGGGCCTCGGCATGATCGGCGTGTTGTGGGCCTACGAAGGCTGGCAGTACGTCACCTTCTCGGCAGGAGAAGCGGTGAATCCGCAGCGGACGTTTCCTCGCGCGATTGTGCTGGGCACGGCGTCGCTCGTGGCGATTTACCTGTTCGCCAACGTCGGCTACCTCGCCGCGCTCGGCACGGCGGGCGTCGCGAAATCCGATCGGGTGGCCGCCGAAGCCGTGGGCGCCATCGTCGGCCCCGGCGCAGCGAAGCTCATCGCCGCGGCCATTCTCGTGTCGATCTTTTCCGCCACCAACGGGCTGACCATCACGGCGCCGCGGGTCTACTACGCCATGGCGAAAGACGGTCTGTTCTTCCGGACGCTCGCCAACGTGCACCCTCGGTACGGCACGCCTGCGGTGAGCATCATGGCGGGAACGCTGTGGGCGATGGTGCTCGCCGTCTCGGGCACGTTCGAACAGCTGCTGACGTACGTGGTGTTTGTCGGCTGGATTTTCTACGCGCTCGGCGCCGCGTGCGTGTTCGTGCTCCGACGCACGAGACCGAATGCCGTGCGTCCGTTTCGCGTCCCCGGATATCCCTGGACGCCTCTGCTGTTCATCGTCGCGGCGGTCGCGCTCGTCGGCAACACGATCGCCACGCAACCCGGCCGCGCCGCCGTCGGCATCGGCGTCGTGCTGCTCGGCCTGCCGGTGTATTTCGTCTGGCAGAAGTCCTAATTCCGAATTCTGGACTCAGCACGGGCTGTCAGGCCGGTGTGACGTCGGTCAGCCTGAAATCATCGCCGACGAACAGCAGGGAATCGTTCGCGGTGGCCGCGGCGCTGTAGGCCAGACAGTCGCCGAAGTTGAGAGCCGCCGCGTGTCGCCTGCGACCGAAGCGGAGGAATGCCCCGACCGCTACACGCCATTCGGGTTCACCGAATGGCACGATCGTGACGCCCAGCTCCTGGAGCAGTGCTTCCACCTCCCCGACCGCTTCCGTCCGGCGACGACCAGCGAACACCATGCTGGTCTCAACCACAGTGGGCGTGCCGACGCGCACGTGGTCAGCGTCGAGAATGCGGTCGATCAGATCGAGATGCCCGTGTTCACCGAACAGGATCGCGATGAGCGCCGACGAATCGAGTGTCACACGCCGTCGGGACCAAAACCCAGAATCTCGTCTTCTTCTGCGCGCGTCAGACGACGGCCCCGTTCGCCCTCGGGCAGCGTTGGCCACACGTTATTTTCGAGAAACCGCAGGACGCGCTCACGCCGCTGTTCGGCCGACCGGCCTGTGAGGCGCCTCCGCCGCTCGTCGAGCGCCCGGCGAATCGCTTCCGTCTTCGACTCGCCGGTCAACCGCGCCACTTCGGCGGCGAGGCGCTCGACCTCTGCGTTCTTGATATTCAGCGGCATGACTACACCATGGTATATCACACCATGGTGTAAAGGTGTAATCCGTCTCGTTCAATGCCCGAGCAGCAGGAGTCCCGCCGAAAGGGCCGAGAGCAGCCAGAGCGTCACGCTGATCTCCCGCCAGCGTCCCGCGACGGTATAGAGCAGCGCGTGCAGCAGGAATCCCCAGAGGATGCCCTGCGTGATGGAGAGCGTCAGCGGGATCAGCACCACGGTCACGAAGGCAGGCAGCGCGTCTTCGATCGACGAGAAATCAATCGTCGAAATGGACTGGAACATCGCCACCCCGACGAGGATGAGCACGGCGGCCGTCGCATAGCCTGGGACGGCCGCGGCCAGCGGTCCGAGGAAGAAGCACGGCACGAAGCACAGCGCCGTCACCACCGAGGCGCGGCCCGAGCGGGCGCCCATGCGAATCCCCGCGATGCTTTCCACGTATGCGGTGCCGGGTGACGTGCCCGCGAGTCCAGAGGCCAGCGTCGCCACGGCGTCCACGATCAGGCCGCGACGCAGGTTGAGCGGACGGCCGTCCGCATCGGTGAGGCCGGCCGCGCTCGCGACGCCGATGAATGTCGAGAGCGAATCGAACAGATCGGTGAACAGGATCGCGAGAATCGCCGGCAGCAGCGCCAGCTTCAGCGCTCCCCGGATATCCAGCTTCAGGATCGCCGACCTGAAATCGGGCGCGCTCACCAGATGTTCCGGCGGCGTCGCGTACCCCAGCATCCAGGCCAGCGCGGTGACCGAGAAAATGGCCGCCAGAAAGGCCAGCGGGCTGTTCCGCCGCATCAGCGCCACCGCGACCAGGACGCCGAGCAGCAGAAACGCCGCGCGGTGGTCGAGTGTGCCCATACGCACCAGCGTGGCCGGATCGCCGACGATGAGCCCGGCGTTGCGCAGGCCGATGAATGTGAGCAGCAGCCCGATACCGGCCGCGGCTGCCGATCGAAGAGGGGACGGGATGGCCAGCGCGATGCGCTCCCTCAGGGGCGTGGCCGACACGACCAGGAACAGCATCCCCGCCCAGAAGACCATGCCGAGCGCCGTCTGCCACGGCACCTTGGCCTGCAACACGATCGTGAACGCGAAGAAGGCGTTGAGGCCCATGCCGGGCGCCACCGCGAACGGGAGGCGCGCGTACAGGCCCATCAGCAGCGTCATGCTGCTGGCAATCAGCACGGTCGCGGTCATCGCGCCCGAGAACGGCATCCCCGTGCCGGGCGTGGAGAGAATGGCCGGATTGACGACCACGATGTAGGCCATCGTGAAGAACGTCGTCACGCCGCCGATCACATCGCCATACAGCGCGCCATCGCTTGGCGTCGCGCGATGCTTCAGCCGAGTGGCTTCACGTTGAGTCATGAACGCTGCCGCATGCTACCATCCGCGCCTGATTGGAGCCGTGTGCACAACGCCGTAGCGCGAGGCTTCAGCCGAGCGATGATGCTCGTTTGAAGGCTCGCGCCACACCAACCCGTAAAGCGCATTCGCGATGAACATCCTCACCCGGACGATCGCGACTTGGGTGGCCGCCGCGCTGCTGAGCGCGTGCGGCACGCGCGGGGCCACGGCGCCTCCACGCGCGCCGGCCGCCGCGCGCCCGGTGATCGTGCAGGGCGCCATGGACGTGGAAGTCAGGAAGCTGGCCGGCGCGCTCGAGCAGGTCACCGAGGAGAAGGTCGGCGACTGGATTTTCTGGCGCGGCACGCTCGACGGCTATCCCGTGGTGGTCTCGAAGACCCTCAAGGGCATCTCGAACGCCGCGGCGGCCACCGCGCTCGCCGCCCAACGCTACCACCCGGCGGCGATCATCAATCAGGGAACAGCCGGCGGACATCAGCCCGACCTGCACGTCAACGACATCGTCCTCGGCACGGAAGCGATCAACATCGGCTCGTTCAAGACCGGGCACCGCAGGCACGGCGAGGGGAGCAACTTCGCGGACTGGAATCCGCTCGACCTGATGCGCTCGGAAGGCAGCGCCGGCCAGGATCCGAATGCGCGCACGATGCGCCGCTTCCGTGGCGACGACGGGCTGCTGGCCGCGGCGAGAAACGTTCGGGGCCAGTACCGCAAGGGCAAGGTGGTCGACGGCGTCATCGGTTCGAGCGAGATCTGGAACAGCGAGATCGATCGCATCCAGCATTTCCACGATCAGTTCGGCACCACCGCCGAAGAGATGGAAACGGCGTCGGCCGCCCAGATCGCGGGGCTGTTTCAGATCCCGTTTCTCGGCATCCGGGTGCTGTCCAATAACATCACCAATGGCGAGATCTACGACCCCAAGGCGGGCGAGGCATGCCAGCAGTTCGTGTACGACGTCGTGAAGGCTTATATTAGCCAGACGCTGAAACGCTGAACGGTTTCACAAACCGTCATGTAGGGGCGGACCCGCGTGTCCGCCCCGGGGCTGACACACGGGTCGGCCCTACACCCAAGGGAGGCCGAAGTGCGCGCACGACCGCTGCTGCTAGCCGCCGTCCTCGGACTCGCCATTGCGGGCCCACTGGCCGCCGCGCAGAATTCTGCGCAGGCGCATCCCGGCGAATACGCGCCGGCCGACATCGCGTACGGCTCGCGCCTGTACGACGCCCAGTGCACGACGTGCCATGGCGCGAGCGGCGACGGCGTCGGCGGCGTCGATCTCCGGAGCGGCAAGTTCCGCAACGCGGTGACGGATCAGGACCTCGCCCGCGTCATCACGGACGGCATCCAGGGCACGGGCATGCAGGCGTTCAAGTTCGACGCATCAGAGCTTGGCGGGATCATCGCGTATCTCCGCAACATGAACTCGTTCGACCGCGGATCCGTGAAAGCGGGCGACGCGGGCCGCGGCCGGATCGTGTTCGACGGGAAAGGCGGCTGCGCGCGCTGCCACCGCGTCGGCGCCCAAGGCTCGCGCGTGGCGCCGGACCTGAGCGATATCGGGGCCACTCGAGGCGCCGGGTCGCTCCTGCGCTCGCTGACCAACCCGAACAGCCAGATGATGCCGATCAACCGCCCCGTGCGCGCGGTCACGCGCGACGGCACGGTGATCAACGGCCGGCGCCTCAACGAAGACACGTACACCGTGCAGCTCCTCGACGATCACGAGAAGCTGGTCTCGCTGACCAAGGCCGACCTCCGCGAGTACACGATCCTCACCGCGTCGCCGATGCCGTCGTACGCCGACACGCTCAGCGCCGACGAGCTCGCGGACGTCGTGGCGTACCTGCTTTCGCTGAAGGGACGATGATCATGAGAAAACTGATCCTCCTGCTTCTGCTGACGACGGCGTCGTATGGCGTGCACGCGCAGGTCGGCCCGGACCGCCTGGCCAATGCCGCGAAGGAAGCGCGCAACTGGCTGATGTACTCCGGCGGCTATTTCAGCCACCGCTACAGCAATCTCACGCAGATTACGCCCGCCAACGCCAGGAACCTCGAGCTGAAATGGATGTATCAGGCGGCCGCCGCCGGCGCCTGGCAGACCACGCCGCTCGTCGTCGACGGCATCATGTATCTCACCCAGCGGCCGAACGACGTGGTCGCGCTCGACGCGAAGACGGGCCGGGTCTTCTGGATCTATCGCCAGACGCTCGACCCGACGCAGATCGTCTGCTGCGGGGCGAACAATCGCGGCCTGGCGATCCTCGGCGACACGCTGTTCATGGGCACGCTCGACGCGCATCTGGTCGCGATCGACGCGAAGACCGGGCGCGCGCTGTGGAATACGAAAGTGGCCGACAGCAAAAGCGGCTACTCGGTGACGCACGCGCCGCTGGTGGTGAAGGACAAGGTCATCGTCGGCGTCGGCGGCGGCGAGTACGGGATTCGCGGCTTCGTCGCCGCGTACGACGCGCGGAGCGGCCGCGAAGCGTGGCGGTTCTATACGATTCCCGCGCCGGACGAGCCCGGCGGCGATAGCTGGAAGGCGTGCCCGCCGAAGACGTCGGACTCGTTCTGCGATCCGGAGGCATGGAAGCACGGCGGCGGATCGGTGTGGGTGACCGGTTCCTACGATCCCGCGCTCAATCTGACGTACTGGGGCGTCGGCAACGCCGGTCCCGATTGGAACAACGAGCAGCGGCCCGGCGACAACCTCTACACCGACTCCGTCGTCGCACTCGATGCCGACACAGGGCGCTTGAAGTGGCACTACCAGTTCACGCCGCACGATCGGTACGACTACGACTCCGTGCAGGTGCCTGTGCTGGCCGACATCACCTGGCGGGGCGCGCCGCTCAAAGCGATGGTCTGGGCGAACAGGAACGGCAACTTCTACGTGCTGGACCGCGAGACCGGAAAATTTCTGGTCGGCAAACCGTTCGTGAAGGTGAACTGGATGGACACGTTCGACGAGCGCGGACGGCCCAACCAGACGCCGCAGCCATCGGGTCAGCCCACGTGGCCCGGCAACCAGGGAGGCACGAACTGGTACTCGCCGTCCTACAGCCCTCACACGGGCCTTTTCTACGTGCCCGCCTGGGAAGGCTACGCGACGATCTTCGGCGGCACCGCGGTCGAGTACCAGGAGGGGCGCAACTTCGGCGGCGGCGTCAACAGGCCGTTCGTGCCGATCCCGGGCGCGCCGGCGGTTCCGGGCATTCGCCGCGGCCCGATCAACAACTGGACCGAGGCCGCCGCCACGGGCGCCGTCCTTGCGCTGGATGCGGGCACCGGCGAGCTGAAATGGAAGTTCCCGATGACCGACGTCACCGACAGCGGGATCCTGACGACCGCCTCCGACGTGCTGTTCACCGGCGGCCGCGAGGGCTACTTCCACGCAATCGACGCGCGAACCGGGTCGCTCTTGTGGAAGGCGAGTCTGGGCGCGCAGATCGTCAGCGGCCCCATCACGTACGAAGTCGACGGCAAACAGTACGTCACCGCCATCTCGGGCCTCTCGCTCTGCGTCTTCGGACTGCGAGAGTAAAGCGGAGTCGTTCGCGCTACTAAGACCCCAGCTGCGTGATCGTCACCGTCTGACCGGCGATCGTCAGCGTGCCGGACCGTGCCGGGCCCGCATTCGCCGCAATGGTCACCGTCACCGTGCCGTTCCCGGATCCGCTGCTCGCGCCGACGATCGTGATGAACGATGCGTTGCTGACCGCCGTCCACCCGTCGGTGCACGCCGTCGTCACGCTGATGCCGCCCGTCGCGCCGCTGGCCGTGACGGTGGCTGACATCGGCGACACGGTGTAGCCGCACGCGGTCTGCGTGACGGTGAACGTGCCGCCCCCCGCCACGATCGCCCCGGTCCGCTGCGCGCCGGACGAATTGGGCTGGACGCTGTACCCGAAGTGGCCGTTGCCGAGGCCGTATGGCTGATTCACCGGGGACGTCGAATAGACAGACACCCACGGCACGGTCGCGCTCGCCATCCAGGCGCAACTGTGCGGCGCGCCGAGCGACACTTCGCCCGTTCCCCCCGTCCCGGTGAACGTCACCGCGTCGCAATTGACCGTCGAGATGCAGCGGAAGATCGAAGCGCCGCAGTTGAGGAAGCCCGACGGCCCCGTCTGCGTCACGGTGACGGTCTGGCCCCCGATCGTCAGCGTGCCGCCGCGCCCTTGTCCGGCATTGGGCGACACGTTGATGGCCACCGTGGCCGACCCCGACGACAGCGCCGGTGTGGTGACGGCGATGAAGCCGGCATTGCTCGCTGACGTCCACGTGCAGGCATTACCCGTGGTCAGCGTGACAGCAAAGTTCCCGCCGCTGTCACCGACGAGCATCGCCGGCGGCGACACGGTGAACGAGCAGACCTGCTGCGTGATCGTGAACGTCTGGTTCCCGATCGTCACGGTTCCCGTGCGTGTGCTCCCGGTGTTGTTGGCGGCCACGGTGTAGTTCACGGTGCCCGACCCGGTGCCGCTCGCGCCCGACGTGATTGTGATGAACGAGGCGTTGCTCACCGCAAGCCACGCGCACGAACCGGGCGCGGTCACGCTGACGCTGCCTAGCGCGGCGTCGTTGCCAAAGGTCTGGCTCGACGGCGAGATCGTCGCGCACGTGCTGCCGCTGTCGCCGACCACCACGATGATCTCGTTCGACGGAGCGCCCTGCCCGCACGCGTTCTTCGCGCGCACGCGGACGAAATACGTTCCGGGGCTCGCGTTCGCCGTCAGCGTCGTCGCGGTGCCGCCGGTGTCGCTGATGACGATGTCGGTGCCTCGAGACGCCGAGCCCGCTTCGATCACGTAGCTCGCCGGCGATCCGCTCGACGCCGTCCACGACAGCAGGACCGTCGTGCCCGTGATCTGCGC
>JRHI01001766.1_pt1 | contig 16899 bp, 11 predicted proteins | sample 215371 | NCBI WGS metagenome assembly JRHI01 (sample SAMN02929681, study PRJNA255918) | sediment metagenome | biome: cave system; feature: Ice Cave; material: Sediment; isolation source: sediment from deep within a dark volcanic ice cave with no known source of... ...
CCGCCGATACGGCAGGTACACGTCGACCCGGTCGCTCGGATGGAACGCCCCGCCGTACCACTCGACGCCGCCGGCGACGACGACGCGATCCTGGGCGCTCGTCGTCGTGACGGTGTGATGGAGCCGGCCGGGGAGCCGCTGGGCGAGGGTGCGCACCGTGCCGTTCAGCGGATCGATGAGCTCGGTCGTGGTGCTCACGACCTCGGGGTCCTGCTCGTCGAGCCCGCCAAAGACCAGGATCTCGCCGGTTGGCAGCGTCACCGCGCTGGCGTAGGCCCGCGGCTGGGCGAGCTGCCCGGCCACCGCCCAGGCCGGCTCGCCGCGCGCCGGCTGGAGCAGGGTGAGCCCGACCGCGACGACCGCCAGGACGCCGAGCAGGACGTACCGGAGGCCGGCCGCCGCGCGCGCGCTCACCGGGTCATTGTGCGGTGAGGGTGACCCCGGCCATCGGGACGCCCTGGTCGGAGAACCAGCTCACGCCCTCGCGGACCAGATCGAAGCGCACCCGGTAGCTGCCCGGCTCCGCCGGGACGGCGATCTGGGCCTGCAGGGTAACGGTCTGGCCGGGCGAGACCGCGATCCCCAGGGGCGTGCGGATCCCGTTCCAGACGACCGCGCCGGTCGCGCCGGTCGCGCTGGTGAGGTGATACGCCAGCGCGAACTGGCGGGCCGGATCCCAGGTGAGCGTGCCGCCGTTGGTGAGCGTCAGCGGGACGGTCACCGTGCTCCCCGCGGCCGCGGCCAGCGCCGCGGCCTGCGGCTGGTACGTCGCGTCGTAGGCCGGCGCGACGACGAGCACCGTGCTCGCCGGCATCTGCACGCCCTGGCCGGCRAACCAGGCGACGCCCTCCCTCACCACGTCCCATTTGAGGGTGTAGGTCCCGGCCGCGAGCGGGGCGGCGACCGCGGCGACCACGTCGGCGAGCTGGCCCACGCGCAGGCCGGCGAGCGGCGTGCGCAGGCCGTCCCAGACCGTCGCGCGGCCGGAGGCGTCGATCCAGTGGTAGCTCAGGTTCACGCTGCCGTCCCAGTCGGCGGACGAGAGGTTCTGGATCCGCACCGGGACCGGGGTGGTCATGAGCGTCGGCACCGCCGCGGGGGTCTGCGGCAGCATCGAGGAGCCATAGCTGAACGGCGCGACGGCGGCGACCGGCGAGACCGAGACGGTCTGGTTGTAGGTCGGCACGCCCTGCCCGCTGAACCAGGCGACGCCCTCCTGGACCAGGTCCCAGCGCAGGGTGTAGCTGCCCGGCGCGGTCGGGATCTGCACCGCGGCCTGGAGCGCCTGGACCCCGCCGGGCGGGACGTCGGCGCTCAGCTTGGTGCGCAGGCCGTCCCAGACGACGGTGCGGCCGGCGCCGTCGGACCAGTGGTAGCTCAGATCGACCGGGGTCGGGCCGCCCGCGCTCCAGGTGAAATTGCCGCTGTTGGTGACGGTGATCGGGACCGCCGCCTGCGCGCCGCTCACCGCGAGCGTGGCGATCTGCGGCTGATACGTCGCGCCAAAGGACTTCGCCACCGGCCCGGCCACGTTCACGGTGAGGTTGCCGGTCGGGTTCCCGCTCCCCGAGAACCAGGCGACGCCCTCCTGCACCAGGTCGAAGCGCAGGGTGTAGGCCCCGCCCGTCGGCGGCGCGGTGACCGACGCCTGCAGCTGCACGCTGGCCCCGGGCTGCAGGTCCGCCGGGAGCTTCGTGCGCACGCCGTCCCAGAGGATCGACTTCCCGGCCGGGTCGGACCAGTGGTAGCCCAGGTTCACCGGCTGGGCGTTCGTGGTGGGGAACACGCCCTTCCCGGTGTTCGTGATCGTGATCGGCACGATCGCGGTCTGGCCGCTGGAGAACGGCACCGGTGTCGGCGCGTAGGTCGCCTTCGGGTCCAGCAGCACCGCGATCGTCGTGTCGTCGGGGGCGACGCCCTTGTCGCCGAAGTTGAACTCGCCGACCTTGGTGAGGTCCAGGCGCAGCGCGTAGTTCGCGGGGTAGGCCGGCGCGATGACCGGGACGCTCAGGGTGATGGTCTGGCCCGGCTGCACATCGGCCGGAAGCGGCGCGAGCACGCCCGGCACGACGGTGCCGGTCGAGGCGCTCGTCCACTTGTAGGAGACCTTCACCGGATTGGGTCCGCCGGCCGGCCAGACGCGGCCGCCGTCGTTGACCACCGTCGCGGTCACGAGCTTGGTCTCCCCGGCCAGCCATTGCCCGGGCACGGTGTCGGAGATCCAGGTGGCGCTCCAGTCGGTCGAGCGCAGGGCCAGGTCCCGGACCGGGGTGTTGTAGAGCAGGTTCCACCAGAGGCCGTTCGACTGGAGGTCCCAGCGGACGACGTAGCCGTCGCCGGCGGCCGGGCCGATGAACGGGACGGTGAGCACCGCGCTCGCCCCCGGCGGGAGCGGCGCGCCCAGCGCCGCGGTGCCGCCCTGCGGCGTGACGACGACGCCGGTGCGCAGGAGCTGATAGCCCAGGGCCGTGCCGGCCGGGATCGTGGTGCGGCCGCGGTTGGTGACCTTCGTCTGGACCTGCAGGCTCGCCCCGGGGAACGTGCCGCGGGGGAGCGCGGGGTCGATCTGGACGAGCTGATCGTAGCCGGCGTCGAGCGCGGCCTGGGTGAGACGCTTCAGGCCGTCCATCATGTTGTAGGTCCGGTTGCCGGGGCACTCGGTCTGGCCGCCGGTCTGGCCGACGATGTAGTTCGCGTTGCGGTGGCCCTGGATGTTCGGCGGGTAGCCGGCCACGTCGACCCAGGTCCCGTCGCTCCGCTGCTCCTTGTGCACGAAGTAGTCGGCGCCAAAGGCGTTCGTGATGCCGTACTGCGCGAACTTCAGGCTGATGAGGTTCGCGATCGCGCCCTGGAGCGCGCCCGACGGCGCGACGCTGGTGTAGTCGCCGATCGCCGCGACACCGAACGCGCCGTCGTTCCAGCCGTAGGCGTGCCCGCCGATGACGTGGTCGCCGCCCTGGCGGCCGGTCCAGATGTTCCCGAACTTGTCGACGAGGTAGTTGTAGCCAATGTCGCCCCAGCCACGGGTGACCGCGTGGAAGTAATAGATCGTGCGGATCGTCGCGGCGACGTTGCTCCCGCCGTCATCGGTGACGGTGTGGTGGATGACCGCCTTGGTGTGCGGCTTCTGGTACTGCGGCGACCAGCGCATCAGCGATTCGTCGGCGCCCCAGTCCTGACGGGTGAGGATCTTCGCCGTCCCAACCGCCGCCGCGGCCTCGCCGGAGCGCGCGATGTCCGAGAGCGCGCCGCGCAGGTCGTTCAGCAGGCGCGAGACCGGGCTMGCGTTCAGGTCGCTCACGTCCAAGAGGGTGATCCCGATCGAGCGCAGCGCATCGGGGTCGCCGTCATCCAGCCAGACCCGGTACTGCGCGTACCGCGCGCCGGGGACCGCCGGCGTGGGCGAGGAGTACCACTCGTTCCGCTCGGCGTCGGCCAGGTCCTCGTCGGTGTCGGCGGCGCGCCAGGCGCTCCAGGCCACCCCGTCGGCGGAGCTCCGCAGCTCGACGCGCATCGTGTCCTCGGTGCCGGGGGCGGCGACCCAGTGGGCGCCGAGGCGATCGAAGAGCTGGCCCGCGGCGAGGACCGCCGAGGTGTAGAGGAGCGCGCCCGGGCCGGTCGAGCCGGTGGCCGGGCCCCCGTCGGCCAGGATGCGCGCGCCGCCGACCGGGTCGAGCGCGCCGTCACGGTGCGTCGGCGCGGGATGGGTGAGCTCACGGGCGACGACCTTCCCCGAGACCCGCGGCGAGGCGATCGCCGGGGCGGAGCCGTGCGGGAAGAAGGCGAGGGTGAAGAGCGCGATGAGCCCGACCAGGCGGAGGCGTCGGCGCACGGTCCCTCTTTCCTTCCTCGCCACCGTCCCCACGCGCGCGTGGCCCATTCTGCGACAAGACGTTGGCTTCGTATACAAGGGAACGGGAGCGGTGGGCCCCCGTTACCCCGACGGATCTGTGGCTAACGCGCGCGAAACCGATTCAGACGATTCAGAACGGTGCCAGCCGGACCATCGTCGACTTCAGGAAGAGGTAGGTCCGGAGAAACACGTCGGCCGGGACCTCCTCGGTCGCGAAGCTGCCCCGGAAGACCACCGAGACGACGTGCCCGACCCCGCCGGGTGCCTGGTTCCCGAGGTCGACCGAGACGAGCGGGCCGATGTCCCGGCGGCCATAGCTGACGAGGGCGCTCCGGATCTGTTCGCCGGTGAACGACGCGGTCCAATTCGCGTGCTTGTTCGGGTACGGGACCGACACCGCGAGGTCGGCCGGGTCGAAGACCGGCACGAGGTACGGCTGGTTCGCGCGGCAGGCGATCCCGTTGTTCCAGCAGCCGTCGCCAACGGTGTAGCCGCCGCTCGAGCTGGAGAAGTACGCCCGGATCGCGGCGCCGTTGTAGGTGATCACCTTGCCGGCGGTCGCGGCGACGGCCGCGTTGCCGGCGGTCGTCTCAACCGTCGCGCCGCCGTAGCACTGGTCCTGCTGGTCATCGCGCACGTCGTAATCGCGCCCCCCGCCGGTGCTCGTGAAGCCGTAGCTCCGCGCGGCGTAGGCCTGGGCCTTGTAGGCCTCGAGGTGCCAGCCGGTCGGCATCTCCTTGGGGATGACGCCCTGCACGTACTGGTCGTAGGTCACGTAGTTCACGACCCGCAGGGTGTTCGTCCCGTCGTTCTTGATCTGGAGCGAGCCGCGATAGAACGCGTTCTTCTGCAGGAGCGTGATCGGCTGGTTCGGGTCGGTCGGCACCGCGGTCACCGGACCGGCGCCGGTGAACTTCAGCGTCGGCGTGGGGGTGGACTGGTCGTAGACCTTCACGATCCCGCCGATGGCCGCGATCTGATAGGTGACGTTCGGCCCCGCCGCGGCGATGAACGCGTTCCCGGTCGCCTCGTTCACGATCCTGAAGCCGCCGCCGGAGCGCAGGTCGGCGAGCCAGCTCGCCAGGTACGTGCCGCCGCACGATGCCGCGCCCGATGACGACGGCGCGGAGAGGAGCACGCGCATCGGGCCGCGCGGGTTCGTCGCCGCGTCGACCGCGGTGAGCGCGGTGCCGGGGTAGTAGCGGGCGACGATCTGCTCGCCGGTGAGCGTCGTCCCCGACGCCCCGGTKGCCCAGCCCTGGGCCCCGTACTGGCTCATCCCGACGCCGTGGCCGTAGCCCTTCCCGTAGAAGGTGACCCCGCCGTTCGTGACGCTGGAGCGCACCGCGAACGGCTCGGCCAGGCGCGGCACGCCGAGGCCGCTGAACCAGGCGACGCCCTCCTGGACCAGATCCCACTCGATCCGGTAGCTGCCGACGGACCCGGGGAAGGTCACCGTGACCGGCACGGTCGCGGACTGCCCGGTCGCGAGGTCGGCCGCGAGGCTGCCGCGGTTCCCGTCCCAGACCACCGTCGTGCCGCCGCTGGTGAAGAGGTGATAGCTCACGTGCACCGGATTCGCTCCGCCGGCGGGCCAGCTGCGCTGCCCGTAGTTCGTCACCCGGACCGAGAGCTGCTGCGTCGCGCCGACCGGGACCTGCGCCGGGGTGCTCGTCTGGTCGTACCCGCCGCCGAATCCGCTCGTGACGACGAGCGCGGTCGTCGCGTACGGCGAGCCGAGGCCGGAGAACCAGGCGATCCCCTCGCGGACGATGTCGATCGCGAGGGTGTACGAGCCGGGCGTGACGGGCGCGGTGTACCCGACGCTGAAGGTGCGCGACGCCCCCGGAGCCAGATCGCCGCCGAGCGGGGTGCGCGCGCCGTCCCAGACGACGGTCCCGCCGCCGCTGTTGAACACGTGATACGCGATCTGCACCGGGTTCGGGCCGGCCGCGCTCCAGGTCACGTTCCCGCTGTTCGTGACCGTGACGCTCACCGTCTTCGCCTCGCCGAGCACCGCCGCGGCGGTCGCCGGGATCTGGTAGCTCGCCGCGTACGACGCGTTCGCGACGCCGACACCGGCGGTGCGCAGCGGCGCGCTGCCGAAGAACTGGAACCAGGACACGCCCTCACGCACCAGGTCGACGGTGAGGGTGTAGGCGCCCGGGGTGCTCGGCGCGGTCACCGTCGCGTTCACCGTGGCCGCGGCGCCCGCGGCGACGTCGGCGGCGAGCGGGGTGCGCGCGCCGTCCCAGACGACGGTGCCGCCGGCGGCGTTGTGCCAGTGATAGGAGAGCGCGATCGGATTCGCGCCGGCCGCGTTCCAGGCGACGGCGCCGCGATTGGCGACCGACACCGGGATGGTGTAGGTCCGGCCCGCGAGGAACGACGGCAGCGTCGCCGCGCCGAACGCGGCGGCGAAGGCCGGGACCGCCTGGACCGGATACGCGCCGCTCGGCGCGAGCCAGGCGACGCCCTCCTTCACCAGCGCGAAGCGCAGGCTGTAGCCCGCCGCGGCGGACGGGACGGTCACCGTCGCGCTGACGGTCACCGAAGCGCCGGGCGGCACATCGGCGCCGAGCGCKGTGCGGACGCCGTCCCAGACAACGACCGCGTTCGCGCCGTCATACCAGTGATAGCTGAGGTTCACCGGCGCCGGGCCGGCGGCGCTCCAGGTCTCGCCGGAGGTGGAGGTGTTCGTCACCGTGACCGGAACGGCGATCGTCGTCCCGCCGCCGGCGGCGGACGGCGGGGCGGCCTGATAGATCGCCGCGAGCGCCCCGGCCGGCGCGGCCGCGGCGGGCGAGGCGGAGAGCACCAGCGACAGGGCGACGACCAGGGCGGCAGCCCCACGGATCAACCGGATCAACCGGATCAACCGGATCAACCGGATCAAGCGCACGCGCGTTTCCCTTCGTTCGGACCCGGCTCGCTCCGCTGCCGCCGCGCGGCCGCGTCGCCCGCGGGGGCGCGGTGGCTCGGTCGGGCGACGCCCGCCCTCGCCTGTTGTTCGGACAAACAGTTGTTGATGTCCACAACAGCCAACGGGCTCACGGTACCAGCGTTACCGGCCGGGGGGAACCCGCTCCGAACCAGCGGAGGCCATCGGCCACGACGTCGATGACCAGCTGGGTCGCGCCGGGCGGCGGCGGGGCCAGGGCCACGATGAGCGTGAGCTGCGCGCCGGGGGCGAGGGACTGGGTGAGGGTCGTCCGCGGCCCGTCCCACAGCAGGACCGTCCCGTCGGCGGCGAGCCAGTGCGTGGCGAGCGAAAGCGGCGCGGCGGCGGCGGTGGTCCAGGTCGTCGCCCCGGTGTTCGTGACGGTGACCTGCGCGTACGGCGCGCCGCGCGAGACGGTGAGCGCGCCGGTGCCGAGGTTGGCTCGGAAGTCGGGAAGCACGGTGAGCGGCAGATCGGCGGTGCGGACGCCGTAGCCGGAGAACCAGGCGATGCCCTCGCGGACGAGGTCGATCCGCGCGGTGTAGGCGCCCCCCGCGAGCGGGGCGGTGACGACCGCGGTGGTGGTGACGGTCTGACCGGGACCGACGTCGACCGGCAGGAGCGTCCGCTCGCCGTCCCAGCGGGCCGTCGCGCCCTGCTGATCGATCAGATGCGCCGCGACATGGACCGGGTTGGGGCCGCCGGCGGCCCAGGTGAGCGGACCATCGTTGCGCAGCGTGACCGGGACGCTGACCCGCCCGCCGGGCAGGAGCGCCGGCACGCCCGCGCCCGGGGTGATCGTCGCGGCGAAGCCGCTGGAGACGCCGATGAGGACGTCGCGCGTCGGCACGCCCTGCCCGCTGAACCAGGCGACGCCCTCCTCGACCAGATCGAGCCGCAGGAGATAGGTGCCCGCGTCGGGCGGCGTCGTCACCGGGAGGGCCAGGACCGCGGACTGCCCGGGCACCAGATCGAAGGGCAGCGCCGCCCGCGCGCCGTCCCAGACGACCGTGCCGCCGCCCACGCTCCCCCAGTGATAGGAGAGATGCACCGGATTCGGTCCGCCGGCGCTCCAGGTGCGGCTCCCGGTGTTCGTCACCGTGACGCCGTAGGTGTTCGGGCCGATGGTGAAGGCCGACGCCGATCCGGCGGCCGGCGCGTACGTCGCGCCCAGCGCCACGCCGCTCGCGACGGCGACGGTGAGGTCTCCGGTGGGGACGCCCTGCGCCGAGAACCAGCCGATCCCCTCGCGCAGCAGGTCGAACCGCAGGAGATACGTCCCGGGCGAGGCCGGCGGGATGATCGTCGCGCGCACCGCGGCGCCGGCACCGATGCCCACATCCGCCGGCAGCGCGCTGCGCTGCCCTTCAGAGAGGACGGTGGTCCCGGCGAGGTCGCTCCAGTGATACCCCAGGCGCACCGGGCTCGTCCCGGCGGCGCTCCAGACGAAGCTCGAGCGGTTCGTGACGCCGACCGTCGCGGTGAACGGCGTGCCCGCGGCGACGCGCGTCGCGACCGCGGAGACGTCGTACGCTGCCCCATAGCTCACCGTCGTCGTGGCGCTCACGGCGCGGAGCGCGTTCACCCGGCCGGCGCCGTAGACCGGGTCGGTGCCGGGGGCGCCCAGATCGTCGGCGGTCGTGCGCAGCCGCTCGGTGAGCTGGGCGACCGAGAGGCCGGGCTCGCGGCCGAGGACCAGCGCCGCGACCCCGGCGACGAACGGCGCGGCCTGGGAGGTGCCGCGGAGCAGGGCGTAGGACGTGGTCCCGCCGGATTGCGACTGCGTGGTCGGATACGTCGGCACGGTGCTCAGGATCGCGACGCCCGGCGCGGAGATGCCGACGTACGCGCCGGTGTTCGAGAACGCGGCGTGTCCGTCGTTCGGGTCGGTGGCGGCGACCGCGAGGACCTCCGGATACGCGCCGGGAAACTGCGCCGCGTTCAGGCTCGGGCAGTTCGTGGTCGGGTAGCTCCGCGACGGATCGCCGCAGTTCCCCGCGGCGGCCAGGACCAGGACGTTGCGCGACACCGCGTACCGGATCGCGTCGTGAAGGGTCGGGCTATCCGAATCGCTGCCGAGCGAGACGTTCAGGATCCGCGCGCCGTGATCGGTGGCCCAGGTGATCCCCGAGGCCACGTCCGAGAGAAGCCCGGTGCCCTGGCAGTCGAGCGCCTTCACGGCGAGGATCCGGACCCCAAAGGCGACGCCGGCGATGCCCTGGCCGTTGTTCCCGTTCGCGCCGACGATGCCGGCGACGTGGGTGCCGTGGCCGTTGTCATCGACCGTCGTGCCCGCGACGCAGCCGGCCGACGGCGACGAGACGAACGTCGTGCCGGGGGAGACCGCGCCGGCGAGATCCGGATGCGCGGCGTCGATGCCGGTGTCGATGATTGCCACGGTGATCGCCGCCGAGCCGCGGGTGAGGTCCCAGGCCCGGTCGACCTGGGCCTTGCGCAGGCCCCATTGGCCCAGCGGGAAGCTCGGCGTTCCGAGATACAGGCTGTCGTTCGGGGTGAAGGTCGTCCGCACCACGCGGTCGGCCTCGACCCGCGCCACCGCGGGATCGCGCTCGAGCACCGCGACCGCGGCCGGCGTGTCGCCGTACAGGTCGGACGACTCATCGGTGATCGCGATCCGCGCCGCGCCGAGGGCCGTGAGCTCGCGATCGATCGTCCCGCCGACCGCGGCGACCGCGGCGGCACGGGCCGCGGCGGACGCACCGGGGACGAAGCGCACGAGGAGCCGCGGCGCGTTGTTCGGGATCGCGGTGGCCGCGACCGGCGCGTCGGCGACGGCGGCCGTGGCGACGCTCGTGCGCGCGTCCACCGGGCGGGCGAGCAGGGGCCCGCCGAGCAGCACGGTGCAGAGCGCGATCAGCAAGAGCCGTGATGACATTCCCATTCCTCTGCTCGGTACTACGTGCGGCACCGCTTCAGGTTATGCCCCGCGCGGTCGGTCGGCGAGGCGATCTACGGGACGGCGATGATCACGAGCACGTATTCGAGCTTTCGCAGGTCGACCGCCGGCCGGATGATCGCACGTTGATACGCCGCGACCTCCGCTTTCGCCACATCGGTGACCGTCCCAAGGACCAGACCCTTCGGGTAGAGCGAGCGCAGCTCGTTCCCGAACGCGAGGCCGGCGGTGACGACGATGTCGCCGGGCTTCACCGCGTCGCTCTGGAGGATCCACTCCATGACCATCGTGTCCCCGTACTGCCCGCGGACGATCCCGTTCGCGCGCGACGCCTGCACCAGCGCCGAGACCGCGGATGACGAGTCGGTCACCAGGAGGACCTTCGCGTAATTGCTCCCGGCTTCGGCCACCCGGCCGACGACGCCCAGGTCGGAGAGGACGACGTCCCCGGCCTTCACGCCCTGATCGGTCCCCGCGCCGATGACGATCGAGCGCAGGATGCCGCTCGGGTCGCGGGCGATGACCGGCGCCGCGATGGTGGAGTAGGGCAGCGTCCGCTGCAGGCCCTCGAGCTTGGTCCCCTGCTGCGCGGTGACCGCCCGCTCGCGCAGGCGCACGTTCTCCAGGGTGAGGCGGTCGTTGGTGGCGCGCAGCTCGGCGTTCTCGCCGCGGAGCCGCTCGATCTCGGTGATCGCCTGGACGATCCGGTTCGAGGAGATCCCGGTCTCGGCAAGGATCCGCTGCACCGGGACGAGGGCCTGGGTCCCGGCGGTCGCCAGACCGCGGACCAGGTCGGTGCTCCGCAGCCCGAACAGGAGGAGCGACACCGCGAACAGGAGCGCGAACGGACCCCCGACGCTCGGCCGCCGCGTGCGCGCGCGACCGAGCGAGCCCCCGGGCGAGCCGAAGGCGGACATCAGCGCGGCATGATGGAGTAGGTGTCGGTGACCAGGCTCCGCTCGTATTTCACGAGGTTCTCCAGCACCATCCCGGTCCCGCGGGCGACGCAGGTGAGCGGATCCTCGGCGATGTGCACGGCCATCTGCGTCGCCTCGGCGATGCGCGTGTCCAGCCCCTTCAGGAGCGCGCCGCCGCCGGCGAGATAGATGCCCTGATCCATGACGTCGGCCACGAGCTCCGGCGGGGTCTCCTCCATCGTGTCCTTCACCGCATCGACGATCTGCTGGATCGAGGGATCGATCGCCTCGCGGATCTGCGCGCTCGTCACCTCGATGCTGCGCGGCAGGCCGGTGAGGAGGTCGCGGCCCCGGAAGAACGTGGAGATCTCCTCGTCCAGCGGGTACGCCGAGCCGATCGCGATCTTGATGTCCTCGGCGGTGCGCTCGCCCATGAGGAGATTGAACTCGCGCCGGGCGTACGCGACGATGTCCTCATCCATCTCGTCGCCACCGATGCGGATCGAGCGCGCGACGACGATCCCGCCGAGCGAGGTCACCGCGACCTCGGTCGTGCCGCCGCCGATGTCGACGATCATCGACCCCGACGGCTCGTGCACCGGAAGGCCCGCGCCGATCGCCGCGGCCATCGGCTCCTCGACCAGCCGGGCCCAGCGCGCGCCGGCGTTGATCGCCGCTTCCTGCACCGCGCGCTTCTCGACCTCGGTCACGCCCGAGGGAATGCCGATGACCACCCGTGGCCGCGGGAAGAGCGCGAACTTGTCGTGCACGTTCTTGATGAAGTAGCGGAGCATCGCCTCGGTGATGTCGAAGTCGCTGATGACGCCGTCCTTGAGCGGTCGCACGGCGATGATGTTCGCCGGGGTGCGGCCGACCATCCGCTTCGCCTCGGCGCCGATGGCGAGGATCTGACCGGTCCGGGTGTCCTTGGCCACGACCGACGGCTCGCTGATGACGATCCCACGCCCGCGGACGTGGATGAGCGTGTTCGCGGTGCCAAGGTCGATGCCGATGTCGCGCGAAAACAGTCCCCAGAGACCTTCGAACAAGAGCGCGCTTCCCTTTCAGCCGCCCGCCCGCGTCACGTCGCACAACAGCAACGGGGGAGCGACCGAAGGATAACGGTCATCTGGCCGAGAAGGTGATCCCCCGCTCGCGCAGGCTGACCCAGCGACCCCGGCCGATGACCAGGTGGTCGATCACCCCGACGCCAAGGAGCTGGCCGGCCGCGACGGCGTCGCGGGTGGTGCGGATGTCGTCCGGCGACGGCTCCGGATCGCCCGAGGGATGGTTGTGCGCCAGGAGGATGCCCGCGGCGGTGCGGCGGATCGCCTCGGTGAAGAGCTCGCCGATCCGGACCGAGCTGCCGGCGACGCTGCCCTGATAGACCGGGGTGACGGCGATGAGCCGCTGCTTGCGGGTGAGGAGCGCGACGACGACGGCCTCGCGCTCGAGGTGCGCGACATGCGGCGCCAGGGCGAGGGCCGCGGCGGCCGGGGTGTCCAGGAGCGCGCCGTCCTGCTCCGCCGCGAGCGCGCGACGGCCGAGCTCGACCGCGGCCTGGATCCGCGCCGCGGTCGCGGTACCGAGCCCGGCGGCGCGAAGCCGCCGCGCGTCGGCGTGCAGCAGGCCGGCGACGCCGCCGAGGTCACGGATGGCGCGCTCGCCCACGGCGAGGGCCGAGTGCGCGCGGGTGCCGCTGCCGACGATCAGGGCGACGAGCTGGGCGTCGGAGAGGGCCGGCGGGCCCTCGCGGAGGAGCCGCTCGCGGGGACGGATCGCCTCGGGCCAGTCGCGGATCGGCACGCCTGGTGGATCGGCGCGCCGTTGCGGGTGGCTAGCTTTCGGTGACGACCTTCGCCGGCTCGCCGCTCGTCTTCCCGCCCGTCTTCCCACCGGTGTGGACGGTCCAATCGCGCTCGTCGAAGTCCTTCGCGCAGAACGGGCAGATGTTCCATTCGGGGCGGATGAGCTTCGCGCACGACGAGCAGACGCGCTTCAGGCGGGTGCGGCAGGTGGGGCAGAGGATGAAGTCCTCGCCCACGCGCTCGCGGCAGGTCGGGCAGACCACGCGCTGCTCGGCCTCGGCGAGCAGGCTCTCCTCGGCGAGCTGGCGCTCGTAGCTCTCACCGACGGTCTCGCGCGGACGGACGATGAGGTAGAGGAACAGGCCAAGGATGTTCATCATGACGACGAGCAGGCCGGCGAGGTACGGGAGGATCCGGTTCTCGGTGCGGTTCTGCGCGTCGCGGATGGTCCAGAAGACCATCGCGATGTACAGCGCGAACACGTAGATCCCGACGAAGCGCAGTCCGAACTGCACGACCGCGCTGTTGACGAACGCCGACCAGGCCGCGCCGAGATCGGGCATCGGCTACACCCCCGCCGAGAGTCGCGCGGTCTCGGTCCGCGTCCGCTCGCGCCAGTAGTCGAGCACGTCGTGCAGCGTCTGCTCGAACGGGATGCGCGGCTCCCAGCCGGTCGCGGCGCGGAACTTCGCGGGGTCGGCCCAGAGGATCGGGACGTCGCTCGGACGGAGGCGGGCCGGATCCTCGGCGGTGCGGATCTCCACCTTCGAGTACGCGAGCAGGATGTCGAGCATCTCGCGGATCGTGTGGGTGGTTCCGCTCCCGACGTTGTAGCTCTCCCCCGGCTCGGCCTTCTCGAGGGCCAGCCAGTAGGCCCGCACGATGTCCCGCACGTCGGAGAGGTCGCGCTTGCTGGTGAGATCGCCGTGGTAGATGACCGGCTCGTGGAAGCCGGCCTCGATCTCGGCGATCTGCTTGGCGAAGCTGCTGTCGGCGAAGACCGGTCCGCGGCGCGGGCCGGTGTGATTGAAGCCGCGGGTGCAGACCAGATGCATCCCGTAGGACTTGAAGTACTGATAGGCGAGCTTGTCCTGCGTCACCTTGCTCACCGCGTACGGCGAGAGCGGGCGGAGCGGGTTCGTCTCCTTCATCGGCACCTCGTCCGGATAGACCATCCCGTACTCCTCGCTCGAGCCGGCGATGTGCATCCGGATCTGGATGTCGTGGCGGCGGATCGCCTCCAGGAGATTGAGCTGCGACATGACGTTGATCTGGATCGTCGCCGCGGGCTCGTCGAACGAGGTCTGGACGAAGGACTGCGCCGCGAGGTGGAAGATCCGCTGCGGCTGGACCGCGGCGACCAGGTGCTCGACCGCGCCGGCGTCGGTGAGCTCGCAGTGGAGGAGCGTCACCCGCCCCTTCTTCGCATCGTCGCGCAGGCCCGCGCCATCGCTGAAGCGGCCCTCGACGACGTCGAGCTTGCCGGCACGGACGAGCGGCTCGAGGTTTTCCATCCGCGAGCGCCAGCGGTAGGTGCCGTAGACGGCGACCTCGGGGTGCTCGGACAGGAGGTACTCGGCCAGGTGGCTCCCGGCCATGCCGGTGATCCCGGTGATGATGACCCGCATCCGAGGGACTTTAGCAAAGGCCATGCCACGGCTCGCTTGGACGGTCGCCCGGAACGGGCGGGGGCGCGGCGGCGGCGCGGCGGTGCGGCGGGGGCGCGGCGGTGCCGCTAGCGTTCCGTTCGGGGGTGGACGGTTGAAGGTGCTGGAGGTCCGGCGGCACACCGAGCGCAGCCGGACCGGTGGGCTCACCGAGTCCGGGATCGCCGCGGCCCGCGCGCTCGCCGGCACCCGGTACGCGCTCGTCGTGGCGAGCCCGCTCGAGCGCGCGAAGCGCACCGCGGAGCTCATCGGCGGGCGCCTCGACGCGACCGAGCCGGGCCTGCTCCCGGACCTCGGCGGTGCCGGCATCTACGGCGACATGGACGCCCTGGCGGACTGGGGCCGGCTGCTGCGCGAGGACGCCCAGTCCCGGACCCTCGCCGACGAGCAGCTGGCGACCTGGTCGCGGCTGGTCTCGCGGGTCGGCCCCAAGGACACCGTGCTCGCGATCTCGCACGGCGGGATCATCGAGCTGCCGATCGTGACGCTCGCGCGGCGCCTCGCCACGCCGCTCGCGGGCCCGGCGTTCGGCTTCCTCGAAGGCGCGCGGATCACCTACGACGGAAGCGGACCGAAGAAGATCGAGCTGCTGCGGGTGCAGCGGGTCGGTGGATCCCCCTAGCCTGCCCGGGGCGCGCGCAGGGCCGGGTTCGTCCGCTCGTCGAGCGTCGTCCCGAGCGTCGCGAGCGAGGCGACGAACGCCGCGATCGCGACGACCGGCGGCAACAGCCACCAGATCCACASCGGCGACGCGAAGAGCAGGCCGTATTGCATCGCCCGCTGCACCATGCCACCCCAGGACACCAGGGACGGATCGCCCAGACCCAGGAAGGCGAGGCTCGCCTCCGCCAGGACGACGTACTGCACCGTGAGCACGAGCTTCGCCACCACGATCGGGGCGAGCCCCGGCAGCACATGACGCCAGACGATGCGCGCCGGCGACACGCCGAGCGCCCGCGCCGCGAGCACGTGGCCCTGCGCCATCTCGGCGCGCGTCTGGGCCCGAACGACGCGGGCGAAGGCGGGCCAGGACAGCGCGCCCAGCGCGAGCACGATCGTCTGGAGCGACGACCCGACGAGCGCGACCACGAGCAGCAGCAACGGCAGATGGGGCACCGCCAGGAAGACGTCGGTCGTCGCGCGCAACACCGCGTCGGCGCGTCGTCCGAGCGCCGAACCGATCCCGACCGCAAGCGCCAGTGCCGTCGACAACGCGCCGCCGATGAGGCCCGCGAGCACCGACGGTTGCGCGCCCGCCAGGAATTGGGCCAGAAGATCCTGGCCAAGGGAGTTCGTTCCGAGCAGGTGGGCCGCCGACGGGGCGAGCAGCGGCCGCGCGACGAACGCGTCGGGTGGGTACGGCGACACCGCCGGGCCGATCGCGGCGAGGGCGAGGACCGCGGCCACGATCGCGACGGCAAAGAGCATCAACCGGCCGCCACGCGGGGATCGAGCCGCGCGATGGTGACATCGCCGAGCGCGTTCGCCAGGAGCACCGCGGTACCCGCGAGCAGGAAGACCGCCTGGAGCACGGGATAATCACGCGCCAGCACCGCCTCGAGCGCGAGCTGTCCGACGCCGGGGTAGGCGAACAGCGTCTCGACCACGACGACGCCGCCGACGACGAACCCGGCCCGTGCGGCAAAGAGCGCGATGAGCGGCAGGATCGCGTTGCGCGCGGCATGCCGGAGCGCCACCGTCGGTTCGGTCAGTCCCTTGGCCCGCGCGAGCTGCACGTATCCCTGCGAGCGCTCGCGGAGCATCGCCGCCCGCATGACCAGGAAGAAGCCGGGAATGTGCGCGAGCACGAGCGTCACGAGCGGCAGCACCAGATGCGCGGCGACGTCCGGGACGCAGGTCGGACCGGCGCAGGCCGACAGCGGCGACAGCGCGCCGCGCGCGGGAAGGATGGGCAGCCACACCGCGAACAGCACCAGCAGGACCAGGCCGACGACGAACTCGGGCAACGCACCGAAGAAGACGAGTGCCGAGGTGAGGAGCGCGACCGCCCGGCGCTCGCGGCGCCACACCGCCGCCACGCCGGCGAGCGCGCCGAGCCCGGCCGCGAGGACGAGCGCGCTTCCCCCGAGGAGCATCGACCAGGGCAGCCGCGCGGCGATGAGCTCGGCGACCGGCCGCTGGAAGTGGATCGAGAAGCCAAGCTCGCCGCGGGCCAGCTCGCCGAGGTAGCGGACCAGCTGTCCGCCGAGCGGGAGGTCGAGCCCGTAGTAGGCGGCGAGCTGCGCGCGCTGCTCGGTGGTGAGCGCGACCGGGAGATCCGCGCCGCCGGCGGCGTTCAGCGCCGCGAGCGGGTCACCGGGGAGCGCGCGGGGGAGGAGGAAGTTCACCAGGATGAGGAGCGCCAGGAGCAGGAGGAACCGCGCGAGCGTGCGGGCGGCGACCCTCACCGCGCGAGGAAGACGATCTTGTTCTCCAACAGCGGGATCCCGGTCATGATCCCGCCCCAGGTGTTGGACCAGGCGTCCCATTTCGCGGGGTCGTAGACCCAGTAGAAGCGGCGGTGGTAGAGCGGCAGCGTCGGGAGCTCGTCGGCGAGCAGGTGCTGCATCCGGGCCACCAGCTCCTTCCGTTTCGCGACGTCCATCTCGCGCACCTGGGCCGCGGCGAGGGCGTCGAAGTCGGCGCTGTGAAGCGCGTTGCCGCTCTCGAAGGCGTTGAACACCTCGCCGGCGAACCAGCGGCGGAGGAAGTCGGGGTCGCCGCCGACGCCGATGTGGGTCGCGACGGCGATCGAGAACTGGCGCTTGGCCTGCAGCTCGGTGCGCGTCTTCGGAT
>JRHI01001767.1_pt1 | contig 16896 bp, 16 predicted proteins | sample 215371 | NCBI WGS metagenome assembly JRHI01 (sample SAMN02929681, study PRJNA255918) | sediment metagenome | biome: cave system; feature: Ice Cave; material: Sediment; isolation source: sediment from deep within a dark volcanic ice cave with no known source of... ...
TGGCAAACTACCCGAACCAAAGCTCACCCACAGTTTTTGCTGACGAACCTTATTATTGGCGGGTTCAACGCGGTGCACTCGGGCATCGGCGTATCGCGAGTGCCGGTCAACGTCGATCCGACGCGCCGCCGCGTGTATTGGTTCACCAGCAGCGGACCGTGACCAGCGTCGAGCTATAAGCAAGTTTCACGCTGCGGTCGACTTGGTGGTGACCAGCGTGACACCGCTCAAGACCAGCGCGGCGCCGATAAGCTGAGTCCAGTGCACCACCTCGCCGAGCATCCACCAGCCGAGCCAGATCGTAAACAACGGCCCCAGCGAACCGATGATCGAGGTACGGTTGGCGCCGATGCGCTTGATCGCCTCCGCGACCAGGAACGTCGGCAATACCGTCGAGAACAGCGCCATCACCAGCGACAGGAACTGGATCGATGCCGGCGCGCCCAGTGCGGCGAGGGGCCGGGTCAGCAGGAATTGAACGATGACGAACACCGCCGATGTCAGCATCGCCCAAGGGATGAAACGCAAGCTGCCGAGGCGCGCGATGACCGGTCCCGCGCCGAGCAGGTAAAGCGCGTAACAGAACGCCGCCGCGAACACCAGCGCGGCGCCGAGCCAGAAACCCTGGATGTCGCCGACGAAGCGAAGGTCGTGCTCGACCACGAGCAGAATGCCGGCGTAGGAAAGAACCAGCGCCAACCACGTTCGACCGCCGATGCGCTGCCTGAACAGCGCCATCGAAAGCAGCACCACCATCGTCGGATTGAGGAACAGCACCAGCCGCTCCAGGGATGCGGTGATGTATTGCAAGCCGATGAAGTCGAGCAGGCTGGCGAGGTAATAGCCGATGAACCCCAGCCAGAGAATGGCCAGCCAGTCGGGGCGCCGCATCGGTTTGGCGTCCGGCGACCGGGTCGCCCACCATGCCATCAGCGCGAAGAACGGCACCGAATAGATCATTCGCAGCGTGAGCAGGGTGATGGGATCGATCGGCGCCCACGAGTAGGCGAGCTTGATCAGGATCGCCTTGAACGAAAACCCGAGGATGCCGATCACGGCGCATGCCGGGCCGACAAGGCTCACTCGCGTCCGGCCGCTCTGAGCGGCGCCTTTGATCACGAGCTCAGGCCGTTATTCCCAGCGCACCAGGCCCGCGTACGCGGTGCCAAGTATCACCAGGCCGAACGCGATCCGATACCAGGCGAATGGAACGAAATCGTGATGGGCGACGTAGCGCAACAGCCAGCGCACCACGAGCAAGGCGCTGACGAAGGCAACGACGAAGCCGACGGCGATCATGGCCAGGTCGCCCGTGGCCAGAAGATCGCGATTCCTCACCAGCTCATAGCCGGTCGCGGCCAGCAGCGTCGGAATCGCCAGAAAAAACGAGAACTCGGTCGCCACCGGCCGCGAAAGACCGAACAGCATCCCGCCGATGATGGTCGCGCCCGAGCGGGACGTGCCGGGAATGAGCGCGAACGCCTGCGCGATGCCGATCTTGAGAGCATCGCTCCAGCGCATCTGGTCGATGCTTTCGATTTTCACCGACGCGGGATTGCGGCGATGTCGCCGCTCGGCCCAGAGAATAACCAAGGCGCCGACGATGAATGCCGATGCGACGGGAACCGGCGCGAAGAGGTGGGCCTTGATCACGCGGCCAAACGCGAGCCCGAGAATCGCCGCGGGCAGAAAGGCGATGGCGAGATTGATCGCGAAGCGTTGCGCCGCGCGATCGGAGAAAAGGCCGGCTGCGACGCCGATGAGCTTGCGCCGAAATTCCCAGCAGACGGCGAGGATGGCGCCTGCCTGGATCACGATCTCGAACAGCTTCGCCTTGTCACCGGTGTAGTTGAGCAGCGATGCGGCTACGATCAGGTGGCCGGTCGAGGAAACCGGCAGGAACTCGGTCAGCCCCTCGACCAGGCCGAGAATCGCAGCAGTGAGTAAAGTGGGCTCGGCCATGGGATGCATCACAAAAAAACGCCGGGCGACTTAGCGCCGCCCGGCCGTATAGTGTACCGCGAGGAGGAACAGATTGGTCAGCGGACGGGTTCCTCGGTAGTGGTCTTAGACCACTACCGGTTCCTCAGCCGGCGTTCATTTTCTCCAGCAAGGCGCGCGCACGCGCGACGATATCTCCATGATCTGCCACTTGACGCGGATTTGCGATTCTACGCGACCGCGGCCTCGCCTCGTAACGCCCGGCCGCTCACGCGTCCACTCACGCAGCGTCGTTGGCAAAAATCCAGAGATCGTCGGGCGGAAGCTCGAGAAACGAGTCGCTGCCGCCGTCCGGAAGATTGCCATAACAACGAAGGCGCAGCGCACCGAGCTTGAACAGCTGTTCCTTGCGGTCGCCCAGGAACATTCCGGTGACGACTTCAGTGCGCACGCGGTTGTCGCCGGCGCCGTCGGAGATTCTGGTGCGCTCGAGGCGGATGATGCCGGTGGCGGCATCGCCGACCTTGAGCGCACCGCGCGCGGCGCCCCACAGTTTCCAGCCCTCGCCTTCGAGCAAAGCGCGGCCGTCAGCGACCTCTCTCACCTTGCCCGGCAGATGGTTGTTGCTGCCCATGAACTCGGCGGTGAACTGGGTCTGCGGCCGGTTGTACATGTCCTCCGGCGTCCCCTGCTGCTCGATCTTGCCGAAGTTGAGCAAGAGAATCTTGTCCGACATGGCCATCGCCTCGGTCTGGTCGTGGGTCACCACCAGCGCCGAGAGGCCCAGCCGGACAATCAATTCGCGCAGCCACGCGCGCGCTTCCTCGCGCAGCTTGGCGTCGAGGTTGGACAAAGGCTCGTCCATCAACACCACCGGCGGGTTGTACACCAGCGCGCGGGCAATCGCGACGCGCTGTTGCTGTCCGCCGGAGAGTTGATGCGGCAGCCGCTTCGCCAGCGCGCCAAGGCCCAGGTTGGTGAGCGCCTGATTGACGCGCTCCTCGATCTCGCTTCCCGGAATGCCGCGCAGGCGCAGAGCGTAGGCAACATTATCGAACACGCTTCGATGCGGCCACAGGGCATAGGACTGGAATACCAGGCCGAGATTGCGCTTCTCGACCGGCATGTCGACGACCGCTTCGCTGTCATAGAGCACGGCATCGCCGATGGTTATCCTGCCCCGGCTCGGCTGCTCGAGGCCGGCCACCGAGCGCAGGAGCGTGGTCTTGCCGCTGCCGGATGCGCCGAGCAGCGCCACCACCTCGCCCGGATTGAGCGTCATCGAGACGCCCTTGAGAATCGGGTTGTCGCCGTATTGCAAATGAAGATTCTCGACGACCAGCTTGTCGACGGGCTTGGTTGCCAAACCAGTTGGCAAATCAGTTGTCAAATGAGCGTCGAGCTTATTCATGGAGGCGCACTCCGAAGCGCAGCGCCACGGCCAGGCCGAGTGCGACCAGCGCAATGTTGATCAACGACAGCGCGGCAACCTGATCGATGGCCCCGGCGCTCCACAACGAAACCAGCATCGAGCCGATGACCTCGGTCCCCTGGCCGAGCAGGTACACCCCGGTCGAGTATTCGCGCTCGAAAATCATGAACACCAGCAGCCAGCTTGCCAGCAGGCCGAAACGAATCAGCGGAATGGTGACGTGACGCAGCACCTGCGCGTTGCTGGCGCCGACGGTGCGCGCCGACTCCTCGAGCTCGGGGCCGATCTGCAGCAACGCACCGGAGATCAGGCGCAATCCGTACGCGAGCCAGACCACCGTGTAGGCAAGCCAGACGGAGAAGATGGTGTTGCGCAGCTCCTTCAAACCGGGCACGAACAGGAAGATCCACAGGAAGGCGAGTCCCGCGAGCAGTCCCGGTACCGCGCGTGGCAACAAGACCAGGTAGTCGAGCACCTTGGCCACGCCGCCGCGTTGTCGGTGGCCCGCGAGGCCGATGGCCATATAGCATGCGACGGCGAGTGCGCCACCGAGGGTCCCGATGAGAAAAGTGTTGACGATCGCGCGTACCTGATCGGACTGGTCGAAGACCTGGCGGAAGTTGGCCAGCGTCAGCACGTCCCCAAGCTTGATGCCCTCGCCCCATTGCTCGACAAACGCACGCAGCGCGATGCCGGAAATCGGTACCACGATGGTGAACATGAGCCACAGCGCGACAATCGCCAGCGCGATCCACTTCCAGCCGCCAAGCGGCAGGAGCTTTTGCCGCGTCGCCTTGCCCTTGACCGACACGTACTTGCCCGCGGTCTTGAGCAGCCAGCGCTGCAGCAGCACCAGCGGGAAGGTCACCGCGATAATGCACACCGCGACCGCCGCCATCAGGTGGTACGAGGGCGTGCCAAGCTTGTTGGTCAGCTTGTACAGGTACGTCGACAGTACGAGGTGGCCCTCGGGATCGCCCAATACCAATGGCAGGCCGAAGAGCTCGAAGCCCAGGAAGAACACCAGCACCGCGGCATAGAACAGCGCCGGCGCGGTCATCGGCAGGCTGACGTTGAGCGCGACCTTGAGCGGGTTGGCGCCGACGACGCGCGCCGCCTCCTCCACGTCCGAGCCCAGGCTCTTCAACGCCGCCGACGAGTAAAGATAGACGTGCGGCACGTGCGTGAGCCCCGCGATCACCGCGATGCTGGCCAGCGAATACACGTTCCAGGGCACGTCGCCGACCAGGTCCTTCGCCCATAGCGAGTAGAAGCCGACCGGCCCCATGGCCACTACGTAGCCGAACGCCAGCACCATGGGCGAAACGAACACTGGCACCAGCACCAGCACCTCAATGAGCCGCTGTGCGGGAAGATCGGTACGAGTGAGCAGGAACGCCAGCGCAGCGCCGAGAGGCAGCGCGATCAGCACCATGCCCGCGGCGATGACGATCGAATTGAGAAACGCCGACCAGAAATCCGAGTCTTCGAAAATGAAACGGTAAGCATCGAAGCTCAGATGCTTCGTTGGATTGAAAAACGGCGCGTTGAGAAAGCTCTGCCAGAAGATCAGCGACAGCGGTGTAAGGATCACCAGCGCCGTGATGGCTACCACGGCGCTGCGCGGAAAGCTGAAGCCCCGGGCTGTCATTTCTCAGTGTCGTCCCCGCGGAATGGGGACCCAGTGTCTTTGGTGAAAAAACGTCGCTGGATTCCCGCTTTCGCGTGAATGACGATCCTTACATGACGGGGCGCGCGATTATTCTGCGCATGTCGACTTTCGACCTATCGTACGCCGGCGGGGGCTCACTTCCGCTCGCTTGCGCCTATTTCCGCCCCAGTGCTGTCTGCCACTGCTTGAGGAATTCAAGCCGCTTGGTCTGCTCGAGTCCCTGCAACAACTCGTCGTTGACCGCGATCGGCTTCACCGCGCTGCCGAGCTCTTTGGCGAAACCGGCGCCGCTATCCTTGCCGGTCATGTCTGTGCGCACCGAGTACAGCTCGGCCTGCTCCGCGGCGATCGTCTGGCCGCGCTTGGACAAAAGATAGTCGACCCAAAGCTTGCCGGCATTCGGGTTCTTCGCGTTCTTGGCCACGAACGTCAGCCTGGAGAGCACCAGGTTGTAGTCGCTGGTAAAGGCGACGCCGATCGACGGATCCTTTTTTGCCCTGGTCAGCGCATACGAGCCCAGGATGTTGTAGCCGATCAGGTTCTCGCCGGAGGAAACGCGTTCCATCATCGTGCCGGTCGAGCTTTGTAGAGTCACGCCGCGCGCACCCATCGCCTTGACCAGGTCCCAGAACGCGGGATTCAACTTCGCGTCCTGATTGACCAGCATGAAGCCGACGCCGGACTTTTCGGCATCGTAGGTGGTGACTTTTTTCTGATACTTCTCGCCCTTGGTGTTCAGCAGCTTGACGAAGTCGGCGTGGGTCTTGGGCACGTCTTCCGGCGGAACCAGCCGCTTGTTATAGACGATCGCGATCGGCTCGAACGTCGTCGCGTACACGCTGTCCTTCCAGCGCGCCCACGCCGGCAGCGCCGCGGCCTCCGGCGACTTGTAGGTCATCGCCAGGCCGTCGGCGGCGAGCTTCATCTGCAAGTCCATCGACGAGCTCCACACCGCATCGGCCGAAGTGGCATTGGCGGCGTTCTCGCTGATGAAGCGGTTGTAGACCTCGGTCGAGTTCAAATCGGTGTATTCGACTTTGACGCCGGGGAAGGCGGCCTCGAAATCCTTGATCAGCGGCGTCACCAGCTTGGCGTCGGTGGTCGAATAGACGACGACCTTGCCTTCCTTCTTGGCGCCGTCGACGATGGACTTGTAATCGGCCGGATAGCCGGCGGGGACTTGCGCTTGCGCGCCGAGCGCGACGCAACAAACAACAAGCGAAATCAGTTTGACGATGGGCATGACAGAAATCCTCCACGCGAAAAGGGCGCCGGCGATACCCGGGCGCGATTGCAACGCTCCGGGGCGGCATCGGCAGCCAGTTTACACGGTTCCCGGCAGCGACTCGACCGACAACCGCGTCGCGCGAACGACGTGCGCTTACGTGCTGCCGAGCTCGCTGCGCAAATTGGCGACGGTGCGCTTGAGCGCTTCGAGCTCCTCCTCGAGATGACGCACGTTGGCCTTGAGCGCTGCGATTTCGGTCAGGGTGACGACGTCGCCGGCGAGCGGCGCGGAACCATCCGCGGGAAGGTTCTCCGGCGGCCGCGCGCCGGACAATAAATGCATCCAGCGATTCTCTCTCGATCCGGGCGAGCGAGGCAGCTCGGCCACCATCGCTCCGCTCGGTCGGGCGGCAAGTTCCTGCAGAAATGCGTCCACCGCCGAAATATCGGCGAACCGGTGCAGGCGTTCGCTGTTGATCCGAAGCTCGCTGAGCGTTTGCGGTCCGCGCAACATGAGCGTCGCCAGCAGTGCGACCGCCTGCGACGGCAGCCCCAGCACGCGTTCGACGTTGTGGGCGTAGCGCATCACCCGGCCACCGCTCGACTCGACGATCAGCGACAGCGTTTTGAGGCGATCGACCGTCGCTTGCACCTCGGCCTCGGTGGCGCTCAACACCGGGTCGCGGCTCGTCTTCTGATTGCAGCCCGCGATCAAAGCGTTCAAGGTCAGCGGATACGTGTCGGCGACCGTGTGCTGCTTTTCGACCAGCACGCCCAGCACGCGGGTTTCGAGTAGCGACAGGGCAGGAAGGGGAGTTGTCATCGCAGGGTCTCGAAGGGGCAGGTCCCATTTCCACACCGGGCGGTTGCTGCTATCTTAGCGGCACGCAGGTCCATTCCCGTTCTTCATTCTATCTCGCGGTAGCCGCCTCCTGCGTCGTCCGCCGGGAGCCTCATCGGAAGACCATGGCCCATTCCCCCGAAGTGACCAACATGGCGCTGTTCTGCGACTTCGAAAACGTCGCGCTGGGCGTTCAGGATGCCAAGTACGAGCGTTTCGACATCGGCAAGGTGCTGGAGCGGTTGTTGCTCAAGGGCAGCATCGTGGTCAAGAAAGCGTACTGCGACTGGGAGCGCTACAAGGCGTTCAAGGCGCCGATGCACGAAGCCTCGTTCGAGCTGATCGAGATTCCGCACGTGCGCCAATCCGGCAAGAATTCGGCCGACATACGTATGGTCGTCGATGCGCTGGATCTTTGCTATACGAAGTCGCACGTAGAGACCTTCGTGATCATCAGCGGCGATTCGGACTTTTCACCGCTGGTCTCCAAGCTGCGCGAGAACAACAAGGTCGTCATCGGCGTCGGCGTCAAGAACTCGACGTCGGACCTCCTGATCGCGAACTGCGACGAGTTCATCTTCTACGACGATCTGGTGCGGGAAAAAAAGCGTCCTGCCGCACGCAAGCCTGCCGCTAGGGCGTCCGTTGCCGAGACCCCGAAGGTACCGGGAAAGGCACCGGGCGAGGACGACAAGGCGCCGGCGAAAAAGAGCGACGAAGAACGCACGCAGAAGGGGCTGGACCTGGTCGTGGAAACCGTTGAGGCGCTGGTTGCCGAGCGCGGCGGGGAGGAGAAGATCTGGGGCTCGATGGTCAAGCAGGCGCTCAAGCGCCGCAAGCCGGGATTCACCGAGTCGTACCACGGCTTCCGGTCCTTTAACGCCATGCTGGAGGCCGCCGAAAAAAGGGGTAGCCTGAAGCTTGAGCGCGACGAAAAGTCCGGCGGCTATATCGTCCGGCTGGCAGCGCACGAGGAGTGACGATCTTGAATCGTCTTCGGCTTTTTCTTCACGCCGCTCTCGATGTCGTCCTCTGCGCCGCGCTGACGCAGGGCGTCGCGGCGGCCGAGCCGGAGCTGACCGTCGTCGCCGGCGGCAGAATGGCCACCTACGCTCCGGCAAGCCTGCTCGCGCTGCCGGCGGCGGCCAACGTCACGATTCCCGCCGACGTCGCCTACAAGCGCGAGATGAGCTTCCGCGCCGTCCCCATAGCCGCACTGCTCGCGGGTGTGGGGCCCGATGAGACCATACGCTTCGTCGCCAACGACGGCTACGTCGCGAACCTGGCTGCGGCGCCGCTTCTCGCCCACGGTGACGGCGCCGTCGCGTATCTGGCGATCGAGTCGCCCGATGCACCGTGGCCGCCACTGAAGGCCGGCGAGAGCGCCACCGCGGGCCCGTTCTACGTGGTCTGGGTGCGGCCCGAGTCGGGCGGCATCCGCGCCGGACAATGGCCTTATCAAGTCGCGCGTATCGAATCGGTCGCGCCGCTGGTCAAGCGCTATCCCGTGCTTGCGCCGGCAACCGGCTTGTCGGCGCAGGACCCGATCCGGCACGGATTTGCGGCGTACGAAAAACACTGCTCGGCCTGTCATACCCTGAACCTGGGCGGCGACGCGACGATCGGGCCGGATTTGAACGTCCCCTACAACCCGACCGAGTATATTCGCGTCGACGCCCTTCGCCGCCTGATCCGCGATCCGCAGTCGCTGCGTCGATGGGAGGCCGCGAAAATGCCCAAGTTCCCGGCCGCGACCTTGTCCGACCGGGAGCTTACCGATCTGCTTGCCTACCTTCGCCACATGGCTGATCGGAAAGTCGCGCTGCCTGCCCCAAAATAGCTTGCCGCAAAAGTAACGTGCATCGCTGCCGCGACGGGGCGACAATCGTGGGTGGCGCGGCTTGCTTAAAGGGAAATCGCCCCCGATTTTGCGGCTGTAGCCTTGAATGGGCTCCGACAGGGTAGCCAATGCTCACCGTCCGTCCTGCCGCCGTGGCCGGCATGTTCTATCCCGGCGCGCCTCGCGCGCTCGAGGTGAGCGTGCGAGCCCTGCTCGATGCCGCGCCCCGGCCCGCCACCGCCGGCGCCGCCTGGCCGAAGGCGCTCATCGTCCCGCACGCGGGATACATCTATTCCGGCCCGATTGCGGCGAGAGCGTACGCACGCCTGCTTCCCGGCCGATCGGGCATCCGCCGGGTCGTTCTGCTCGGGCCGGTGCACCGGGTGCCGATCCGCGGCCTGGCGCTGCCCGCTGCCGACAGCTTCCTCACTCCGCTGGGTTCGGTTGCGGTCGATGCCGAGGCCGTGGTGCAGCTTCGCAAGCTGCCCCAGGTACGCGAGAGCGAGGCAGCTCATTCGCTGGAGCATTCGCTAGAGGTACAGCTGCCTTTTCTGCAGACGGTGCTCGAAGCATTCACGCTCGTTCCGCTCGCGGTAGGAGACGCGTCGCCCACCGAAGTCGCGGAAGTCATCGAGCGAGTGTGGGGCGGGCCCGAGACGCTGATCGTGGTCAGCTCCGACTTGTCACACTACCATCCGTACGAGCAAGCGACCGAGATCGATCGCTCCACCGCCGACGAGATTCTTGCGCTCGCCGACACTCTCGATCACGACCAGGCATGCGGCGCCACGCCGATCAACGGCTTCGCGCTCTGCGCGCGTCGGCATGACCTCAAGCCGGAGCTCATCGACTTGCGCAACTCAGGCGACACCGCGGGCGAAAAATCGCGGGTGGTCGGCTATGCGGCGTTCGCGTTCGCGCGGAATGTACCGGAGAGCGCGGCGACGAAGTGTCTCGAGGAGACCGTCGATGCATGATGCGGAGCTCGGCCGTTCGCTGGTGATGATTGCGCGACGCGCCATCGGCACCGCGCTGGGTCAAGCGGTCAGCGTGAGGTCCGAGCACGCGGAGCCCGGACACCCGGCGCTCGAGGCGCCGGGTGCGACCTTCGTGACGCTGTTCAAGGACGGGATGCTGCGCGGCTGCATCGGCACGATCGAGGCCAGGCGGCCGCTAAGCATCGACGTGCGCGCGAATGCGGTCGCGGCGGCGTTCGACGATCCACGTTTTCCGCGCCTGGGTGCGGACGAGTTCAGGGACACGTCGGTGGAAGTTTCCTTGCTGTCAGCGCCCGAGGCCATGACGGCAGACGGCGAACAGGCCTTTCGCGCTCAGCTCAGGCCAGGTGTCGATGGCGTGGTGCTCGAATTCGCGGGCAGGCGGGCAACCTTCCTGCCGCAGGTGTGGGACACTCTTTGCGAGCCGGCCGAGTTTCTCGCCGAGTTGAAGCGCAAAGCCGGCCTGCCGATCGATTTCTGGAGTTCAGCCGTGCACATTTCGCGATACGGCGTCACCAAGTGGCGCGAAAGCGATGTGCGACCGTTGGAAGAAACGTCGTGAGCGATTACCCCGGCCGCTATTGGCATTTCATCGACGACGGGCGCATTCAGTGCGACCTGTGTCCGCGCGACTGCCGTCTGAAGGAAGGCCAGCGCGGCGCCTGCTTCGTGCGTCAGCGCAGCGGCGATCAGATGGTGCTCACGACTTATGGCCGCTCATCGGGTTTTTGCATCGACCCGATCGAAAAGAAGCCGCTCAATCACTTCTATCCCGGATCGAGCGTGCTCTCCTTCGGCACCGCCGGCTGCAATCTCGCGTGCAAGTTCTGCCAGAACTGGGACATTTCCAAGTCGCGCGAAATGGATACGCTGATGGACCAGGCTTCCCCGCAGGCAATTGCGGAGGCGGCCAGGCGCGCCGGCTGCAAGAGCGTCGCCTTCACCTACAACGATCCGGTGATTTTTGCCGAGTACGCGATGGACACCGCCGATGCGTGCCACGACCTCGGCATTCAGGCCGTCGCAGTGACGGCGGGCTACATAGGCGTCGAGGCGCGGCGCGACTTCTACGCCAAGATGGATGCGGCCAACGTGGATCTGAAGGGCTTTACCGACGAGTTCTATGTCAAGGTTTGCGGTGCGCACCTGCAGCCGGTGCTCGACACGCTCGTCTACCTGCGCCACGAAACCGATGTCTGGACCGAGATCACCACGCTGCTGATCCCGGGCAAGAACGATTCCGACGCGGAAATCGAGGCCGAGTGCAAGTGGATCGCGCGCGAGCTTGGGCCCGATGTGCCGCTCCACTTCACCGCTTTCCACCCCGACTACAAGATGACCGATATAGGCCGCACACCCGCGGCGACGCTTACGCGCGCGCGCAACATCGCGCTCGGCGAGGGTCTCAACTACGTCTACACCGGCAACGTGCACGATCTCGAGGGCGGCACAACCTTCTGTCCCGGCTGCGCGAAGCCGTTGATCGCGCGCGACTGGCACGAGATCCTCAGCTACGATGTCACTGCGGAAGGCGCGTGCAAATACTGCGGGACGACGATACCGGGCTGCTTCGAGCGTTTCGATCGTCAGTGGGGGCGCCGCCGCGTGCCGGTGCGTATCAACGTCGCCGCTTAAGTCGCTCCACCCATCGACATGGCGTATCGCGCGGCCGCCGACGCAATTCTCGTTGCACACCTCGCGTTCGTGCTGTTCGTCGTTTTCGGCGCGTTCCTGGTATTGCGCTGGCCGCGGCTCGCCTGGCTGCACATTCCGGCAGTCGTCTGGGCCGCGTTTATTGAATTCAGCGGAACCATCTGCCCCTTGACGCCGCTGGAAGTGGCTCTGCGCCAGCGGGCCGGACAGGCGGGATACGGCGGCGGCTTCGTCGATCACTATGTCGTATCGCTTTTGTATCCAGAAGGACTTACGCAGAATACGCAGGCCGTGCTTGGCGCGGTGCTTGTCGCAATAAACGCGGCGATTTACATTGTCGCGTTCAGACGCCGGCGGACATCGCCCGACCGTTAGCTCAGAGTGTCGTTTTTTCGTCGGCGGGTCCCGCAACCCGCGCCCTTCAGGGTGCTGCATGAGGGCCGTCCCCGGCTTGATTGCGTTTCTGGTCGGCGCCGCGCTGCTCGGCGCGCCGTGGTGGTCGTCGACGCTTCCGCGGAGCGACTATCCTCTGGTGGCCGTTCTGGGCACGGTGTTCGCGGCGATCGGTGTCTTTGCGGCGCTTCCCGAATCTTGGCCGCGGATGCGCGCATTGTCCTTTGCGCTTTTCATGGCGACGTTCGGCCTCGTCTGCGCGGCGCTGGCGCTCACGCCGCTCCATCCCGCGCCCGACGGGACATGGACGATCGGAGGCGTCGCCGGCTTCGTCACCAGCGAGCCGATGCCGTGGTGGGCGCGCATCGTTGCCGGGTTTTTTGCGGTCGTCTGTCTCGGCGGGGCCGTGCTTGGCCTTTGGAGTCTCGCCCGTGAGTTGTTCGGGCGAAGCCCGGAGGGAGGCGCGGGTCCGCCGGAATAGCCATACCGTTTTGCGGTGCCATCACTGAACGCGCTTCGGCAGCGCCACGCCGCTCGATGCCCGGGTGATCGTCGGTTCCGGCGGCTTGACCATGCCGCCGGGCTGGCTGATCACCCATTCGGCCGGCGTGGCGGCGAGGACATTCGACCTTACAGGCTGCCGCACCCCGTGCCTGGCCGACTCCATGTTTGCCGGAAGGACCACCAAGGCACCGATAGTGATGGCCGTCATCGCAATGGCGGCGATACGGCATGCCGCGCGGGGAATGTCGACTTCATAGCGGTTGATGATGTGGCCTCGAGTCCCGGTCGCAGTAGGCGGAATGATCTCGACCGTCGATCGGGCAACCGATTCGACAACGGTCAAGCCGGCGCTTTGCACCGTGTGCTCATCCCCCGCGCCCAACCAGACGTCGTCCGGACTGCTGCTGGTCGTGGCCCACACCAGGCCGTCCACGACCCGAACGCGGGCGCCAGAAACCGTGGGCACGGCAAAGGTCTTGCCAGGGGCCAGGAACATACGCTTAAATGAGAGCCGAATTTGCATGTTGTTTTCCTTGCGCAGGGCTGCGCTTACGAGCCAAATTCTAGAGGCGAGATCAGTTCGGGACAAACGATTTGTTTTGGGATATTATGTGAATAATTTTCACATCTCAGAGCATGGCTGATCGTCTTCCTCCGATGCAGGCGCTGCGCGCCTTCGAAGCTGCCGCCCGTATGCGGAGCCTCTCGCGCGCCGCCGAATCGCTTCATCTCACGCACGGCGCGATCAGCCATCAGATCAAGTCGCTGGAAGCGGATTTCGGCGTTCGTCTGGTCGAGCGCGAGGGGCGAGGCATCAGGTTGACCGACGAAGGGGAGCGCTTCGCCACTCGCGTGCGTGCGGTGCTTTCCGACCTTGGCGATGCGGTGCGGGAAGTGACCGAGCGCGCCAACCCGCGGCAACTGCGGGTCAGCGTCATTCCCTCATTCGCCGCCCGCTGGCTATTGCCGCGGATCGGCAAGTTTTTCGCGCAGCACCCGGAGATCGACCTCGACGTCATCGCAAACAATGCGCTGGCGGACTTCAAACGCGACGGCGTCGACGTCGCGATCCGCCACGGACTCGGCGACTGGTCCGGCGTGGTCTCGGAATACGTGCTCGACGACGTGACCTTCCCAGTGTGCAATCCGCGCCTGAACAACGGACGGCTGCCGGCGCGCCCGGCGGACCTGGCGCGTTACACGCTGCTAAGATCGGAAGGGGAGTCCTGGAAATCTTGGTTCGAGGCGGCCGGTCTGGACTGGCCCGAGCCGACGCGCGGGCCGGCGTTCAGCGATTCCTCGCACACCATGCAGGCAGCGATCGACGGCCAGGGCATCGCGCTTGCCCGAAGCTCGCTCCTCGGCAACGACGTCCACAACGGCGTGCTCATCCAGCTCTTCGACATCGTCGTCCCCTTGCCGAAAAAATATTTTCTCGTCTATCCGCCGCGGCTCGCCGATTCGCCCAAGCTCGCGCCGTTCCGGCAGTGGTTGTTCGATGAGGTCGCGGCGGAAGGACGCGATTCGTCGCCGTCCAGTAAACGGCGCTCAGCGCCGCATCAAAACGCCTCCACCAAGGCCATGCGGATGGCTCGCCGCCGGCCATAGTTTACTTGGGCCACACGACACCCAGCTTTTTCATCAAGCGCTGCGCGTTGTCCGGCGCTTCGACCTTGTCGGTGTTATCGAAATAGCAAAACACATCGCGTGAACGGCAAAGCGCCGCGGCCTTGTCGGCGATGCGCCGGGCGTCCGACGGCTCCGTACCCTGGCTCCAGCACCGGATGCGCGCAGCCCAGCGCTCGAGCGCGCCCTCCATATAGGCGCTCCTGTACAGCTCCTCGTCGCCATGAAGGCGGATGTAGACGAAGTCGGCGGTCACGTCCTCGTATTGCGGCCACTTGCCCGCCGTGTCCGCAATCACGAAGGCAACGCCGTGCTTGCGCAGCAAGGCGATGAACGATGGATCGACGAAGCTTTCATGGCGGATCTCCATCGCGTGCCGCAACCGGCGCGCCGGTCCAAACGTGATGCGGGCGCGGCCTTTGACCTTCGCGTCGCGGCGCCGCGCCAGCGCCGAGGCTTCATCGGTGTCGCGCGGGAGCATGCCCAGAAACCGATCGATCTTTCCTGCGTCGTAGCGAAAATTGGGCGGCAGTTGCCAAAGGAAAGGGCCGAGCTTGTCGCGCAGATTGGCAATACCGGAGGCGAAGAAGTTGGCGAGCGCCGTCTCGACGTTGTTAAGACGCAGCATGTGCGTGATATAGCGCGAGCCCTTGACGCTGAAGACGAAGCCCGCCGGCGTGTCGTCGTACCAGGCTGCGTAATTCTCGGGTCGCTGCAGCGAATAGAACGAGCCGTTGAGCTCGAGCGAAGGCAGGACGCGCGACGCGTACTCGAGCTCACGATGCTGCGCCAGGCCCTTGGGGTAAAACGCGCCGCCGCGCCATGGCGGATAGCGCCAGCCGGAGATGCCGATGCGGATCGCGCCGGTCCCTGCGCTTGCCTTGGGCTTTGCGCGGCTCATGATTCGCCGGCGACGTTCACGCGCGTAGGCGCGCGAAGCACATTGCCTTACGCTTTGGAATAGATCTCCGCGCCTTTCTTCACGAACTCCACCGCCTTCGCTTCCATCCCCTTAGCGAGCGCGGCGTTCTCGTCGACGCCGAGCTTCGCCGCGTAGTCGCGCACGTCCTGGGTGATCTTCATCGAGCAGAAGTGCGGGCCGCACATCGAGCAGAAGTGCGCCAGCTTCGCGCCGTGCTGCGGCAGCGTCTCGTCGTGAAATTCGCGCGCCTTGTCGGGATCGAGTCCGAGATTGAACTGGTCTTCCCAGCGGAACTCGAACCGCGCTTTCGACAATGCGTTGTCGCGGATCTGTGCGCCTGGATGCCCCTTGGCGAGATCGGCCGCGTGCGCGGCGATCTTGTACGCCATGATGCCGTCCTTGACGTCGTTCTTGTTGGGAAGCCCCAGGTGCTCCTTGGGCGTGACGTAGCAGAGCATCGCCGTGCCGTACCAGCCGATCATTGCCGCGCCGATGGCCGAGGTGATGTGATCGTAGCCCGGCGCGATGTCGGTGGTCAGCGGCCCCAGCGTGTAGAACGGTGCCTCACCGCACAGACGCAACTGCTCGTCCATGTTGTGCTTGATCAAGTGCATCGGAACGTGGCCTGGCCCCTCGATCATGGTCTGCACGTCGTGCTTCCACGCGATCTTTGTCAGTTCGCCGAGCGTGGCGAGCTCGGCCATCTGCGCCTCGTCATTGGCGTCGTAGCCCGAGCCGGGCCGCAGACCGTCGCCAAGACTGAAGCTCACGTCGTACGCCTTCATGATCTCGCAGATGTCCTCGAAATGCGTGTACAGGAACGATTCCTTGTGATGCGCGAGGCACCACTTGGCCATGATCGATCCGCCGCGCGAGACGATGCCGGTCATGCGCTTGGCGGTCATCGGGATGTAGCGCAACAGAACACCCGCGTGAATCGTGAAGTAGTCGACGCCCTGCTCGGCCTGCTCGATCAGCGTGTCGCGATACATCTCCCAGGTCAGCTCCTCGGCCTTGCCGTCGACCTTTTCCAGCGCCTGGTAGATCGGCACCGTGCCGATGGGCACCGGCGAATTGCGGATGATCCACTCGCGCGTCTCATGGATGTTCTTGCCGGTGGAGAGATCCATGACCGTGTCGCCGCCCCATCGCGTCGCCCACGTCATCTTCTCGACCTCCTCGTAGATCGACGACGAGACCGCGGAATTGCCGATGTTGGCGTTGATCTTCACCAGGAAGTTGCGGCCGATGATCATCGGCTCGGACTCGGGATGGTTGATGTTCGCCGGGATGATGGCGCGGCCCCGGGCAACCTCGTCGCGCACGAACTCGGGCGTGATCGTGCCCGGGATAGCCGCGCCGAAGGATTGTCCGGGATGCTGACGCAACAGCATCTCGGCCATCTTTGCGCCGGTCGGCCCGGCGTGCATCAGGCTGTCGACATAGCGTTCGCGCTCGAGGTTCTCGCGGATCGCGATGAACTCCATCTCGGGCGTGACGATGCCGCGGCGGGCGTAATGCATTTGCGTGACGTTGAATCCCGGGCGCGCGCGACGCGGACGGCGGTGCAGATCGAAACGCAGTTCGGTCAGCTTGGGATCGGTGAGACGCTCGCGCCCGTAAGAAGAACTTGGCCCGGGCAGTTCTTCGATGTCGCCTCTCTCGGCGATCCATGCCGCACGCAACGCGGGCAATCCCGAACGAATGTCGATCCGCATCGAAGGATCGGAATACGGACCGCTCGTGTCGTAAACGAAGACAGGTGGATTCGGCTCGATCGACGCGGGCGCGGAATGACTGGATTGCCCATGCGTCGACGGGGCGCCGAAGACCGGCGTGTCGGACTG
>JRHI01001768.1_pt1 | contig 16894 bp, 15 predicted proteins | sample 215371 | NCBI WGS metagenome assembly JRHI01 (sample SAMN02929681, study PRJNA255918) | sediment metagenome | biome: cave system; feature: Ice Cave; material: Sediment; isolation source: sediment from deep within a dark volcanic ice cave with no known source of... ...
ATACTGTACATGCGCCCTCATTTGGAACAGCCTCTTAGCCCCGCCCCACAATCAAGGACTACGGTGCCCTGGTCGCCGCAGTCTACCCAAGAGTCTCGTTACGCCATCGCCACACGGTTTCTGCCCAAGTCCTTGGCTAGATGGACAGCTTTCCTGGCGCGAAGGAACAATTCCCAGGCGTCGGTGTCCGTAGCTGGCAGGGACGCCACGCCCACGCTCACCGTCACCGTCTCCTCCCAGGCGCCGTAGGGCATCACCACGCGCACCCGCGCCGATGCGATCGCCAGGCGGAACCTCTCTGCTTCTCGGCACGCTTCTTCGCAGTTCGTGTCCAGGAGGACCACGGTGAACTGGTCCCCGCCATCGCGAAAGACCAAGTCGCCGGGCCTTGCAGCCGACAAGATCAGGCGAGCAACCTCGCTCAGCACTTTGTCACCTGTGGGCAGAAAGAACTGGGCGTTGAACTGCCGGAAGTGGTCCAGATCCAGGGCAAGAACCGACAAGGGACGACTCAAGTTCCTGGCTCGGTCATACTCTTCTACCAAACGCTTGCGCAAGCGTCGCCGGTTATCCAGCCCGGTGAGAGCGTCGATTTCGCACTGGCATTGCCGCACCTCCCCCGCGGCGCTTACGGAAATGTACATCCTTCGTTCTCCGATAACGGACAGCCTGCCTGCGACGATTCCGTAGCTGAGGGGCTAACGAGACGGATTCCAGGCCGCCGGCACCGCCCGGCAGATCAGGTTGTGCCACCGCAAACTTCCGGCGGGGCCGGCGGCCTGGAATCCCGTTGAACGGAACCGCCTCCCGCCGCTCTGGAAGGTCAATTCTTAGCCGATACGCCGCTCCTCTTCTGTATCGCACCATCCGGCACCGTACAAGCAGAAAGAGCCTTTTTTACTGGACCCGTCATGTGTCGGCTGCCTGCCGACACTCCAACGCGCCCACGGCAATCGCACCCTGCACCCTGCAAAACGACCAGAAGCAGGTAACCACCGCCGGCTGCGCGCTGGTACAATCGGCGTCAGGAGGAGCCGCCATGTCCGATCAAGAATCCGTCAATCAACCCTACTGCGACTACCGCATGACCGTTCGGATCGAGATCCCTAACGAACCGGGCCACTTCGCCCGGATGGCACTGGCCATCGCCGAGGAAGGGGCCAATCTCGGCGCCATCGACATCGTGCAGGCGAGCCGGACGCACATGGTCCGCGACATCACCTTCGACGCCCAGACCGAGGGCCACGCTCAGCGGGTCCTTGATCGCCTTCGCACTCTCCCCGGTGTGCGCGTCCGCTCGGTCTCTGATCGCATCTTCCTCATGCACCTCGGCGGCAAGATCCACACACGCAGCAAGGTGCCGATCCGCACGCGCAACGCTCTGTCGATGGCGTACACACCCGGAGTAGCCCGGGTCTCTCGCGCCATCGCCGAGGACAAATCCAAGGTTTACGCCTTCACGAGCAAGGCGAACAGCGTCGCCGTGGTGACGGACGGTTCGGCAATCCTTGGCCTGGGCAATCTCGGTCCCGAGGCCGCGCTGCCGGTGATGGAAGGCAAGATCATGCTACTCCAGGAGTTCGCCGGCATCGACGGCTGGCCGCTTTGCCTGGGTACGCAGGACCCCGACGAGATCGTCCGCACGGTCATCGCCGTCTCTCCGACTTTTGGCGGCATTAACCTCGAGGACATCAGCGCTCCGCGCTGTTTTGAAATCGAGGAACGTCTCAAGCACGAACTCGACATCCCGGTCATGCACGACGACCAGCACGGCACCGCAGTTGTCCTTCTCGCGGCGTTGCTCAATGCGCTGAAGGTGGTGGGCAAGCACATCGAGGCTATCAAGGTGGTGGTCAACGGCCTGGGCGCGGCTGGCACCGCCTGCTGCCGGATTCTCCTGGCGGCAGGCGTGCGCCACCTGGTTGGCTGCGATCGCAAGGGGGCGGTGCTCGATGCTTCGGGTGATAACCTGGCGGAGGCCCAGCGCAACCTGCGCGGCAGCATCCGCTTCGACACGCCCGTCGCCACGCTACCGGAGGCCCTGGCCGGCGCCGACGTGTTCATTGGCGTCTCGGCGGGCAACCTGCTCAAGGCGGCCGACCTGGAGAGGATGAACCCGGACCGCATCGTCTTCGCCATGGCCAATCCGGAGCCGGAGATTGCGCCGGACGTCGCTCAACCGCTCTGCCGCGTCCTGGCCACGGGCCGCTCGGATTATCCGAACCAGGTGAACAACCTGCTTGCCTTCCCCGGGATCTTCCGCGGCGCTCTCGACGTGCGCGCCCGGCAGATCAACGAACCAATGAAACTGGCGGCGGCGTACGCCATCGCCGGCATCATTCCTGAGGACCACCTGTCGGAAGATTACATCGTGCCGAGCGTCTTCGACAAGCACGTGGTGCGCGCCGTGGCCGCGGCGGTTGCCCGTGCGGCACACGACAGCGGCGTGGCCCGGCGGCGTGAGCGCGAAGCGACGTGAGGCCGCAAGTGGTTTCAAGTCGCTTCGCGCTTCGACCGGGCGCTACGCGCCGCGATGAACGAACGCACGCAGAGGGCGACGAACGCCAGGCAGATCACGGCCAACGCCAGCTGCTCAATTACAGCGGTGGGACGTTCAGCCGTGCCCGCCAGCAGGGCCGGTAGCTTCGGCACGCCCATGATGGCGCCGCCGAGAAAACCGAGCAGGCCGATCATCGCGGCGAAGTGCATGGCGTGCTTGCGGAGGCTTTCCTTGAGCGCGATTAGACCGAGCAGCAGCAGCAAGCCGCCGAACGCCGCGGGAATGAGGGAAGTCGGATGGGCGCTGCCCGTGCCAACGTAGCTGCCGGCGCCCAGAACAATCAGGACGATACCGAAAACGATGGTGACAGGAGCCACGGTTGTCCTCGCATGGATGACTTCGGGAACAGCCCGCGGGCAGGCCGGTAATTCTTTCTGTCAATCTACAGACGTTCTCCCGCCTCGTCCCGCGCTCACGTCAGGTGCCACGGCGCGCGGTACTCGTAGCTCAGCAGTCGGTTGGCCTCCTCGTCGTTGGTGACGCGCTCCTTTTTCGCGTCCCATGCCAGGTAGCGCCCCCGCTTCAGGGCGATCTTCGCCAGCAGCGTCGTCGTCGTGGAACGATGCCCCACCGCCACCGGACAGCTGGCCGGCTTGCGACTCTTGACGGCGTCGAGGAAATTGCGCGCGTGATACGCTGTTTCCGCCTTTCCCTTGACGAGCGCGGGCGCCATGGCCGACCGCACCGCGCGCGCCTGTTCGGCGTTCTCCTGCCGCGCGATCGGACTTAGCGCCGGCAGCTCGCGCGTCCGTACCTTCTCCGGGATGATCTCGTACCCCTGCCCCTCCTGGATGAGCAGTGTTCCCTTGGTGCCGCGGAATTCCAATTCCCAGCCGCGGACGTTGCCGCCGGAGGCGTTGGCGTTGATCTGAGAGAACGTCGCCAGTGTGCCGCCCTCGTATTCCCAGATCACCTCCATCGTATCGGGGATCTCGCGGCTGTCGTCGACGGCGTACCTGCCGCCGATCGCGAAGACGCCGCGCGGCGCGTCCTGGCCGAGCGCCCACTGGATGACGTCCAGGTAATGGGTGCCAAAGTTGGTGAGCTGACCACCCGAATAGTCCGAGAACCAGCGGAACTTGTACAGGCAGCGGTTCGCATTGTACGGCACCTTCGGCGCCGGTCCGAGCCACATTTCCCAGTCGAGCCCGACTGGCGGCTCGGAGTCGGCCGGTTTGCCGATACCCTGCGGCGACTCGTTGCGATGGTGGTAGCACTTCGCCACGGTCACCTTGCCAATGGCCCCCTCGCGGATACGCTGCGCCGCCTCGGCAATCACCGGAGACGAGCGACGGTGCAGGCCCACCTGGGTGATCCGGCCGGTCTCCTCCGCAACGGCGACCATCTTGCGCCCCTCGCCGATGGTCAGGCTGAGTGGCTTCTCGACGTAGACGTCCTTGCCGGCGCGGCAGGCGGCGACGAATTGCAGGGCGTGCCAGTGGTCTGGGGTGGCGATGACCACTGCATCGACGTCCTTGCGATCGAGCAGTTTGCGGAAGTCGTGGTGCAGTATTGCCTGGCCGCCGGCCTTTTTCTGAGCGGCTTCCAGGTACGGAGTATAGGCGTCGCACAGGGCGACGACCTCGGCGTCCGGCTGGGCGAGGAAGGCGTCGAGGAGCTGGTCGCCGCGATTGCCCACGCCAATGAAGCCAAGGCGCAGGCGCTCGTTGGCGCCGCGGGCGGAGAGACGGGATGTGTGCAGAGCGGCCAGCGCCCCCAGCGCGGCGGCTCCCTGGCTGAAGGTGCGGCGATTCATCTTGCCGGCCATGGTTGGTTCCTCTATCAGAACGGGACCAGGAGAATGTCGCCAATTTTAACGTGGAGGAGCGCGTGGCCGCAAGCGGCTGGTGGGAATGATGACAACTGCGCGAGACGCTTTCCTGCAACGAGTCCGCCAGGCAGTGGCCGAGGGCAACCGCGCCGGCGCCGCCATTCCACTCGAACCGCGCGGCACCATTGGCTACCAGGGCGGCGGCACCGATCCGGCCACCCGCTTTTGCGCCGAACTGACCGGCGCCGGCGGCCAGGTCCATCGCGTGGTCGATGCCGCCGCCGCGGTGCGTCAGGTCCTCGACCTCGCCCTGGCGAAGGGCGCTCGCCGCATTCTCCTCGGGCGCGGCGCCTTCCTCGACACTCTCGGCCTCGCCGAGCGTCTGCGCGCTCTCGGTCTGGAAGTTAGCGCTATCGACACCCTCTCTCCTCCGACTTGCCGCGAACCGTTCTTCGCCGCGGACCTGGGCATCACGGGGGTCGATTATCTCATCGCCGAGACAGGGACCGTCGCGCTCCTGGCCGGCCCGACGGAGCCGCGTTCCCTCAGTCTGCTGCCACCCGTCCACGTCGCTGTCGCACACACCGGCCAGCTGCTGCCCGACCTCTTCGACCTGTTCGCGGTGGAGCGCTGGCGGGAGCGAGCGGCACTCCCGTCCTGCCTGTCGCTTGTCACGGGCCCAAGCAAAACGGGCGACATCGAACTAAAGCTGGTAACCGGCGTCCACGGACCCGGTGAACTGCACGTGGTCCTGACGGAAGCGTGAAGGCAGTGACAATCGCCACGACGCCGTGGCACGATGGGAGGAAGGTTCAGCGCGGAGGGAGAGCGGGGGTGGCGCCTACCGGTTGCAGATCTCCATGACCCAGCGATTGACGTCGCGGAGCATGTCGGGATGGAGCCGGTGCGTCGTCGGGTAGGTATGCATTTTCACGGACATACCGGCGGCGTAAAAGAGGCGGAAATCGCGCTCGGCCATCGCCAGGGGCACGATCGGGTTGGCGATGCCGTGGCCGATGAGCACCTTCAACTGCCGCACCTCCAGTAGCCGCAGCAGCGGGCCGCCGCGGCGCGGCATGGCGCCGTTCAAGGAGATGACGCCGCCAAACCTTTCGGGGAACACCATCCCCAGGCGATACGCCAGCGTCGCCCCCTCCCGGAAGCCGGCGAGGTAGATCCGCTCGGAGTGAACGTGATATTGCCGGCGTGTCTGCTCAATGGAGCGGAAAACGTAATCTTCGATCAGGCTGTCGCAGCGCCCTTCGGTGCCCCAGGCATAGCCGAGGCGTCCGTCCGGACGCGGGCCCAGCGGGTCGAGACCGCGGAGACTGATACAGATGAAATTGCGCCGGCTCAGACGCGGCGCCAACCGCAGGATCTGCTCCTCACAACCGCCCTGGCCGTGGAAGAAGACCAGCAGCGGATAGGGGTAGTTCGGCTCGTAGCCGGTCGGCAGGAACGTCCGCAGCGGCAAGCGCCGCGGCGTCTGCACCTCCGACGTGTAAAACCCTTCGGAGGGCCGGATCGTGCGCCAGGATAGATCGGTATGCGGCATGAGGCAACCCGGTTCTGCCATGTGTATCAATTACACCAAGCGTAGCGATCGCACAGCGGAGCGGCCGGCTGGATCTGGGCGGGACCAGCTTTTTGGCTCATGTTGACCGGGCAAGTTTACGATTGCGCGCCGAGGGTGTCAACGCGGCACTGCGCGCAACCCCCTCAAAATCAAGGCTTTTTCCCCTTCGAGAGACAGCTTGCAACGGTTAGGAGAAGTGGACAGGACAACCCCGACCGGAGTAGCTCGGCGCGATGCTCGGGCGCCGTGACGAGTGCTCCTGCTTTGACGCGTATGCGGCCGCGCGGACGCCCGCCGACCTCCTAGGCGTGCTGGAGAATGCCCTGCTTTTCCAGGTACTCCAGCAGCTGCGCCGCGGCTTCCTGCGGCGACGTCGTCGTGGCGTCGATCGTAAACTCGGGCGTCGCCGGCGCTTCGTAGGGATCGTCGATGCCGGTGAAGTTCTTGAGTTGGCCGGCGCGGGCCTTCTTGTAGAGGCCCTTCGGATCGCGCTGTTCGCAGGTCTCGATCGGCGTGTTGACGTGGACCTCGATGAAGGGCAAGTTTCCCGCCGCGTGCAGGGCGCGGACCGTGTCGCGGTCCTTGCGATACGGACTGATGAAGCTGGTCATCGTGATGACGCCGCCGTCGGCGAACAGCTTGGCCACCTCGCCGATGCGGCGAATGTTCTCTTCGCGGTCGGCGGCGGAGAAGCCGAGGTTCTTGTTGAGGCCGTGGCGGATGTTGTCACCGTCCAGCACGTAGGCAAGGTGGCCGCGCTGGACCAGAGCGTGTTCCAGCGTAAAGGCGATCGTGCTCTTGCCGGAGCCGCTAAGCCCCGTGAACCAGAGGGTCGCCCCCTTCTGGCGCAGCAGGGCGTTGCGCTCCTCCGGGGTGACGTGCCCTTCGTGCCAGGTGATGTTCGTCGCGCGGACCTCGTTGTGCTGATTGCCGGACGTCGTCATTGCAAAGGCTTCCCTGAGGTTGGGTAGGATCATCGTGTTGCCGGTTTTTTATGGATTGGCGGGCGGTACATCCAGCCCAAACGGAAAAGCCAACTGGCCCACAGCGCCTGCAAGGGGTTTCTCCCCTGCTGGCGCTGCGGGCCAGGCGCGTGGGCGGGGATCTTTAACCTGGCGACCGTCCAGGAACTACTTCGGTGGGACCGGTATTACTTCGGTGGGATCGGCATCCCGCCGGTCCAGCACCCTTGGACCGGCGGGACGCCGGTCCCACCGGCATGGAAGTCATTCCTGGACGAGTCCCTAGTTCCCTGTCGGCATCGCCAGAGGCCGCGGCGAATTGACGCTGACGCCGAGCACCTTGGCCTTGGGGTGCGACAGGTCGAGGACCACCGCCTGGGGCGTCTCGCAGCGCGTCAGGTTGCCCGCGCGGTCGGTCACGTCCATGCGGATGAAGTACTCGCCGCTGCCGTCGTGCGGCGCCATCCAGCGATAGGTGCCGTCATTGCGGACGCCGCGAGCGATGACCATCCACGGGCCTTCCCGCCGCGTGGCATAGTATAGATCGACCGGCTCGCCGCCGAGGTTCTTGTCGCTGGCTGCCCAGGTGATGAGTAGGGCGCCCGCGTCCTCACCCGTGCCCGGACGAACCGATTGCAACTGTGCCGTCGGCCGAGTTGTATCCACCTCGATCCACCAGTCGGGCGTCGTGCCCGCGGCGGGAGGCGGATCGCTGATGCTGTTGCCGTTGGTCGCGCGGATGCAGATGCCGTACAGGCCTTCCCGCGGCAGATCGAACTCCACCGGGCTGCGGCGATCCGGGTCCTCGCACAGGCGTTGCCAGGTCTTGCCCTCGTCGCCCGTCATCCAGACCTCGACCTTGCTGACGCCGCTGGGGCCGATCTGGTCGATGCGATAATCGAGGACGACGTGCGTGCTGTTGATGAGCTGCCGATTGGCGTAATTGTGATCGCGGCTGCCGGCCACCACGGGACTCGCCCGCTCGTGGTTGGTCAGGATCAACTCGCGGCCACCGGGCGGAATGGGCTGCGCGACAGGGACCGGAGTCGGCACCGCATCTCGAACCACCGGAGCCGGCAGCGATGCAGGCATCGGTATCGGCTCGCGAGCGACCGGCATCGGCATCGGGGCCGGGAACACACTCGTGCGAACCGGCGGGGGCGTCAGATCAGGACCCGTCGCCGGTACGGACGCCTTTTCGGAACGGCTTTCGCCGTGACCGGGCAGAAGCGATGCCGTCGTGTCGCTGGCCAGGGCAACCGGTGCGGCCGGCATGCTCCAGGCGATCTCACGAGTGCAGGTATTTTCGGCGCGATCGGTGGCCGACACGCGCAGCTGGCCGGTCCAGTTCCCCTTGTCGGGGAAGCGGTACAGGTCGGGGCTGCCCGGCACGGGCTCCAGCGCCCGCCAGCCCTTGTCGCGCGACTGATAGTCCAGCTTTACGGTGCTGGGGTCCGGGTTGGCGTCGCGTACGGTGCAGCGCAGGCAATCGTCGGCGCCATGACGGGCAGGCGAGACCTGAACCTCCGGCACCTGCGTATCGACGACGACGACCAGGGCGGGCGGCTCCTTGGTCACGTCGGCGGGCACAGGCCGGCCGCTCTTGTCCACCGTGACGATGCTGAACCAGTATTCGCCATCCTGAGGGGCGCGGAAAGCGAATGCTTTCTGCATGGGCGATGCCGTCTCGCGACAGGTCCAGGCGTCCGCGCCGCATTTTACGTACAGCTGGATCTCGCGCAGCTTCTGCCGTTCACGGTCGTCCAGGTTGAACGGCAGGCGAAACTGCTGCTTGTTCGTATACATCTTGCTCGGCGTCACGCCGGCCGGTGCCTGGGCATGGACGGCCAAGCTGCCAAGGGTCAAACCCAATACCAGTGCGAGGACCCCGACTCCGCGAAACGTTTTCATGTCCCCCTCTCCCCCGAGAGCAGTTTTGAGTCTTGAGCGATGAGGGTTGCGTTGGGCAGGGGAACCCGCCTCGCGCCACTCGCTTCGGATCCACTCAAAAACTCAGCACTTAAAACTCACTACCTAGAACCTAACGGACCGCCAACCCGGGCTCACCCCGAGAGCCGTGGACCGGGCCGCTGGCGATCACCCGAAAATCGAGCGAGCGCTGCGCGGGCGGTCGCGCGGGTTGGGACAGCACATCCTTGACATAGATCCACAGCGTATAGGGCCCCGGCGGCAGGCCCGCGGGCACCCGGAAACTGTAATTGATGAAGTAATCTTGCCGCGGCGACCGGCTCAGGTCCGGCTGGTCGCCGAAGTCGATCTCCGTGATCTTGTGTCCTTCATAGTCCCGGATCTCCGCCCAGCTCGACAGTCGGGTGACCTGGAACGCTCCCTGCCCCTGGCTGGCAAAGTTCCGCACCTCGGCGTAGACCTGAACCAGTTCACCAGGCTGACCACCGCTGCCGGCCTGGAAGACTGCCTGGTTCTCCTCCAGCGGCTCGTAACAGCCAAACTGCTTGATGAGCCGGCAGAAGCACATCTTTTCCACGTGGAGCGGCGCCCGACTTTGCAGCGGCAATTCCAACTCGTGCAGCTGCTCGGCCACTGCGGCCAGGTCCGACGGCTTCGTCTTGTCAAGGCTCCGCTCATGCAGCTGGGCCGCCAGGGGGAGCAGTGTGCGCAGAACGTCCTGATTCGCCTTGTCATAACCCTTCAGGTAGTCCGCCGCGTCTGCCGGCCGCTTTTCCAGGTAGCAGCGCAGGGCCGCCAGCAGCGGGTCGTTGCTGTGCGCCCGGATCTCAAAGGACGGCATCGCGTTCGGGTCCGTCGACACTGCCACGGCAGCCGGTGGACCGGGCGGCGTGCTCCGATCCTGGACTGGCGGGCGTGCTTCCCGGGCTGGTCCCACGCCGCCTTCGCGTTCGCGCACCGCCTCGGGGTAGTTGACCTGCTTGATCCCCTGCTCAGCCGGCGTCAGGTCGCGGATGGGCCAGTCTTGCGGTAGGGAGGGGCGCGGCCCCGGCACCGTCGTCCTTGGTGCGGCTACCATTTGCGGCGCCGGGCTCTGAGCAACCTGGCCAGGCCCACTCGGAGAGAGGGCGCATCCAGACGCCGCCAGGGCGTCCAGTGCTACTGCCAGTGCCAGGATCCCGACTCGCCGCCGTGTCATCCGTGACCTCGACCCTGCCACGCACCAAGCTTGGACAATTCACGCTGAGAGGCGGGGATATAGCGAGACGTCGTCGAAGTGTCAAGGTGGGAATGGAAAGGCAATGGTCGCTTGCGGTCCAGCGTCTTCAGGTGACGCTAAACCGCAAGCGGCCAGGGTTTGCGGCATGCGATCTCAACCAAACAGCAGCAGGACGCTCCAGGGCGGCGAACGGACAAACTGGCAGCCGACCTCCCAGGTATCGCCATTCTGCCGGCAACTCCTCACTTCAACCGCCGTCCACGGAATAATCGCCGTGGCGTTGTGGGGACGGACGTTCACCGTGTCTCCCACCGTGAGCGGGGCGTGGGTGAGCAAGCACAGACCGCCGACGGAACGATCAACGACCCGCCCCAGCTCCGGCCTTTGTGTGAGTTCCGCATCGGTAATGTGGACCTCGACGTTGTTCCCTTCACGGCGCGACGCCACGCGTCGTTCGGAACTACTGCCCTGCACGAACGGATCGACCGGCGGTGCGACCGGTCCCTTCGGTTGAGTGGGCAGCAGCGTCCCCGGAGTGCGACGGTTGCAGAACAAGGCCAGGCCGACGCCGAAGGCAAGGGCGGTGGCCGCCGCGCCAATTGCCGGCGTGGTCCAGCCCCTGAGGTCTGGCAGGTCGAGCGCGAACAGCACAGTGGTTGTAAGTAGCAGCATGATCAGGCATCCCTGGCGCGAATTCAAGGAATCAGCCTTCGGACCGCAGATCGGTCCGTCCGCGCAACCCTAGCACGCGGCACGCGCGACCGCAAATCCAGGCCACGCCGGATCTACCTTGATTGTTCTCTTCTTTTTCTGTTGCAGTTCCCGGCTGGTCCGCTATCGTGAGCCTTGGCGGAACGCGCGGCACCATTCTCGTTGGGATAACCACAGCAGCATCATGGAGTACTTCTACGACGCTCTGTATCTGGCTCAGGGGGCGTTCACCATCTGGATGCTGGTCGATGCCTACCGCCGCGGCGCGGAATCGTACTGGCTCTGGATCATTCTCTTTGTGCCGGCCATCAGGGCCTGGGGCTACTTCTTCGCGGTCAAGCTCGGCGATTTCCGGGGTGCGCGCGACTGGTCCTTCCTCCAGCGCCGGCCCAGTTTGGACGAGCTGCGTTACCGGGCCGAGCAAATGCCGACCCTGACCAACCACCTCACCCTGGCCGAGCGTCTTGTCGAACTCCGCCAGTACCGGGACGCCATCCCCCACCTGGATGTCGTTCTGGCCAGAGAGCCCGACCTGGGCCAGGCGCTCTACAATCTGGCCGTGTGCCGGGCCGAACAGGGCGAACCGGACCAGGCGATCGCGCCGCTGGAAAAGATCATCGCTCGGGATCGGACCTGGTCGAATTACGCGGCCTGGCACCTGCTTGTCAAGGTACAGAACGAGAGCGACGCCGGTGGCAAGGCCCTGGTCACTTGCCGGGAACTGGCCCGGATCGCGCCGACCATGCAGCACCACTGTCTGCTCGCGGAATGCCTGGCGGAGGAGAAGCTGGAGGACGAGGCCTGTCAGCTGCTGGAACGCTGCCTCGAGGAGCACCAGTTCGCCTCCGGCTACATCCGCCGGCGCAATCGCCGCTGGGCAAGCCGCGCCCGGCAATTGCTGAAGCAATACCAGGCAGGCTGACGGCTCACCCGGCAAGGAGCCCCCACGGCTTCGGGAGCATTATCGTGAGTGGAGCGGTCATCTGTCAGGGCTGCGGCCGGAAACTGGAGATCGACGCCAACCCGCCGCGGCGCAAGGTTCGCTGTCCGGACTGTGGAGTCATGTCCGAGGTGCCCGAGCACGCCCGCCGCAGTCCCCGCTCGACTGCCGCCGTTCAGCCAGCGCCGGCCGAACCCACCCCGGCGGCGCCTCGGCCGTCTGCCAAACCGGTGCCCCCGTCAACACCGCCCTCTGCGCTGAGGAAGTCCGCCCGGACAGCCACGGACGACGAAGATTCCAGCCCGTACACCGTGATCGACACCGGCGAGCGGAGGTGTTCCGGCTGCGGCAAGGTGCTGACTCCGGATGCCGTCGTCTGCCACGGTTGCGGCTTCAACCTGCAGACGCGCAAGAAGCCCGTTCGCGTCTATGAGAAGATCGCACGCAGCTGGGAAGCGGGCCTGCCGCTGCCGCGGCGCATCCTCTGCTTCGCCGGCCTGCAGGTCGTCGTCCTGCCGCTCGCGCTGACCGCGGCGTTGCTGGCGGACGAATTGCCGCTGTTCTTCATCTGCTGGACATTGTTCAGCGTCATGATCGCATTTCTTCTGGGAACCTTCGACCGTATCGATTTGTCGCGGAACGAGCGCGGCCAGATTCGGTTGACGAAGACGTGGCGCGTCTGCTTCGTTCCACAAGCCGCCCAGGTGATCCGGCTGGGCGACTATGAAGGCATCACCAGTGGCCAGAGTCACGATTCGACCTTCTGGGACTGGGCGATTCTGCTCATCTTGTTGCCGTTCGCTCTCTTCCCTGCCGTGATCTGGTGGTTCTACGCCATCTACCATGACACGTTCCATGTCGCCCTGACCAGGGATCATGGCTATCCGGAAGTGATCCTGTACCGCGGCTGGAGTGAGGAGCACATGAAGGACGTCGCTCGCACGTTGAGTGCGGCGGCGGAACTGCCATGGGACGGGGGGTGAGCGACACCAACCCGCAGCGTCAACCAGGTTATTTCTCTCCCCTTGCTCGCGCTGCGGGCCGGGGTCATATCCAGAGCTTGATCCGTTCGCGCAGTGTCGGTGGCAGCTTCGCCTCGACCAGGCGCCGGATTTCTTGCGGATGATAGCGCGTGCTGAAGTGCGCGCAGATAATCAGCTCGTTCTGGAAGCGGTCTGCACGCTCGATGAAGTCGTCCAGGTGCATGTGGCCGAACTTGTGGATCTTCTCGCGGCGATGGTTCGGCCGAATGAAGCTCAACTCGGTGATGAGGACCTTCGCCTGGAATGCGGCCGGACAGGCGTCAAGGCCGGCCGGGCTCGTGTCGCCGGTGTACGCCAGGACCGGCGTCCGCACCTCGCGCGTCACGTCCGTGCCGGCCAGCCGCAGGTCGCGGATCTGGTCGCCGGGCAGGCCGTGATACTCTTCCTTGAGCTTGAAACGCCGGTCCCAGACAACGTAGCCGAGCGAAGGAATCGTGTGCGTCGTGGCGAACGCGGTGATGAGATGCTCGCGCGACAGCTCGATCGTGTCGCCGGGCTTGACGCCGTTGAGCTGGCAAACCATACGCCCACGGTCGAGCCGTTGCATGACAAGGAGCAAGCGCCGGACGTCCTCAAGAGCTTCCTCAGGCAGGTAGATTGTCGGCGGCTCCATGCGCATCATGCGCCGGCGGGCAACGTAGACAGGCAGGGCGGCGACGTGGTCCAGGTGAGTATGCGTGAGCAGCCAGGTTGGCGTGCCCATGAAGTCCCACGGGTGGGCGCCGAGGTCGAAGCCGACCTTCAGTTCGGGAATGCGCCAGTAGCTCTGCACGGCGGCCCGGGAATAGCCCTCGATGGTCAGGCCCGCGTGCTTGCACGTCAGGATCGGAGCATTCTCGACCAGGGAGGCGCCCTTGCTGGACTGCGGCGTCTGTTGCGGCATGAAGTCTCCTCATACTCTCTCCACTATAGGACGGAGAGGAGGTAAAACCAAGCCTGAGACCCGCATGACGCTCCATTCGCAACGGCTGCTCCACTTGCTGTTGCCGCAGCGCACGATCCGACTCATAATCATGGCAGAGAAACCCTGCGACGAGCACGAGGGGCGAGCGCATGCAACTGGAGTGTCCGCACTGCCGGCAGGTGCTCGAGTTTTCACAGCGCCGGCCGGCGTTTTGTTCCTACTGCGGTCGGGCGCTTCTCGACACGGACCTTCACCTCGCGACGACGGTGCCCCCTTCTTCGATCCCACCGGCCGAGGACCTTCCGGCGGACGTGCCCGCGTGGGTCGGCGAGTACCGCCTGGTCCGTGAACTCGGGCGGGGCGGCATGGGGAGGGTCTGGGAAGCCGAACAGGCTGGTACGGGACGACGGGTCGCGCTGAAACTGCTGTCGCCGGATTTGGCCCGTGCGCCGGAGGCAATGGCGCGCTTCCTGCGCGAGGGTCGGCTGGCGGCGGCCCTCTCCCATCCACGCTCGACATTCGTTTTTGGTGCAGGCGAGCAGGACGGCTGGCCGTACATCGTGATGGAGTTGATGCCCGGGCAGACGCTCCTGGACCTCGTCAGCCGGGACGGGCCCTTGTCGGTGAACCGAGCCGTGGACCATGTCCTCGACGTCATCGCCGGGCTGGAGGCAGCTCACGCGCTGGGCATCATTCACCGCGACGTCAAACCTTCGAACTGCTTTCTCGATAGCGACGGCCGGGTCAAGGTCGGCGACTTCGGATTGTCCAAATCGCTTGTGGACGACACGAACCTTACCCGGACGGGCACATTCATGGGCACGCCGCTGTTTGCCGCCCCGGAGCAGGTGCGCGGCGGGACCGTGGACGAACGCACCGATATTTATTCGGTGGGAGCGACGCTGTTTTACCTGATTGCTCGTCGGGGCCCATTCAACGGTGACCCCGCGGCCGTGATTGCCCAGATCGTCTCGGATCCTGCTCCCCCGCTTCGCAGCCTGTGCCCGACCGTGCCGCAGGACCTGGACCTGATCATCGCCCGCACTCTGCAGAAAAATCCGGACCGGCGCTACGCTCGGCTCGCTCAACTCCGCCAGGCCCTGCTCCCCTTCGCAACAGGGGGGACGTCCATCGCCGACCTCGGCCGCCGCCTGGGCGCGTACATGGTGGACGCGCTGGTGGTGGGGATGGCGTCTGGGTTTGTCAGTACCGTATATGTGATAGCGCTGGAAGAAACTGCCGGCACCAGGACGGAAACGTCGGCCCGCTATGCCACCGCGCAGGTCATTGGCGCCGTCGTCGAGTGGATCCTGCAGGTTGCCTACTTCACCATCGCCGAGGGTCGGTGGGGACACGGTGTCGGGAAACTCTTGTTAGGGCTGCGGGTTGTCGGTGCTCAGGGGGATCCCGCGGGGCTGGGCCGAAGTCTGCTGCGGTCGTTGTTCATTCCCGGTGCGCTGGGCCTTACCCTGGTGGGTTCTGTCTGGATGTTGTGGGTCTCCGGCGAGACCGGGGCCATCCCCCACCTCGACCTCTGGCTCTGGCTGCGAGCGATTGCCCTGGAGGTACTCGTGGTCCTCGCCCAACTCTCGTGCTTGACGACCATGCGGGCGTGGAATGGCTACCGCGGCCTGCACGAATTGGCCAGCGGCACCCGTGTGGTGCGGTTGCGCAGCGCGACCGATGAATACCGGCCTCGGGAGACTCCGGTCGTTGTCCCGGTCGAGTTCGCCACGGACACGGGGAAATTCGGTCCCTTCCGCACTGTCGGCACCGTGAGGCAGGGCGGGCCCGTGACCGTGTTGCAGGCTCGGGACGACGCCCTGGGCCGCGCGGTCTGGATCCGCGTTAGCGCGCCCGGCATGCCACCCCTGCCGGCGGAGCGCACGCAGTTGGCGAGGCCGACCCGGCCACGCTGGCTCCAGGGAGGCGTGACCGATGGCGTGCGCTGGGATGCCTTTGAAGCAGTTCTCGGGGCTCCATTGTCCGATGCCGCACGCGCAGAGCGCGGGCTAACCTGGGAGCGCGGCCGCTTCGTCCTCCTGGAACTGACCGAAGAGCTACTAGCGGCCGTGGCCGACGACACCCTGCCCACCCCTCTGACTCTGGATCAGGTCTGGATCGATCGGAGCGGGCGCGTCAAGTTACTCGATAGCCCGATCCGGCCGGCCAGCACGGAGAACGCGCCAGCCCCCGAACTGCCGGTTTCCACCCCCGAGCGAGCCCTCACTTTGCTCCGGGCCGCGACGGATCTTTGCTCCCAGCGGCAGGTGCTGCCCGGGCATGCCCAGGATTTCGTCCAGGCCCTGGCTACCAGGCCCGCCGACAAGGAAACGCTCTCCTGGGCCGTGCAGCAGCTGCGGGAATTGTGCCAACGCACTGCCCGGTTACGATGGGACGATCGACTCGGCATCCTCGGTGTCACCACCGGGACGGAATACACCTTCTACTGGCTAACGGGCTTGCTGGTGGCGCTCCTCACCTGGTCTCTGACCAAAGACCTGACCTTGCGGATCGTTCCACCCCTGCTGGTGGACGTGGCCCTGCCGGCGGTCCTGGCGTTCTGGCTTCGAGGAGCTCCCGTGTTTCGGTTCCTGGGCATCGAAGTGCGGCGCGCCGACGGCAAGCCGGCAAGCCGGCTGCGGTGTGCCTGGCGAAACGTGGTCGCCTGGGTCCCACTCCTCATGGTCAACGCCTGGCTGCCGTTCACCACGGGCGGGGAGAGTTACACCTTCGAGCCACACAAGCCACCCCCCCTGGCGGCCGTCGTTCTCTTGTTCTACATGTGCGCAGGGTCCTGTCTTGCGTTTGTGGCAATCGTTGCGGCCATCTATGGCGTGGTTCGTCCGCAGCGAGGGATTCCTGACCTGCTTGCCGGCACCTGCCTGGTGCCGCGCTAGCGAAGAGGAGGGCCGGTTGAATGGCTTGAAGCCGCCCTTGCCTCGGGGTGGAATCTCTTCCTACAATAAGTGCTCTAACTTTTTTGGAAGGGAAGCAACGCCATGAAAGAAGGCATCCATCCGGAATACGTCGACGCCACGGTGACGTGCGGTTGCGGCAACAAGTTCGTCACTCGCAGCACGAAAAAGAACATCGCCGTCGAAATCTGCTCGGCCTGCCACCCGTTCTTCACCGGCAAGATGAAGTTCGTAGACACGACGGGCCGCGTTGAGAAGTTCCAGCGCAAGTACAACTGGTCTGCCCGCAAGAAGGGCGAAGCCGCCCCGGAAGCCCCCAAGTAGTTCTACTGTAACCGTTGCCTCCAAGATGGTATAGTAC
>JRHI01001769.1_pt1 | contig 16871 bp, 17 predicted proteins | sample 215371 | NCBI WGS metagenome assembly JRHI01 (sample SAMN02929681, study PRJNA255918) | sediment metagenome | biome: cave system; feature: Ice Cave; material: Sediment; isolation source: sediment from deep within a dark volcanic ice cave with no known source of... ...
CCGGCTCCGAACGGGCTTACGATTGTACGTAATCAGGTTCTGATTTGCCCCATTTCGGCAAATGCTGAGCTTCAACGGTGCTGAACGCGCCATGAGGGAAGCAAGCGGTTATGGCGTTCCGAACTTACGCTCTGCAATTTGCCGTCGCCGCACTCGCTGTCGTGGTGTGCCTGTGGACTGCGACGCAGTGGGCCGCCGCCATGCTTGGACATCAAGCGGCACTCGGCCCAGCGTGGATCGATGCCGTCGGGCTGAAAATCTATGCGCCTTGGCAGCTGTTCGTCTGGTGGTTGGCGTTCGACGCCCAGGCGCCCGACGTGTTCGCGCGCGCCGGCACCCTTGCCGCCTTCGGCGGCCTCGCCAGCGGTGCCGTCGCGATCGGGGGAGCCGCCCGGCGGGCCAGCCGCAAGCAACAAGCAACAACCTACGGCTCGGCCCGCTGGGCGGACGTTTCGGATGTCAGGTCGGCTGCGCTGCTAAGCGATGCCGGCGTTCTGCTTGGTCTCTATGACGGACGCTATCTCCGCCACGACGGTCCCGAGCACGTGCTGGTGGTGGCGCCGACCCGTTCCGGCAAAGGCGTCGGTCTGGTCCTGCCCACCCTGTTGACCTGGAACCACTCCGCCGTCATCCACGACATCAAGGGCGAGAACTGGGCCCTCACCGCTGGCTGGCGCTCTCGCTTCTCGCACTGCCTGCTGTTCGATCCCACCGATCCACGCTCTGCCCGCTTCAATCCCTTGCTGGAAGTGCGCAAGGGTGTGCACGAAGTCCGCGATGTGCAGAACGTCGCCGACATCCTGGTCGATCCGGAAGGCGCGCGCGAGCGGCGCGACCACTGGGAGAAAACGGCGCATGCACTGCTGACCGGCACCATTCTGCACGTGCTCTATGCGGAGCAGGAAAAGACGCTGGAGCGGATAGCGACGTTCCTTGCCGATCCATCGCGATCGATCCTGCGCACGCTCAAGATCATGCTCACCACCAATCATCTCGGCAGCGCCGACCAGCCTATGGCGCATCCGGTGGTGGCGTCGATCGCGCGCGAGCTCCTCAACAAGTCGGAGAACGAGCGCTCCGGCGTGGTCTCGACCGCCATGAGCTTCCTCGGCCTCTATCGCGATCCGCTCATCGCGGCGAACACCTGTCGCTCCGACTGGCGTATTGCCGATCTCATCGAAGCCAAACGGCCGGTCTCGCTTTACCTCGTTGTGCCACCGTCGGACATCTCCCGCACCAAGCCGCTGGTGCGTCTCATCCTCAATCAGATCGCGCGCCGGTTGACCGAGCGGTTGCAGGCGGCCAACGACAATGCGCCGCAACGTCACCTTCTGTTGATGCTGGACGAGTTCCCGGCGCTCGGTCGGCTGGACTTCTTCGAATCCTCGCTTGCCTTCATGGCGGGGTACGGCATCCGGGCCTTCCTCGTCGCGCAATCCCTGCACCAGATCGACCGTGCCTATGGGCACAACCACGCCATCCTCGACAACTGCCACGTCCGCGTCGCCTTTGCGCCCAACGATGAGCGGACCGCCAAGCGGCTCTCCGACGCGCTCGGTACTGCAACGGAACTGCGTGCGCAGACAAACCTATCTGGCAAACGATTTGCCGCGTGGCTGTCGCACACGTCGATCTCCGAGCAGGAGACGCCGCGGCCTTTGCTGACGCCTGGAGAAGTGCTGCAGCTGCCGCAGGACGATGCCCTCGTGCTGGTATCGGGTCTGCCGCCGATCCGTGCGCGTAAGCTCAAGTACTATGCCGATCGCAACTTCCTGGAGCGATGCCTAACGGCCCCGGAGCTCGGCGGCGATCAATATGCCGACGTGCCGGCAGCGCGGCCCGACGACTGGTCCGGCCAGACTCGCACCACCGATGCACGCCTCGACAGGGTGTGGTCGGAGCTGGTGGCGGGCGGCGTCGACGACGAGGGCCGCGTTCGCCCGCGCGATATCCCGCGCCGCAAAGCCGACAAGAGCGAGCGTCCCTTGAGCGACCTGCCGCTGTTTGCCGAGCGAGCGGCGGAAACCGCACCAGAAGTTGAGGCGGCGTCGTCGCACGACGACACCGACAAGGTGATCCAGTTCCCGGGGCTGCGTCTCTAACATGAGCAAGAAGCGCTACACACTCTATATATCCCGACCGCTGGCCCGAAAGTTCGACCTGGTCGCCCAGCAGCGCAACGGCGCCAAGTCGGCGCTGGTCGAGGAGGCGCTGCGCGCCAGTCTTGAGCCCCAGCAGCATCCCGGCATCGAGGATGGTCTCGCTCGTCGCTTCAACGAGCTGAACAGGTCCATGGCCGCGATCCGCCGTGACGTGACCGTGGCCACGGAAACACTGGCGCTGTTCGTGCGCTACTTCCTGACCATCACGCCGCCGCTGCCACAGAGCGAGCAGGAGCCGGCACGGCTGCTCGGCAGGGAGCGGTTCGACGTTTTCGTGGGTGAGATCGGTCGGCGCATCGCCGAGAACCAGCGTCTCGTCTCGGACGTGCTGGCGACCATTACCGTCGACCAGCCCGATCTGTTCGCGGTCGTGTCAGAAGACGCGCCGTTCAGGAGCCGTCCCGCTCATCGGAATGGTGACGCGCCCGCAACACCCGGCCAGCAGGAGAACGGTCATGGTTGATCTGCTGTCGCTACCTGCCGCCGAAGAAGCGCAAGGCCGCCGGCGGCAAATGCTGCGCACCGCTTTTGGGCCGACCATTGCCGCGGCACTTGCCGATCCGGCCGTGATCGAGGTGATGGTCAATCCCGACGGCCGACTGTGGATCGAACGCGCCACGGTCGGGCGCCAGGACACCGGCGAGCGCATCGGCAGCGCCGAGGCCGAGCGGATCATTCGATTGGTCGCCGCGCACGTGCGCCGCGAGGTGCACGACAAGGCGCCGATCGTATCCGCCGAGCTGCCCGACACCGGCGAGCGCTTCGAAGGTGTCATGCCGCCGGTGGCCCCGGCCCCGTGCTTCGCCGTGCGCAAACCGGCCGACGTGCTCTACCGCCTGCAAGACTATGTGGCCGCGCGCATCATGTCGGCCCCACAGGCCATGTCCCTGGCGCTGGTCGTGCGTGAGCGCAAGAACATCCTGGTGGTCGTCGGCACCTCCTCGGGCAAGACCACTCTGGTCAATGCCTTGCTGGCCGAGATCGCTGATCTCGACGAGCGCGTAGTGATCCTGGAGGACACGCGCGAACTGAAATGCGCCGCGGCCGATTGCGTGGCACTGCGCACCAAGCCGGGCGTGGCGACGCTCGCCGACCTCGTGCGCTCGACGCTCAGGCTGCGCCCCGACCGCATCATCGTCGGCGAGGTGCGCGGGCCGGAGGCTCTCGACATGCTCAAGGCCTGGAACACCGGACATCCCGGCGGCATCACCACCGTGCACGCCAACTCGGGCGAGGCCGGTCTCTACCGCCTCGAGCAGCTCGTGCAGGAAGCGGTGGTGACGGTGCCCCGTGACCTGATCGTCCAGGCCATCGATGTCATCGTGTTCATCGACGGCCGCGGCGCCAACCGCCACGTCGAGAGCGTGCTCGAGCTCACCTGCCTCGACGACGAAGGGGAATACGATCTGAAGCCGCTCGTGCGGCCAATCTTGCACACCGTGTAATGGGGCGCCACGTGAACTCCACACCCATGATGAGGCGCGTGCTGCGTGATACGGCCACGGGATGGGCCGTCGCCGCGCTCGCGGTGATCGTCGCCGATGCGGCCAACGCCGCCGGCTCGGGCATGCCGTGGGAGGCCCCCCTGCAGCGCATCCTGGAGTCGATCGAGGGGCCGGTCGCCAAGGTCGTCGCCGTCGTCATCATCATCGTCACCGGCTTGAGCCTCGCCTTCGGCGACATGGGCGGCGGGCTGCGCCGGCTCATCCAGATCGTGTTCGGCCTGTCCATCGCTTTCGCTGCCACCTCGTTCTTCCTGTCGTTCTTCTCGTTCGCCGGCGGCGCGCTGATCAACTGAAGGAGCTTGCAAACGATGCTCGGCCAACCATCCGTGACGCCCGGCTACGAGGTCGCGCTGCACCGGTCCCTGACCGAGCCGATCCTGCTCGCCGGCGCGCCGCGCAGCTTCGCCATCCTCAACGGCACGCTTGCCGCATCGATCGGATTGGGCCTGCGGTTGTGGCTGGCTGGTCTGCTGATCTGGCTCGTCGGCCATGCCGTCGCCGTCTGGGTGACGCGCAAGGATCCGGAATTCCTCACCGTCCTGTCCCGCCACGCGCGCCACAAGGGAGCGCTGTCATGTTGAACCTCGCCGAATACAGGAGAACGACGACGAGCCTCGCCGACTACCTGCCGTGGGCCTGCCTGGTGGCGCCCGGCATTGTGTTGAATAAGGACGGCTCGTTCCAGCGCACGCTGCGCTATCGCGGTCCCGATCTCGACAGCGCCACCGAGGCCGAGCTGGTCTCCGTCACCGCGCGACTGAACAATATCCTGAAGCGCTTCGGTGCTGGCTGGGCCCTGTTCTTCGAGGCCGAACGCCTACCGGCCAGTCAGTATCCCGGCGCCAGGTTCGCCGATGCAGCATCCTGGCTGGTCGATCAGGAGCGTTACGCCGCCTTCAGCGCCGACGGTGCCCATCACGAGAGCCGCTATTACTTGACCCTCCTCTATCTGCCGCCGGCCGAGCGCGAGGCCCAAGCCGAGCGCCTGCTCTATGAGCGCAGCGACGAGACCGCACTCGAATCCGACCCGCACGCCCAGCTCGACTGGTTCATCACCGAGACCGAGCGCGCGCTGCAGATGCTGCAGTCCATCCTGCCGGAGGCCGAGGCGCTCGATGATGCCGAGACGCTGACCTACCTGCACGGCACCATCTCCGACAAGCGCCACCCGGTCGCCGTCCCGTCTATCCCGACGCACATCGACGCCATCCTGTGCGATCGTCCGTTCCTCGGTGGCGTCGAGCCGAAGCTCGGCGATCAGCACCTGCGCGTGCTATCAGTGCTCGGCTTTCCCAACGCCACGGCGCCGGGCATCCTCGATGCCTTGAATGATCTTGGCTTTGCCTATCGCTGGTCGACGCGCTGGATCACCCTCGACAAGACCGAGGCGACGCGGACCCTGACCCGATTGCGTCGGCAGTGGTTCGCCAAGCGCAAGTCGGTGACCGCCATCCTGCGCGAGGTGATGTTCAACCGCGAGACGGCACTGGTCGATCCGGATGCCGACAACAAGGCGATGGATGCCGACGAAGCCCTGCAGGAGCTTGGCGCCGACGACGTGGCCTTCGGCTACCTCACCACCTGCATTGTGGTGTGGGATGAGGATGCCAAACAGGCCAACGAGAAGCTGCTTGCCGTCGAGCGCATCATCAACACCCGCGGCTTCGTCACTATTCGCGAAACCCTGAACGCGGTGGAGGCCTGGCTCGGCTCGCTCCCCGGCAATCCCTACGCGAACGTGCGCCAGCCGGTCGTGCACACTTTGAACCTCGCCCACATGATGCCGGTCTCGGCCGTGTGGGCGGGGCCTGAGGCCAACCGGCATCTCAATGCGCCCGCGCTGATGATGACGGAAACGCGCGGCAGCACGCCGTTCCGCCTCGATCTGCATGTCGGCGATGTCGGGCACACGCTGGTGGTCGGGCCGACAGGATCGGGCAAGTCGGTACTGCTGTCGCTGCTGGCCCTGCAGTTCCGCCGCTTCATCGGATCGCAGGTCATCCTGTTCGATCGCGGCCGCTCCGCCTGCGCCGCCACTTTGGCTATGGGCGGCGCCAGCATCGAGCTTGGCCTCGAAGGCACGCTCTCCCTGCAGCCGCTCGCCCGCATCGATGAGCCGGGCGAGATCGCCTTCGCGCTGCAATGGGTCACGGCCTTGCTCACCGCCGAGGGCGTGCGCGTCACGCCGGACGTCAAGGACGCGGTGTGGACAGCGCTGCAGAGCCTCGCCTCGGCACCTAGGCCTGAGCGCACGTTGACCGGTCTCGCCGTGCTGATCCAGTCGGGGTCGCTGGTGGCCGCGCTGTCACCCTACACCCTGGAAGGCGCCTACGGCCGTCTGCTGGACGGCTCGTCGGAAGAAATCGCCACGACCGACGTATTACATGTCGAGCTGGAGCAACTGATGCCGCACAAGGCGCTGATCCCGCCGGTGCTCACCTACCTGTTCCATCGCCTGGAGGCGCGCTTCGGCGGGCGGCCGACGCTGCTGATCCTTGACGAGGCCTGGACCTTCCTCGACGACGCCCTGTTCGCGGCGCGCATCCGCGAATGGCTGAAGACGCTGCGCAAGAAGAATGTCGCCGTCGTGTTTGCGACCCAGTCGCTGGCCGATGTCGAGCGCTCGACCATTGCCCCGGCCCTGATCGAGAGCTGCCCGACGCGCATCTTCCTGCCCAATGATCGGGCGCTGGAGCCGCAGGCCCGCGGCGTGTACGAAAGGTTCGGCCTCAATGCGCGCCAGGTTGAGATCCTCAGTATCGCCGCCCCGAAGCGCGACTACTATGCGCAGACCGCTCGTGGCAATCGCCTGTTCGAGCTCGGCCTCGGCCCCGTCGCGCTCGCGCTGTGCGGCAGTTCCTCGCCCGACGATCAGCGCTTGATCGACCGCTGTCTGGCGGAACGCACGAGCAAGGAGTTCACCCAGGGCTTCCTGTCTGCAAAGGGACTGGCGTGGGCGGCCGAGCTGCTGCAACGGTGGCCGCGTCCGCCGGAGATGCCGGCTCCGGCCATCGCGACAACGCCATCCAAAATCGATCCGGCCGAAGGTGTGCCAGCGGCAGTCGCCGCATCCCCAAACGAAAGCACATCTTCGCCGATGGCAGCGGCGCGGTCCGTCGTACCCCGCACCGACACCGCGCCGCTGCCTGGTCTGCCCGGTGGGCCGCCCATGTCGGAGCGCCTGTCGCCCTTCCGGATTGCTTCCGGGAAGATCAAGAGGAGAGGTCGATGAGTTCGTTGCGCAAGTCTCTTGTCGCCCTGCCGATTGCAGGCGCGCTCCTCGCAAGCTGCGTAACACGCTCGGCCGCCCAGCTCACCGTGTTCGATCCGGCAAACTACGGCCAGAACATCCTGACTGCAGCGCGTGCGCTCGAGCAGATCAACAACCAGGTGCGCCAGCTGCAGAACCAGGTGCTCATGATCCAGCGCATGGACCAGAACCTGAGGCAGATCGGGTCGACGATCTCACCGGATCTGCAGCGCACACTCACCGACATCCAGGCCCAGCTGCGCGCCGGCGAAGGCATCGCACTGCGCCTGCAAGCCACGCAAAGCGGCTACGAGCAACTGTTCCCACACCAGGTCTCGACCGCCATCTCATCGGACGACGTGCTGCGCAATGCCAAGACCCGATGGGAGGAAGAATACGCTGCCCTCAAGCGCGCCGCCCTCCTGCAAGGCCAGATCGCCGATGGCATCGACGCGGACAGGGTCGTTCTAGGAGACGCCATGCTGCGCTCGCGCGGTGCCGTTGGCATCCTCGAAGCCACCCAAGCCGGCAACGAGCTGACAGCTCTCAGCATCAAGCAGGCGCTCGCGCTGCAAGGTCTTCTCACGTCGCACTATCGCGCCGAGACAGTCACCAAAGCCCGCGACCTCGCCGCAGAAGCCGAGGCCCGCCAGCGCTTCAAGTCCTTCGTCGGCACGGGCCCCGCCTACACCGCAAACCGCTGAAGCATGCATGAGGGAATAACAATGATGTCGACCAAGAGTTCGCTGCGCGAGCGGGGCCCGCCCCGCAACCCCAGCCGGGAGGACACCTCCCGGACCCACCGCCTTTTGAAGTTCCAACAAGGAGGGGGTTCGGGGTCTCCCCGAACGGGCGCGGGCGGTAGCCCGCTCGCACAGCGACTATCACGCACACCTCGACGACGACGATAGCCCCTCCCTGACGCTCGACCACTGACGACGACCGCGGCGACCCTCGTGTTGCCGCCGACGGCGGAGCTTTGCCTAAAGCCTTGAGGACCGCATGGACGACTTGGCGATTATTGATCGGTTCACGGAGACCTTCAGCCGCTACATCGACAGCGGCTTCGGGTTGCTGGCTGGCGACGTGGCGTTTCTGACCAGCGTGCTGGTGGCGATCGACATCACGCTGGCGGGATTGTTCTGGGCGTTGGCGGGCGAGGACAACGTCCCGGCGCAGCTGATCAAGAAGGTGCTGTACGTCGGTTTCTTTGCGCTGCTGCTCAACAACTTCAAGGGCCTGGCCGACATCGTCTTCCAGTCGTTTGCCGGCCTGGGATTGAAGGCCTCGGGCGCGTCGCTGACAGCGGCCGACCTGATGCGGCCGGGGTTCGTCGCGTCCTCGGGCTTCACAGCGTCGCGGCCGCTGCTGGAGAAGGCGGGCGAGCTGATCGGCATCACGTCGTTCTTCACCAACTTCGTCACGATCGTCGTGTTGGTTCTGGCCTGGCTGATCGTGTTGCTGGCGTTCTTCGTGCTCAGCGTCCAGCTGTTCATCACCATCATCGAGTTCAAGCTCACGGTACTGGCGGGCTTCGTGCTGGTGCCGTTCGCCCTGCTCGGACACACGGCGTTCCTGGCCGAGCGCGTGCTCGGCAATGTGATCTCGTCGGGCATCAAGCTGATGGTGCTGGCCATCGTTGTCGGCATCGGCGCAACCTTGTTCGGCACGCTAATACGGCCGACCGGCGAGATCACGCTGACGCAAGCGGCGTCGTGCATCCTGGCTGCCATCGCCGTGTTCGGTCTGGCGGTCTTCATCCCTGCGATGGCCGCGGGCCTCGTGTCGGGCGCACCGCAACTCGGCGCCGGTTCCGCCGTCGCTACGACCGCTGCGCTCGGCGGCACGGCGATCGCGGGCGGCATGCTGGCCGGTGGCGCTGCGCGCCTGACGGGCGGCGCCGCCGGCGGAAGCATCAAGGCCGCAGCTGCGCTGACCGGCAGGGTCGGCGCTGCCAACGAGGCGGGCGGACCGCGCGGCGTCGCTCGCACACTCGGGTCAGCACCCGCCTCGCGCATGATCGCTTCGGGCACCGGGCCTGTACGTGACGCGTATCGACAGGGCGCGGCGCAGGGCTATCGCGATGCGGGAGCTAGCCCGGGATCACCCGGTTCGGGACCCGGCCCAACTTTGGGCGGTCCGGCAAAGCCGGCGGCACCGACCTGGGCGCAGAGCCTGGCACGCCGGCAGCGCCTGACCCAAGCCGGCATGGTGGCGGCGGGAGCGCTGCGCGAGGGCGATCGCCCGGCCGGCACCAGCGGCCCCGATCTCAAAGACAAAAGCTAGCTAGAGGGACACAAATATAATGTCGTTCAAGCGTTCGACTCTGCGTTACGGCGATACGCCCGAACCGGTCACCCCCTACCAGAAGGCCGCCCAGATCTGGGACGATCGTATCGGCTCGGCCCGCGTGCAAGCCCACAATTGGCGGCTGATGGCGCTGGGGTCGCTGGCGCTGTCGCTGCTTCTTGCCGGCATCCTCCTGTGGATCGGACGGTCGGCATCGACCACCCCCTACGTCGTCGAGGTCGATCCGAAGGGTGGCGCGCGCGCCGTCGGCCCGGCCGCGGAGGTCTACAAGCCGAGCGACGCGCAGATCGCGTTCCATCTGGCGCGTTTCGTCGACAACGTGCGCTCGCTGTCGATTGACCCCGTCGTGGTGCGGCAGAACTGGCTCAAGGCCTACGACTTCGTCACCGATCGGGCCGCGGTGACACTGAACGAGTATGCCAGGGACAACGACCCATTCGCCAAGGTCGGCCGCGAGACGGTGGCGGTCGAAGTCACTAGCGTCGTGCGTGCCTCCGACACCTCGTTCCAGGTGCGCTGGCTGGAACGCATCTTCGAGGGCGGTGCACTGAAGGAGACGAAGCGGCTCACCGGACTGTTCTCGATCGTCATCACGCCGCCACGCACGGTCGAGGCCGTGCGCAAGAATCCGCTCGGCATCTACGTGCATACCTTCAACTGGTCGCAGGACGTCAACCCCGGAGAGCCGAAATGACCAGTTCCGGCGGCATCGCCTCTGCCGCATTCGTCGCATTGGCGCTGGCGGCATGTGCGACGCGCGTGCAAGTGCCGGAGATCCCACTTCTCGACAGCCCAGCCTTCAAGGCCGCCAAGCGCGAGCCGGAGCCAAAGCCACTGGTCGAATACGTCGAGGTGCCGAAACCATTGCCACTGCCGGGCCAGTTGAAGCCGGTGACCAAGACCACCGAGAAGCAGAAAGACGAGCGGCCGCCGAAGGATCGTGTGACTGGGGCGAACGCCGCAGCCCGCATAGAGCCGGTGAACGACGGCTACATCAACGCCATCCAGGTCTATCCCTACACCAAGGGTGCGCTCTACCAGCTCTATGCGGCCGTCAACCAGGTAACCGACATTGCTCTGGAGGCGGGTGAGAAGCTGGTGTCCGTGTCGGCAGGCGACACCGTACGTTGGGTGGTGGGCGACACGACAAGTGGCGAGGGCAAGGACGCGCAAGTCCATATCCTGGTCAAGCCGATCGGCGCCGACCTCGAGACCAACCTTCTCATCACGACGGACCGGCGCACCTACCATCTGGAGATGCGGTCGTCGCAGACGACCTACATGGCCTCGGTATCGTGGACCTATCCGGCCTCCGAATTGCTGGCCCTGAAGAGGCAGCGCGCGGAGGCGGAAACGGGAACCGCTGCGCTCGCCGATGCAGGCGTAAACCTCGAGCAGCTTCGGTTTCGTTACCGCATAGAGGGCGATGCGCCCTGGAAGCCGGTGCGTGTGTTCGACGATGGTGCCAAGGTCTACATCCAGTTCCCGTCCGGTCTGGCGCAGAGCGAGGCGCCGCCACTGTTCGTCATCGGTCCGGACGGCAAGCCGGCGCTCGTCAACTACCGGGTGCGCGGCACCACCTACATCGTCGACCGCCTGTTCGCCGCCGCAGAGTTGCGGCTAGGCACCGCTCCGCAGCGCGTCGTGCGCATCGTCCGCACCGATGCGGTCTGGCGCGAGGTGCAGCAATGACGGACCAGGGTTCCAATCATCCGCCTGGCGCGAGCGGCAGAATCGCGCCGGAGCAGCTGGAGCTACGGGCGCGGCCGCAACCTGTAACGCGCATCAACCGCAAGGTGCTGATCGGCGGTGCCGCGATCGTGCTGCTGTTCATTTCCGGCATCGTGCTGGTGGCGTTGAAGCCTCCGAGCTTGCGCATCTCCGGTCCGAACGAGTTCTTCAATGTCGAGCACAAGGCGATCGCTGAAACCCTCGCGAAGCTGCCGGCCACCTACGAGGGTATGAAACCGGACAAGAAACCGGAAGCCAAAGTGCCCCCAACACTGGCGCCGGGCATCCCGAAGCTGACGGAACCGGCGAACGATGCGATCGACGAAGCCGAGCGCCTCGAAAGGGCCCGTCTCGCCCGCATGGCGGGCCAGGCGCGCGAAAGTCAGGTGTTCTTTCGCCTGCAGTTGAAGACGCCACCACGCGAGACGGTGAAGGCGGAGGTCGTTCCCGATCGCGTCCCGAGCACGAAGACGCCGGATAACGAGGTGACCAGCCTCTCCCTGCTGCAGGCCTCATTGCGGGCACGTGCGCTTGCAGGTGGCGATGTCGACCTTCAGGCCAACGATCCGACGCAGCAGATGCGTAAGCTGTCCTTCCTCAAAGCCGGGCCCGAGAAGGACATCTACAATCCGCACGGACTGCAAAAGCCTGTATCCCCTTACCAGTTGATGGCCGGCACGATCATCGCCGCCAGCCTGGTCAGCGGCTTGAACTCCGACCTGCCCGGCTTCGTCATCGCCCAGGTGACGGAGAACGTGTTCGACAGCGTCGCCGGCCGCCATCTCCCGATCCCACAGGGCTCGCGCCTGATCGGCAAGTACGACAATGTCATCGCTTTCGGCCAGGAGCGCGCCCTCGTCGTCTGGCAGCGCATCATCCTGCCCGACGGCACATCGGTGGTGATCGACAACCTCCCGGCGACGGACACCGGCGGCTATGCCGGCCTTGCCGACGACGTCGACTTCCATACCTGGAAGCTGCTGAAGGGCGTAGCGCTGGCGACCATTCTGGGCGTCGGCAGCGAACTTGCCTTCGGTTCCTCCGACAACGACCTCGTCAAAGCCCTGCAGCAGTCGACCCAATCGACCACAAACCGCGCGGGCCAGCGCCTCGTCGAACGCTACCTCAACGTGCAACCGACCCTGACGGTGCGTCCGGGCTGGCCGCTGCGGGTCATCGTGCACAAAGACATCATCATGCGCCCCTATCCCGCAGCCCCATCGAAATGACCAGCAACCTGACGGAGAGACTTCGGTGATCCTACCCAAAATGATCAGGACCTACTTGAGTTGGCCGACCTGGATGGCGCCGCGACCAAGGCCTCCTCTCGATCTGGCGGATTACCCGATCCGAACCAACGAAAAGCTGCGCTTTGCCGACACCGATCGCAATGGTCACGTCTCCAATGCGGTGTTTGCGGTCTGCTGCCAGAACGCGCGCATGGAGATTCTGCACGACCGCACCCGCATTCCACTTCCCATCGACGGGCAGTTCGTCATTGCGCGGTTTGAGCTCGAGTTTCTCGACGAGATGCACTGGCCCGGGACAGTGCAAGTTGGGACGCGCCTCGATCGCATCGGCCGCTCGTCCTTGACGATGGCACAGTCCTTGTTTGCGGAGCACGGCCGCGTCGCGGACGCGCGCTCGACAGTCGTGCTTATCGACCGATCGACTCGACGACCAACGCCCTTCCCACAAGAGACCGCTGCCGCCCTTCGCACACTAACCGGCAAGGCCGCAGCAAACGGACAGGGCAACCGGGTAGCCGCTTCTGCCATCGCGGGGCGCATGCGTTCCTCGATCTCGCCGCAACCAGATCAACAACGGAGTGAAACCGTATGCCTGTGATCGGAACCTTTTCCGTCGTTCAGGACGGATATGCCGGCACACTGCGCACGCTTATCGTTACGGCCAAGATCCGTCTGATTGCCAATGATCGCAAAGAGGCAGCGAGCACTCCGGACTTCCGCGTTCTGGCAGGCACCGCCGAGATCGGCGCCGCCTGGCGCCGTACGAAGCAGGGATCGGAGCAAACTTACCTGCTCGTCAAGCTTGATGATCCCGCCCTCCCGCAACCGATCTGGGGCGCTTTGCTCGAGGCGGCAGAGGATGGCGTCGCTCGGCTGGTCTGGCGACGGGACCGGAAAGAACAGGGCTGATCCCAGCCTGCCGGAGACTGCGGAAGATGTTACGAACTCGGCTCATAGGCTGCGTGCTATTGCCGTTCGCGATGGGATATTTCCTGTCGTACCTGTTTCGCACCGTCAATGCCGTCATCGCTGCCGATCTGGCGGCTGAGCTCAATCTATCTGCCGCCGATCTGGGTCTGCTGACAAGCGTGTATTTCCTGGTCTTCGCCGCCGTGCAGCTGCCGCTCGGTGCCTTGCTTGATCGCTTCGGGCCAGGCCTCGTCCAGAGCGTGCTCATGCTGTTCGCTTGTTCCGGCGCGCTCATTTTCTCCTCGGCCGATGGCCTTGTCGGTCTCGTCATCGGCCGCGCCTTCATCGGTCTCGGCGTTGCCGTCGCCCTGATGGCGGGCATCAAGGCGATCGGGATGTGGTTTCCGCCAGATCGTCTGGCACTGGCGACGGGCTGGCTGGTTACGCTGGGCGCGCTCGGTGCCGTCACCGCCACCGGGCCGACTGAGCTCGTCGTGCAACACATCGGCTGGCGCGGCCTGTTCGTCGTGCTCGCCGGCCTCTCGGCGATTGCCGCCCTGGTCGTCCTGTTTGCGGCGCCAGAGCCGGCCGCAGACCGAGTGTCGCCGCGCGCGACGGTCAATTTTTCGGCGATCTATCGCGATGCGCGGTTCTGGCGCATTGCTCCGCTGTCCGCCCTCGGCGTGAGCACGTCATGGTCCCTACAGGGTCTTTGGGCCTCGTCGTGGCTTCGCGACGTCGACGGGCTCGAGCGCGCCGCCGTCGTCGACCTTCTGTCCATCATGGCTCTCGCCGTCTGCGCCAGCGCCTTGTTGCTCGGCGCGGCGGCCGATCGGTTACGACGGATTGGCGTCAAGACCGAGAGCCTGCTGGTATTGATCCTGGGCCTCTCCATGCTCGCGCAAGTTGCCCTGGTTCTGCGCTGGCCTCTGCCGCCAGTGCTGCCCTGGACCATCATCGCCGCGGCTGGGGCGGCGACGGTGCTAAGCTTTGCGCTGATGAGTGAGTATTTTCCCAAAGCGATGTCGGGCCGAGCCAACGGTGCCCTAAATCTGTTGCACGTCGGCGGGGCATTCGTGCTGCAGTCCGCGACCGGGGTCATCATCGGGCAGTGGGCACAGACGGCTGACGGCTATCCGGCTGAGGCACATCGGGTCGCGATGGCGGTGCCTCTGCTACTGCAATTGGTCGCGTTGGTCTGGCTGACCTATCCGCGCCGCCGGCGAGCTCTGGCGTTGCGGCACACCGCAGGTAGATCGGCTATCGCCCGGCCGCTCAGCCCATTGGGGCAACCAACCTACGTGACCAGCTTGCCCATGCGGCGATACCAAGCCCTATACGCCCGCGGTCAAGCAGCTGGCTGGCGACTTGCTGCCATCACATCAATGTCGGTCTGCGTGGTGCTGGCAACGGCCCTCGTTTCGTCGGGAGAGCACGCTGCGTTGCAAATCGCTCCATCCTCGCCCTCCTCGGCGTTGTCGCCCAACGAAGCCGCTATACTCGTGCATCTGATTCGTTGAGAGCGCACACGCGGACGGTCACATGCGCACGTATCCGATAAGGGTCCCTCGCTCCTCCTACCCAGGGAGCAATGCCGAGAAACTGGCCAACGCTGCCGAGTACAGTCGAGTCGCGGCACGCGTCGAAGATTATATCAACTCCAAGCTACGGTCTGGGCCAGACGACACCGTGCATGTCTTCCATTCCTATGAAATCGCGCTCGATCTTGCGGAAGGCTCCAGCATCGTTCACAACGTCGTCCACTCGATAGACTGCGGATCAAACGGAGTGACGATCGTTAAGGGTGATCTCGATCGAGCATTCGGACACCCGCAAACTAACGGCAACGCCGACACTTGATACTGTGCCTACAGTTCGGTAGGTGGGCCTTGCTGCGGTCGCGGATCGCGTACCCGGGGAACTAACGGCCATCTGCGCCGCAATCCTCGCGTTGCGCAAGGGGGGTCATTCTGTCCATGAAAATACGCTATCCGAGCCAGGCCACTCCGCTCCTTCACCAACGCGATCGCGGAGGAATTTTGGCGCGGACCTGTCGGCCGTCAGCACGATACCAAAGCGCTCCATGATGAGCGAAACTGACCGCCAGCCCATTTCCTCAAGCTCCGGCGCTCGTGGAAAAGGGTCGACGGGGTAAAGGTGGCGGCCACGGAGGTTCAAACAGGCAAGTAAATCGATGCCGGCGCATTGCCCGGCGTAGTGGTCCGCCTTCACCTTGGCCCGCTCGACGACGAGTTCAAGTACTGCTTGAGGCCCCATTGGCTCGCTGGCAATCGTTCCGGGCTCCATCAGTTCCTCGAGGCGTCGCGCTGTTCTTGCACGCTCTGCCCTTTGCCGGATCTCAAGATCCCGCGCCCGCGGAGGGTACATAATCTCCGTTACCTGGAAACGGGCGTCTCGGAACCACACGTCGACCGGCTCTGGCCCGCGCTTGATTATCTCGCCGTCTGCGTGTTCAATGCCAAGAACCCGCAAGAAACCATGCACAGCTGTCCTCTCCTGCAACGGTTTGCCCGCGCGGGAGAACAGCTTCTGTGCTTCATCCCACCCGCTGCGAATTGCGTCGAGTAGCGTTCTTTGCCTGCGTGACATTCAAATTGCTCAATTGACCATGTCCGGCCGATGAAGCGCGCACTGATGCTCGGTCAGAGACCCCTGAAAAAGCGCTTAATCGCCCGTTGAGGACAGCCCTGCTCGATCGCCACATCACTCCTAACACGGAGTTCACGGTGCATCCGCGGCGATGGGCACTCGGCGATTTGCAGCGACTTCCGCCGTCAGCAACGTCTTGAGCTCTGTGATGCCGGACTTCCTAAGCGCCTGCAAGGCAGACAGGTAGGTCTTGCGGGTCGAATCCGGATCCGCAACAAACGCAATCTCCCGTAGTTTCGCCACATGGTCGGCATCCAAGGCGTGCTCGTTGCAACCGGCAATGATTAGAGCTAGGTACCAATCATAGGGCTTCAGTCCGTCGACGCACTCTTGCGCCAAATAGGTCGTGACCGCGCACGCAGAGCCGTCCGATCTGACGACGGAAAACGCTTTGTTGCACACGTAGCCCGGCCCTTCGAACTCTTCGAGAGCCGCGCGTTGCTTTGCGTCGATCTCGAAGATGACGCCAGGGCACTTGCTCCCTTCGGATGGCACGAGCGTCGCCTTGCCGGATTTGTCCACGCTGCGTTTGGTGAAGACCAAATCGTACCCGTTCGCACGCGCCAAGGTCACTGGCTTTGCGGAAGGGCAGCGGTCAGCAATGCGGGCAGTCAGCATGTTTGAGCCATAAGCAAAGTACAGGAAAGTTGAACTGCCCACTCTAGCGTCCATGGCTTGCACCAAAGTTGAGGCTTGGCTTCCTGGCTCGCATCTTGACTGATTCGATGATTGAGATCGCGGTCATTGAACCCCTCGCTGGCGGCCGCGGAGCCGTATTCAACAACTCATCGCGTCAATGTCAGCATGGTAGAATGGCTGGAACAGTGCGAGCGCCTCGGCCCCGGAGATCTTCCTGTCGAGGAGGAGAGATTGGCGTCGATCAAAGGACCCCAGGACAAACACCACCGGCTGGTTGAAACAGGATATGGCAGTTCCAAAATGCCTATGGAAAAAAGACCTAAGGTTTCTCGCGAGCGAGCTTACCTTTCGCAACCAGAGCCTTCGTGTCCGCTAGTACGCGCTTGTGGAGGTCGCTCCCAATAAACTTCCTGATTACGTACGATGCTAAGCCACTTTTTTGGTG
>JRHI01001771.1_pt1 | contig 16864 bp, 19 predicted proteins | sample 215371 | NCBI WGS metagenome assembly JRHI01 (sample SAMN02929681, study PRJNA255918) | sediment metagenome | biome: cave system; feature: Ice Cave; material: Sediment; isolation source: sediment from deep within a dark volcanic ice cave with no known source of... ...
CACAGTCCGCGCCGCCTCGCCTGTACCCGGACGGTGGATCCAGGCTGAGTGCCATCGGTCAGGCAGCGCTGCCGGACGCGCGCCAGGACGTCGCCGATGTCCACCATCGCCATGGCCGTCCATGCTGCCTGAACGACGGGTCGGTCTGCATCCCCCGCCGTTGCGGTGGCTCAGGCGGGCCGGTAGACCCCCGCGCCGGTGCGCTGGAACTCGTCGGACTTGTCCCGCATCCCCGCCTCCAGCGCCTCCTCGGTCTCCAGCCCGTGGGTGCGCGCGTACTCCCTGACCTCCTGGGTGATCTTCATCGAGCAGAACTTGGGGCCGCACATCGAGCAGAAGTGGGCCCGCTTGGCGGGGGCGGCGGGGAGGGTCTCGTCGTGGAACGAGGCGGCGGTGTCGGGGTCGAGCGAGAGGTTGAACTGGTCCTCCCAGCGGAAGTCGAAGCGGGCCCGCGAGAGCTCGTCGTCGCGCGCCTGGGCGCCGGGGTGGCCCTTGGCCAGGTCGGCGGCGTGGGCGGCGATCTTGTAGGCGATCACCCCGTCCTTCACGTCCTTGCGGTTGGGGAGCCCGAGGTGTTCCTTGGGGGTCACGTAGCAGAGCATCGCGGTGCCGTACCAGCCGATCATCGCCGCGCCGATCGCGGAGGTGATGTGGTCGTAGCCCGGGGCGATGTCGGTGGTCAGCGGGCCCAGGGTGTAGAAGGGCGCCTGGTGGCACAGCTCCAGCTGCAGGTCCATGTTCTCCTTGATGCGGTGCATGGGAACGTGGCCCGGGCCCTCGATCATCACCTGGCAGTCGTTCGCCCAGGCGACGGTGGTGAGCTCGCCGAGGGTGCGCAGCTCGGCGAGCTGCGCCTCGTCGTTGGCGTCGGCGATGCACCCCGGCCGCAGCCCGTCGCCGAGTGAGAAGGCGACGTCGTAGGCGCGCATGATCGCGCAGATCTCCTCGAAGTGGGTGTAGAGGAAGCTCTCCTGGTGGTGGGCGAGGCACCACGCCGCCATGATCGACCCGCCCCGGCTGACGATGCCGGTGAGCCGCTTCGCGGTGAGCGGCACGTAGCGCAGCCGCACCCCGGCGTGGATGGTGAAGTAGTCGACGCCCTGCTCGGCCTGCTCGATCAGGGTGTCGCGGTAGGCCTCCCAGCTCAGCTCCTCGGCCTTGCCGCCCACCTTCTCCAGGGCCTGGTAGATCGGGACGGTTCCGACCGGAACCGGGGAGTTGCGGATGATCCACTCCCGGGTGGCGTGGATGTCGGCGCCGGTGGACAGGTCCATGATCGTGTCGGCGCCCCATCGCGCCGCCCAGGTCATCTTCTCCACCTCCTCCTCGATCGAGGAGGCCACCGCCGAGTTGCCGATGTTGGCGTTGATCTTCACCAGGAAGTCGCGACCGATGATCATCGGCTCGCTCTCGGGGTGGTTGACGTTGGCGGGGATGATCGCCCGCCCCCGGGCCACCTCGGTGCGCACCAGCTGCGGGTCGACGCCCTCGCGGAGGGCGACGAACTCCATCTCCGGGGTCACCTCGCCACGCCGCGCGTAGTGCATCTGGGTGACCGCGGCACCGGCCCTCGCGCGCAGCGGCCGCACCGACTCCCCGCTCCCCTGGTACTCGTCCACGTCGCCGCGCTCGCGGATCCAGGCCCCCCGCACCGACTCCAGCCCGCGGTGCACGTCGGTGCGCACGCTCGCGTCGGTGTACGGACCACTGCTGTCGTAGACACAGAAGACCGCGTCACCGTCCTCGAGCACGATCTCCCGGACCGGGACCCGGAGGTCGGCGCGCGAGCCCTGAAGGTGGGCCTTGCGGCTGCCGCGGATCGGAGTGGCGGATGCCGCGCGGTCGGTGGGCGCCTGGGCCATCTGACGTCTCCTGCTGGGTGTCACCCGCCGGAGACGCGCGTGGGCGGCCACGGACGGCGGCGCGCACAGGGGCGCCCGCTCCTCGGCCGGCCCGCTTTCCCTTCGCTCGTACTAACGAGATCAGGTTCCAGGAGTTGGTGGTCCTGATACCACCTCTCAGCTGCTCGCTCCCCCAGCGGGACGCTATTCGGTTGTGGACGGAGAAGGATACTCCGCTCGCCGGTCACCGCCCCGCCCCACGGAGGCGGCCAGCTCCTCGATGGCCGCCAGGCAGCGCCCCGGGTGGGAGAGCGGCACCAGGTGGTCGCCCCCGGCGACGACCTCCAGCGCGACCCGGGGATGGCCGGCGAGCTCCTCGAGGAGGCCGAGGTCGGGGAGCGGGTCGGTGCTCCCGGTGAGCAGGCGCACCGGGACGCCGGCCTCGACCAGCCACTCCGGCCGGGCTCTCGCCTCCACCAGCTCGGCGTAGCTCTGGGAATACGACTCCCAGGTGTGGCGGACGCCGTCGAGCGCCACTGCGGTGGGCAGCTCGGGCCGGTAGGTGGTGGCCACCCGGCGCGCCAGCCAGGGGCGGCGCATGCACATCGCGCGGCAGAGGCGCCGGGAGGAGGGGGTGTCGGTGCAGAAGGTGCGCTCGGTCCAGGTCAGCGCCCGCCGGGTGGCGGTGCGCGCCTCGGCGGCGCTGCGGTAGACGGGTGGCGAGACCAGCAGCAGGGCGCCGACCAGCCGGGGGTGGTGGCGGGCGAGGGCGAGGGCGACCAGGGCGCCGAAGCTGTGTCCCGCGACCACCGCCGGGGCGTCGTCGACGCCGGCCTCCCCCATCGCCGCGACCACCGCCGCGACGTGATCCTCGAGGGTGTAGCCGGAGGGCGGCCAGGGCGAGCCGCCGAAGCCGAGCAGGTCGGGGACGAGCAGCCGGTGGCCGGCGCCGAGGCGGTCGAAGGCGCCTCCCCACACCCTCCCCGAGGCGGCCAGGCCGTGGAGCAGCAGCACCGGCATGCCCGCGTCGCCGGCCCGCCGCGCCATCAGCGGCCCGCACGGCCCGACGGGCAGGGGCTCCACCCAGCCGAACGCCTCCCGGCGCTGCAGCGCCGCCGCCCGCCCCGACCGCCAGCGCATGGTCACGTCCCGCACGCTACCCGCAGGCGGTGGGCGGACGCCGACCTGCGATCATCGACCCGCCGGCCGCTGCGGGCCGGGATGGGGGACGACGAATGGACTTCGAGCTGAGCGGCGAGGATGCCGCCTTCCGCGATGAGGTGCGCGGCTGGCTCTCCGACCACCGCGAGCAGATCCAGCACACCCGGGCGGTCGACTGGGAGGCCGGCGGCGAGGCCTTCGAGCGGTATCGCAGCTGGGAGCGGGCCCTCTTCGACGCCGGGCTCGGCGCCGTCGCCTGGCCCGAGGAGTACGGCGGCCGCGGCGCCTCGATGGTGCAGCAGGCGATCTTCAACGAGGAGTACATCCTCGCCGGCGCCCCCGACCGGATCAACCGGCTGGGGATGGGCCTGCTCGGCCCCACCCTGATGGTCCACGGCACCGACGAGCAGAAGGCCCGCCACCTGCCCCGCATCCTCGCCTGCGACGAGATCTGGTGCCAGGGCTACAGCGAGCCCGACGCCGGCAGCGATCTCGCCGCGCTGCGCACCCGGGCGGTGCGCGGGGGCGACGAGTTCGTGGTCACCGGGCAGAAGATCTGGACCTCGCTGGGCCGCTTCGGCGACTGGATCTTCACCCTGGTGCGCACCGACCCGGCGGCGCCGAAGCACAGGGGGATCACCTTCCTGCTGATCGACATGCACAGCCCCGGCGTCGAGGTGCGCCCGCTGGTGCAGATCGACGGCAGCGCCCGCTTCGCCGAGGTGTTCTTCACCGATGTGCGCGTGCCCGTCACCAACGTGGTCGGGCGGGTGGACGACGGCTGGTCGGTGGCGATGGCCCTGCTCGGCTTCGAGCGCGGGGGCGGCCTCTACGGCCCCGCGCTCTTCCACCGCATGCTCCGCGACGTGGTCGAGCTCTCCCGCCGCGAGCCGCGAGGCGACGGCGTCGCCGCGGACGACCCCGACGTGCGCCGCCGGGTCGCCCAGGCGTACGTCGAGACCCGCGTCTACGAGCTCACCGTGCAGCGCGCGCTCACCCGGCTGGCGCGCGGCGAGGCGCCCGGTCCCGAGGCCTCGCTCAACAAGCTGTACTGGTCGGAGATGAAGGTGCGCCTCGACGAGCTCGCCCTCGACATCCTCGGCCCCCGCGCCGAGCTCGGCCCCGGCTCACCCGAGGCGGAGCGCAACGGCGCCTGGTACGGCGACTACCTGTACGCGCGCGCCAGCACCATCTTCGCGGGCACCTCCGAGGTGCAGAAGAACATCGTCGCCCAGCGCGTGCTGGGCCTTCCCCGCGAGTAGGAAGCGCGCATGGACTTCGACTTCTCCCCCGAGCAGTACATGCTCCGCGACACCGTGCGCGACCTGCTCCGCCGCGAGTGCGCCCCGGCGGCGGTGCGGGCGGCGTGGGCCTCGCCGACGGGACGCTCACCGGAACGCTGGCGGAAGCTCGCCGACCTCGGCGTGGTCGGACTGACCGTGGCCGAGGAGCACGGCGGCGCGGGCATGGACGAGGTGGACCTGGTGCTCGTCCTCGAGGAGGCGGGACGGGCGCTGCTCCCCGAGCCGCTGCTGGAGACCACCGCGGTGGGCGCGCCGCTGCTGGCCCGGACCGGTTCCGACGAGCTCCGCAGCCACTGGCTGCCGCGGATCGCGAGCGGCGAGGCGAGCGTCACCGTGGGCCTCGCCGGCTCGCCGTACGTCGCCGACGCCACCGCTGACCTGGTCGTCCTGGAGCGCGAGGGCGCCCTCCACGCGGTCACCCAGGACCGGCTCACCCTGCGGCCGCTGCGCTCGATGGACGGCGCCCGCCGCCTCTTCGCGGTGACCGCCGAGCTCGGCGACGACACCGTGCTCTCGACCTCGCCGGAGGACGCGCGCTGGGCCTTGGACCACGCCGCCGCGGCCACCGCGGCGGAGCTGGTCGGCGTCGCCGGCGCGATGCTCGACATGACCGTCGACTACGTGAAGAAGCGCGAGCAGTTCGGCCGGAGGATCGGGTCGTTCCAGGCGGTGCAGCACAAGCTCGCCGAGACCCTGATGCTCGTCGAGTCGGCGCGCGCCGCGGTCTACTACGCCGCCTGGGCGCTGGCCAGCGACGCCCCCGACGCGAGCATCTCCGCGAGCGTCGCCAAGGCGTCTGCCAGCGACGCCGAGCGGCGCGCCAATGCCGAGGCGCTGCAGCTCCACGGCGGCATCGGCTTCACCTGGGAGCACGACCTCCACCTCTGGCTGAAGCGCGGCAAGGCGCTGGAGCTGCAGCACGGCGACGCCGACCTCCACCGCCGGCGGATCGCCGACTGGATCTACGCCCCTGCCTGACCCCGGGTCCGTGACGATCGCGGACGCGGGCGGCGGCGACGACCTCGCCCGGGTGCGCGAGCTCTTCGAGCAGTACGCAGCCTGGCTGGGGTTCTCGCTGGCGTTCCAGGGGTTCGACGCCGAGCTGGCCGGTCTCCCCGGCGCCTACGCCCCGCCGGCGGGGCGGCTGCTGCTGGCCCGGTGCGACGGAGCCTCCGCCGGCTGCGGCGGGCTGCGCCCGCTGGCCGGGGGCGCCTGCGAGATGAAGCGCCTCTACGTCCGCCCCGCCTTCCGCGGCCGGGCGCTGGGACGTCTGCTCGCCGAGCGGCTGGTCGCCGAGGCGGCGGCGGCCGGGTACGCGCGGATGGTCCTCGACACCATCCCCGCACGGATGACGGGCGCCGACCGGCTCTACCGCGCGCTCGGCTTCCGCGAGATCCCCGCCTACTACGACAACCCGGTGCCCGGGGTCAGCTACATGGAGCTGCCGCTCGTGCCCTGAGAGCCCGGGTCACGAGCTCGGGTACGAGGCCAGCACCTGCACGAGGGCGATCCCGTCGCTGCGCTTGGAGACGATGACGTCCACCTGGTACATCCGGTCAGGCGGATTGGGAGCGGGCCCGCCCTGCGCCGTCGCCCAGTTCGCGCCCACCTGATGCAGCGTGGTGGTCAGCCCCTGGTCGGTGCTGGTGCTGGTCTTGTCGCTGTAGATGTGGTAGCCCTTGTCGGCGAGCTGCTTGCGGAAGTCCGCGGCGACCGCGTCGATGTCGGCGGTGAGCCGGTACTCCACCTTCCAGGACAACGCGGTGTCGCCGGAGTAGAGGTTGGGATCGGCCGCGATGCCCGGCACGGTCTGCAGCCAGCTCCCGTGGATCGCCTGTCCGGCCCCGGCCGCGGGCGCCGCAGCCGCCGAGGTCGAGGTCGACGATGCCGCGCTCGTCGAGGACGTCGACGTCGCGCCGGAGGACGGCGCCTGCGCGGCCGGGGAGCCGCCGCCTCCGCCACAGCCAGCACCCACGATCGCGCCGATCACAGCGATCGGCACTGTGTGCCGTCCACGAAGCATCGCCTCGCTCCCAGGGTCGCCCCGCCCCGCCCCGTCGCGACCGGTACCGTACTGTCCGCCGCCGGCCACCGTCAAGACGTGCCGCACATGGGAGAGGGCGCGCAGTGCCGCAGCGTCGGGATAGAAGCGCCGGAGGATGCGGCGCACCTCGGCCTCGCTGTGGTCGCGGCGGGGCGCGGTCGGCGACGAGGCGGACGAAGGCGGTGACGTCGAGCACGGCGGCCATCGTCGGGGCGACCTGGGTCCCGGGCACACTACCGGCGACGGTTCGACGACGAGGAGTGCCGCAGATGGGAGAGGCCCGCCCCCGGGTGGTGATCGTCGGCGCCGGCTTCGGGGGGCTCGCCGCAGCCCGGGCGCTGCGCGGGGTGCCGGTCGACGTGGTGCTCGTGGACCAGCACAACTACCACCTCTTCCAGCCCCTCCTCTACCAGGTGGCGACCGCGCTGCTCGACCCCTCCGAGATCGCCTACCCGGTCCGCGCCGCGCTGCGCCGTCACCGCAACGTCGACTTCCGCCTGGCCCGGGTCACCGGCATCGACCTCGAGCGCCGGCGGATCGCCACCACCGGCGGCGAGCTCGCCTACGACCGGCTGGTGGTCTCCCCCGGGGCGGTGAACAACTTCTTCGGGCTCACCTCGGTCGAGGAGCACACCCACGGCCTCAAGTCGCTGGGCGAGGCGCTGGCGGTGCGCAACCACCTGCTCAGCTGCTTCGAGCGGGCGGCCTGGAGCGACGACCCGGAGATCCGCGGGCGGCTCCACACCGTGGTGCTGGTGGGCGGCGGCGCCACCGGCGTCGAGCTCGCCGGGGCGGTGAGCGAGCTCGTCCACCTGGTGCTCCGCAAGGACTTCCCCCGCCTCGACCTCGAGGAGGTGCGAATCTGCGTCGTCGAGGCCGGCGACACCCTGCTCGGCGCCTTCGCCCCCTCGCTGCAGCGTGCCGCCATCCGCACCCTCGAGCGCAAGCGGGTGAGCCTGGTCTTCGGCGCCCAGGTCGCGGGGGTGGACGAGCGCGGGGTGTCGCTCCGCGACGGCCGCCGCATCGAGGCGGCCACGGTGGTGTGGACCGCGGGGGTGACCGGCTCTCCGATGGGCGCCTGGCTCGGCCAGGTCGACCGCCAGGGCCGGGTCGAGGTGGGTCCCACCCTCCAGCTCCCAGGCCGTCCGGAGGTCTTCGTGATCGGCGACCTCGCCCGGGTGGCCGGCGGCCACGGCGAGCCCCTCCCCCAGCTCGCCCCGGTGGCGATGCAGGAGGCGAAGCACGTTGCCCGGACGATCGCGGGCTCACTTCGCGGGGAGCCGCCCACCCCCTTCCACTACCGCGACAAGGGCACGATGGCGACGATCGGCCGGAACGCCGGGGTCGCCCAGATCGGTCCGCTGCGCATCGCCGGCTTCCTCGGCTGGGTGACCTGGCTCACCGTCCACCTGATGCTGCTGGTCGGCTTCCGCAGCCGCCTGGTGGCGCTTCTGAACTGGGCCTGGGACTACGTGGTGTACGACCGGCCGGTGCGCCTCATCGCCGCCCCCGCATCCGGCGACCCGGACGACACCGCGCCCGGAGCGGCGTAGGAACCGGCGGGCGCCGCCGTTTCACCCTCGTGAGCCATCCGTGCGCGCCTGCACACCCGCCGAAGCGGCTGTGTCGGTGACAATGGCCGCCACATGAGCACTGAGGTGACGCCTCGCCCTGCCACCGGCGCGGACACCACCGGCTTCCCGGTGGGAAAGGTGGACGTCGCCTGCGTCGGCCCGATCTTCGCCCACAACATGTGGCTGCTCTTCTCGAGCCCGATCGGGCCCTCACTGCTCGGTCCCCACCCCCTGCTGCTCTCCTTCCTCCGCGGCAGCCTGCCGGCGATGATCACCACCGGCGCGGTCGCCCATCGCGGCGACTTCCCGCTGCTCCTGGCGCTGATCGCGCCGCTCTTCATCACCTGCTTCTCCGACCCCTTCTACTACTGGGCGGGCCGCCGCTACGGGCGGAGGGTGATCACCTACATGACCGGCCCCAGCCCGCGGGCGCAGCGGCGCATGGCGCGGGCGGAGCGCCTGTTCGCGCGCTGGGGCGCGCCGATGATCTTCCTCGCGTACTTCATCCCCTTCCTGCCCCAGTGGCTCTGCCTGATGGCCGCAGGTGAGACCCGGATGCGCATCTGGGTGGTCGCCCTCGCCGACGGCCTCGGGGCGATGTGCTTCATCCTCAGCTACGTGATGCTCGGCTGGTTCATCGGCAAGCCGGCGATCGACCTGGCGAACACCATCTCCCACTACGGCCTCTACCTGACCGGCGCCCTGATCGTGGTCGTCTTCGTGATCAGCTTCCGCCGCGCCATGGCCCAGCAGGCGGAGCTGAACCGGCCGCAGGACTAGTCCCTGCCGGCGAGCGCCCTCACCAGCCGCGGGGCGTCGACGGTTCCCAGCCCGGTGGCCAGGTCGTAGCCCTTCACCGCCTGGTATCCCTTCACCGTGACCATCACCGGGACCGCCGCCGCGCAGGCGGAGGCGCAGAAGGTGAGGCTGTTGTCGCCACCGACCACATCCACGATGCCGGAGACGTCCTCGCGCGCGAGCCGGTAGAGCCGGTCGTTGAGCACGCCGAGGCGCCGCCCCGCCGCCTGGCCGGCGATCGCGACAACGCCGGCGAAGAGCGGGGTGGCCTCGCTGGTTCCACCCACGAGGTGCCATCCGCCGGCGGAGGCCCTGGGGTTGGGGAAGCTGTAGTAGAAGACCACGGCGCCGTCGACGGCCGCGCTCATGCTGACGTCGGGCGTGCCTCGGTGGTCGCCGACCACGCTGCGCACCGAGTCCTGGAAGTCGGGGCGCTCGAAGATGCTCGACACCCCTCCCCCGCCGGCGCCACCGCCGTCGTCGTTCCACACCCGGTCGGGTGAGAGCCGGTTGCCGGCGGCGTCGAGGTCCAGCCTCGTGCCTCCGACCGACGTCACCAGCGGGTCGCTCGAGGGCCAGGAGTTGACCCGCAGCGGGTAGCAGCAGCTCTGGTCGAGGCGGGCGTCGGTGGCCCCGTTGTCGCCGGAGGCGCCGAGCACGGTGATCCCCTCCTCGGCGGCGTTCTTGAACGCGGATCGGAGCCCCAGCAGTGCCGCGGCCGAGGGGAAGGTCTCCTCGGTGGCGCCGAAGCTCTGCGAGATGACGTCGGCGAGGTGGTGCTCGACGACGTGGTTCTCGGCGCGGACGATCTCGGGGAAGCCGGTGATGCCCTCGGTCTCCGACACCGGGGTGACCACCAGCAGCAGCCTCGCCCCCGGCGCCATGGCGTGGGCCCACTCGACGTCGAGGGTGGTCTCCTCGGCCCAGCCGACCATGTCCTCGTTGGCGGGGTCGAAGGCGGGCGGGGCGCCCGCCGGATGGATGACGGTGAGCTCGGGGGGGTCGGGCAGGCCGAAGGCCTGGTCGAAGTGGTGGAGGTCGGCGGCGATGGTGGGCGAGCCGAAGGAGTCGACGATGGCGATGGTCCGGCCACGGCCGTCGAGCCCGCGAGCGAGCAGCGGATCGAGCCCGTAGGCGTGGCGCAGCTGCGCGGGCCGGTAGCACGACCGCTGCAGGTGGGCGCGGCACCAGGCGGTGTCCGGAGGGAAGGTGAGCGCCTCCCGCGCCACGTGTCCCGTGATCGCCGGCCGCGGCACCGTCGCCACCCGCACCGGCGCGCCGGCGGCGGTGTGCGCCGCCGAGGCGGCGGCGAGCAGCAGCAGGGCGCCGGCACCCAGGACGGCGGCGCGAGGCCTTGGTCTCATCGCGTTCTCCCGAGGGCGATCGTGGAACCGAACGGATCATAGGGAGCCGGGCGAGGAGGCCACCGACCCGGCTCAGACGAACTCCATCTGTCTGAGGGTCTCGTTATCAGTTCACCCGGAGTGGAGCAGGGCCGAGCAGCCACCCGACGCTCCGCAGCCCCTCGCTGGTCGCGATGTGACGAGTTGGGTGGTGGGACCGACAAAGGGTTCACCTCGGGCCGGTGCGGTGGGACAATCCCGCCCCCATCCCTTCGGCTCGAGGAGACCCAGCATGGCAGCTCCCTCGACCCTGTCGCGCTCCCGAGAGAGCGCACCACCTCACGAACCCGCCTTCGTCCGGCTCGCCTCGTGCCCGGAGTGCTCGGGCCGGCGGCGGGTACTGGTGGAGGTGGACGGAGATCTCCGCGGCCGCTGCCTCGGCTGCGGCGCCGAGCTGACCCTCCCGCTCGCCACCGAGCGCACTCACCGGATGCGCGTCGTCGGCCGCGCCGGCCAGGGCGTGGTGGAGGTCGACGCGGAGGGCTGACCCCCGCCGCCTCGAGGTGACCCGGGTGCCATCCGCCACGGAGATCGCCGGGGCCTGCCGCTAACCCGCGGCCGCCTCGATCCGCTCGTGGCCGGCGTACACGTTCATGCCGCCGTCGCGCAGGAAGCCGACCAGGGTCATGCCGGTCTCCTCGGCGAGCTCGATGGCGAGGCTCGACGGCGCCGAGACCGCGGCGAGCACGGGGATGCCGGCGAGCAGCGCCTTCTGGGCGAGCTCGAAGCCCGCCCGGCCCGAGGCCAGGATGATGTGGGAGCGAAGCGGCAGCCGCCCGTCGGTGGCCGCCCACCCGATCACCTTGTCGAAGGCGTTGTGCCGGCCCACGTCCTCGCGGACGCACAGCAGCCGTCCCTGGGCGTCGAAGAGGGCGGCGGCGTGAAGCCCGCCGGTGCGGTCGAAGACCCGCTGCGCCTCGCGGAGCCGCGCCGGCAGGGCGGCGAGGCGCTCGCGCGAGACCCGCACCGGGTCGCCGGCGACATCCCACTGCGCCCGGGTGCGCACCGCGTCGAGGCTCGCACGCCCGCACAGACCGCACGACGAGCTGACGTAGAAGGCGCGGGCCTGGGCGGGGTCGAAACCGGGGGCTGAGGAGCTGAGCTCGACCTCCAGGATGTTGTGCCGCCCGTCGGCGGCGGCCTCGCAGGTGCGGATCCTGGCGATCTGCTCCGCCCCGGTGATCACGCCCTCGGTGATCAGGAAGCCGACGGCGAGGTCGAAGTCGTGGCCGGGGGTGCGCATCGTCACCGCCACCGGCACGCCGCCGGCGCGGATCTCCATGGGCTCCTCGACCACCACCGCGTCGGTGGTCCACGAGCGGCCCTGGGGGCCGAGGCGCAGCAGCCTCCGCCGGCCGCTCCCCGCAGAGGTCATCAGCCGCCGCTCGCCTCGGCCAACCCCGGCGGCAGCAGCACGACCGCCGGCTCCGGCAGGGACGCCCCGCGGCCGTCGGGCTGGGCGGCCTGGCCGGTGGCGCGGCGCCACAGCGGCAGCACCCGGTCCTCGATCATCCGCCAGCTCGCGACCACCCGGCGGCGCTCCTCCTCGGCGAGCGGGACCGCGGCGGGCAGGGTCTCGCCGGCGAGCCAGGCGCGCGCCGCCCGGCGGCCGAGGTCGAGCGAGCCGCCGAGGTGGGTGAAGTCGAGGACGCCGCCGAGCGCGCCCACCTCGATGAGGTGCAGCGGCACCCCGGCGCCGGCGGCGGCGGCCAGCGAGCGGCGGCGCTGGTGCACCTGTGCGACCAGGGTGGCGCGATCGATGATCGCCCCGAGCCCGACCGGCAGGTCGCTCAGCTCGGAGGTGCTGGCGTCGACGAGGAGGATGGTCCGGGCGCCGCGGCGCACCGCCTCGTTGACCCCGAAGTTGTCGATGACGCCGCCGTCGAGGAAGAGCCGGTCGTCGAGGGGCACCGGCGGCAGCACTGTGGGGATCGCCGACGACGCCCGCACCGCCGCGGCGAGCGGGCCGCGGTCGAAGTAGATGAGGTCGCCGCTGAGCAGGTCGCAGGCGCCGATGGCGAGGGGGATCTGCAGCTCCTCGAAGGTGAGCGTTCCCAGGGCTCGCCCGAGCAGGTGCTCGACCCGGCCCGCGGAGAGCGCCGCGCTGCGCCGCCAGGCGATCGCCCCGGCGTAGCCGAGCAGCATCCCGCGCATCATCCGGCGCACCTCGGGGTCGGTCCACCAGTACTGGAGAGCGCGAGCGTTCTCCATCTCCGGGTGCGCCGCCAGCCAGGAGCCGTTCCAGGCACCGATCGAGGTGCCGACGATCAGGTCGGGGCGCAGCCCGTGGGCGACGAGCTCGATGACGACCCCCGCCTGGGCGGCGCCACGGGCTCCGCCGCCGCTGAGGCAGAGGGCGACCGGATGGCGCAGGGCGGCCAGGCGCGCCGCGACGGCAGGAGGGTTGCCGCTCATCATTCGAGCCTACACCCACCCGATCGCACGTCGCGTCGCACCGCGATGACACGGCCGTGAGGGATGGTCGAGGCCTTCATGAGAGAGCAACGCCGAAACCTCCGACTTCCTTGCCCGGACGAACCAACAGGTCACGCCCCCGCCACTGCACGGACGTCTGAAAGGCTACCGCGCGACTGCCTGAATGACAGCGCTGGTACCACCATCAATGATGGAGATGCTTACCCAGCAACCGGAACATCGACCACGGTGAAGTGGGTGACCTTGTCCACCGCCCGGCCCTCGACGCCGGCGCGGACGTGGTGCGGCCCCGCCTTCTCGAAGACCACCGTGACCGGCACCGCGATCAGTGCACGCTGGTCGGTGCCCACGATCGCCTGGGGATGCCGGCCGACCAGCAGCTGGCCCGAGATCTGGGCCAGCTGATGGTTGTCGTCGTCCTCCACGCTGATCCTCACCACCAGCGGGTCGGTGGTCTCGTTCCAGTCGACGAGAAACCCGGCGGCGATGGCGAACTGGGAGATCGGCGGCGGCGACCCCGGCGGCGGGTTGTGCGGGACCTGGCGCTGATGGTGGGTCCAGGCGCCGCCGAGGAGGTGGAGCTTGCTGTCCGGCGAGACCTGTGCGGCATCGCAGAGGATGAGGAAGTCGACGGAGGTGGGCATGGGCGGGATTCTCGGGGATCGGGCGATCCCCCGTCCCGCCCCGGGGGAGGCGCCCCGCCGTGCCTACGGCGTGACCGTGACCACGGTGTACATGCCCTGGTGGAAGTGGGCGGGGAGGTTGCACACGAAGAGGTACGTCCCCGGCCGGGTGAGGTCGACGGTGCGCGTCTGCGACATGCCGGCGTCGAGGTTGTCGCCGTCGCTGACCTTCGTCACCCCGGCGCCCTCCTCGTCGATCGCGCCCGTGCTCTGGAGCGGGTACTGCGCCAGCGGAAGGTCGCTCTTGAACACGAGCAGCTCGTGCAGGATGACGCCGGCGTTGGCGATGTCGAAGGTGACCTTGCCCGCGTGCAGCGTGGTGGGGACGTCGACCTTCCACTCGCTGAGGGTGACGCGCTGCGCGGTGACCCCGGCGACCACCGCGGTCGGGGCCGGGCTGCTCGAGACCGCGGCGACCGGCGGGGCGATCGAGCCTCCGCAGGCGCTGAGCGCGGCGGCGGCGAGGACGAGGCCACCGGCGGCGGTGCCCCCACGGCGAGCGCGCCCGGCCCGCGGAATCGGGGTGCCGGTGACCTGGGTGCTCTGCCGCATGGCTGGGTCCTCCTCCACGCCCCTCGTCGACGGGCGGCGCGGACGCTGATGGTTGTCCCCGTCGGACAGGTCCATCGTCCGGTGACCCCTGCTCGGCGCACAGGGCCGTGGGTCAGCTCGTTCGCGCCAAAGGTCCCGGACGCACCGCTTGTTGGGCGGCCCTGCTACACCGGGTGAGCCGGCCACGGGCCCTGGCGCCTCGCCGGCTACGCAGGGAAGTCCGACGCCTCGAACAGCGGGCGGATCTCCACCTCACCGTCCCGGAACAGGGTCCGTCGATGACGGTGCGCTTCTCTCCCGAATACCGGATGCGGGCGCCCTTCGAGCTCGGTCGCCTTGACGATCACCATGAACCGCATCGTCATCTCTCCTTGGTACGGGTGGTCGGGTGCGCCACCTCTGCTGATGACGTCGAACAACGGGCCGGCCGGATCGACATCGCGGCTCAGGCGCGGTGATCGTGTCCGCGGTGGGTCGAAGGAACCGGCCGGCCCGGTTCTGCAACAGCGCCTCGCCGAGCCCGGCATCGACGGTGGCCTGGCGGGCGCTGACGCCGACGTAGGCGATGCATCCAGGCGTCGCAGCACAGACGGGCACCATCCTGGAGTTTGCCGGGCGGGTGTTGGGCAGATGGGCGCCGGGATTCAGCGACACGACGGCCGCATCGCTCCAGGTCGTGATGTGGCCCTCGTGGATCTGAGCCACCACCTCGCCCGTGAGCCGGAGGTCCGTCACCCCCGGGGGTTGTAGTCGACGGCCAGAGCGGAGATGGCGACCGGGACATCCAGGATCTCGGGGCCCCCCCGCACTCGGTGAACCGAATCCGCCACCACGCCACCCGCCGATGCCTCACCGATCAGATCACGGGTGCGCCGAGCTCGAACTTCGAGCCGCAGCCGGATCCCTGTGGCCTCGATGTCCTCCCTGGTGCGGTGGGCGAGGTTGCCAGTCGGGGACGTCGCCACTGTGCTCCTCGCGCTCACCATCGGCGATCACGCCACCTCACCGCTGTCGTGCGGCACGACCACCACGTCGGCCACCCGCGCGATGTCCGGCCACAGGAGCCGAATTGTGCCCACCGCCAGGCCGGCCCCGACGAGCTGCGCGACGACGAAGCCGGGGACCGATGCGGGGGAGATCCCGGCGAAGGTGTCGGAGAGGGTCCGCGCGAGGGTGACCGCCGGGTTCGCGAAGCTGGTGGACGACGTGAACCAGTAGGCGCCGGTGATGTACGCGCCGACGGCGAACGGCGCCATCGCCGCCCGCCCGCTGCGCGCCACACCGAAGATCACCAGCAGCAGGCCGAAGGTGGCGATGACCTCCCCGAGCCAGAGGTTCGGCGAGCTGCGGCTGTGCTGGGAGATGCTCACCGCCGGCAGGGAGAACATCAGGTTGGCGAGGATCGCGCCGACCGCCCCTCCGGCCACCTGGGCGGCCTGGTAGGTGCCGACCTCCGTCCAGCGCAGACCTCCGAACATGGCGTCGGCCAGGCTGACGACCGGGTTGAGGTGGGCGCCCGAGACCGAGCCGATGGCGAGGATGATCGCGACCAGCGCCCCCCCGGTCGCGACCGCGTTCTCGAGCAGGGCGAGACCCGTGTCATGCGGGCTGAGGCGTTGCGCGGCGATGCCGCTGCCGATGACCGCGATGAGCAGCAGGGCGGTGCCGATGAACTCGGCGACCGCCCTGCGAAGGATCGGGATGGTGAACACCCAGGCTCAGCAGCAGTGCGGGCGAGCCGCCCCCCCCTCGCTGCCCTCCGGCGCGCTGCCGCACGGGACCGCCTGCTCCGCGTCGGCGAGGACGGTGTAGACCTCCCAGGGAGCGCCGTCGGGATCGTCGACCCACACCTTGTCCTGGAGCGCGAAGCAGCAGGTCACCTGGTCCTCGGTCGCCGTCGCCAGCCCCTCGCCGGCGAGGCGGCGCTGCGCGGCCGCCACCGCTTCCGTGGACTCGACCTCCACCCCGAGGTGGTTGATGGTGCCGCCCTCGCCGTCGCCCTGAAAGAGGATCAGCTTCAGTGGGGGATCGGAGATGGCGAAGTTCGCATAGCCCGGCCGCCGCTTGGCAGGCTCGGTGTCGAAGAGCTTCGAGTAGAACTCGACCGCGGCCTCGAGATCGGTCACGTTGAGAGCCAGTTGCACGCGGGACACCAGGGGGCCACCTCATCGAAGTTGATCGATGAGTGAACCATACAGGTTCCCATCGAGGTCTGTCAATGGGTAGACTGAGACCATGGCGATGTCGATGCTGCCTCGAGCGCTCTTCGTCTGCATCCACAACGCGGGCCGTTCACAGATGGCACAGGCGTTCTGGGAGAGGCTGGGAGGTCCTGGCCGGTCGGCGGGATCCGACCCGGCGGGGCAGGTTCATCCGGAGATCCTCGAGGCGATGCGCGAGCTCGGCATCGACCTCGCCGGGCGCGTGCCCCGTCGCCTCGACCAGGCGGACGCGGAGTGGGCGGACGTCGTGGTCACGATGGGATGCGGCGACGCGTGTCCCTTCATCCCGGGCAAGCGCTATCTCGACTGGGAGCTCGAGGATCCCAAGGGTCGGGGTGGCGACGCGGTGCGGGTGATCCGCGACGAGATCGAGCGGCGCATCGCCCACCTCGCGGCGCAGGTCGACGCCCGCGCCTCTGACACGTAGCGACCAGCGCGCTGCCGATCGTCGGCCGGCTCGCCTGAACCCTGGTCCGACGGCGCTGAACTGGCCACCGCCAAGGGTCACCTCCCTGCCGCATTTCTGGCTCGATCTCCAGCGGATGCACGACATATCCGACTGGGGGCCGCTCGGCGGGGAAGGACGGTGCCCCGCAGACCCCGCAGTTGTTGGAACGTAGGTCCCGAGCTTGGAAGACGTTCGCCGGAGGGTGCCGAGGGGCGAGTGGTCTCAACCATTCCCCCACGACGCCTCGGGGTCAGAGGGTCCGCTCTGGTGGTCGAACGACGGCTCCGTTGCCTGGTCGAGGCGGGCCTTCCTCGGTCGACCGGGCTGCCGGCCGTTGCCGTTGGGCTGTTCGTGCCCTTTAGAGCTTGCGCCAATAGGTGATTGAGTCGGGTGACTCG
>JRHI01001117.1_pt1 | contig 16855 bp, 15 predicted proteins | sample 215371 | NCBI WGS metagenome assembly JRHI01 (sample SAMN02929681, study PRJNA255918) | sediment metagenome | biome: cave system; feature: Ice Cave; material: Sediment; isolation source: sediment from deep within a dark volcanic ice cave with no known source of... ...
ACACAAGCCCGTCCCCTTCAACGGGACCGGGTTCTTGACCTTCGTTTTCCTCAAGAGAAAAGGTGAGAGCGCCGTAATAGCTTGATGCCTCTTCTCACCTACTTAACTGTTCTTATTTCTACTACTATCCAGTATACAGAGGCACGAAAACTGTTAGCTCCTATGGGCTATAGAGGTAGCAGTCACTTCCACACAACCAAAAGCGACAATGGCCTCGGCCATTGTCGCTTTTGGTTGTGTGGAAGTGACTGCTACTGTCCTAGTTGGCGTAGAGCATCATAAGCAGCAGGAGCTAGTTCTGGGCGTGTCTCAATGATACGGCGCAACATGGGAACGGCCTCGGTGTCGCGGTATTGTACGACAAGTTGGCATGCGGCACGTACGACAGTATCGCGGGGATCGCTGAGAGCCTCGCGAACCGCTATGCGGCTGCGAATATCCTCACTTGCCCGCTCGATACGCTTCAAAGCATCTATGGCTTGCGCGCGAACGTAGGGATCAAGATCATTGATAGCAAGCAATGTCAGGTCTAAAGCACTATTATCACCAAGTTGTCCACAAGTACGAACGACTGCTCCCAGAACGATACTTTCTGGAATGGCAGCGTCGCCTGGTGGCAGGTTATCACGCCGTTTAGGCTGACTCGTGCGATTGCTGAGGGCAACGGTGCGTTGAGCTAATTGTAGCATAGGGATAACAGCCCGCTGGTCTCCCAGGCGACCCAGCGTATCGCACATTGCACCCACATATAGTGCCTGCTCGCGATTCGTAATGGCTCTGGTACTCTCAACGCGAGACAGGAGCGTGGATGTGGCACGTGGGTCACGCAATTCTCCAAGCACCTTGACTGTTGGAGTAAAAGCTTCTTGCTCGGAGTCATTGAGCGTCTTGAGTAGCACATCCCGACCAGGGCCGTCAATCCAACGTTCTATCTCTGGCATCATAGGAAAGCAGGGGTAGACCTGTTCCAAAATGCGTAGGTCTTGCAGGGCTCCACGTGAGATGTCACCCCAGTAGCGACCAAGGAGGAGAGCTAAGCGGTGTAGGGCAATGGTATATTGCCAACTAGGGTTTCTGCGTGCGCCTTCAAAGAGCGCTACCGCCTGAGATTGTAGTGGTCGCTCAAAGAGCACGGGCAATGTGTCTACACCGGCAGCAGGAGGCGTTGTGCTGTCCTGTATGACCTGTGCAAAGATAAGCGCTGCTTGTTGTCCAAGACGAGGTGCATTGCGTTTCTCTTGCACAAGATACGTTTCCAGAGGAATAGAGCGATAAAGAGGAATAGCCACATAGTTTTCCAGACCAGAGACACGATCAAGCCCACCAGCGATGAGTAGATCATTAAAACGTGTCAACTTGAGGGCGAGGCAACCTTCGATGACATCAACTTTGGCCCATCCCTCTGCATCTTTCAATGCACCAACCAAAGCCTGTATAGAGGCAGTTGTATTTTGCTTCACAAGAGATTGTGTGGCATAGAGAGAGGTCGTCGGATGAGTAGATAATTGACCAAGGAAACTCGCAAGATCAGAAACTTTCGCATCACGCTCAGCAGGCAGATCACCATACTTGTAGTTGCCAAGCATAAGAATACCGTAGCGTCTGGCACGTCCTATTATCGTCTCGGCAGGGCTGATGTCGGTTGGCAAGTCCTGGGGATCATCTCTGTTGATAATATCGAGCCAGACAGACATCAGACTACCAGCGCGGTCTATTTCTAAAAGAAACGGAATTAAGGCTGCTCTCCATTGTGGTATTGGGCCAATATCTAGCAAGGGAATAAGGCGCTCTGCTGTATCTGAAGTTGATAGCCCACCCCAACGCATATCTGTGAGCAAGCTCGTAATTTCCATACGCAACGTGGCTAGACGTTCTTTTATGGCAGGGCTGGCGATATCGAGTGGTGAGATGGGACGGCGTGCCGCAAGATGTTCTAGTGTACCTTCGCGCTCTATAGAAGAACGCGCTGTAGCCTGATTGAGTGCTGCCGTAGTAGCAGCCAGAACGTCCGATCTCGGCAGTGCGATTTGCGTTGGGCTATCTGTATCGGGGACGTTTGCTTCCTCTTCAGCATGCACAAACCCACGTTCTGGCTCTCGGATATCGTTCTCTTCTGGAAGTTGAGGTCCGAGTTGTCCTTGATCTATGTCAGACATACATACCCTATCCTTCTCTATTACATGCGTGCCGAGCGGAGTTGATACCCCTTCTTGCACTGGTGACATTTATGTTCTGGCCCATTGTAACGTTCTCTTCCTTCAGGGTCAAGGGGACACATAAAATGCTTATACCGCTCGCTTGTTGTTTGGGAGCATATACTAAAGAAAAACCCGGAATTGAACGGCCCTGGGAGGTGTATTGGAGTGATGGAAAGACAATTGCAACATATTGCTGAGCGAGCACGGCATCTCCTTTGTAGTGCCGTGAGCATGGTCCTGAAATGTCCTGATAGTGCCTTGCAACATCCTCTGCATCTCGCTATACAGGTAGAACGTGCTCTCAACATGCAAAGTGATATGACGCAGAGAAGATCTACTTTGATAGGCCACGCGGATGTAGCTGATGGAGATGTGGTATTAGATGTGCAGGAGCAAAGCACCTTTATTTCATTAGTTGGTCATGAATTGCGGGTTCCGTTGACTGCTATCAAGGGCTATGCAGGCTTGTTACAAGCATATGGAGGCTCTGCGCTTTCACAATTGCAGAGTGATGCCACGGACATAGCAAAGATGACACCAGAGCGCCAGCAGCAATATCTCAAGGTAATTGTGGAACAAACGAGTCATTTGGAAGTGCTTATTAATGATTTACGCGATGTGTCGCGTCTGCAATCTGGGCGTTTGGCCTTGCGACATATGGAGGTCGATCTAGCACTGATCTGTCAGCGCGTGGTGCAAGTGGCACAACGACGTGTTACGCTATCGACTATTATTATGTGCATACTTGCGCCCGCTATGCCGAAAGTGTGGGCCGACCCAGACCGTATTGAACAAGTGCTCACGAACTTGGTAGATAATGCTATAAAATATTCGCCTGATGGTGGGCGAATCGAGGTTTTGCTTACACGAGAAGAGATTACGCCAGAACAACAGACGGGGGGAATAGTCCTACACACGCCCACAAGACAACGATGATATGTATGACAGTTCGGGACCAGGGTATTGGTATATCATCTCAGCAACAACAGATGTTATTTCAACCGTTCAAAAGGTTAGAGCATCCCACAACAGGCAATATTCCAGGCGATGGATTGGGCCTCTATTTGTCTCGGAAACTCGTAGAGGCGATGGATGGAAAGATGACGTTGTCCAGTAGTAGTGGAGTAGGTACGAGTGTGACATGTCTATTTCCTACACTATCTTTATCTTCCGTAGACAATTCTTTGGAAGAACATATTGATTACGTGACAGCACATGCTTAATACCCCAGTTCTTGCATGACACTTGCGAAAAATGGTACAGTTTGTTATAGTGTGCATGGGAACTATACATTGTTGCTAAGGGAAATGTTATGCGCGTAGGTTTACTAGAGGATGATATTGCTATCCAAGAAATGATCCTGCTGATGCTACAGGAAGAAGGCTACACAGTGGTCAACTATCCTGACGCTGAATCATGCCTTGAGTCGTTGGGTGTCCAGAAAGCAGCGGTCAGCGAGCTACCAATTGATCTCCTGATTACTGATTGGCGTCTAAGTGGAGTACAAACGGGTATAGAAGTGATACGGCAGTTGCGTAGCAGTGCTCACCTTCAGACACTCCCTATCATGCTAACTACTGCCGCAACATTCAATGACATGGAAGAACTTCAGAAGCTGCAGGTGACACTTCTGGAAAAACCTTTCTCTCTAGATGAAATAACGCGCTTGATTCAGGAACTCATCGCGTCTCATCCTACAGCATAATGGAGTATGACTATTTTAGAATTTCATACTTTTATAGCAGCCCATCCATTATTAGAAATTGCTGAGTATGCTTAGTTGAGTTAAGCAAAAGCTAAGTGTATTATGCCTATTAGCTCATCATTTCCTTAGAAATGGCTGAGTCTACCTTAGAGAATACTGAAACTTTTTACGGATGACTTGAACTTGTGGAATATGCCTGTTATGCTTTAGTTGGTAAATATATACCAGCTTTTTTCTCTGAGTAACAGAGCAAGGGCTATACCACAAAATCAGCACAATACGTAACATTTCAAGAAGGAGAAAAACATGCAGGCACAAAAAGGACGCGGACGAGGATTTGCATCAATGAGTCCTGAGAAGAAGCGCGAAATCGCTAGCAAGGGTGGCAAGGCTGCCCATGCTCTAGGAACAGCGCACAAGTGGACAAGCGAAGAGGCTCAGGTTGCTGGGCGCAAGGGTGGTTCTATCAGCCGCCGCCGTTCAAAGTACAGCGTTCAAGCGTAAATAATTTAATGGGCGGAAACAGAAATTAAGGCTGGCAATATGCCAGCCTTTTCCTTTTGTCATCATCAGTAGTATTCAACACCCTAATGCATACCCACTTGACCTGTCCTGATTTGAGAGGTATCCTAATGCTCAAAGGGAGTGACGACTGACCATGCTTTTCCTGCCCCGCTTGAGGGGACTGAAACTACGGGAGGGCGACATAATCTGTAGGGTTCACCCAGATATTGTTGACAAGCACCATAAAGTGTAAGTGTGGACCAGTCGAAGCTCCTGTACTTCCCTCACGTCCTATAACTTGCCCCTTTGTTACACTATCACCGACCTTGACAAGATACGTTGCCATATGACCATAGATAGTAGCAATAGAGTGGCCATGATTTATTTTGACTGCCCAGCCTAGCCCCGACCAATCCCAGCCTACCCAAATCACTTGACCACTATCAGCCGCCATGATAGGGGTACCATAATCGGCGGCCAAATCTATACCTGTATGGGGTTTCCAGCAACTACACCATGTTTGATACTCAGGGTGTGCGAATACTTGTGTGATAATTGCACCGTTAATAGGACGTTGCATGTTCCCTGTACCCATAACACCACTTACGGTGATGTCAGTTGCGCACGTACCCCAGATATCAGTGCCTCCACAATACCCTTTATTAACGAGGGTCGGTGTAGATGCGGGTAGGGATGGTGACTGAGACGACGGCACGATGTGTTGTGTGGAATCAATTGAACCGAAAGCATGCGTTGAAATGATATTGCTAAGGACTTGAACAATACCTTGCTGATGTTGACCATTATCGAGCGGGGCTACAAACAGAGCTACGAATACGACTATGGCGAGGCTAGCCACCATGCTACTGATAAGAACCGCACGGCGACGGCGCGGCACATGTGTGATTGCAGTCGAGCGTATGCGTTTCTTTGTGGCAGGAATCACTGTAGGAAGCTTGGCGGTCGTAAGTGGCCCACTTGTGGGTAGAAGTGCGGTAGTGTTGAGCGTCGGTAATGTGGTAGTGGTTGGTGTAAGTTGCTGCTGTAACTGCTGTGTCACCACTGGCATATGCAAGGTATGGAATGCTTGTTGATCAGGAGCACTAAGAGGCTGCGTTACGGGTCGTTCCGAAGAAGGTTGCATAAGAGGTCCTCGCTTGTCCATAGGTATTTTAAGGTTGTGCTTGTATACAAGCTAACTGTATATGATAACTGCCTGCCTGACTAGTATGTAAGCGCAGTAGTAGGGTAAATAGGCTACCATCTTTCACGATCTTCACCAGTAGCAGGCGGTTTCTATGTAGTATGAACAGAGTGTTGAGGTTTTTTTCGCTGAAAATGCCGTGTTGCCATACAAAAGTTATACGAGATCACTTTCCATGGCAAAACGCACATGCGTTCCTTTATTTCTTAACTGTATCTCAACCGATTTGTTACCCTTTTTGAGCAAGATTCCGCACTATACTAGGTACATAAGAATGAGTTCGTACATATAGTCATGATATGTATACTCTATTCAAAACGATTGTGATTCACTATCACGATGAAGAAGTATTTGGAGGTTCATATGAAACAGAAACTTATTATTGTCTCTACGTTGTTTATCATGCTTGCAGGCATATTAGGAGTGTTCCTCACAGTTCGACATGTCCCTGCCCATGCAGCCGCTGCGCCCATTTTCAGCGATAACTTCGACAAGTATAAGGTTGGTGCTTTGCCAACCGGGACTGGCGCCGCTCAGTGGACGACGGTCAACACCAAGGGGCAAGGCTTTGCGATTGCTGTTTCCGCTACGCAAGTGAAGAGTAAACCTAACTCATTACAAGTGAGTCTGGGTAGCGGGTTTCCAGGGCATGCCTGGACGGAGAAAGATTATACTCCAGCTAACAAATCACTTACCCAAATTGCTACATTTAATCTCTACCTCGATACCACATTCTCTACAGCCGGACAGTTTGTGACCCTCTTTATCACTCGCGCTCACCCTACTGACGCCAAAGGCTCCATAGTGGTGGTGTTAACAAACACCAACCAATTAGAGGTGGTTCGCTATGACAGTACAGGCAAGAGGGTACAGACAACAACGAAATCCACCCTCGCAAAGGGACAATGGTATGCAGTCCAACTCAATCAGACTGATAATAGCAAGACTGGCTCATGGTCACTTCTGCTCAACGGAAAGCAGATTGCTGGGCAGACGGCTGTTAACACGGGTATAACACCAGTCAACACGATCATTGTTGGTGACGTGTATGCTTCCATCAAAGCAATGACTGGCTCACTCTATATCGATGATGTCAAGACAGCTGCATAGGCTCCCGACGCAACCCATTCTCTATCTTCTTCAAAAATTGTATAGAGCGCGGCATGCATCTGCACGCTGCACTCTATACAGTCAGTACTTTCGTATAGCATATTGGCCCATAGCGATAATCATTGGTATAATACAATCCGATATCTCTACAATTGTCCTCTAGACGAGGGGGGAAGCGTTATTTCACAGGAACCATTACATTCAACACAAGCTTCAGTGATTACTGAAGACCGTCCCGAGTCCCAGCCGGATTCATCTACACCAAAGAAGAGCAGTACTGAACGACGCCCTAAAGTATGGGGTGGACGCACATTTCGCTTTAACTTGGATAACTTCCGGCCGGGGCGCGATTTTTCGTTGCAACGTTTCAGTATCGTAGAAGCCTCTTTACTGCTAGTTGTTGCTTTGTTGGCATCACGTGGCTTAGGCATTATACGACAGACAATCTTTAACGATCTGTTTGGGACGGGTGCAGCTGCCAATGCATATTATGCAGCTTCTAATCTTCCTGATACACTATTCAATCTTATTGCCGGAGGTGCGCTGACACATGCCTTTGTACCTGTTTTTTTCTCCTATGAGAAAGATCATGGGTCGAAAGAGGCGTGGCGGCTAGCGAGCCTAGTGTTTAATGTACTGCTCGTTGCCCTCACTTTTTTAATTATACTTGGAGAAATTTTTACACCATATCTTGTCAGTCATTTTATCGTGCCAGGATATTCTGCCGCAAATCAGGCATTAACGACCTCTCTGACTCGTATTGTTTTGTTACAGCCTCTCATTTTGGGTCTGGGTACTATTGCAACGGGTATTCTGAATAGCAAACGCCAATTTTGGTTGACAGCTCTCTCTGTGGCTATTTACAATCTTGGCTTGATTGGTGGTTTACTGGTCACACTTGTGGTACCAAAGGTAGGCATTTATGGTCCCACATATGGCATATTAGTGGCAGCGTTCTTGCAGGTAGCAGTGCAAATACCTGGTTTATGGAAGCAAGGCGTACGCTATTCGTTTGTGTTGAATATCAGGCATCCGGGACTGAAAGAAGTCATGCGCCTGCTTATCCCTAATGCATTAGGTGTGGGTGTAGGATCTATTGGTTTTATCATGAATACTGCTTTTGCATCGTATTTGCATGATGGGGCCAGTCTTGCTGCCATACACAATGCGAATATGCTCTATCAACTTCCTATCGCGTTAATTTCGCAGGCCGTAGGGCAAGCTCTGCTACCTTATCTAGTAGCACAGGCGGCATCAAGACGATTTGTGCGTCTACGCTACACAGCCTTAAAAGTGATGGGCGCATCACTTGTGCTAACGATTCCGGCGGCTATTTTGTTAGCTGTGTTGGGTGGGCCGCTGATCCGCTTGCTCTTCCAGCACGGGGCCTTCACAAAGCATTCATCGTCACTAACAAATCTCGCGTTGATTGGTTTTGTGGTCGGTTTGCCAGGAACGGCTGCTGCCGAATTGATCTCACGCGGTTTCTATGCACTGAAAGATACAAAGACACCGCTCTTTATGGATATTCTGACACTTGGTGTACGTTATGGCTTAACAGTCTTTCTTCTAAACCTGTTTATAAACAATAAGCTCATTATTCTGGCAATTCCCTTGTCAACATCTTTGGCGGCAACATTGCAAGCAGTGCTTGTAGCAATTATACTATTCTGGCGCCTGAACAGAGCCGCGAAAAACGACAAGGGTATGGTGCGCTTGCAACAGCGAAGGATGCGGAAACAAATACAGGTACAAGAACGGCATACTCTAGAAGAGAATGCGAGTGCTATTCTAGAAAGAGCCGCGCAAGAAGTATTGCTTGTGTCTCCAGCGGTTGTCGCAGTGGATGCACTCTTTGAAGGAGGAGTTCAACCAGATCTTCTCGTTGAGGAGGAAGCGAATCCGAGCGCTTCGGTAGAAGTAGCATCTGACGAGAAAGAGCCAAAAAAAGAAGAAAAGGAATAAGGCAATGTCAAAAAGTCATCCTTTGCCCAGGACAAAGGATGACTTTTTGACATTGCCTTATTCCTTTTCTTGTGGATCAATAGCTCCAATTGAGGCCACATTGGGAGCAATGTTTGGCGGGGAGATTGCTCTCAAAAGCACGACGGAAGGCTTCGTAGCGTTCGCCACCCCAGATAGACGCAATCGGCTCCTGAAAGATATTGCCTAACACGCGTTCCTCTTTGTATTCTTTCGCGCTCTTGTGCCCAAAGGGAGCAAAGCAGCAAGAGAGAACGTTTCCACTGGACGTGATGTAGGTGAGGGTATATGGCCTGCGGCAGCCAGACCAGGGGCGTTCGCCGAAGTCCCGGACGAGGCTTTCAACGGGAGTTGCAGAGCCTGCCGCACTGAATTTGATGCCACGCTCTTTACAAGTTTGCTCACATTGGTCCACCAAGGCAAGTTCTTCCGCAGTTGAGCGACGGAAGAGTGATTGCGTTGAAGCAGCTAAACCCTCTTCAAAGTAGACAAGGCGCTGCATATATACTTCCGGTACACCTGCCGCGGATGCGAGATCAATCAAAAGTGGCAGTTCGTGCAGATTTTCGCGCATGGCGGTGAACCAGAGCGAGACAGCGGGCTTGCTGGCGTTCTGCGCCTTTTGCATATGCATGAAAGATCGCACGTTGCGCCAGATTTTCTCAAAGGCATCAACACCACGCACGTGGGCATAGGTTTCACGAGTAGCACCATCCATGGAGAGACGATACTCGTCAAGACCAGCATCAATCAACGCTTGCCCACGTTTCTCAGTGAGCAGGATGCCATTCGAGTTAAATAAGACATAGGTTCCACGCTCCTTGAGGTAACGAATCATGCGCGGCAGGTCTTTGTTAAGCAATGGCTCACCAAGTCCATGCAGGACCACGCGCTCTAAGACGGGAAACTGATCAACGATGTAACGAAAATTATCATAGCTTAGATCGCGGTCATCCTCACGTGAGAGGAGCGTACGCGGGCACTGTTGACAGAATTCGTTACAACGGCTAGTCGGCTCGATATAAATAGAGCGCGGCAGTGTCAGGACGGATGTTGTGGTCATAGTGAAATTATCTCCCTCAAGGTAGCAAGGTGAGCGGCAGTCACAGGTGCAAGTGTCGCATCTTCTTGTAATAAACGTGCAAGGCGTTGCAGGTCTGATAGCTCGTCAACATCAAGGAGTTGCTCGACAAGACGCACTTTAAGACCTTGACGCTGCGCGGATTCAATGGTCATATGTAGGACAACAGGAGTACTCATAGGAATACCGCTAAAAACATCGTACGGATAGCGCATAGCGATTAAATAATACCCCCCATCGTCGGCTGGACCGAGTACAACATCAGCATCATCTAGAGCCGCTTGTGCATCATCAATGATAGTATGACGAATGTGTGGTGAGTCTGAACCAATCAGCATCGTTCGTTGATAGCCATGTTGATAGGTTTGTTGAAAAGCATGATGGAGCCGTGCTGCTAAGTCTGGTCCCTGCTGCGCAAAGCTCCACATATGCTGAGTATGTTCTGGCGCAAGTGTTGCAGCAAAGGCGAGATAGTCAACATCAGCAGGTGTATGTGCCCAATGAAGATCGTATTTTTGTCCGGCAAAGCGTTGAGCCAAGTCAGTAAGAAATGCTGTGTAAAGACGCAATGTCTGTTCATTCCCGATGGAGCGTGCTAGGCGCGTTTTGGTCTTACCCAGTTCTGGATAGCGAGCCATGACAATCAGGGCAGTATCAAGCCTGTCGAATGTAGCAGTTGTATCACTTGTAGCAGTTGTGTCAAATGTATCATTCATGTCGCCCCTTTGCTCCTACATAGCGTAGTGTCGTACTGAGCATATAGTACGCTGTTTTGATGCTGCCAACCAGCGTTCCTGCAACCTTAGAGCGTCCATGACTGCGGCGTCGATAGTGAATGGGCATCTCGCGAATGCGGTAATGCGCACGAGCAGATTTGACAACCATCTCAACGGGCCAACCAAACGTCATTTCGCGCATAGAGAGTTTCTCTAATAAGGCACAACGCATGACACGATATGAACCAATGTCATGCACCTGTGTACGATAGAGGAGGCGTATCATGGCACTAACTAGCCAGTTGCCAAGACGTGCTTGTGGCAGCATCGCTCCAGGCTCGGAATGTGGGCTGATGCGTGAGCCAATCGTCAGATCGGCTTGGCCTTCAATAATGGGCGCCAGCATCATGGGTAGGTCAGCGGGATCATCGCTACCATCTCCATCCATGTATACAACAATGTCAGCGCCAAAGCTAATAGCGGTGTGCAATCCTTTAAAGCAAGCACGACCATAGCCACGGATAGGCTCGCTGGCAACACATGCACCCACAGCTTTAGCAACGGCGGCAGTGGCATCAGTGCTGCCATTATCAACCACAATAATCCACTGGGCAGCGTCTGGGGGAATCTCGGCGAGTAGTTGCTGAAGGGCTTCTTCTTCATTCAAAGCGGGTATAACAATGGCAATCTTATTGGCTGTATTAGCTATGCTCAAACTACGGCTCCTGAACTACATCGAACAACCTATATGTGCTAACATGCTCTATCATACCACGCTTGAACAGAGAAATATTTTCATAGGAAACAAATATCTCTGGGCGTATTTTCTCCGGCACATCTTTGTTATAATGGGTCTCATAAATCAGACAAAAATAAATTGGTATGCAGGAGATAGTGTATGTCGTTACCTTTGACGAAAACAGAGGAGCTTGCCTCTCGCCTCGACGATATTCTCCACCTCGTTGATTTCTATCGACAGGATGCTAATCGGCAACTAGACCCCCGTCGCAAGGTTGAGTTTGGACAATTTCTTACGCCCATGTCGGTAGCTCAATTGATGGCCTCAATGCTAGTGTGCCGTGATGCCGTCGTTTCATTGCTTGACCCATGTGCTGGTGTTGGGTCTTTGCTTGCAGCGAGCGTTGCAGAACTGTGTCAGCGCCCAAAGCTTCCAAAGGAAATACATATTACAGCTTATGAGATTGACCCTATGCTGGCTGTATATCTGCAAGATACACTTGGATTATGTGAGGAGATGTGTAGGCATGTAGGTATTCTTTTCACGAAGGAAGTACGACAAACAGATTTCATTGAGAACATTCTCACTGATACAACAGAAAATCTCTTTCAATCGCCATCATTGCGGCCTATCAACTGCACTATTCTTAATCCTCCATACCGAAAAATTCAGACAGGCTCAAAGCTCTGGAAACATCTGCAGCATAGTGGAGTGAAAACAACTAATCTCTACACAGGTTTTCTGGCCCTATGTATGGACCTACTTACAACTGAAGGAGAGATGATTGCCATTACGCCACGGAGTTTCTGCAGTGGCTCTTATTTCAAACCCTTTCGCAAGTTGTTTCTCCATACTATGTCTCTGCGTCATCTTCATCTGTTCGAGTCACGTGAGCACGCTTTTCGGGAAGATGAGGTATTGCAGGAAACAGTTATTCTTGCAGCAATGAAAGCTTCTCTTATTCCGGAAACGGTGCTTATTACGAGCACGGCTGGCCCTGATGATGATTGTATGATTACACGTGAAGTTCCATACCGCGAAGTGATCGTTCCAGATGATCCAGAGTCTAGCATTCGCATCGTCTCTGATGAGGGAGGTCAGCAAATTGCTAGGCGTATGGCGATGCTGAAGACGAGTTTAGACAATCTGGAAATGAGTGTCTCGACAGGAAGGGTCGTTGACTTTCGGGTGGAGAAATTTCTGCGCTTTCTTCCTGAAGTGGAAACGGCTCCACTGATTTACCCTGCACATCTTTCTACAGGAAGCGTTCTTTGGCCTAAGCCTGACATACGCAAACCGAATGCGATTGTGGTCGCAGATCAAAGCCGTGATCTGCTGGTACCTAACGAAACCTACGTACTTGTACGACGCTTTTCCTCAAAAGAGGAAAAGAAACGTGTTGTCGCAGTTCTCTACGAACCACATGATATTCCCGGAACTCACGTCGGTTTTGAAAATCATCTGAACTATTTTCACCACAACTTACGAGGGCTTGATCCCCTCTTGGCAAAGGGATTAACGATGTTCCTCAACTCAACCTTTGTTGATATGTACATTCGGTCGTTCAATGGTCACACGCAAGTAAATGCAACCGATCTGAGAACAATGCGCTATCCAACACGGACACAACTTGAGAAATTGGGTACGTACTTTCCGAATGAAGCGCCTTCTCAGGATACTATAGACGTTTTGATAGAGGAGATACTATTCCCTATGAATGACGATCAGGAGATGAATCCCGTTCTGGCTAAGAAACGCATTGAAGAGACTATTACTGTGCTGAAAGACTTAGGTTTTCCTCGCCAACAGCAGAACGAGCGTTCAGCACTTACACTTCTTGCATTGCTAGATTTAAAATCAAAGCAACCCTGGGCAGAGGCAACGAATCCACTGCGTGGTATCACCCAAATGATGAACTTTTTTGCCCAGCATTACGGCAAGAAGTATGCCCCCACCTCGCGAGAGACAGTTCGCCGCCAGACGGTTCACCAATTTCTGAGTGCAGGGCTAGTTACTGCAAATCCTGATAATCCGAGTCGCCCAATCAATAGTGGTCAAACTGTTTATCAGATTGAGGCGACGGTTCTTGAGCTTCTTAGGAAGTATGGTACAGCAGAATGGGATTCACGACTAAGGGAGTACCTCGTTGATGTAGAAACTCTTCAGAAGCGATACGCTCAAGAACGAGAGTTGTCGCGTATTCCTGTGCGGGTTGTGAAGGAGCAAACTATCACACTCTCCCCTGGCGGTCAGAATGTACTCGTCGAGCTGATTATTCGGGAATTTGCTGAGCGATTTGTTCCAGGTGGAAGACTCTTGTACCTGGGTGACACCGATGAAAAATTTGCTTACTTTGATGAGGAAGGGTTAAAAGCATTAGGGGTTATATTAGAGCCACATAGCAAAATTCCTGATGTCATTCTCTATGATGAAACAAGAAACTGGTTAGTGTTGATTGAAGCTGTCACCAGTCATGGCCCAATGACTCCAATGCGCATTGAAGAGTTAAAGAGCCTATTTGCTCAATCTCACACAGGACTCGTTTTTGTGACGGCATTTCTTGATAGAGGCGCTTTGAAAAAGGAGCTGGGTAATATTTCCTGGGAGACCGAGGTATGGGTTGCAGACGCTCCTTCTCACTTAATCCATTTCAATGGAGAGCGTTTCCTGGGGCCACACTAAGCATTTGAACCCTCGAAAAACTGCATAACCGTCTCCGTATACTCCTTTTCATATTTCAAGTGTGCAGAATGTCCAGCATTGAAGAGGAGAAGTTGTGAGTGGGGAATGCGCTCATGAAGCGTATGGGCGTAGTTGACGGAGACGATACGGTCGCGGCTACCATGCATAATCAGCGTGGGACAGGTGATTGCGGCCAACTCTTCATTGGTGATGATTACCCCACCGGCTTCAACAAGAACTTCTTGACCAGCGACATACATGGATGGCAGGGAATGCCAGTAGGGGTCTCCATGTAACTGTGCTAGTTCGGCTTGCCATCCCGCGGATGGCGGAATTTCGAGGAGCCAATGACGAATGCTGGCGACATCTTGCGCATTCACAGTGGCTTGTGCTCCTAATGTGGCTAGGGCTTGTACACGCTGTGGGTGAAGAGCAGCCAGCAAGAGTCCTACAATACCGCCGTCACTGAATGCCAATACACGTACTCGTGAGAGGCGGAGCGCATCGAGCAGCGCGATCATGTCGGCCACATCTTCACGATAATATAATGGGCTATAACTGCTTCTATGGGAAGAACGGCCATAACCGTGCAGATGCGGCGCGAGTACTGTATACTGTTGACGTAGGTGAGGTAATGGCGCTGCGAAATTGCTTTCAGGCGTTCCCGCGAAACCGTGTAAGAGAAGTAATACGTCATCTGTCGTCTCTGCTGTGATTTCTCGTGTAAAGATATCGTAGTACAACATAGTATTTGGTGCTGCAAGAACGGACATACTTCACCTATCTTCAACAGAATATGCATGTATTCGCTGTTATAGTATAACATATAGGTAGGTGTCACGTTTAGTGTGCAGCAAAAGGAGCATCGAATGGACGCCGAGGATACTGTACAGTCTGAACCAGCTGAGGCGAGACCTCTCTCGCCGAGTGGCGAACTAGCGATCAAGCCTGTAGAGGGCGATCTCATTATCCAGACCGTCAAGCTGAACAAGTATTTTGGCGAGAAGCACGTTTTGAAGGATATCGATTTTGAGGTGCGCAGACGCGAGGTCGTGGCATTGATTGGACCGAGTGGCTCTGGCAAAAGCACGTTGATCCGCTGTTTGAACGCCTTGGAGAAGGCGACAAGCGGCGAAATCTATATTCATGGAGAGCGCTTGAACCCTAATCTCTCTATCAAACAGCTAAGCCCCGTCCGCCGCGAATTAGGCATGGTGTTTCAAAACTTCAACCTTTTCCCACATATGACGGTCATACAAAACGTGATTGAGGCTCCTTTGCTGGTACGTAAAATGCCTAAAGATCAGGCAGTAGCGCTGGGCGAGAGCCTATTGGTGAAGGTTGGTCTTTCAGAAAAGCGAGATGTGTATCCGAGCCGTCTCTCAGGTGGGCAAAAGCAACGCGTGGCGATTGCGCGTGCACTGGCGATGCAGCCGCGTGCCCTGCTCTTTGATGAGCCAACCTCGGCGCTGGACCCAGAATTGGTAGGTGAGGTGCTCAAAGTGATGAAGGACCTAGCATATGAAGGAAGCACGATGGTGGTAGTGACGCATGAAATGCAGTTTGCACGCGACGTTTCAGATCGCGTGGTGTTCATGTCTGAAGGCTCGATTGTGGAGCAAGGTGATCCCGAAGAGCTATTTAGGCGACCAAAAGAGAAACGTACACAGCTATTTCTGGAGCGTGTACTCTCCGTTCTCCCATAAGCACGGCGATCAGGAAAGTAATAGAAAGAGGAGTCAAGAACCCAATTCCATTGTATGGGATGGGCTTGTGCGAACAAGTCCTGCTTGACTAGTCTTGGTGCGAGAGCACTCCGTTGGAGAGGTCACGAGACCTTGCAATGCCTACTCTAGTTGCAAGCTCTCTCGTTTGTGATTAAATGTTCTGAAGGGGAAGAACGGTGTTGCAGACAAGACAAGCCTTCCCAACATTGACGAAGAGTACCCTACTCCGAAAGGAGATACACGTTATGTTCGTGTATATGTTGAATTGTCACGGTGAACCGTTGATGCCTTGCTTGCCTCGAAAGGCACGATGGCTGCTGAAAGAGAAAAAGGCCACAGTGGTCAAGATGGTTCCCTTTACCTTGCAACTGCTCTACGGCAGTAGTGGGTATAAGCAAGAGGTTTCACTTGGCATTGATGCTGGCACACAGCATATCGGCGTTGCGGCGACGACGGAGAAGAGGCTACTCTTCGAGGCTGAAGTGCAACCACGCAATGATATCACGGAATTACTGGCAACACGCAGACAGTTTCGTCGTGCTAGGCGCAGCCGAAAAACGCGCTATCGCACATGCCGCTTCCTCAATCGAAAGAAGCGAGCAGGCTGGATCGCCCCTTCTGTCCAGCACAAAGTCGAAGCCCATCTGAAAACGATCCGGTTGGTTCACAAGCTGTTGCCTGTGAGCAGGACCACCATTGAGGTGGCACAATTTGATCTGCAAAAGATACGCACCCCTGAAATTGCGGGGCAGGAGTATCAGGAAGGTCCTCAGCTTGGTTTCTGGAATACCCGTGAATATGTCCTGTTTCGTGATGCGCATCGCTGCCAATGGTGCGAAGGCAAATCCAAGGACAAGATTTTGAATGTCCATCATATCGAGTCGAGAAAGACGGGTGGTGACACCCCCGATAATCTCATCACCCTCTGTGAAACCTGCCATGATCTCATTCATCAAACGCACCAGGAGCACAAGATCGAGCGAAAAAGCAAGAGTTTTCGTGATGCAACGCAGATGAGTATCATCCGCTGGCGCATCTATGAACAAGCAAAACTGCTCTTTTCGCATGTGCACCTGACCTATGGATATCTCACCAAGTATACCCGCATCACACACAGTCTGGAGAAGTCGCACCTGATCGATGCTCGCTGTATCAGCGGCAATCCTCTAGCAGCACCAGATAGCACATCATATCTGATCRRSATMG
>JRHI01001772.1_pt1 | contig 16847 bp, 14 predicted proteins | sample 215371 | NCBI WGS metagenome assembly JRHI01 (sample SAMN02929681, study PRJNA255918) | sediment metagenome | biome: cave system; feature: Ice Cave; material: Sediment; isolation source: sediment from deep within a dark volcanic ice cave with no known source of... ...
GACTTTGCGCGGCCCATAGTACAAGCAATCCCAGCGATTGCACCGAGCACGCACCACCTCACCTGTGTCCTGGTTGATGAAGACATGACGAAGTGCCCAGGGATTCGGACAGAAGAGCAACGTTTCTGCATGATGTTTTTCTACCAAATCAGCTTGCTCATTTAATGGAAGAAGGGGAAAACGTGGCTCTGTACTTCCCACAATGCTCTTCTGCATCATATCTTACTATCCTCTCTTGTTCTATCATCTATCGTCTACGAAAATTGGGCATATAAAAAGCTCCTATATGCTTACACATCTAGGAACCTGTAAAAGCGCTATAATATTATTGGCCAGTTGTAGCCACGAATCTATTAAGAAGCCAAGTTTTATGGTCCCTGTTGTAGATTCATTACAAGTTTTTTTCCAATAGCCCATGAATATTCAATGGCAATAGATTTAGCTTCCTTGAGCAAATTTTCCAGATTTTATCTCAGTCTTTGACAAAGCACTACAGAAGCAAGCGGAGAAAATAGACACCTATTTCTCCCACGACAACTATATGTGTACTATCAGGACAGAAAGTACACGCATATAGATCGGTGTTCGCTAGCAGCATGTTTAAACAGTCTCCGGTCCGAGCATTCCATACCCTAAGCGTCTTGTCATACGACGTCGAAATAATAGACTTGCCATCTGGACTGACCGCGCAGCTGGTTACAGGTGCGGTATGACCGACAAGAGTGAGGCGTTCTGTACCGGTCTGGGCATCCCATACCTTAAGAGTTTTGTCATTCGATGCTGAGACAATAGACTTGCCATCTGGACTAACCGCGCAGCTGGCTACAGTCGCGGTATGACCGGCGAGAGTGAGGCGTTCTGTACCGATCTGGGCATCCCACACTTTGAGTGTCCTATCAGCTGACGCTGAGACGATAAACTTACTATCTGGACTAACTGCACAGCTAGTCACCCAGTCAGCATGACCAAAGAGAGTGAGATGTTGTATGCCGGTCTGAGCATCCCATACCTTAAGCGTTTTGTCATCTGATGCTGAAACGATAAATTTACCATCTGGACTAACTGCGCACCCAGTCACCCGATCAGTATGATCGGCGAGGGTAAGATGTTGCATGTCGATCTGAGCATCCCACACCTTGAGCGTCCAATCATTCGATGCTGAAACGATAAACTTACCATCTGGACTGATTGCACAGCCATTCACCCCATCAGTATGGCCGGTGAGGGTGAGGCGCTCTGCACCTGTCTGAGCATCCCACACTTTGAGTGTCTTGTCATCTGATGCCGAAACGATAGCTCTGCCATCTGGACTGACTGCACAGCTGGCTACAGTCGCGGTATGACCGACAAGAGTGAGGCGTTCTGTGCCGATCTGGGCATCCCACACTTTGAGTGTCTCGTCATTCGATGCTGAAACGATAAATCTGCCATCTGGACTGATTGCACAGCCATTCACCCCATCAGTATGACCGGCGAGAGTGAGGCGTTCTGTACCGGTCTGGGCATCCCACACTTTGAGTGTCTCGTCATTCGATGCCGAAACGATAAATCTGCCATCTGGACTGACTACACAGCTGGTTACAGTTGCGGTATGACCGGCGAGGGTGAGGCGCTCTGTACCGGTCTGGGCATCCCACACTTTGAGTGTCTTGTCATCTGATGCCGAAACGATAAACTTACCATTTGGACTGACTGCACAGCTGGTTACAATTGCGGTATGACCGTAGAGATCGAGATGTTGCATACCGGTCTGAGCATCCCACACCTTAAGCGTTCTGTCGTTTGATGCTGAAACGATAAACTTACCATCCGAACTAAATACGCACCCAGTCACCCAATAGTTATGACCTTGCAAGGTACGAAGCAACATGGTATGCCGCAGATCTGGTAACGGATGCCAAGCCGTAAGGAATGGTCTGGGCAAGTCCTGTTCCAAAATGGCACATACATCAGACAGTTCATGCAGAGGTGACAAGCCTCTATGGAGTAAGCTTCTCACTTCATTCTTCCCCCTACATTGGTTGAGCAAGTGACTCATGCGTGCGATGCTGCGCTTAAGCACCTTGAGCGATGTGTCGGTGGGAAAGTGCATCATAGCTACATTCAAATCTGTTTCAACCGCATGAACGCTCCGAACCTGCATTTTTTCGGTCAGATATCTTCCATCTTTCACAGTTACCACCAACTCCTCACTCCATCCAGCGCCGATGAGGTGTTCGGCGAGATGATCCCAAAGATAGGGCTCATGGGAGGGCAGTTCCGCCCATCGTGTCTGTTTATAAGCGTGAAGAAACTGCGTATGAAGCCACATCAACCGAGCTGCTCCCACATCCAGTTGCAGGTACATACGAACAACATCATGAAGACGGATCGTTCGTGTTGCCAGATCAAAACGTAAGAGCAAGGAGAGTTTATACAGGCGTTCGCACACTTCTTCTGTATCAATCTCATCTAGTCCACCAGTTGCACCCCAAAGGGTTTGCACTGTTGCAAGTGGAATGTCGATGTCTACGGGAAAAATTGCAAGTTCTCGATAGCATCGGTAGTCGTGCACACTCAGCAGGTCAAAACTCACATCTAGCGTTTTCGACACGGCTTGGCTACGCTCATGTACGTCGCGTGCATCAAAAGCAGTTAGGCCGCGCTTTTCCAGTGTTCTTTTAACAGAGGCCAGTGCTTCGGGGAGCATCTGCCCTCGATTCACTCGCTCACGCAATGCACTATTAACCAATGTGAGTAATAAAGGCCATTTACCCAACTTAACTGCCAGTTGGATCAATTCCTTTTCCTCATCTACAGAAAGTGAAGTGGAAACGAGGCCAGTTTCAAGCAGCATCACAGCTTGATTTAGGTGCATCGCATCTACCTGAATACGCTGGGCAATACGAGGGAGCACTCCTTCATCACGAGTGGTGATGAGACGAGTACAGCGTTTCCCACCTTGCAGAAACGGTTTAAGGTGCGTGCTATTCCAGACATCATCAATCACCAGCAGAATATCACGGTCTGCCAGCAGTGCGGCAAAATGAGCTGTCGCTGCATCAATTGAGGCAAAGCCAGGACGCACTCGGCTCAGGATATAGACGAGATCCTCAATTTTGCCAATGAGGTTACTAGGATTCTCACCCAATGTCACCCAGAGTATCCCATCATCAAAGGCCTCTTGAATCCGTTCGTCATGACAGAGTGCTTTAGCCAAAGTGGTTTTACCATAACCACCAGCTCCACGCATTGCCGCGGTCATAGCAACGAGTTCCTCATGCTGCTCATCAAGTATCAAACGCATTAGTGCTTCAAACTCGTCTGGACGCTCAACATAATCGGCTGGCAGATCTTCTACCATAAAAGGTACGCGCTTTTGCTGACAGCGAGTATGGAGATCATTGACAAACTTTACCCATTCATGGTCAAGGTCATACCAGTGAACATCACGCATCCAGCGTGGCAAAGTAGCAAAGTTGACTGCGAGTTGGCCCTTCACTGGATAGACGCATACCCCTTTTTGACGAGCATAGTGCCACTCTTTGCGAACAATCGGTGACTGAAGAGCAGCAGGGGTCATAATCAACACCATAAACTCAACATGGTCGAGAGCTTCAACGATTTGGAGCCACCAATCGCGTCCCCCTTCCATATTCACGCGATCTTGCCAAAGTGGAACATTTTCCGCTTCCAAACGTTTTCGAAGCGATGTGGCGAAATCCTGCCCATCTGCTCGCGCATACGAGATAAAAACGCGCGGCTGGGTTCCCATGATTTCGTAACTCCCTGCCATAATGCTCCTACATATCCATTGAGGGCGATTAGGCGAGACAGGTCTATATCTCGAATCATTCTCACAGGACAGTTTAAATTAAATCTAGGGCTATTATCTCATATAATTCCTTCCTTTTCATCCGAACGATTCGCCCTTTCTAGTAGATATATCACAGAAAAGTACTTGTGTGACTTACGCTTATAAGGATCAAGGGAAGGCCCTGGCGGTGAGGCCGCATCGGCGGGGTCGTTGCCGCGCCGTGCGTCCTCACCCCCACGTTCACCCGAAATAGGGCACAAAGAGGGGAAGGACTTTTTTCTCGCACCATGGCGAGAGATAGTTCCTCCCCCCTTCGGGCCACCACACCGCCCCCAAGTGTAACAATACCAATGGGGGTCATTGCCACCAAAGACCTGAAAACTGGGGCGCACATCCCCCCGATGATGATGTTCCTTCAATGGACAGGAACCCACGCCCCGACGATCTAACGAGATGAAGCGACTGATCACCTCAACGATATCCTGAGCACGACACCAGGCTCGAATGTCGCCGCGCCCAGGGTGAGAAATCGGCTTATAGCTTGCCATTAGAGGTCTATCTCGCACGAAAAGAGGTTCAGCCGCCAAAACCGCAGCAGGAACCGCTACCCGTTGCGCATTCCGGCAGGCCCAGGCACAACACTCCCACACCGTTTCTCCCACCGACACCACCTTTCCATCCTCGTGCACCTGCACAAAGGGATACCACCCTCGTGCGAGTCTGTGGATACCCAGGGGCAGCCGCATGAGTGAACACGCCCCATCTGGCCCCAGGGTATCCTGCTTCGGATAGAACTCGACGCCAAGCGCTTGCGCATAAGGCAAAAGCCATGCCCGTACAACGCACGCCGGAGTCGGTTCAACCAGGTGAACCCACACGTGCCCACCGCGCCGACTCGCTTCAAGCAGCGTAGGGATACCCAACTCAGCCAGTTCCATCGCTAACCCGGCCAGCCGCCCTAATCCATCGTGACTATCCGCATCGAAGACCGCAAAGGAACACTGATTATACTCATCCAGCAGGTACGTGCCAAGCGTACACCGACCAGCAAGATGCGCCGCAAGCAACGGCCAGGTCAACGGTTCTCTCACGCGCCAATACGACCCATCCCTTTGCTGTACGGCGTAGTGCGACCAGCAGTGCACAAAGTGCGAGGTATAGGCCGCAACAAGATCAAGATCAGCAGCTACACTATCCACAAACGTACTCCATTCCTCACCAAAGTCACACCCACACCACCCCACGTCGCCAGGTCGCGACCGCCTGTTCAATGGCAGTAATATACGCCGCCTCATCATTGCCATCACTGCCAGGCGCATACTTTGGGATAATTTGTTCAATCGTGACCCGGTGCCACGCTTTGACGTAGAGCGTCAGGATGAGTGTGTACCAATGGGCAAAGCCATCCTCCCAACTCTGCATCTGAGCATACCCACCTCGGTCGAGATCAACACAGAGACGATCAGGGATGCACCGCTCATTGCCCAGCGCAAGCGTTTTCCTCGCCTCCCCTGTTGTGCCAAACGCACTTTCGTGCAGAAAGAAGGCGAGGGCATACACCGGGTCAATGCCAGTTCGTACCCCATCGTCATAGAGCGCCTGGCCCAAACCCACCGCTGGAGAGCGATACGCCGCGAGCACCCGATTGATGAACGCCGCCGACACGGTGGGAGGGCCAAGCACGCTCGAGGGCTGATGAGGCAAGGTAGAAGAGGACGACGATGAGGCAGGAGAGCGAGCCAGCGAGAGAGGCACCGAGGGCAGCGCCAGACCTGGCAGTCCCACCTGCGTCACCAGCCACCAGAACAGAAGCAGGAGCAGCGCACATCCCACCAGTACCCACCGCACCACTACCACAACCATCCTCCCTTCTTATTCCACCAGTTGCAGCTTGCCCTGGAACGCTTTGTAGGCTTCCAATTGTTCCAGGTAGTCCCGTTCACTGTTATAGAGACCATCCCCAATCTCTTCGCTATAGAGGGGATACGGGAGGGGATAACGCTCTAAATGAGGTACCGAGAGGTCTAATTCGCTTTTCATGGCGTGCCATACGCCCTGAAGACGCTCGCTGTAGCCAGACATGCGCCCGGCGAACTCACGTTGCAGCTGCTCATACTCGCTGCGCAACGCGTTGAGATCAGGAGCAAATCCCTCTACGACCTGATGCCACACCGTTCCCAGGTCACGCTCTAACACGGCACGCGCCTGGGCGACCCGCTCATCGAGAGAGAGGTCGTAGTAACAATTGAGATAGCCACTCAACACCGCGTGCAATTCACCTGGATAGAGTGCCTCAAGCGCGTCAAGCTCGACCGCCCCTTCACCATGCCGGGTCTCAAAACCTTGCCTTCGCCGTTCGGTCTCTTTAATCGGCGTGCGAGGCAAACTATAGTACTGCACTTGGTCGAGAGTCAGCACCACCGGAAACACGCGCACATCCACAGAGAGGCCAAGGGTGCGCACAAAGTATTCCATTTTGCGCGAGACGGCGACTGGCATGGATTGCCCCGCCAGGTCAAAGTCCGAGACATAGAGGATACGCGCCGACTTGTTGGCTTCCTGTAAGCGATGCGCCAGGGCGAGCGTGGCCGTGATCGAGAGTTCTCCCAGCCCTGTTTGCAGGTTGGCACCATACTGTTTGCAGAGCGGCTCAAGCACATCATTCATGGTGGACTTCTCACACCAGATTTCCAGGTGATAGCCCTGTTCCCCTCGATAGTCGCTAATGCAATAGTTCGGCAGGTCAGGAAAGTCAGGCAGCGCCAGGTCAGAGGTCCACAAGCGCCCACTGGCAAACACTTCCGGTTCATAGGTGTGATGGGAGGCATGAACCACCGGGTCAGGGTTGCGCCGATCGGTAAAGGCCGCCGGGTCCACCAGTCCCAGGTAGCGCGCTGCCTTGGACACCAGATTGAGCATGCCCCAACACTCTTCCGTATTCTCGTATGGCTTGCCATTGGGCAAACACACCGGAGGATTCTGACTGATAATCTGATAATGCACGCGCCGGATATGCACCCGGTTGGTATACCCGAAGCCGTTCCACAGCCCGGCAAACCACTCGGCCAACGCCCAATGATTGGGCGTCCCCGAGTAGAACGGGTCATTCTGCGGAGCCAGCACGATCAGATCGGTCACGCGTTGCCCGGTTGACCTGGCGAGCTGTTTGATTGCTTCATAGTCCATCCACAGACTCCTTCTCCTACAAAACAAGACAGGCGTGAGGATAGCACCCATCCAGGCCTGTCTTGTGTCCATTACATTGGTAGGCGTGTGGTATAGTGCCGCCATTGGTGACGCGTTGGAAAGACCACGGTCTGCCCTTCAGCTAACGCTTCTCGAACAGCCGCCGCTTCCTCTCGTGTGCGCCGCTTGCCAGGCACACCACCCGCATAACTTACCTTCCCACCTTCGGATAACTCGTCACCTGTACCGGAGAAAAAGGGGGTACACCGTTGCCATTCCCTCCCTCTGGAACCGGCACGCGAGGCACACCCGGCGTCGGAGCTTTTCCTGGGACGACCTGGTATCCTTGCCCATACGTCGGCGTCGGAGCCGTGTAGGAGGTGGCATTATTGCCATTCATGGAACCAGCCCACCTCGGCTGCACCTGTTTGACCGGACTGCCTGGACTGCCACCTGCGCCATGCTTGTGTCGCTCCAAATCCATATCCACCACCGCGAGCAGCATCGAGACCAGCGGGATGATGGAGAGCACGACGTAGGTCAGCACCGTGAGTGTGGCATGTTGGGTCGGAGGTGTGGCCGAGAGCCACTTGGCTCGCTGGATAACGGCCGCAGCCAGCGCATAGTTACAGAAGATTTCGACCAGTTCCACGATGATACAAATCGGCGCATAGGCTCGGATGCGCTCTTTGTTCATCATGCGATGGGCCAGGCCACGACTCACAAAGTAGCCCAGCACGCCAAAGCCGATCGCCACCGTCCAGGTGATCGCTGGTTGCAGCGCATCCACGCCATCGAGGGGCGCAAAGAACCAGCGAATGGCATGAGCCGAGGCCAGGGAAAACGCTAACGCCACCAGGCGCAGGACGAGGTGCTCGAAACGGCGCACCCACGTCCCATGTCCGGCAACCACTCTCGACCATCGGACGCCGCCCAGCCACATATCCTCCGTGCTCGTGCTCGTGCGAGAGGTGCAGCGCCGCCGCCACGTACTGTCGAAAGAGTCGCCGCTGTTCGGTTGGATGCAAGGGGTGCCCATGCCCATTACAGAAATCCTGCGGGGTCAAGAACTGCACATCCATCGGATGCAATAACGGCAACCCTTGATGCGCTCGCCACCGCGCACTAAACGCGCACCAACTCGCTATTCCCGCCAGGCGATGCAGGCGCGAGTGCAGAAGTTGGAAAATGCCACTCGAATTCGCTATGGATGCCAACAGGCCACTCGAATTCGCCGACGAGTCCTTTGACCTGGTGAACAGCCGAACCATCGCCGGATTCATGCTGAAAGAAGCGTGGCCGCGTTTGATTGGCGAGTGCAGTCGCGTCCTACGTCCGGGTGGAGTGCTGCGTCTCACCGAGACCGATCACTGGGGGATTGGCAGTAGCCCGGCTATGGCAAAATTGAGTGACCTTGTGTACGAGTCTCTCTTACTCACCGGACATAGCTTTGACGCCAGCGGCCATTCCTTTGGTATCACCCCCATGTTGGAGCGGCTCTTAACTGAGGCAGGATACCAGTGTATTGGCACGAGGGCGCACGTGGTTAATTTCTCCACGGGAACCAAAGCCCACTTAGCGATGTATCAAAACATTCGCGTATTTTATAAATTAGTCCAGCCCTTCCTGCTCAAAACGGGAAGAGACTTCTCTATGGACGTGCCTTCGCCAGAGGAACTTGATCGGCTGCATGAGCAGATGCTCATCGTAATGCTCGATAATTTCGTTGGTAATTTTTTCCTACTTACGGTCTGGGGTGAAAAGCGATAGAAAGCACTCAATCAATCACATTTTATCTACTCTCCAATGCTAAAAAGGAAAAAGTATGCCTGAACTTGTAGGACAACAACTTGGTAACTATCGAATTATCCATTTACTTAATGAGGAATAAGCACTAAGGAGCCTAAATTAGCCTTTTCTCCACCATCTCCATTGTCGGAATCCCTTCTACTCCCACCGCTTCAATCGAGAAAGAGGCCACGCAGTTTGCGAAATTCACAGCCGCGCGGGGATTGCTGTGTTTATATAAATGATACAGAAAGGCTGCTGCGAAGACATCACCGGCACCCGTAGGGTCTACCTCTTGCACGGGATAGGCTGCGAAGCGTTCGGCTACGCCATGCTGAAAGAGTGTTGCACCATGCCGCCCATCGGTGGCGACGAGCAGGGGAACCTGCAGGCTCCAGTTGGCGAGTATGGCATCGGCATCAGCACGGTTGTCTTTGGCGAAAGGGAGCAGGTCGTCATGGCTAAGGATGAGCACATCGAGATGAGGTAACACTTTCTCAGCGGCGGACCAGGGCACCGGCCAGACTCGTCCCGTGTCATCCCAGCGGCGCAGCCAGCCTTGCGGTGTGGCCGCTATGATCGCTCCCGAGCGACGTGGAAAGAGAGCCACAAACGCGGGGTCTAACTCCTGAGCCAGCGGCCCGAGCAGCACAACAGGTGCGCTCTGCCAGGCAACCGGTACATCTTCTTGCTGTAGCGAATCCGCCCTGGCGCGTAGATATTGTGTGCGAAAGCCTTCGTGGTATTGATTGGAGAAGGTGGTTGAAGTCGGTGAGGTGCGGCCAGCTATCCCAATAGCGGGAAGAAGTGAAGGCAGTTCGTCGAGTAGTTGCGCATCAGCACTGGTGACGATGGCTGGTGCTATTCCCAAACGGTAGGCGGTGATGGCAGCAAAAGTGACGGTGCCTCCCAAAGAAAAAGAGCCATCAGAGAAGACATCACGCGTAACATGTCCGATGGTTAAAAAATCAGGGGTACCGTCATCTTGTACAGTTTGAGAAATTAGCATAATTAAAAATTCATGCTGTGTGGGATGCGATGTATCGCATCCCACACAGCATGTAGTAATTTTAGCGAGCTGAGCGTTTCAAAGAAATAACGACCCGTCGTGCATCACCTTCGCCAATACTTTCGGTACTGATGTCCTTACTATCGGAAAGGGTAATGTGAACGATACGACGTTCATGTGGTGGCATAGCCTCTAAAGCGATGGAGCGGCGATAGTTGCGTACCTGTTGCGCCACACGCATAGCCAATGAGCGCAAATTCTCTTCGCGGCGCTCCCGGTAATTCTCCGCGTCCACAACGATTCTCATGCGGTGCTTAGTGCGATGACCGACAATCAAGCTGACAAGCAGTTGCAGCCCGGCCAGGGTTTCACCGCGCCGACCGATCAATAGCCCCAGGTTCTCATGTATGCCATGAATGTTGAGAGTGAGAGGATTTGTGGAACGTACCTGAACGTTGGCAGAGATGTTCATGTAGCGCAAAATATGCTGCAGGACATCGACGGTAATTTCAACATCCTCACGAGTTGGCACCTCGACCTCTTGCATTTCACCTTCAGCGGCACTCACATCCCCCAGACCAGGTTCAGCAGACAGCTCGGGAGGAAGGGCAGCGGAGGAGATAAATGGTGCTGGCTCTTCCTCTTCTATCTCGTCCTCTTCAAACTCATCCTCTTCATCGTCTTCCAGAAATTCCTCTTCCTCTTCTTCTTCTTCGTCTTCCAGGTAAAGTTCCTCTTCTGGAAAGGTGTCGTCGGGGCCAAGAATTGCGTCAGCCATCTCGGGGGTAATGATGGCGCTGGGGATGCTAGGACGTACCGAAACACGAACGCGGGCATCTTTGCTTCCAATTCCGAAGGCTCCGCGAGATGGCAATTGTAACACTGTGATCTCTACCTCGTCACGACGTTTACCCAAATGCGAAAGTGCTTGTAGTACAGCCTCATCAACACTTTTGCCACTAGCCTCTATACTTTCCACTATGTAATTGCCTCCCTTTATTCTCATTTCAGATGAGATCTGGTTTAGCTGCGACCGTGGAGGAAAGCGCCCCTTGTAGTGCGGCCACTCAACCAAACCTCAGCACTGAAAACTAGCTACGCGATGCATTCCTTTTTGGAATATTGTTGCTACTGCGGCGGCGGGCAGACGCGCTACGGCGGCGCGCAGAAGATGAGCCATTGTTGTACGAATTTGTCCGTAGCTGGCTACCAATAGGACCGTTCTCCCCCGCGCTTGCTATTTCTGGTTCGTCAGCTCGTGCCAGGAGTTTCTTCTCTTTGGAACGGTCACCTGAATAGCTCTTGTTACTGGCATTGTTCTTGTTATTGCCGTTCCTGCTAGCCATATTAGCCATGTTAGGTGTAACCAGCAAGGAACCCCAGCCGGTGACAAAGTATTGCTGGAATATAGCAAAGACCGATGATACTGTCCAGTAGAGCGCCAGACCTGCAGCATAGTTCCATCCGAAGAAACCAACCATTAGTGGAGAGATGTATTGCATGATCTTCATTTGCTGCTGTGTGGGATCTGGCGTTGCTCCTGGCTGAGTTTTGGGCTGTGACATACGCAGTTGTACGAAGGTAGCCAGAGCCGCCAGAATTGGCAGTATGTGAGTTGGATCGGGAGCGCCAAGGGAAAAGTGCCAGGTTGAACTAATGAATGTGAACCAGTTCAGGTTAATGTCTGGGAAAAAGGTAAATTTTGGTATGAATGAATACAGAAGTTTATTGATATCACTTGCAGTATGAGCATTTCTCAAGACGGCGCTAAGCGCATAGAAGAGTCCGAAGAGGACAGGCATCTGAATCAACAAAGGGAGACAACTGCCCGCCAGGGGATTCATACCATACTCTTTATAAAGTGCTTGCGTGGCCTCCATTTGTGCTCGCTGATCTTTAGCGTATTTCTTCTTAATTTCTGCTATTTGAGGCTGTAATGCTTGTGTAGCCTTCATTGATTTCAACTGCTTCAGCGTAAGCGGGAAAAGAATCAGTTTTACGATCAACGTTAGAACGATGATTGAGAGTCCAAAATCCCCAATGAGACGTTCCAGTACCATCAGTAGATTAAAAATGGGATAAGTAAAAATGAGATTAAACAAGTAACCAATTTGACCAAGTAATTGACCCACGGGTCTATCCTGCCTTCCTCGATCTAGTCTGCCAGGCGTTCTGGGACTGGATCATAGAGATTACCATGATAAAAGGGATGACAACGCCCAATGCGTCTAGCTGCCATCCATCCTCCACGGAAAAAGCCAAAACGCTGTATAGCCTCATATCCGTATTGCGAACATGAGGGTGTGAATCGACACGATGAGGGCAGGACTACCGACAGCGTGCGCTGATATACACGAATTAAAAAAAGTGCACCATATTTCACTGCTGTGACCTTTGCGTCTTTTCGACGGCTCGTACCCCTTACTACGTATTAAGCCTTTGTTAGTTCCGATTCGGGTCCGAGAAGTCGCGCCCGATGCAATAAATTGACGATATCTTGTTCAAGCGCATGTAGATCAGCAGAAGTGATTTGATTTCTCGCACTAAGCACGATATCCCATTCACCAGGTAGCTTTGAGAGATTGGGCCGTATCGCTTCACCGAGCAGTCGTTTGATATAATTTCGCTCTACTGCCAGCTTTGAGATACGTTTGCTGACCACAAAACCAACACGCAGTCTTCCGACGTCGTTTGGTATCCATGCAAGGATAAGCAGCCGAGACGTTATGCTACGTCCCTGCTGCCTTACCCGCTGAAATTCACTACTTTTGCGCAGGCGTAATGCACGATTAAGTGCCACAACTGTACGATACTAAACTGTTAGCTTCCAACGCCCTTTGGCGCGGCGAGCTTTCAGAACACGACGACCGTTACGGGTCGACATGCGTTTCATAAAACCATGTTCGCGTAAGCGCGGAATGCGCTTGGGTTGCCATGTACGTTTCATGTCTTCCTTCTCTTTCCTCCACTTGAGATGTCCTGTAGATTATAGCGGCTAGAGGTACATACTGTCAAATGTGTCAAAGAAGGTATGGTACCACGCCTGCTGACTTATTGTGGCTTGAAGCGATCCACTCTTATGATTATGCTGTTTTAAAGCGCAATAGCACGCGGCCAAGTTTGATTTCGTCGTTGTCGTGCAGTGGCGTTGGAGTCTTCCCAGTCAGCCTCTGCCGATTGAGGAACGTAAAGTTTGTGCTATTCTCATCTTCCAACATATACTGGCCGTTATCGACAAAGATGCGAGCGTGCAGGCGTGAGACACCACCTTCTTCACCGCCATGTGGGGTAAGGTCCACATCGGGGAAGATATTGCTCACGGCATCCTCGCGACCGATCATGATAGTATCTTTGCCGCTCAGGTCAAATTCCTGGTTGTCTGCTTCAACGATCAAACGCGCTGACAAAGCCGACGGAACTGCTGCCAGTGCTGGATCAGGTGCCGCAGCTATCGAAGGCTCAGGAGCGGGGGCCGGAGGCGCCGAAGTCGCAGGATTTGCCGCGGGCGCACCCAACATACTTACGCCGCAGTTCGAGCAAAAAGCCTCACCAGCGGGATTCTCTGCTCCACAAGACGGGCAACGCTGTGTACCCGTCGCAGCGGATTCCGGGGCTGCCTGGCTGGTAGCAGCGGCGGCGGGATCAGGTGCCGCGCCTGCCAGTGGCTCACCACACTCGTCACAAAAGGCTGAACCATCAGGGTTTTCGTGATGTAAAGAACAATATACTACCATTTTACGCTATCCTCCTAATCTATATACGATTATGTTGCTTGTAGGTTGAATGTGTACTGTTAGACGAGGTCATCTAAGCGCTGCGTTAGCTTGCGCGTCTTGTTACCGATTGATTTTACCTGATCTTGTGAAATTTGCTGTCCCTGGTTAATCTGTTCGAGGGCATTCTGAGTCTCCTGGTCAAGCACACGAGTGACATTTGGCGCCAGGCGCGTCGTTGCTTTACCGGTGCGCTTGTATTCATCCAACACCCTGGTCACCAGGCGGTGAGCACTGGCCTTTTCGGCGAAGTTCATAACAAGAGGGTTGACCTGTGCTGCTTCGTTGGCATCTGTGGTGAAAGTCACTTTAATATCATCACGTACTCTTTCACCGATAAGATTGGCAATTGGAACATCATAGGAAAGTTCTGCCTGGGCAATGCGGAAGAGCCCGGCTGGCCTCGGGTCGATCATCAGCTCTACCAACACCGACTGCACACTGTCTTTCTCAAGGTCACCAAGTTGGATGATAACCTGCCGATCAGAGAGGACGGATTGACCAAAATCGCTGATGATGGGCAATACTTTTACCGCTTTTTTCGGTTTTACACCCTCGGGTAAACGCAGTGTCAAAGTGGTATTGCGCACAGCAACGGCTACCGCGCTTTGGAATTGCTGCTCAAAGACGGTCATGGCATCCGCTGGATTTCTGATAAACTCGGCGGGCATACCGCCGCTCATTTCACCGATGGTGTCCAACAAGCTCTCATCCCAGTCCTGGCCAATGCCGAGGGGATAGATGGAGATGCCTGCTGCCCTGGCATCTCTCGCCAGTTGACGACAGCGCTCGGAATCGCCATAGGTAACGCCATCTGTTAAGAGAATCATACGATTGATGGCGTTGGGAATATTCCAGCGGCGTAGCTCATTGATTCCCTGGATCATACCCAGCGACATGGTTGTACCACCTGCATCACGGATACGATCGATAGCCGCTTTCATACCGACCGGGTCGCGCGCAGGCATAGAGGGGATGATGACCTGACACGTGTCATCGAAGATGACGACGGATATGTAATCGGTTGGTTCCAGGCGTTCGATGACCATCTTGACGGCTTCTTTAACGTTTTTGAGTTTTGCGCCTTTCATGGAGCCAGAATGGTCGAGCACCAGGGCAAAATTGAGTGGCATACGTACCTGGGCCATCAGTTCAGTAGGTTTAGCTTCTATTAATGCATATGCTACCTGGCTTCCACCAGTGACGGGCATAAAATCCTTGCCGGCCTGATGTGTCAGTGTTACCTCACCGGGCATAATATGTAGCTCCTTTCATGCTAGGCTGGATGTAGTATATCATATTCATGTTCCTTCCTTGCGTCTCAGTGCACAAAAACCACGACTGCACTGACATTATCCTCTCCACCATTCGCATTGGCAGCTTCGAGTAGCTGTGTACATGCGGTCTGCGGATCGGGAGCGTTATTTATGATGCTTTCAATCTGTGGGTTGCGCACCATCTCCCAGAGGCCATCCGAACAACTGAGAAGCATATCTCCAGGGTGCAGTTGCTGCTTGAAGATATCGATCTGTACATTCAGCTTATCGCCGAGGCTACGGAAGATCTGGCTGCGTTGAGGATGGGTATAGACATCATCTGGCTGAATGAGGCCCCCCGCGACAAGTTGGCCCACGAGTGAATGATCGGTGGTGAGCTGATAGATTTGCCCGCCACGGAGCATATAGGTGCGGCTATCCCCCACATTAAGGATATAGGCATAGTCCCCAACCACCATAAAACCAGTAATTGTTGAGCCCATATCGGTCTTATCACGCTGGTTTACCTGGCAGATGGCCGCGTTGGCATCCTCGATGGTGCTCTGCAAGAGCGAGACCAGGCTATCTTCATCGGGCTTCTCTACCGTGTCCCCAGTCTTCTCGGAGGTGAGGGGCGCTGCCAGCAACTCGCGTACCATGCGTTCAGTGATGGTATTGATGGCCAGACGGCTGGCTTCCTGCCCGTTGTCGTGGCCACCAAGGCCATCAGCGACGATAAAGACTCCCAGCGGAACTGCCTGAGATTCGTGGACGCGCTGCATTATCAAGACCAGTGTGCTATCTTCGTTTGGCTCACTACGCCGCACATCGCCGGCATCTGAATCACAGGCTGCTAGCAAGTGGACACCGGTAGGAAAGACATTCGCGGTTGCCTGGAATTGCTCAATAGCATAGGTACGTCCCTGCTCAACAAAGGTGTTGACGATAGTCCCTTGGAACGTATTGACGTCGGCATCGCTACTCTTCGTGGCCGGATATTCGTGCATAGTATAAGCGGCATTCAACAGTTCGGCGCCGCACTCGATACAGAACTCATCGCCCTCACTATTTTGCTCGGAGCTACAGTTCCAGCAGTGCTGGTAACCCTGATGATCGATCACGCCATAGACGTGTTCTTCCGCGCTTTCGCTTACGACTTGTGCGATCTCATAGCGCTCGTGCAGGGTTGTGCCAACCGCCAGGACTGGAAAATCAGCAGGTGGTATGGCCCTGGTATCATCTAATTGATCGGATGGTGTTTGTGTCACTCCGTCATCTTCCTTTTCTGCGTTAGTGGTAGTAGCAGCATGCTCCGGAGAAGCTTCCCCTGCCGAAGCTGGTACCGTATGCCCGTGAGTTGCTGCTGTTGTCTCTGCCGCTTCTGGCGCAGGTGACACCAGCGGAATAGGCGTTGACTCGTCAGCCGATGCTGAGGACTGTGCCGCCGCCGCGGCTTCTTCAGTTAAAACAGGCGGTGGCGGCGGTGGAATAGGAACAGGTCCAGGGTTGGTGTATGGATCAATGAGTACAGTTGGCATGTCCGCTATGTCTTGTGTCGGTTCATTCTCAGGTGACCCTGTTGATGGTGCGGGGGGAGACGGTAACGTCTGTCGGTCTGCCTGATTGCTTGCCGCTTGATTCTGTTCCGTTGTCGGTTGTGAGTTGGCTTGTTCGCGTTCTAACTCTTGCTGCCAGCGGCGATTATGGTATTCTACCATCTGTTGTGGGGAAATGATCTGCGTTGGCGCAACATCTGGATCTACAATATCAACGTGCTCCTGAGCGGACGCAGGTACCTGGCTGACCACCGCCGCTTCGGGTACTTTCGTTGCTTCTACACGAAAAGATTGTCCACACTTTTTACAAAATTTGGCATCATCGCGATTTGGTGCGTTACATGACGGACAGAGCATACTGCCCCTCCTTTATAATTACTACTATAATTGTCTTTGCAGCCGAATGGCTTCTGAATTGTTTGGGTCAAGCAGAAGCGCTTCATTTGTCTTCTGCTTCGCCTCATTTTTTTTGTTTGTCTTCTG
>JRHI01001773.1_pt1 | contig 16840 bp, 22 predicted proteins | sample 215371 | NCBI WGS metagenome assembly JRHI01 (sample SAMN02929681, study PRJNA255918) | sediment metagenome | biome: cave system; feature: Ice Cave; material: Sediment; isolation source: sediment from deep within a dark volcanic ice cave with no known source of... ...
CCACCGCTCCACGTTCGATCGCCTTGAAATCGGTGGATTCCGGCTTAGTACCTCCGTCGATTTTTCATGTCGGGGTCAGGACATACCAGGACGCGATGTTCCAAGTGAGCGGTACGCTTGCTCCGCCGCGAATGCCGCGCAGCCGCGCCGAGACAATGATCAGGTCCGCGCGCTCATACAGGGGAAGCGAGGGCAGGGCATCGGCGAAGCGCTGTTGCTGCTCTCCATACCATCGCGCGACCTGCTCCTCCGCAACGCCCGACTCGATCTTCCCGATCAACGCATCATTGTCGATGTCACTCCAACCGGTCAGGTTGTCCCCCGACCAGCCATTCTCCGCTCCGGGGATGCTGCCCGACGACCACATCTCTCGGACCTGCGGTTCCGGTGTGACCTGCCACTGGTAGAGCGCGAGGTCGAACGCGCCACGTATTAGCGCACCGTCTGCCCCCAGCAGAGCGTCGGGCGGCGCAACGCGGATCTCAACCTCAACTCCGAGCGTCTGTAGCTGATCTCGGATGGCGCGGGCAGCGGCCACACGCGCAAGATCACCGGAGGCGACTAGCAGCTGCAGGTCGAGGGTTCGGCAGCCCTCGCCGGGGCATGGCCCATTCGCGAAGCCGGCCGAACGGACTAGCTCTGCTGCCCGCGCGCGGTCCGTCGGGTAACGTGCGAGTACGTCAACCGCGCGCCCGCTCGACGGCGGAATCCAACTCGTCATAACGCCGCCCTCGTCACCCACCGCAGCGAGGGCCACCTGGCTGCGGTCGATGCCGAGGGCGAGCGCCCGCCGCACCCGCACGTCGGTCAGCGGCCCCCGTCGAAGGTTGAAGTCCAGACGGTCGTAGCGCAGCGAGGGGCTCTTCCCGACCGTGAACGCCGATGTCACGTTAGCGCGAGCCTCGTCGATGCTGAAGCGACTGATGGGATCCCCGATGACGAGGTCGAACTGGTGGGCGGTCACCGCGGCTAGCAGACCTGTCTGCCTCGGGATTGCGCTGATGCGCACTCGCTTCGCCCATGGGCGCTGACCAACGAAGTACGGGTTTCGTTCGAGTTCGAGCACTTGGACCGCCGGAGCGATGTCCTCGGCCACCACCGATCGAACGCCGAGGGTCGCGCGCGCGCGCGGCTCGCCAAAGTAGCGCCACGACGTGATCACGTAGGGTCCGGCGCCGACCGGATGGAGAGGGAAGTCACCGTTGCGGATCGCGTCGGCGGACAATGCGGCCAGGTGACGGTGCGGGTAGACCGGGAGCACGAACGGACGATAGTGCCCCGGACTCGCGAAGCCGGGCCGAAAAGTGACCAGGAGCGTCCGAGCATCTGGTGTCGCGAGATCTTCGATCGCGCTCAGCGCTGGGTCATCGGCAAATGGGAAGTCGCGCTGCAGTTTTACCGAGAACGACGCGTCCGCCGCGGTAATCGGCTCGCCGTCAGACCAGCGCAGACCCTCGCGCAGGATATAGCGAACGATCATGCGTGAGGCCGAGCCACTGGGCGCGAATCGAATGCCGCCGTTGGAGAGACTCGGAACTGCCTCGGCCAGCTGAGGCATCAGGCGACCTTCCGGCGAGTACGCCACGAGCGCCTGGTGCACGGCTGCCGAGAGAACGCGATCGACCGGCCATGGTGAAGCGAGAATGAACGAGCTGCCGATCGGTGAGGCGACCGCGATCCGAATCTCGGTATCATCCTCACCGCTGTGCGGTCTGAGCGCGCTCCCGACAGCGAACACGATGATGGCGATCACGACGAGGAAGGCGATCCGCGCGCTCACTGGGGTCGTCGATCGTGGCCAACTCCGCCCCGCAGAGGCGCGGCCAAGCCGCGCCTCTGCTACTCGAAGCGCTCGCCGTAAGGCGAGCTTCAGCGGTCGGAGCAATTGCCCCACCAGTAGGAGCCGCGCCCGCACGCCGCCATTTGCATTCCCCACGGCTGCGCACCGTACCAACGGGTAACGTACTGGTTGCCGACCGTGCTGTTCGAGTCCTTGGACCCACGCCACTCGCTACTGAAATGCGTCGCCCAGGCGTACGGGTTGTAGCTCTGATCGCTTCCTTGGAACGTCGTCGACACGCCCGAACCCTGATAGGCGAGGCCGAAGGTGATCGTCTGGCCGTTCGAGACGTTCACCTGTCCAGCGGGATCCCAGTTGCCGAGCGTCGAGCCACTCGAGCCCGCAGTGATCCAGGGCTCGAAGTTTGTGAGCAGCCATCCCGCGTGGATGTTGGCGGACCCCTCTTCTTCGACAAAGAAGTTGGTGACATCGCCGTTGATCATGTAGAAAGTCCACGTCTCGTAGTCCGTGAGGCGTGAGTCGCCTGAACTCCAGTTGACCGTAAACCAATAACTCGCCCCACCGCTTGAGACTGCGCTCATCCGGACGGGCTGGCCGCTCCGACCGACGCGAGCCGATTGCTCGGCCAGTTGAGCCGTCGCGACGGCGGGACGTTTCGGCGGCGCGTCAGCGTTGGCGCTGGATGCTGCGCCGACGATGCCTGCAAAGGACAAGGCGACCACCAGAGTCCCCCGGAAAGCACAATGACGAACAACGCGCCAGAATGACTCACCTGCATCTCGAACACCTGAACTTTCTCTCTTCATTACTTGGCGATCGGCTTATTACGCGACCGCGCGGCGGGTGCCCTAGCGACCTCCGCTGCTGTTCTCGGTCACGTTCGGTTTCCTGCTCTGCTGTTCCGGAATACCTCCCAACGCGGCAGCGGGCTCAAAAACACGGAGAGTTTGCCCTATGCAGGTGATCGGCTGGTGATCGCAGCCGGAAGCCTTCGCTCGAGCCCATATAGGCGTCTCCAGCTCCATCTCCGAGCACCTGTTCACGATGCGCAGTTCGCTAAGGACGATTCACCTCCTCCCTGACGCAGTTCACTGCACCGTCGTGGTCGTCGTGCAGGTCGCAGACGAGCCTGCCGAAGCGACGGTTGCGGTCTGCCCAAAGGTTCCCGGCACGCTGTAGAAGTGGGCGAACGACGCCGACGGGGCTGTTGTCGACAGGCTGTCCGGAGCGGTCCCGTCGCCGTAGCTCAGGGTCACGCTGTACGAGCCRTTGCCCCCCAGCAGCTGGACCACGTAGCCGGCGCGTACGCCGACCGCGACTGTCGGGTTCGGGTTATCGATGTAGCAGTCGGTCGGGTTGGCAAGCGCGCCGCCATCGGCGCGAGCCCCGGCCGCGCTCACAAGTACGCACGTTCCGAGCAGAACCGCAAAGATTCTTGGCATGGATCGTTCTCTCCTCCCAAGCAATGAACCGCCAGCCAGGCGTCTCTGTCTTCTGGTCGGCTGTCTACCTAGAGGTCGCCCGAAAGGCGGCGGAAGTTGCACGGAATTGAACTTGGCGCGAACTCCGGTCAGGCTTGCGACTTCGTGGCCGATCCGAGCGACATACAGGAGAAGGGCGCTTCGGCGACCCCGACGCCTGCGTACAGCGAGGCCCACTTCGCCCGCTTCTAWGAGGAGACSTATGCGAGCATCTGGCGSCTGGCGCGGCGGGTCTGCGGCGACGAGGAGGAGGCSGCGGACGTYTGCCAGCAGGCSTACCTSGCCGTCTAYGGCTAYTGGAGCSGKGGCCGGCTCCGGGARGMACCGCGCCACCTCCTCTACCGGGTGGCCAAGCTCCGSGCGATCGACAGCTTCCGRGCGAGYCGCCGYCGGACCMGGCTYCTYGGKRTCCTGCCGACCCGWCCRAGCATCGACCCCGCYGCGGTGAACACCGTCGAGCTCGCCCTGGCCGAGCTGCCCCGCAAGGACGCCTCGCTGCTCCTGCTCCAGGCGGTCACCGGCCTGAGCTACGAAGAGCTGGCCCAGGTCGAGCAGCAGACCGTCTCGGCGGTGAAGTCTCGGCTCTACCGGATCCGTCGAGAACTGGCCCGACGCCACCGGGCGCTGAACGAGCAGTCGTGACGATCGACCAACACGAGCACGTCGACGACCTGATCTTCGCCGAGCTGGACGGCACCCTCGGGGCGGCTGAGTCCAAGGCGATCACCACCCACGTGCTGCGCTGTCCGCAGTGCGCCGGCCTGCGGCTGGAGCAGCGTTCCCTGCACCAGGCCCTCGCGGGCCAGTCATTGACCTCGATGGATCTCGGTCGCGGCCACGATCTGGTCTGGCGGCGCCTGGCCCAGCCGCGCGTCGCGCCAGCCCGAGGGTTCTGGCGCAGCGGGTGGGGCGGGGTCGCGCTGGCCGCGACGGTCGCCGTCGTCGCCACTGCGGCGCTCAGTTTCGGCGTCGCCCAGAACGCCGCCCGACCCGACCTCCGCACCGCGGTGGTCGCGCAGACGGATGTCGTCCTAGCGGGGCGCGACGGGCACCCTCACGGTGACGGAGCGACCGCGCGCGGATGGCGTACGCCAGGTCATCGTCGCTGCCGACCTCCGGCTGTCTCCCCCGCCCACAGAGGGCCTCCTGGAGATCCGGGTTCAGCGGGTAGGCGAGAACTACGGCGTCCTTGCGACCCTCACCGCGCTAGCCGGAGTTTCTCGCGCTCACATCGAGGGCGCGTTCCCGAGCGAGCCCGCCCCGTCTGCCGACCGCTACTTCATCTCGGTCCATCTTGAGACGGACGGCAGCGTCTACGACAGCACTCCCCTCCCGCTCCGCGTCACGGGCGACCGGATGGGCCTGCACGCTCGACCCGGATGATCCGCCCGATCGCGCAGCGCAGTCCGGTGGTCCCGCCATCAGCTGTCACCGTCTCGATGGCCGAAGTGGCCGGGAGGTTCCGCGCGTCGACCTGCTCCCACTCTTGCTGGCATGCAGCTGCCCCGCTGGGGAGCACTGCCCATCTGACTGGCCGCAGGAGCCCTCGGCCATCCCGCATGTCATCGTCAATTGCCAAATCACCCGTTCGTCAAGTTGCAACCCAGACGCTGCCTCACGTTAACAGGCGTTCTTTTGCAAGCGCCTGGATTCCACTCGACGAAGGCCTTCTTCGCGAAGCGGGCCTCGCTGTAGGGCGGCGTCCGGGTCGCCAAAGCGCTCTTCTCCCGTATGTCGCTATATGTCGCTCGGATCGGCCACGAAGTCGCAAGCCCGACCCTATTTGCTCCCCGACTTCAATTCCGTGCAACTTCCCGAGCCGCTGGGGCGACCTCTAGGTAGACGAACGACCAGGGGACCAAACGCCTGGCCGCGGCGTTCACAGCTTGGGAGGAGCGATCTATGCCGAAGGTCCTTGCGGTCTTGCTCGGTGGGGCGATACGGCGAGAAAGGGAAGACGTACATGATCCGCAACGATGAATCACGACTACCTCTCTGGCTGCGCAGAGCCATGGCGATAATGGCCAGCCTCGCGTTCCTCGGGAGCCTCGCATTCGCGCTGCAGAGTGACGCGAGCGCGAACGTTACCAGCCAGCACTGCGATCCTGACTTCAAATACTGGTGCTTCCGCGTGTACTCGACGCCCTACGCCGGCTACGTTTCAGTCGACGAGATCGAGTACACGGGAGGTTTGGGCAATGGAGGGGCGCGTCAGTATCAAGCCCTCATGGAACGTCTCTATCGAGAGGACCCCAGTACCCTCATCGACTATCTGCTCATCGACTACGGCCCGACCGGGTGGTTTGCGGATACCAACATCAACGTGACGTTTCACAACACCTACCCGGGCTACTTTGTCTCCAATTGGGCCATCGTGGTCGTCCAGGACAAGCACCAAAGCAATGTCTCTCCATTCAATATGTTCTGTGGCAACGAGGTCGACTACTGGCTTTCTGGACCGAGCGGTCCGGCCGAATTTGAAACTGGAGGAGCGGGACCATGTTGAAATCGTTTCGGCGATTTGCCAGGCTACCGGTCCCGGTGGTCGTGATCCTGGCGATTGCGTTCGGTAGCTCAGCAACTGCCGCGACCCAGCTTATGACACCGGATTTTCCTGAATTCACCATTACAAAGACGGTCTGGAACGCGCGCCTAAGCAATTTGGGAGCTGGAACCGAGACCTTCCGCATCGAGTACCGCACCCGCTTCGACTGGAAGGTCACCCAGCTCTCCAACTCCGTCCAGCCGCGCCGGACCGGCACGACGTGGACGTACAACGGAACTCTTACGAAGCACGACACGTTCTTCGGGGAGGACCGTGTCATACCTGGCCCGAACAGTCTCGACAATTGGATCCAGCCCGGGGTCCTTGCGGCACTCGCCATTTCAGCGCACGCCTCCATCCTTGCCGCACCAGCGCCCGGACAGGCACGCTTCGTCCTTACTGAGCCAGCAAGTGCTGGCGGCGCGGGGGGCACGACGGATGTGACATACGACGTGCAGAGTGGACTGCCGCTGCGAGTCGAAATTCGTTCGGGCGGTATTCCCGTGTACGTGTATACCTATGAGCGGAACTAGTTCTGGTGAGCTCGCCGGCGTCATGCCGGCGAGCTCGCCGCGAGCGGGTCACTCAGTGCTCATCGCCGCACTCGAGGGGTCCGGCGCGGCGGCACTGACCTTAGCTGTTGGCGGTGCTGCGATTCAGATGGCTCAGTTCCTTCATCTACTGTCGGCACCCTCACTCGGATCTGGGCCCAGCGGCCCGCTAATCCTTGCCGCGGGCTTTGTCGGTAGTGCCGTCGCGATTGCCCGGGGTGGCTGGGGGGCGGTCGCCTTTGCCGCACTGTTCGTCGCGGTGGAGCCCCTGCGGATACTGATATCGATCTATAGCTTCGTGCTGGATTGTTGGCAGGGCGTCACGCCGGCATGCGGGCGCTCCCCAAAGCTCGACGTACTCGAGGGGTACATGCCCTTGGCAATTGGTCTCGCAATCGGCGTATTGGCAGGGCGCTGGATCCTCCGTGCGGGTCCCGCGCAGGTCTGCCTGATCATGTTTGGCGTTGTATCGTTGGGTCTGCAGGCTGGCGCATTCATGATCCTTGTGGGTCCGCGGCTGACCGGGACCGGCGAGGTTGGCCGAGGCACGCAAGTCGCAGGCTTGGCATTGCCTGCCGTCGCCGCAATGAGTGCGAGCCTATGGCTGGCTCGCGAACCTCGGCCCTGGCTGGCCGCGCTCATTGTCTGGGCCGCGTTGCTGCTAGCGATCGTTCCAAACGTGCTCTTCGCCGGCGGTATCGCCGCGGCGCAGAGAGGATGGCCCTTGGATGCTTGGGCCGGTCCGTTGGCGGGCGCGGTGCTAGTTGCCGTGGCGTTGGGCGCTCAGGTGCCCCGCCTATTCCGCAGCCGTCGCATCCACTTCGTTGCTGGGTAAATGCGCGGCTACGCGGCTCTAATTCATCGACGATGCTCGATCCCACGGGCTTGGCTGCGACGGTTGAGACCCAGCCGGAGGTCAATGTCGGCACGTCAGCAAATGCGGTGAATTCGCGCGGGATCAGCGGCGACGCCGCAAATTGACGAGAGCGTAGCTGCCCCGTCGCTGCCCAATCAGACAACCCATGGATCGCCGGCGACTGGCAAGATCGAGATTGCGGCAGCAGCAGTCGGCGCTGGCGCACTGTCGTCGCTGGCGCGGCATGCATCGCGACCTGCGGGACGGTCGCGGGTTCACACTCCGACGACCACACTCTCTCGGATTTCTGCTTCCGGTGCGACCTGCCTGATGATTCTGGTCCCGTGCCCTACGAACCAGGCCGCGCAATCCGATGGTTCTTCCGATGGCCAGAAGACCCACGGCAGCGCCTCACGAGATGAGATTATCGCTCGACGCGAGAGCCCAACCCCAGGATCCACTTAGCGTTGGAGCATTGCTCGTCATGAGCATGCTCGCCTATGCCGCCACGACAATGTTGTGGTCCGCCCTCGTCTTCTTCTGGGGAAGCCAATCCAGCATCGGTGAGTGGCAGCTCCTCGGACGGTTGTTCGGCGCCTTGCAATTCAAGATTAATGGCGCGTCCGAACAGCGCCATTCGCTCGACCTTGGCGAGACGATCTATCTTCTAATTCGGCATCCCTGGTTGTTCGTCGGCCCGCGTGGCCTGCACACTACCCGAAGGCGGGACCAAGCTATGTCGGTTCGGAGGAACAGCAACACGGGGCGAGCGGCCTGCAACGCCGGTTCCGCGAGGAGGGCATCGGGTATGGACGGGCGCGCTAGTTCGGTATCGCGCGAGAACTCGGAAGCGACGACCGCTGCTTCCTAGCGAACGGCGCCGACGCGACGGGACCGCGAACCGGATCCCGGCGCGGCATCACGAGGACTAGCAATCGAGGTTCGCGCTGGCTCGTAGGCGCAACTAGGGCGATGGTCGACGGCCAGGTAGACGTCATGTTCATAGCCTTGTCCGGCCGGCCTTGGTCGGTGCCCGTGCAAAATAGCCTGGACGATCACGAACGGTTGGCGTTAGGTGGGTGGTGACGTCATTCCGGTCTCTTCTCGAACAGATCGGCGACCGCCACGCCGAGAAGGGCGCCGAGGGCGATCGCCAAGAGCACGCGTGGCTCACTGACCCCGCGCTCGATGTTCGCGATGGTCTGACGGCTGACGCTCAGTTCGCGTGCGAGCCGCTCCTGCGACCAGCCCTTGGCGTGACGGTACTGGCGGACCTTCGAGTCATAGCGGACCGTCATGCGAGGGACCGTACGTCAGGTTCGAGCCTGATGTCAAAAGAACTATGCATGGTGCACTACGCAAATAGTCGTCTGATCCCCGGAAAATGGGGAATTGCGGCCGGTCGGGCTTGCCGTCTAGGATTACGGCAATCCAGTTCATCTGGAGGTGGAAGGTCTCGGCCTTCGGGCGGCCCCCAACGGGGGCCGTTTTCATTTTCCCAGCGGTTTAGGGCAGCCACTTCCGTCCGATGCCTTCTATCCGCGACCCACGGCGTCGGTATTTCGTGTCCTGCAAGATCTGGCCGACCGTGCCGCCAAAGGTCGCGTCGAGCGGGCGGCCGAGCCGTGCGGCGAGCATGGCCTTGTAGCTCGGGTGCGCGATCAAGTCCGCAAGTTGGAGGCCGGCGACGTTGTCCCGCTTTGGCTTCACCTTGAGCTGGCTACTCGTGAGGCGTTCGGCGAAATGCTGCCCTTCGACGAAGCCATTGCCCTCGGCGTAGAGCGCGGCGTAGACCTCCTTCAGCCGACGATCCTCGGAGGCGCCGCGGGCTTCCGCCATCACATCACCCCGAGATCTCTTCTCAACAAGCCACATTACGTAGCGCTCAACCAGGATCTCCATGCAGTAGTGGTATGGGTCCGCTTTCCCGGCGTGGTACTTGTCGCGATGGGCGACCTTGTCGATTACTGCGCTGATCACCACGTAGTCGAGGTCGCGGAGGAGGCCAAGGAGGTGGCGGTCGAAGGTTGCCTTCGTGCCGATGTCCTTGAGAGCTTCGAACGGCGGGTTGGCGTTCACGATGTCCTTGCGATGCAGGATCAGCGGCTCGTCGGGGTGCGAACCGAAGTAGCGGCGCTTGAGGTCTTCGATCGCCGGGCTGAGCGTGCTGGCCGCGTAGTCCAGACCCACGATGACGCCGGTGAGGCTGAGGTGCCGATGGTCCGTGTGGTCCAGCGACTTCAGGGTAGAGTGACCGACCTCGTCGACGTACATGCGGTACTCCGGGCGGGACGGGTGGCGCCCGGAGGTCGTCCCATCGACTGGTGGCGCATCCGTCAAGACGGTCACGCCCCGCTTCTGGAGGCGCCGGAGCCAAACTTCTTCGCGTAGCGCCCGAGGTAGTCGGCATCCTGGCAGATGCAGTCGCCCCGGGGATCCGCCTGCGCGGGTCGCGTCAGTTCGGTGCCGAGCGGTCGCATCAGGTCTATCCGCGTGATGCGGGTGGCGTCCGTCGCAGGACCTGCAGCGTCGCGCATGAGCGCCGCGGCGAGCAACACCCCCGCCAGAGCCGACTGGTGCGCGAGCGGCACATGGACATCTTGGGCCGGCAAGCCTGCCCTTCCGAGCGGGACGACCGCGCCGGCACACATCCCCTCGATGTACAGCGTGCGGATCGGCTTGCCTTCGAACGGCAGCAACGCGTCGATACCGATTCCGAGCTTCGTTGCGATCGCCTCCAGCAACGGGCGCGCGACGCCGCCGCTGGTGTGCAAGAGCTGGCGCACCTCCATCAACCGCTCGGGGATCTGGAGCGCTCCCGCGACCAACTGGTCCTCGTTCGGAGTTTGGCCTTCGGGCAGGTAGAGGCACCAGACGCAGGCGCCCGCGCCAAATGCGTGCACCGACACGCCTAGGTCGCCGGGCTGCGTCCACGCGTTCGCAATCCAGCGCGGCAGCGCCGCCTGCGCCTGCCGCCGGTCACGCGCGCTGTCCAGCGCCAGCAGCACTCGGTCGTGGTCGTAACCCTCGCTCGCGAGGAAGTCGGCCAGCGTCATCGGACGGGGGGTCGCCCGGAGCGCGCCCATAAACTGCTCCGCCGCTAGTTCCACCTTGATGCGATCGACATCGGCGCGTCGGGTGATGACGTAGCGCTGCAGGTTTCCGAGGTCGACCGGCTCGGCGTCAATGAGGTCGATCAACCCGGTAAGGTCCGCGCGCGCGAGCGCCCAGACCGCGGCATTCCCGATCGCCCCGCATCCCGCGAGCATGGCCGGACGGGCCAGGTGCGCGCGCTGCGGGGCATCGACGGGCGTCGGCGCGGCAGAACCGCTGAACGTCGAGAACACGATGTGCTGATCGAGCGCGCCCCGGGCCCCGAGGAAGACTGCGCGGAACGCGTTCGCCGCCGCGAGGCAGGCCGCAGCCCCTGCCCCGAACGGCACGGCGCTCGCGCCCGTCGGTTGCGCCTTCGTGGGGCTGAGGTGCGCGTCCCAGCCGCTCGACCCAACGAACACGCAAATGGGCGCGATCGGAGCAGGCACGTCCGCGCCGACGAGGATTTCGAATGTCGGGGCCTTGGCGAACTCGATGGCCGGGTTGATAGCGAGCGCCAGGTCCCGGAGCGCCTCGGTGCATGCGTCGTCGTCGCCGCGGATCACGAGTGTGGGGTAGAGCCGGGCGGCGATGCGCGTCAGTAGGTCCGTGAGCGCGTTGCCCTCGGTCGCGAGGGCGTCGCGGCCCACGGTGATGCCGACCGCCGCACCTTCCAGCGTCTGCCGGAAAGCCGCCTCGTCGAAGCCAGCGATCACCTGGGAGGCGGCGACCGCACCTCGCGCGTAGTAGTCAGCGAGCGCCACCGGCGACTCCCATCGCGACGAGGGCGCGCGCATCGCCTTCGTGAACCTCATCCCACCCGTCCGCCGAGAGACGGTAGGCCGCGACCCCGCCACCGCGCAGGCCAGCGCGCGCGAACGACGGCACGACGAGAGACAGCCCACCGAGCGCGGTCACGATCGGGAAGGTGTCGTCGGTCTCGCTGTGGTAGGCACGACGGGGGTGCGAGTGCACCTGGACCCCCAGCGTCTCGCCGTGCTCGTACTGCCAGCGGTTCAGGCGGAATAGCGCCTCACCCTCGACGCGTACGCACACCCCGTTGTCCAGCTTGTAAGCCTTCTGCTCCGGGACGTGGGTGGTCCGGACGATGAAGTCCTCGCCGGACTGCACGCCGGTCCAGAGGACGAAGCACTCGTAGCCGTCGCGGCCAGCCTCGCGCAGGGCAGAGTCGGTCGCCGCGATGATCTCGTCGGCAGCGACGAACCGCTCGACCTCGACGAGGCTCATAGCGGCGGCTCCGCGCTTTCGAACCCGGCGATCTGGGGCACAAGCTGCACGGCGTAGCCGACCAATGGCTGGGTCCCGTACTTGTGGATCAGGTCGAGGAGCCGGACGATGCGACCTGCGCCGCTCCGTCGGTGGAGGCTCCAACTGTCCCCGGTATGCGCCGGGTGCTCGTGGTACTCGCGGACGCCCGCGAGGCAGAGGAACGGAATCTCTTCCCCACTATTCGCCTGCATGAGCGGGCCCTGCTGTTTCACCATGACCTGCTGGCCGGGTGCCATTCCCGGCATCGCGAACGCCACACCTGGAAGCGTCCGCTGGAGCGCGGTCGGCAGATCTTTGAAGAGGTACGGCTCGCCGGTGAACGGGTCGATCAACCGGACCGACGGTGGCGCTGCGTCATAGTTCGTGTAATCGAGCCGCACGCCCGTGACGACCGCGGGCGGCTTCAATTGCGGCGCGGCCATCACGACCTCGAGGATCGGAAACTCAGCCCGCAGGAGCAGCCAGCCGCGCGCGCGGTAGTCCCGTTCGAGGGCGCGATACTCCGCGACCTCGCGATCGAACTTCGCCTTGGATACGGTCGGGTCGGCGTACTGCGCTGTCACCTAGCAGCCGCCAACCCCGGCCTTGAGGCTCAGGAACAACTTTGCGCCGACCGCGAAATGGAAGTCCCCGACCTTTTTGGTGAGATCGAGGAGCGCGCCGGCCTCGTCTCGCATCTCCCAGTTGTCCGGCGGCTGACCTGTGTTTTTCGACTCCTCCAGCGCCTTTGCGACGACAGTCAGGAGCGGTCCGTGCGGGTTCGCCTGAACCGGGAAAGGCTGGCCGTTGATCACGACGACGAGAGCGATGTCTTCTGGGCCTGGCATGGGGGACCTCCTCTGGCCGAGCGACCCGGCCGTGCCAAAACTATACTGCAGATGTTCCACGGGGTCTTATGGAGAATATGGGACATCGCCGTATGGCCCGAAGTCCCTGTACTGTGACCGCCGAAGGCGGCGCCGGAGGAGAGCATGGCCGGACTCGACTACGAGGTGAAGGTGGTCCCCGTGGGGACAGGCGCGGCCGTCTGGCGGGATCCCAAGGCTGCGGCAATCCGCCGCGACTCCGAGTTTCCCCCGGTGTCTGGCGGTGCACCGCGGATCGGCATCCTCGACTTCGGCGAGATCCAGCCCGTGCCGGCGGCGCTGCGCGAGTTCCTTGTGCCACTTGGCGAGGGCATCCGTTCCGGTCGCTACGGCACATTTTCGCTGTTCGTCACTGCCCCGGACGACGCGACTCGGGAATTCGTGCGGTACCTGTCGACCGCGCGGGACTTCCCCATCTACATCGCCCCATCGGTCGCGCGCGTGTCCGAGGCGACGCCCGCTGGCGAACTGACGGTCACTGAACGCGACACCCTTGACGTGCTCGCGCGGTGCGGTGGCACCCTGACCGCCACGCAGTTCGCGGCTACAACGGACACGAACGTCACGACCGCCGGCAATCGCCTGATCAACCTGGCGCGCCGCGGATACGTGCATCGCATCCCGCAGAGCGGTCGCGCGGGCGATCTCTTTGTCGACCCGCGCGCCATCCACGGTCACAGCGCCCTCTGATCTTCGGTCGTTCGACGCACGTCGGACGAGGGAGGCTTCCATCCCGGCGAAGAACCGCCACACCGAGGCCCACGTAGTTGGATTGCCAGGCCGTGCCGTACATCACTCGAGGCGGGCGAGGCCACCAGCTTGCCGACAATCGGCTTCCCGCGCGCCCGCCTCCGCTCACGCGGCACCGTCGTCTACAGGCGCGATCGGATAATCGGGGAAATGCTCATCTGATTCCGGGTCAGAAGCGGCCTGCTGCCCGCCTCATGCGTGCTTCATTGATGATGCTCTTCGCGAAAGTCGCTCACCTGATTCTGGATCAGCCAATCAGAGGTTCGAATCCTCTCTCCCCAGCAGATCCCAATGATTTCGACCGATTTGGGTCCACGCCCGCCTGACTGAAGGACTAACCCGAAATCAGCTAATCACCCCAACCGTCGCGCTTGCTCGAGATCCTGCGATTCGTAACGCGGAAGCTCATCTGACTCGGCGGTCAACTAACTGTGAGTCAGTTGATCTTTGGCGTTGCCGACTGGCGTTCACAAGTGCGAACGCCGTCATCAGTTGCCGAGGCTCGTGGCTTAGCGCCGCTTGCCACGAGGCCGATGCTGACGCTTGCGCCGTTCCTGCGTTTCGATCTCACGTTCGAGCCGAGCGGCTTCCTCATCAAGCAACCGGAACATCAGCGCAAGGAAGCCCTCCTGGTGGCCGGAGAGCGCGGCCCGCAAGACGCCTAGGTAGCCATCCTCTGTTCGCACCTGCACGGGATAGAGGCCGAACCGCTTCAGGAGCACGTTGGTAAGCACTCGAGCGGTTCGACCGTTGCCGTCAACAAATGGATGAATACGCAAGTACTCGATGTGCGACCAAGCTGCGAGGGTCACCTGCGTTGTGAACCGTTCCTCGCCCTCATAGGGATCTGCCTCAATCGCCTGCAGTCGTTCGCCTAGCTCCCAACCGTAGCCGGCGCCAGAGATCGCGAACGCACCCTGATCGTCCTCCGGGCCCTGCCAATCGTAATGAGGAGGCGTCTGCCGGGCCTAGATGAAGTTCCCGGGAGTCTTTGGCACTCGTGCTCGAGGCATGCTCGCGGCCGCCTCCGCGTGGTGTTCCTCGATGGATCGACTCGCAACGGCCCAAGAACCACGAGGAGACGCCTCACTGCGCCCGCGCGCGGCGATCACTGCGCCAGGGTCGACAGCCGCCGCGATCGGTTCCGATACGGTGCCAAAGACCACCGGGAACCTCACCTAGAGGGTGCTACGCGCTCTTGAGGGTGTTCCCGCTCTTGACTACTGCGCGCGCTACGTCAAGGGGAGTGCTATGCCCGCCCTCGATGTTTTGGGACGATGCGGCGGCCCTCAGGCTCGCGACAACCATGTGCCTCCCGACAAGGTCCGGCTGGCCCTTGGCAAGAGAGCGAACGCGCACGATTCGGCTGTACACGGATGCGACCTGCCGCCGATCGGCGGTGTCGTAGACCGGGGACGACATCGTCTTGGTCATCGTTCGTTCTCCTTAACCGGGGCGTGGATAAACGCCGCTATTTTGCGAGCCGCTCGCAGTCTAGTTATCGCTTCCAGCCCGTGCCGTGATTCGTCTGGGGCATTCCCGATGCCAGAACGTACGGAGATAGGACGGAAATTCCCCTAGAACCGCTGCGGCAGCCTCTCAGGGGTCCCGCCGAACGCTCCGTTACGTACGCATATGGGTCAGGTCCCAGTGTACGGCACCGATGGATGCGCGAGGCGATGAAGGCCGGCGTGGGCGAACCCAACGTCAGGAGATCGTCTGCGCCCTCCACGGTATCGACCGCAGGGTGAGCTAACCCTTCGGCGGGAACGACGCCCCGCTTGGCTATTGGGGGCGGAAGGTCGTCCCTTGTAGGCACGAAGCTGGACCGGAAAAGGGGTCCACGGTTCCTCAGCTGCAGGCCGGGCAGTTAGAGCGTTCCAGATCGCACGCTCGGGTCGACATCGCGGTCCGCTGTCTGACAAGGCGTCCGCGCATGCTTCTGCTCAACATTGGGAGGACGGTCGCGAAGACCTCGGGAGCACGTGACCGCCGGAGTTCCTTCACAATCTCGTGCTCGCTGGATCGACCGTTCGCTGCGTGCTACCTCCCCACGCTCTGAGAGACGGAGCGTGAGCCATGCCTGCGAAGAGTCTTGATCCCGCCGGGATCGACGAGGCCGCCGCCAGGGTGGCCGTCACTATCGAGGCGGTTACATCGTCGGTGGAGTCATGGGGCCGCCGGGCAGCCGTCCGCCACTCTCAATGTTTCGGACTACGCCCGTGACGCCAGTCGCGTTCGGCTCATCCTCGTAGCGGGGAGCTCCCCCAGAACGGTTCGCGATCAGCGCCCATGCAACCGGTCCTAAGAGAATCGCGAGCACCACGATGATCCATGCCATGCTGATTTCCTCCCGCGTGTCGTCCGGGCGCCCGGGGCTCCCTTCTCAGCCTAGCCGCCGCCCCGCTGTCGACCACCCAGATTGTGGAACAAGTCCTTCAGGCTCTCTGTATCTGAACAATCCGGCGTTAGGCAACGTGCCGAATCGCGGACGGGCTAGCGCAAACTGCCGTGCGCTATACGTCGGCAGTTTGCGCTTCGGCGCCCACGCTACCTTACGGATAGTGCCAACCGGTCAGCGACGGCCCGTGTGATAGGTCCGCGCAGATTTACATGCAGAACGTATGAGTACGAGCCGTCCGTCCACACGTAACCAACGTCCACGCTGCCGTCGGGGATCACGTGCGACGCAACGGACAGGGACGTTCCGTTCGATTGCAGTGTCTCCTCAGTGTCGGTCGGGATGAGAACACCGCGCTGAATTGTGAGCGCAGCTACATTGACGCCCTTCAGCGAATAGGCGACGTGCACGGCGCGGCGAGGTCGCGAGGCCGGGTCAATACCGATGCCGCTCCTGGACAGGTCGACTGGTGCGTCGTGAATCGAAGGTAACGCTCGCCCTAGCAGCGCGACGGCCGCCGCCTCGTCGGCAAGGGCCGCGCGGTTGTCTTCCCCATTCGCCGTGACCAGAACCGTCCCGAGTGCGCTCGCCGCGAATACCAGACCCAGGACGAGGATCCACCGGTGCAATGGTGTGACGCGAGACCACAAATGAATTCGGTTACGCATTGGATGCTTCATCATCAATCTCCTAGTACGCGAGCCAGGTCGTGTAATCCTGGAACGGCGTCGGCGAGTAGCAGTCGGGGCCCGTTGTCGAGTACTGATCCCACGTTCCCTGTGTAGTCCCGTTAAACAGACCGGACCCGCCAAAACTCGTCTGCAAGTAGGACAGGCTCTGAATGTTGAAACAGAACCAGAGTCGGCTGTAATAGATTTCCGAATACGGGTTCGATTGCCAGATATATGTGTCTCCTAGGGCTGCTGGTTGGATCGTGTAGCCATCCGTCATCGTGATGTCGTTCCAATAGAATGACCCTGGGGACCATTGCGTGGCGGTCGAGCCGGTCTTGTAGCCGAAGACCGGTGTACCCCAAGGATCGACGTTGTCATGGGGTTTTGGAACGCACGTGATTGTGTAGCCGACCGCCGTGTAGCAGTTGATATTGTGTCCAACCGCGACGCCCGCTGAGGCCGACAACATCAGAGCAAGGGTCCCAAGTAGGAATGCCAATCGACACATCACAGTTCAATCTCCGCCCAATTT
>JRHI01001774.1_pt1 | contig 16835 bp, 12 predicted proteins | sample 215371 | NCBI WGS metagenome assembly JRHI01 (sample SAMN02929681, study PRJNA255918) | sediment metagenome | biome: cave system; feature: Ice Cave; material: Sediment; isolation source: sediment from deep within a dark volcanic ice cave with no known source of... ...
TGGAAATCCTTTTTTCCGTCAACCCTCCTGCGGAATGTGGGCTAAAGGGGAGCGAGTGCTCTTAGTCAAGCGTATCAACTCGCATGGAGCGGGAAGCTGGTCAACTCTTGGTGGTCATCTAGAGTTTGGGGAGGCACTGGAAGACTGTGCCAAGCGCGAGACGGAAGAGGAAACAGGTATACACATCACGGATGTAGTTTTTCGGGCGATCACGAATGACCTCTTTGAAGCGGAGGGCAAGCACTATATTACGATTTGGATGGAAGGTCGCTATAGTGCAGGAGAAGCAACGATTCAAGCTCCGTATGAGGTAGGCGAGATTGGGTGGTTTACGTGGGATGCGTTGCCTCAGCCACTTTTTTTGCCTCTAGAGCATCTACTCACTGGAAAAAGTTATCCATCGAACCACTCTAAACCAACTCAATCCTCAGCTCACGCCCAATAACACTGGCAGGGCGCTGCATCGTTTCCAGAGAAACGCCGGTTGTTTCAGGATTCAGCAAGCGGTCGAGTTGTGAGCGGCTGGTATGCATACGCTTAGCCATTGCAGATTTTGTTAGGTTCTGACGCTGTATCTCCTGCTCAAGCTGCCAAGCGATCACTCTTTTGATCGCAGTGGCTGTGCATTCTTCATAGAGACCTTCTTCTTTCAAAAAATCATCAAAAGACGAGCCTGTATGGGGATTATTCGTCATGCTTTTCATGCTCCTTAACTACTTTCGACGAACTATTCATGCTTATTTGTACTATATATGGTACATTTTGTCAAAGGTAATCTGAATATTCTGCTTGAGCGCTTCTGACTGGGACCGCAGTGAGAGAGAAAGATAGTGCGCTATTCAATGATTGAGCAAACGCTCATCGAGCGCATTATAGTAGCTCAGTAAAAAGAACAATACTGAAATCATCAAGAGTATGGCTGTAGCGAGTTTTCCATTCTGAGGCGAAGTGGCTGATAAAGAAGGAGCTATGGTAGGGATTGATGTGGTAGAATAGAGTCGGTTTGATAACGCTGTGGACTACCTGAAACTCTGAAAGGAATGCGCTCCATGATACCTCCCACACTTCTCTGTGATACCTGTGGCGCCACTAATCAATCACAAGCAGCCTACTGTCGCTCCTGTGGTCACTCTCTGCAAGCCGTCAAACCGACTATTTATCACTCTGCGACCGGGCGGTTGCTGGTAAATATCCTGCTCAAGCAACGGTATCGCATCATCGTGCCCATCGGCCAAGGCGGTATGGGAGCTGTTTACCAAGCCGAAGACACACAGCTTGGCAATCGCAAGGTCGCCGTCAAAGAGATGAGCCAAAGTGGTCTCTCTCCTCAAGAGCAGAAAGAAGCTGCTGACGCCTTCCGGCAGGAAGCGATTCTTCTTGCAGGCTTGCAGCATCGTAGCCTACCGAGTATTTTTGATCACTTTGAAGAGAATGGACGCTGGTATCTGGTCATGAGTTTTATTGAAGGAGAGACGCTCGCCGACTATTTGAGCCATTCCCAACGTGGAAAACTCCCTTTGGACGAAGTCTTGCAGATAGGTACACAGCTATGTACCGTGCTGAGCTACTTGCATAATCAGCAACCCGCGATTATCTTCCGTGATCTCAAACCGTCCAATATCATGCGTACCCCAGATGGGCATATTTATCTGATCGACTTTGGCATTGCACGCCACTTCAAACCCGGACAGGCTAAAGATACGGCGTATTATGGTTCAATGGGCTACGCGCCACCAGAGCAATACGGCAAAGCACAAACCACACCTCGCTCCGATATTTACAGTCTGGGAGTAGTACTGTATCAATTGCTCTCAGGGCATAATCCATTTACTACCCCTTTTCAGTTTCCATCTTTGCAATCTCTAGTTCCAACTGTTCCTATGGAACTAGCGACGCTCATCACCCACATGCTTGAACTGGATGAGAACAAAAGACCCGCGAGTGTGCTGGTTGTCAGTCAAAAACTCCAGAGCTTGGCTACGTCTCCTCGTGGTATACCGCCGACACCTCTTCTACAGCCTACTGTGACGGCGGGGAGATCACCACGTGTTGCCTCACCGCCTCCATTTGTGCCGCCATTATCCCCTCCGATCCGAGTTTCACCTGGGACAAAAGGAAACGGATGGGCAGTAGGATTACTAATAGGATTAGTAATTCTCGTTTCAAGTGTTGTGGTATGGACTGTAGCAGTTAAACCGTATTTTACTACTCCTACGCTATACAACTCTGGCTATACGCTGACGCAGACACCAACCCCGACAACCACACAGGCAGTTCATCAACCCCAGCAGACCATTCCCAATATCCTTGGTACCTGGCAGGGTACCAAGCAAGACTGTGGAGGATCGTTTTGTTACTACAGAGTGGTAGTAACAAAGCAGATAGGGAGATCACTTGAAATATCTGTGTGTTACAACCACACGGATACAAATTTTGATCTTCAGAAACCAGACCGGGGGTGCGCCGCTGCATCCGGAATAATTTCTGATAACGGCAGTGTGTCATGGACGACACATGAGCCTTTAATAAATGACAGCGTCTATACAGACGACTGTCTTATATCCGGCGACACCATGACGGGTGAATCCGGAATCCATCTAACAAGGGTTTCGTAATCTGTATGCAGGCAGAAGTATTTTTGCGAATCTACAATGGCGTGGCCTTCAGCAAACTTATTCTGCGTTCTTGACATGGGAGCAAACAGCATGGCAAGCATAGAGAAGATGAGCATTACCCTGACCCCTGAGCTCGCTGCGATGATTGATGAGGCGGTGGCGACGGGCAACTATGTCTCCACCAGTGAGGTCATCCGCGAAGCGTTGCGTGACTGGCGCATAAAACAGATGGTGCGACAGCAGCATATTGACGAAATGAGGCAATTGTGGATGGAAGCTGTTCATAGCGGCCCAAGTCGATTCCGCGATATTGAGGAACTCATTCAAGAGGCTGAACGGAGATTTCAAGCTGAAAAATCTCGTGAGACGGAATAGTTTAGAGCATGGATCCTCTAAATCTTGATCTAGAAGACCCATATTTCTAGCTTTAACCTATCGCCTCCCTTAACCGCTTCATAGCCTGTTCCACGCTCTCTTTATCATTATAAACCGCAGATCCCGCGACGAGCAGATTCGCTCCTGCCTCTACTACTCGTGAAGCGGTACCAGCGTGAATGCCGCCATCGACTTCGATATCACAATGGTAGCCTCGTTCCGTGATGGTCTTGCGCAGATGACGTAGTTTGGGTAGTGTCTCTGGAATGAAATCTTGCCCACCGAAGCCGGGGTTGACGGTCATGATGAGCACCATATCGAGCAAAGAGAGTATGTCTTCGAGCAGAAACACGGGTGTTGAAGGGTTGAGGGCAACGGCTGCCATTTTGCCGGCCTTTTTGATTTGTTGGATGACACGATGTAGGTGTGGACAGACCTCTTGATGCACGATGATGATATCCGCTCCGGCTTTAGCGAAGGTTTCGATATAGTCTTGTGGATTCGTTATCATCAGGTGTGCTTCTAGGGGGAGCTTGGTGCAGCGGCGTACTGCGTCAACGACTATTGGACCCATGGTGATGTTGGGCACGAAATGACCATCCATCACATCGATCTGGATGCGCTGTGCTCCTGCCGTGTCTGCCTCGCGTACCTGTTCGCCGAGACGAGCGAGGTCGGCTGATAATATGGAAGGGACTAGTCCAATCATGTGCTATTGTCATCCTTCTTAACTCCTCAGTAGGGGTGTCCCTTGTGGGCAACCACCGTCCTGAAGGAATGCCTCTATGAAGCGGATGCCCACAAGGGACACCCCTACTTATTCATATTTCTTTTGCAATTTTGCCGCTGCTGCCGTATCAAGCATCCATGTGACTTCGCCTTTGGTTGGTTGTACGATCTGTGTGGGATATTCATCGGGTTGATAGTCTCCTTCGAGCACGGCTTGTACGGCGTCTGCCTTCTCTGCTCCTGTCACTAGGAAGAGAATATGCTCTGCACCATTGAGCAAGCGTGGTGTGAAGGTTAGGCGTGGTGGTGGTGGCTTGGGCACAGAAACGGGCATGATGAGTCGTTGCTGTTCATGTAATGACGGCTGATGCGGAAAGAGCGAGGCGGTATGCCCTTCGGGACCCATACCAAGCTGAATCAGGTTGAATACGGGGATGTCGTCGGTGCTAAAGGTATTTTTCATTTCGATGGTATAGGCAAGTGAAGCGGCGTCACGGTCCTCTTGCTCGGCAGGCATACGATGGACTTGGCTGGCTGGAATCGGTATCTTGTTGAGTAGCACTTGTTGCGCCATGAGGTAATTGCTTTCCGGATCGTCAGGTGGCACGTTGCGCTCATCGGACCAGAAGATATCGACATTTGCCCAATCGATCTGGCTGCGATACGGCTCCTCTGCCAACATACCATACAGTTTTTTAGGAGTCGAGCCACCTGACAGGGCGATGGTAAAGTGTCCCTGCTTGGCAATAGACTTCTGTGCTATACGGACGATATATTGGGCAGCCGCGTGGCTAAGTGTATTAGTATCGTTGTAAATGGTAACGTGCATACGTTGCTCCTAATTGCGCTACCGTGGTAGGGGGCCCATTCATGGCGCCCGCCCGTGGACATAGTCAATGTCGCCGAGCACTGTGCATCCAACGACGGGCGCCATGAATGTGGCCCCTACGACATCGTCAAACATCATGTTACACAACCCGTGGTAGGGGCCACATTCATGGCGCCCGTCGTGGCGAGATACCATGTCCATGACGTTGACCATGTGGACGATGGGCGCGATAAATCGGGGCCCATAAGCATCAAGCTAAGAATGGTTGAGATGTGAATAATGGGATTCCACCCGCCCCTACGGGGACGAACGGCCTTTCCTCCATACAAACTCTTCCTTCTCCTTAGCTTGATGCGTATGGGCGCGATAAATCTGGCCCCTACGACATTATTATGATTACGTTGTGTACTGGCTATCGGTTTACTCAAGAAGAGCAGCAGCCTCCTGGAGAGTTTCTTCATAGAGATGATCACGTACAGTTATTTCTAGTTCATCGTGCAGGAGTTCGCTGACATCATGTGTTGCCGTTAGGTTCACGGTGCGTCGTGGGCGCGTGCCTTGCGCTAGCTCAACAGAAGTCAGAACATGCTCCGGATCATTGTCACGGTTAATCATGAACGTGGCGCTCTTGTTGTCCATCGTGCTGACCATACGAAACATACAGATCGAACCGGGACGCATATCGGATTGGACACGAGGACGGATAACTAGCTCTCCATAAGCAGCATTGCTGAGTTTGCTCGCTTTAAGACTTAATGGACCAGTGGTGCGTGTTGCTAGCGAACCAGTGGGCCGGGGCATCTGCCACTCATAATTCCCCGTGTCCTGATTATACTGGGCATGCTTAGGATCAGAAGAAAGTTTCCAACCTAAGCGTGTTTTGAGCCAGCTAGCAAGTAAAAGGGCACAGGAAGGATTGGGTGAAACGTCACCCTGCTCGGTTTGCGTTTGATGGGCAAATGGCATCACCGCGTGCTCAATCTCAATTGAATTGACGCCATTGAGATAGGGTTTATATTCCATCACATCAAAAAATTGTGCAATCAGCTCACGCCAGGAGGTGATGCGTCCCCAGTTCAGATCGCTGAGTGCGCTGTTAGGTGATGAGTTGAGGAGGGAGTAAAGGGTACGTATACTATGCTCTGGCGTAAAGAAACTGCTCGAATCGACAATAATTCTGTTACTGATCTGGGTGAGGTCTTGAAAGAGCACGCTGTCAGAAGGTGGGTCTCCTAGCCACCAAATATAGACGGGAAGATGTGGTTTGAGTAATGGCTGAATAATGTTACTAGCTGCGCGTATGGCAGAGCCGGAGACGAAGAGCGTAATTTGTTCAAAGCTGTGCCGCATGGTATCAGAAATAACTGGAAAAGAACGCAATGTGACCCAGGTTGTGACGGTACTTGCGGCTTCTGCTGTGTTATCAAGGATAAGCAGTATAACACGCGCTACATGTGTACTGGATAGGTTACGCATAGTTGTGCTAGCCTGCTTAGCGGACTCGACATCTGGTACACAGATCACGAGGTTCAGCACGCTGGTACGCACATTAATATTCTGGCTGGTACGCACATTGTCGGCAGACATACGCCAGAAGAACGAGAGTTGTGCTTCGATGTCTTCTGTGCGTACCACTTTTCCAGCCCAGGGTAAGCGTGGCCCTGGAGTTTCGGTGGTATCCCTGGTCAATTCCCAAACCCCCTGTACTATTGAACATCATTGTTCACACGAACGGCGTTGTATATCTCTATGTAGTAAAGGCTATGTCAATCAAGGACGGACGCCCACAAGGGTCCCTTCCATACTCCTCATCTACCCCTGTCCCTACTGTTGGTAGTAGTTAAGGGCGACGCCATCTATGACCGTCACGCCAGATGAATTCATCGGATACTTGTGGTCCCCACGAACCAGACTCGTAGGTCTGGATGGTTTCGCGTGGCGCGTCTTTCCATGCATCAAGGATGCTCTGTATGAATGTCCAAGCCGCCTCTACCTCGTCGCTACGCGTAAAGAGTGTCGAGTCACCGAGCATACAGTCGAGTATGAGGCGTTCATACGCTTCTGGCTGCTCACGAACGAAAGAAGAACCATAGAAGAAATCCATGTTCACCGCTCGTATTTGCATGTCGGTGCCGGGAACTTTGGCTCCGAACTTGAGCGATATGCCTTCGTCCGGCTGAATGCGCAGTGTTAGGACATTTGCTTCGACCTGCCCCTGCGCATCGCTACGCTTAAAGAGCACAAGCGGTGGAGTTTTGAACTGAATGGCAATCTCCGTCACGCGCTTAGGAAGGTGTTTTCCAGTGCGTAAGTAAAATGGTACACCAGCCCAGCGCCAGTTGTCTACATATACCTTCATCGCCACATAGGTATCAGTGGTTGAGGTCGGTGAGACACCATTCTCTTCAAGGTAACCTGGAACTTGGCGTCCACCAACCCAACCGGGACCATATTGAGCGCGAATTGTGTTGGTGAGTACATCTTTCCCTACGAGTGGCTGGAGAGCGTGTAACACCTTTACTTTTTCATCACGTACCGAGTTGGCATCAAAGGCGATAGGGGGCTCCATAGCGACGAGGGTCAGCAGTTGTAGCATGTGGTTCTGTATCATGTCACGGATAGCGCCGGACTCTTCATAGTAACCGCCGCGTCCCTCTAGGCCAATGTTCTCTGCCACAGTAATCTGCACATGATCGACATAGCGGCGGTTCCAGACTGGCTCGAAGATACCATTAGCGAGGCGAAATACGAGAATGTTCTGTACTGTTTCCTTGCCGAGGTAATGGTCGATACGATAGACCTGTTCTTCCTTGAAGACCTTTGCCACTTGGCGGTTGAGTTCGCGGGCTGAAGCAAGGTTGTGTCCGAAAGGCTTTTCGACAATAATGCGTGTCCAGCCTTTACGATTGCGGCTGAGACCAGCTGCGCCCAAGCGTTGAATAATTTCAGGATATTGGCTTGGTGGTGTGGAAAGGTAGAATATACGATTGCCGCCAGTGCCGCGCTCCTGGTCAAGGGCGTTGAGCAGAGTGTTGAGCTTATCATACCCTGCTGCGTCATTGAAACTGGATTGCAGATAGTGAATGCCTGTTGCGAAACTTTCCCATACCTGCTGATTCACCGGCTTTTGCCGAGAATATTGATTGATTGATTCCAGAGCTTGCTCACGAAACTGCTCGTCGCTATAAGGGCGACGTGCGAAACCCACCACGGAGAACCCTGCTGGCAAGGGATGCTCCAATGCCAGATTATACAGTGCTGGCAGCAGTTTTCGGTGTGTCAGATCACCTGTGGCCCCAAAGATGACCATGACGCAAGGCTCTAAGCTTTGCTTGATGCGTAGCCCCTCACGAAAGGGGTTGGGTGCCTCGACTACACTTCGCTGAGGCATTACATCTTTCTCCTGTTTTACTTAAATGAATGTAGAAGGGAGTAGGGGCCTGATTGATCGCGCCCATTGTTGGGTATGGATATTCCATTGACATTGACCATTTCCGACGACGGGCGTGATCAATCAGGCCCCTACCACGGAGGGCGCGATAAATCAGGCCCCCACTTAACGAGCGGCTTGACCTGCTTTAATCTTTTGTTGCTTGCTGCGGATGCTATCGAAGAGTTCGTGGAACGAATCGGCGAATTTCTTAACACCCTCATCTTGCAATTGCTGTGTGACCTGATCGTAGTGGATACCCTCCGCTTCTAAAGCGACGAGGGTCGCCTTCGCACCATCAAGATCATCCTCAATACTATAACGCACTTTCCCATGGTCGCGGAAGTTCTGGACTGTCTCTAATGGCATAGTATCAACGGTATCAGGTCCAACCAGTTCTTCTGCGTAGAGCACGTCGCGGTAAGCGGGGTTTTTTGTGCTGGTACTGGCCCAGAGTGGACGTTGCACGTGCGCACCCGCGTGCTTGAGTGACTCAAAACGTGGTGAACTGAAGATGCGCTTAAACTCCTGATAGACAAGACGCGCATTGGCGATGGCTGCTTTGCCTTCGAGTCCCTTGAGTTTCTGCTGCTCCGCAGCATCGGTGCTGGCCTTGACTTTGTCTTCAAGCAATGTGTCAACCAGTGTGTCAACGCGGCTGACAAAGAAGCTAGCAACAGAGGCGATGCCACTAATATCCTTGCCCTCACTATTGCGGGCTTCCAAACCACTCAGGTAGGCATCCGTCACAGCACGATAGCTGTCAAGCGAGAAGATCAGCGTGATATTGACGTTGATACCCTCGCGGATGGCGGTTTCAACAGCGGGAATGCATTCCGGCGTGGCAGGAATTTTGATCATCAGGTTCGGGCGACCAACTAGTTTCCAGAAGCGGCGTGCTTCGGCGATTGTAGCGTCGTGGTCATGTGCAAGGTCGGGAGAGACTTCAAGGCTCACATAGCCATCTTGTCCCTCAGTCTGATCGTAGACAGGGCGTAGCAGATCGGCAACGGTACGAATATCTTGGATGACGACGGCGTCGTAGATAGCGTTAGTATCTTTGCCCTCGCTCATCAGTTGTGCCAATTGCTCGTCATGGGCATGCCCACTGCTAATAGATTTGCTAAAGATGGTAGGGTTCGAGGTAACGCCTCGAATGCCATCTTCTGCGAGCATCGTCTGAAATTGACCAGAGACAAGTTGTGCGCGGTCAATATTATCATACCAGACGCTTTGTCCCTGCTCAAGAAGTTGTTGCAACGGATTTGTCATAAATGTGCTCCTTAGTGTAACAAGTTGTGTGCTTGCGCGACGACGTTTTCAACGGTGAAGCCGAATTTCTGGAACAATGTTTGCCCAGGTGCTGAGGCACCAAAGTGATTCAATGTCACGGTAGCTCCGTTGGCTCCTGTGTAGCGCTCCCAGCCCATCGGTGAAGCTGCTTCAATAGCGATGCGTGCCTGCACGCTTTTGGGTAAAACGGTTTCCTTATATTCCGCACTCTGTTCTTCAAACAATTCCCAACTTGGCATACTTACTACACGAACGGACACGCCTTCTTGACGCAACTTTTGGGCTGCGTCTACCGCTAATGAAAGTTCCGAACCGGTGGCAATAAGAATAAGCTGCGGTACACTATCGCTATCAGAGAGCACGTAGGCGCCCTTTGCCACGTTGCTCGCGCTTGCCATAACGGAGCGATCCTGCGTTGGAAGTGGTTGGCGGGTCAAGGCAATTGCGACAGGACCAGCATGTGTCACTGCGATACGCCATGCCTCGGCGGTTTCGTTGGCATCGCCTGGACGTAAGACTGTGACACCAGGGATAGCGCGTAGGACTGCGACTTGCTCAATTGGCTGGTGCGTCGGGCCATCCTCGCCGACGCCAATGCTATCATGGGTGAAGACATAGATCGTCTTGAGGTTCATAATCGAGGCCAAACGAATCGGTGGGCGCATATAATCCGAGAAGATGAGGAAGGTTGCCCCAAACGGAAGTAGGCCGCCATAAAGCGCCATACCATTCAGAATAGCGCCCATGCCGTGCTCACGAATACCAAAGTGCATATTGCGTCCGTTGCTCTCTGGTCCGAAATCGCCTTGACCGTTCATGTTGGTGTTGGTTGATGGGGCTAGGTCCGCAGAGCCGCCAATAAGATTGGGCAGGTTGGGCGCGAGGGCGTTCAGCACTTTGCTTGACGCTACACGGCTTGCCATGGCTTCACCCGCTTTGAACGTCGGAATAGCACTATCCCAGCCCTCTTGTAGCTTTCCGGCACGTTCGGCTTCCCATTGCGTGGCGAGTTCGGGATAGGCTGCACTATACCCTTTGTATTGCTCATTCCAAGCCTGCTCAAGTGCAGCACCACGTTGAATGGCTTGGCGGAAGTAAGCAACGGCCTCTTCTGGCTCGTAGAAGGATTCCTCAGAGGGCCAGCCAAGATTGCGCTTGGTGAGTACAATTTCTTCTACTCCAAGTGCTTCGCCATGAGCTTTTGAGCTATCCTGCTTGTGGGGGCTACCAAAGCCAATATGTGAGCGCACAATGATCAGCGATGGGCGCTCGGTTTCGGCTTGGGCTGTGGAAGTAGCTTGTTCAAGAGCGTTAAGGTCATTAGCGTCAGCTACATGCTGGACATGCCAATGATAACCCTCAAAGCGGCGGCCCACATCTTCACCAAAGGCAAGATCGGTGTTGCCTTCAATCGTGATGTGGTTGTCATCGTAAAAGTAGATGAGCTTGCCCAACTTGAGGAAACCAGCCAGTGAGGCGGCTTCTGAGGCAACACCCTCCATCAGGTCGCCATCACTGGCAATGGCGTAAATGTAGTGATCGAGAACAGTATGATCGGGACGGTTGAAGCGGCTGGCTTGAAAGCGTTGTGCGATAGCCATACCGACACCATTGGCGAAGCCCTGACCGAGTGGACCTGTAGTCGTCTCTACGCCTGCAGTCACGCCATGCTCTGGATGACCCGGCGTACGACTCTCCCATTGGCGGAAATTCTTGAGATCGTCCAGCGACAGATCATAACCGGTCAGGTGTAGGATGCTGTACTGAAGCATTGACGCATGGCCTGCTGAGAGAATGAAACGGTCACGGTTGAGCCATTGCGGATTTCTGGGATTGTAGCGCATGATGCGCGTCCACAGTAAATATGCCAAAGGTGCCAGGGCCATAGGGGTGCCTGGATGACCAGAATTCGCCTTTTGTACGCCATCCATAGCGAGTGTACGGATGGTGTTGATGCACAGCTGTTCAAGCGTATTCTGCTGAACAGGTATTTGTTCTTGTGTTGTCACGATTCCTCCAAAACGATGTAAGTGTTGTTATGTATTGTACATTATACATTAACAATAGTATGATACCACGAGCGGGTAAACGTAAACTTTACCCATCTCTTTTCGCTTTCTGTTGTAGTTCGTACAACTTACTAATGGCTTCGATAGGTGTAAGTTCGTCAATAGCCAGAGCCTTGAGTTCTTCGAGTAAAGGGTGGGGTTCTGAGGCGAAGAGCGTCATTTGAAAGGCGGCGGGCATGACCATATCCCGCATAGCTTTGCGTCGTGTTTTAGCATCACCCTTACGCTCTAACTCCTCTAGAACCTCCTGGGCACGATGAATAACGGGACGTGGTATACCTGCGAGTTGTGCCACGTGGACACCATAGCTTCTATCTGCGCCTCCTGGCACAATCTTGCGCAGGAAGATGACTTTGCCTCCCTCCTCTGTAACTGCGACATTCATACAGCGAATGCGTGGTAGCATATGTGACACCTCTACAAGCTCGTGATAATGGGTTGCGAAGAGAGTACGTGCGCCACAACGTTTGTTGTTGTGTAGGTACTCGACGATGGCGCGGGCAATTGCCAATCCATCATAGGTGCTGGTACCGCGCCCAATCTCATCTAAGATGAGCAGGCTACGCGGCGTAGCATGGTGTAAGATGTTGGCGGTTTCCACCATCTCGACCATGAACGTGCTCTGGCCTGTTGCTAGATCATCCTGGGCACCAATACGCGTAAAAATACGGTCTGCCAAGCCAATCGTAGCAGCTTCGGCGGGTATATAGCTTCCGATCTGGGCCATGAGTGTAATCAGCGCGACTTGGCGTAGATAGGTAGATTTACCCGCCATATTAGGGCCCGTGATAATCGTAATCTGTGCATCAGAATTGGCGATATTGGTATCGTTGGGAATAAAGGGCTGGTCGGATTGGGCCTGCTCTACAACGGGATGGCGACCAGCAACGATATGAATCGTATCTTCCTCATTCAATTGTGGACAACAATAATTGTGCCGTGCCGCCACTTCTGTGAGACTCAGATAGACATCAATCTCTGCTAAAGCATGTGCGGTATCGAGAACGCGTTCTGAGGCATGCTGTGCGATATCTGCACGCAACTGCGTGAAGAACTCATTTTCCATTTTGTTGAGCCTCTCCTGCGCATTGAGAATGAGCGTCTCTTGCTCTTTGAGGTCCGAGGTGATATAGCGTTCACAGTTTGACAGTGTCTGTCTACGTTGATAGTCTTTGGGCACACGGCTCACCTGGGAATTGGAAACCTCAATAAAGTAGCCTGTAGCCTTATTAAAACCAACTTTGAGCGTGGTGATGCCTGTACGCTTGCGTTCGCGTTGCTCCAATTCGGTAAGCCATTGTCGTCCGTTCTGTGAAGTATGTTTGATCTGGTCAAGTTCGGAGCTAAAACCTTGACGAATGATACCGCCTTCGGTGATGCTCAATGGCGGCTCATCCACAAGCGCACGCTCGATCAGTGTGATGATGTCGTCATTGTCGGAGAGACGCTGCATAAGGCGAGCCAGAGAAGGTGTTTGTGTTTGCTGTATGTTGTCGGCGAGCTGAGAACGGATAGCGGCTGCGGCACGCAGGCCATGGGCAAGGGCGACGAGATCACGCGGCGTAGCGATGCGTTGGCGCACCCGATTAATAAGGCGTTCCATATCGCCAGCTTTCTTGAGTGTCTCTGCCAAGCGTGCTTGTAAGAGTGGGTCGGCCAGTAATTCACCGATGGTCTGTTGGCGCTGCTGCACGAGCACGAGATCAAGCAGTGGTTGACCAATCCAGCGGCGCATGAGCCGCCCACCCATTGGCGTGCGTGTTTTATCGAGTACCCATAATAAGGAGCCTTTTGTAGAGCCACTGCGCCCACTCTCAAAAAGTTCCAGGTTGCGGCGTGTGTGCGGGTCGAGTGTCATAAAGCCGCTAGTTGAGTAGGTTTCTAGGGTTGTGAGTTGTTGGAGCAAGCCCTTTTGTGTTTCCTGCACGTAAGCCAGCACTGCGCCAGCGGCGCGAATTGCTAGCGGCAGATGAGCACAACCAAAGCTTTCTAGTGAGAGCACGTCGAATTGTGTCAGCAAACGGTGACGAGCGTCGTCTTCCGAGAAGTAGCGTGCATCATATGGGGTGACATGTCCAGCAACTCCAGTAAGCAACTTAGTGAGAGGTGCAATATCGTCCTCTTCATCCTCGTCGTCCAATTCGGGAATATCGGCATTGGCATTGCCATTGGCCCCTAGTTTCTTCACTTGTTTTTCACTCATAGCCGCCATCAGCCAGCGTTTTTTGCGGCTGCCCAGATGACTATAATGTGCCTCTACGAGCACCTCGGCGGGAGCGACACGGGCCATCTCTTGTTGAATAGCGAGTGCTGGTTCGGGAGTGCTAAACTGTGTCACCGCGAATTCCCCGGTGGTGATATCGATATAGGCAACACCAATGGCCTCACGCCCAACAACGACTGCAGCGAGAAAGTTATTCCGTTTGGCAGCAAGCATCGCTGGATCAATAATCGTGCCGGGAGTGACAACGCGCACTACGCCACGCTCGACCAATCCTTTTGAGAGTGAGGGGTCGCTCATCTGCTCGCACACCGCAACACGATAGCCCTTGCTCACGAGACGCGCAATATAGCTATCGGCGGCATGGTGTGGAATGCCCGCCATGGGTGATTTTTCGCCGCGCCCAAAATCACGACGTGTCAACGCAATCTCTAGCTCACGTGCTACAATCTCAGCGTCATCATCGAACATCTCATAAAAATCGCCCATACGGAAAAAGAGAATCGCATCAGGATGCTGCTGCTTAATCTGCAAATATTGTATACGTACAGGACTGTGAACAGGATTTTCTTTGGCGTATTCTTCAAATAACACGTTCAACCTCTGACAGAGAGTTACCACCAATATAGTGAGAGACAGGGGGCGCAATGAATACTTCCTTTCCGAGCACCTGAGCGAAGCTAGAACATCGTTCGTTGGTGCTCGGAATAGGAATTTGGGCCCCTACGTATGCCTACATGTTTTTTAGTCTTATTCTTTCCGTCATTGTTACAACGGAAATTGGGTCAAGCGAAAGAAATATAAGAGGCTTGCGGCTCGTTATTCAGCCCTCATCAGTATACGGCGAATTGTGTGGCACGTCAATTTGCTAAGAGTTCCGTTCTCGCGTACGGAACTGGTCGGCTACGGCCTCTAGGCGCGGGAGCGTCAGCTCTGCTGCTCGACCTAGCGGGACTTTTCTGCGAGTGCTGCCCCGGCTCAAGGCATACCAGCAGGCAGAGCCATTGAGCTGCTTGTCCTTACGGGCGAGGAAGCTTCCCGCATGTCCGCGGAACTCGAACATCTCGACCTGCTCGACGAGAGGCTCCCACTCAGTATAGCCAAAACAGCGGCGTGTCCCGTCTCGACACAGTTCATAGCCTGTTGCACAGCCGCTATGTGTCGCCTGAACCACCACTGCTGCTACTGCGTGTCGTGGTTTCGTGCTCGCTGTCCTCACCCTTCCTAAGTCGGAAAGTTCGATGCCTCCCTGATGCTCAAGTACCTGCTGGAGGTTCCCTAATCCCAGACGGATGCGGGCTTTCACCGTGCCTAAAGGCAAGTTACAGCGCTGGGCGATCTGGGTGTGGGTCCAGCCCTCAAAATATGCTAGCGTAATTACGAGGCGTTGCTCGCTGGGTAGGTGTCCGAGCGCCACGCGGACTAGCGTTTGTCGCATCGAGCCCCACACCTCCTCCCACATGTCGGAAGAGGCAACCTCCTCCTCTAGCTGCACCATTTCCCAAGGAACCTCCTGGAAACGGGAACGGCGCTCTACGCGGCGTAGGTCATCAATGGCGCGGTGGCGTAGGAGTGAGATGAGCCATGTACGCACGGAACCCAGGTGTGGTGAGTATGAGGAGGCACGTTGCCAGACAGCCAGAAATGCCTCTTGGACCAGCTCTTCACAGTGTTGGTGTTGGCCGACCATGTGATATGCTAGCGAGTAGAGCAGTTTACTGTAGCGGTCGTAGAGAGGTTCCATCGCCCACAAAGCCCCCATCGCCAGTGCCTGGAGTAAGCGCTCATCACTTAGCTCAGCAGGCTCTTGTTGCCGTATCTCCATCTCACAGTCCTTCTGATTGCCAAATAAAAAGCAAGGGTCTTAGCCCTCTCTGCCGGGCCTATTCTCGTGTAAAAGAAGTGGCAAACGGGCCAGACCTTTGTTTTAATGATAGCCGATGTGATTTATTAGGGCAAGACATGTTTTCTTATATATGGTATAGGCTGGATATTATGAATGAAACTGGAAAGGGTATCTGTTCATGGTTACCCATATCTGTGCCTTTTATCAGCTCACACTTGTCCTATGAGCGTACTTCCTAATTTGAGCAGGTTAGACATAATTCTCCCCTTACATTTCAGACTTTTTCTTGCCATCTTATCACATACTATTGGTGGGAGGTCGTAGAGGCAGCATGAATGCATCCATCCACAGGGCGAGATCTCGCCCTGTGGATTCCTACGCAGTTATTACTCAACGCGTAATGCGACAATTGGGTCGAGGTTGGCGGCGCGTACTGCTGGATAGAGACCAAAGATGACGCCGACAACGGCTGAGGCAGTGAATGCGATAGCCATGGCGATGAAGCTGAAGGTGAAAGGGAAGCCAAGGCTTACAGTGAGCGCAAAGCCCCCAAGTACGTGTCCCCCACGTTGGATTACCAATACGGCAAAGACTACTCTTTCAAGAAAGAGCAGCATGTCAGCATGTTGACGCTTGATGGGCGCGTGAATGTTGCCTATACGGGCTACGAGAAACATATTGCCTTGATACAACACGGCGCAACCATCGGTGCGGCCAAGTTGTGGTATGACAAGCCGAAGAAACAATTTTACGTGCTCATCTCTCTTGAGGTCGAGGTAGCAGACCCCACACCCCAAACACATACATCCGTTGTGGGTGTTGATGTTGGCATACGGTACCTTGCGGTTACAGACACCATACAAGGAAATGCTACCTTCTATTCTGGGAAGCGTCTTACTCCTAAAGCAGATCACTACGCACGCTTACGAAAGCGACTTCAGTAAAAAGGCACCCGCTCAGCAACCCGCCGTTTAGTGCAGATTGCGGGACGGGAGAGACGGTTCAAGCTGAATACGAACCATGTCATCGCCAAATGCATTGTTTCTACGTCTCAGAGGAGCATCATCGGGTTAGAAAACCTGACCGATAGACGAGAGCGTACCCGCACCCGTAAAGGCAAGAAAGCCAGTAACAAGCAGCGCCGTAGCAATAGCCGCCGATCTAAGTGGGCGTTTGCAGAGGTGCACAGTCTCATTGCCTATAAAGCGGCGTGTGTTGGCTCGATGTGTGTCAAAGTGGACGCGCAGTATACCAGTCAGGCTTGCCCCAAGTGTGGCTATACGTGCAAGCAAAACAGACCGAACAAAGGCTTGATGTTCATCTGTCAAGCTTGCAACTATACCCTACACGCTGATTTGATAGGAGCGAGAAACATTGCTCTACGAACGATGCTCATTCGACAAGATTGGATGAGTACGGGGTTCTTGT
>JRHI01001775.1_pt1 | contig 16832 bp, 14 predicted proteins | sample 215371 | NCBI WGS metagenome assembly JRHI01 (sample SAMN02929681, study PRJNA255918) | sediment metagenome | biome: cave system; feature: Ice Cave; material: Sediment; isolation source: sediment from deep within a dark volcanic ice cave with no known source of... ...
GTCATTTGCCCGTCAGATTTTAGATAGTGCGTACGCCCTGTGGTACCACCTTTATCTCCTTGGGATTGCGAAGTACCGCGCGGGGCAGCATGAGGAGGCGGTCCGGAGATTGCTGCAGGCCTTGAAGGTCGACCCCCCGTGGCTGATGGCCTATGCCGTTTTGGCGATGGCCCATTACCGCCTGGGACATGCCGCCCAGGCCCGGCAGGCACTGGAGGCAGCCGAGCGGACTCTCGACCAGTGCACCCGAGCAAGGTACGAGAAGCAGGAAACTCACTGGGTGAATCATCGTGGTGCCACGGCTTTCTGGCCGGTGCCGTGGTGGGACTGGTTGGAATGTCAGCACTACTACCGCGAGGCCAAGCTACTGATCGACGGGTCGCCGCCGCCGGATGATCCGCGGCTGCACGTCCTGCGTGCCCGGGCTTTTGCTGGCCTGCGCTGGCCCTCCCGCGCGGAAGTCGAATACGCGGAGGTCTTGAAGGCCTGGCCGCGCGACCGGCAGATCCGGTTCGAGGCGCACGTCAACCGGGCTCAATCTTTGAGGCACCTCCGCCAGTGGAGGCAGGCGGCCGGCGAATTGGCGCAGGCGAATGAACTCCAACCGGAGGTGGCCTACCTGTGGACACACCGGGCCATTGCCCTGCTGGTGGCGGGAGACGTGGACGCCTACCGGCAAACTTGCGCGTCCATGGTCCAGCGCTTCGAGAAGACTGAAAATGCCAGGACGGCCAGCGACGTGCTTATGGCCTGTGTGTTGCGGGACGACGCCCTTGCCGACACGGCCCCGCTGCTAGCGCTGGCCCGCGTCGCGGCACCGAGCTGGCACTTCGGCACCTACGTGCGCGGGGCGGCGCTGTACCGCGCGGGGCAGTACGAGGAATCGATCCGGTGCTTTGAAGCGGAAGCGAAGGCATTTCGCCCCCGCCCCTGGGAGTGGTCCTTCCGGGCCATGGCGCACTCCCGCCTGGCGCATGACGACGAGGCCCGGCGCTGCCTGGCGGAAGCCGTCACCTGGATGGAGGAGGCGAACCAGCAAAAGCTCTACGACTTGACCGGCACCCGACCGGCCTGGGCCGACTGGCACGAGAGGAGCATTTACCCGCTGCTGGTCCGCGAGGCCGAGGCGCTGCTGCGCGAGGCAGGACAGAAGCCACCCGACGCGACCCGACGGTAAGCCCGCCTCAAACAACGGCGAGCGGGGGGCGTCAGCCCCCTGTTCTTGCCAGTTGCTTTAGCCAGGCAACAGGGGGCTGACGCCGCCCCGTGCGAGGCGAAACGCACGGGCACGGCGCCCGGAACATGGAGAAACAACGGCGGCCGGTGAGGACTACGCCGCCAAGCAAGCTCCTCACCGGCCTAGCGTCGCCCCGGCGCTCAGTGTGCGCGCCGAGTGACGGCATTTTCATTGTACCGCGGCCCACGCCGCGGAAGGAGATCTCTCATGAAGTGGTCGCTGATTTCCCAGCTGCGGTCATTGAGATGCGGGCATGGCCCGGATCGCTCTCGGCAGTCCCGGCGGTCGCGCGGCCGCGCGGCGCCGCGGTTCCGTCCGACGCTGGAGGCGCTCGAGGGCCGCCTGGCACCGGCCGTCATCACCGTCACCACCCTTGCCGACGAATCGATAGCGGACGGCCACGGTCGACGGCGTCGCCGCGGCCGCCAGCTTCAGCCTGACGAACACGGCCCCGGTCCAGCCACCCCCACCGCCGCCGCCCGTGGTCTCAGCCAGAGCGATCCTTGCTGCTCTGGTCACCAAGAAGTTGCGGAAAAAGCGCCTCCTCATCGTCCAGGTCTTTTTCGCTGACACCGGGGCGCTGAAATCCGAGGTCCTGTCGCCGTTCCAGAAGTCGGCCTACCGGAACATCACGGTCGTCGTCTTCGACAGCAATGGCAACGGCGTGGCGGATACCGTCCGGCTCACGGCCAGGAGGGGCAAGAAGACCGTGGCGCGCCTGCTCACCGTGTGATCGCAGCCGCTGGCCGACGGGGTTGGGAAGCGTGTCCGCGCCATCGTGCTCTGCCTTCCGCGGCGAGACCGCGATGAAGTTCGTTAGTGCGCGGGCAGGGGACCTATTGGTTGATCGTAGGACGGATTAGCAATCCGTCCGGCCCCGCACGGACGGATTACGAATCCGTCCTACAGGAAGAGGTCGCCTGCCCCTTCGTTAGGGTCAAGCCAAGTTTAGCCTCCCTGAGGATTTGGTGAACGACATCACTGTGGCGGGCCGAGGGCTGACGCCCCGGTCCGTCCGAGCAAAAGGATCTACCATGTTCCATCTGTGGCGCAGTACCGTCCGTCCGACCCCAGGTTCGCCGACCCGCCGCCGACTGCGGCCGGCCGTCGAAGTTCTCGAGGACCGCAACGTCCCGGCCACGTTCACTGTCACTACCCTCAGCGACGGCAACGCCGGCAGCTTGCGGGACGCGATCGACCAGGCCAACGCCGCCCCAGATGCGGACACCATCGTGTTCGACCCGTCCCTCCGTGGCGGGACGGTCAACCTTTCGATCTTGCAGAACATCTCGAGCAGCATCCCGAACGTGCCCCAACCCGCCGGGCCGAGCGCCCTGCTCATCACCAGCCCCATCACCATCGAGGGGACCGGGGAGACGATCAGCCGGACGGCCGGCGCGCGCGCCTTCCGGCTGTTCCAGGTCACCGGGTCCGGGAACCTGACCCTCCACAACCTGACCCTGTCCAACGGCCTCGCCCAGGGGGGGGTCGGCGGCTTCGGGGGCGGGGCAGCCGGCTTGGGCGGGGCGATCTACAACCAGGGAACTCTCTCCATTATCGGCTGCACGCTGACCGGCAACCAGGCGGTCGGCGGGCGGGGCAGCGGCATTGATGGCGGCTTCGGCGGCGGCGGGCTCGGCGGGTCGGCGGATGCCATGGCGAATACGGGTGGAGGCCCGAACGGCGGCATCGTCAGCGGCGGCGGCGCCGTCAACGGCGGCTTCGGCGGCGGCGGCGCCATCTATGGCGGCGACGGCGGCACTGGCGGCTTCGGCGGCGGCGGCGGCGGCGCCTCCGGCGGCGCCGCAAGGTCCGGCGGCGGTGGCGGCTTCGGCGGCGGCGGCGGTGGCAACTACGGCGGCCTCGGCACCTTCGGCGCCCCCGGCTTCGGCGGCGGCGGCGCCGGAGGCTCCAGCGGTGGCGGGGGAGCGGGGATGGGCGGGGCGGTGTTCAACCAGGGCGGGACCGTCACCATCGCCAACTCCACCCTGACGAACAATACCGCGACCGGCGGCGCGTCCACGGATGGGGCCGGCAGCGGCTTCGGCGGCGGGCTGTTCAACCTGAATGGTAGCGTCACCTTGACGAACGCGACCATCGCCGGGAACACCGTAAACGCAGGCGGCGGGCCGGCCGGCGGCGCCGGGGTGTCGGGTAAGGGCACCGGCGGGGCGGTGTACAATCTGTCGTTGACCGTCCTCGCCTACTCAGGAGGGCCAATGGCCACCGCGACCCAAAATGCGACTCTCACGGTCGCCAACAGTATTCTGGCGAATAGCGCCGGCGCGTCGGGGGTGTCGGACGTGATCAACGACAAGGAGCAGCTGACCGGCACGGCCACGATCAACGCGACCGGGCCGAACATCGTGTCGGTGGCAGTGGGGGGCGCCGGCGGCACGGTCTCCGGCACGCCGTTCACGGTTACCGACCCCCGGCTCGGGCCGCTCGCCAACAACGGCGGGCCGACGCCGACGATGGCCTTGCTGGCGGGCAGCCCAGCCATCGACGCCGGCAGCAACGCGGCGGCGCTGGCCGCCGGGTTGACCACCGACCAGCGCGGTTTCCGGCCGCGGGCCGCCGGCGGCACCGTTGACATCGGCGCCTTCGAGTTCGGCGCCAGGCCGCCCGTGGCCCCGGACCGGGCCATCGCTGCCGTCCTGGTCAACAAGAAGGTACGGAAGAGGCGCCGCCTGTTCGTGCGGATCTCCTTCGCTGACACCGGGGCGCTGAAGGCCGAGGTCCTGTCGCCGTTCCAGAAGCCAGCCTTCCGGAACATCGCGGTGGTCGTCTTCGACAGCAACGGCGACGGCGTGGCGGACAGCGTCCGGCTCACGGCCAGGAGGGGCAAGAAGACCGTGACCCGCCTGATCACCGTGTGATCGCAGCCGCTGGCCGACGGGGTTGGGAAGGGTATGCGCGCAATCGTTCAGGCCTCGGGAAAAAAAGGGCCCGGAACCGATGCGGTTCCGGTAGTACAGAGGATGAATGGGCGCGAGAGACTGCGAGCCCAGGAGAGGCAAAGCGCCGCCTCATGAGGGGGCAGTTTTCGTCCAAAGTAACGGGGTTGCCCGACCCGGCGACGGCCAGAGCATCCTGCTGCCTTTCGGGGTGCCGGCGCCCTACGTCGATCTCCGGGGCGGGCGCACCGGCAATGCCTTCTTCCTGCTCGGTCCCCCAGGCCAAGAAGCACGTGATGCCCTTACGGCGCCACCCAGGGGGACGGTGCCGGCCGCCACGCCCTACGTGCAATCCGCCAACCTGCGTTACCAGGTGAAGTATGCCGCGGGCTCTCCGCCGACACGTACCCCCGACGATCGAGACACCGGCATCACGGTGCTGCTGCGCCGGCTGGCGAACCCGCACATTCCATTCGATCCTCAGCCAAGCCTGCGCCTCTCGGACGGGTCGATCGCCGCCAATCCCTGGTACAACCCCTATGTCACCATCGATCGCCTGGACGGGGTGCCGCTGCGCAACGCAACCAATCCGGCGGCGGTGTATGCTTCGCGCGGCAAGCGCCAACCCTATGCCGCCCATCTCAGCCAGGTCGCCGACCAGGCGGCGGCCGGCAACCCGGCGCACACGTTCGGTCGGCCGAATAATCCCGCGCCCCCGGAGAAGGGTACGACTGGCTGATCCATCTCGATCGTCAGGTCGTAAGCCCGATGGAGTTGTTGCAAGTGGCCGGCTGCCCGCCCCATCAGCTGACGCAGCGGTTCGTCACGGGTGACGCCGTCGAGCAGCGGTTCACGCACCTGGCACCGTGGTTCGACCAGGCGAGCCGCCTCTACCGCCTCTTCGAGTTCCTGGACACGACGGACCGCAATCGACCCGCTCGCCGGTAACGTCGCGGCCATTCTCGCTTCAATATCGCAATCCGCGGTCGTGCTTTCCGGTAGCGGCGCGGGCGTCAACGACATCGCGACTGGACCGGACGGCAACCTCTGGTTCACCGAGGTGATCGCGAACAGAGTCGGCAAAATCACCGCGAACCTGGCGACCACTAGTGAGTTCCGTTCGGGCATCACGGCCGGCGCTGCCCCCGCGTTCATCACCGTTGGTCCGGACGGAGACCTGTGGTTCACAGAGTCGGGCCTCACGCCGGGGCAGATCGGGCGCATCAGCACGACGGGCCAGGTTAACGAGTTCCCGCTGCCGGCCGGCGTCGATCCCGAGGGAATGGCGGCCGGACCGTCCGGCACGCTGTGGTTCACCGAGAACGGCTCCGATCGCATCGGGCGCATCCTCGCGGCAGCGCCGAACACGGTCACGGAGTTTCTCGTCTTGCCGGCGGGCCCCGGTGCCGCTCCGCAAGACATCACCATGGGGCCCGATGGCAACCTCTGGTTCGCCGAGGGTGGCCTCGATCGCATCGGCCGCATTACGCCGGCGGGCGTGGTGACGGAATACAGTATGGGGATCACGGCCAGCAGCGGCCCCTTCGGGATCACCACCGGCCCAGACGGCAACCTCTGGTTCACGGAAGCCAACAGCAACGTGGTCGGACGGCTAATACCCGACGCCCCGCTGGTGGCCGCGGGCGTCCCGGTCAGCGGGACGGCAACCCTTTCTTTTGCCGGCCCGGTGGCGACGTTCGCCGACGGCGATCCCACCTCCGCGATCGGGGACTTCAGCGTCACGATCAACTGGGGCGAAGGCACGCCGCTCGACACGACCACTGGCACGGTCGGCGCCTCCGTCAACGGCATGTTCAGCGTGAGCGGCACGCATACCTACGCCACCGCCGGCTCGAACACTATCACCGTGACAATCGTGGACAACAACACCACGACCGCCGTGGGCGGCAGTACGGCAACGGCGAACAGTGCGGCCACGGTGGCGCGGGCGCAAACCACGACGGCGCTGACCGCGTCGGCCGCTGGAGGGCCGGTCGGCCAGCCGCTTCGCTTCACGGCCACCGTGACGGCCAGCGCCGGCGGCGCCCACCCCACCGGCACGGTTACCTTCCTGGACGGCACCACGACGCTGGGCACGATGCTGCTGAACGCCAGCGGTCAGGCCATCCTGACGACCGTACTGGCCGTTGGCAGTCACACCATCACGGCGGAATACAGCGTCACCCGCGCCCTCGATGACAGTACCTCGCCAGCGTTGGCCGAATCCATCAACCCCAATGTCACCAGCGAGTTGGGCATCTCGCTAGGCAAGCCTCGTCAGGTTGGCGCCGGTCGCTTTCGACGGCGGGTGACGCTGCGAGTCCTAAACGCTAACCTCGTTCCGGGGCCGCTCTTCCTGGTCGTGGACAACTTGCCGGCCAAGGTCAAGCTGCGGGGTGCGACGAGCTCCACGCGGGTCCTGTCTTCCCTGGGCAGTCTGTTCGTCGTCCTCGATCTCGGTGGCGCCAGCGCGTTCGGTCCTGGTGGTGTCGTTACCATGGACCTCGAATTCCGCACCACCTCGGCGGCCGGGATAAAGCGAATTGTCCTGCGCGTCCTGGCAGGGACGACCCTGATCTGAACCGCTCAACCAGCGGTTCTCTGTTCCGCGGCGGCTCTTTCGGCTGCCGCGGAACGGAAGTTGTTCCTGGCAGTCCTTCGGACATTCTCCAGGCAGCGCCTATAACAGCCGGGGGATCCAGGTTCCTTCCACGAACATGCCATGAATGCACCCCTGTCCGCACAGCCATTGGTTCACCTGACCGTCGACGATCGACCCATCGCCGTCTCGGCCGGCACCACGATCTGGGATGCGGCCCGTCAGCACGGCATTGACATTCCGGTCCTCTGCCACAGTCCCCGGCTGCGCCCTGTCGGCGTCTGCCGCACGTGCGTCGTTGACGTCGGCGGCCGAGTGCTGGCGGCTTCCTGCGTGCGCGCCTGCGAAGAGCGCATGCAGGTGACGACCGGCGGTGAGCGGATCGAGCGGCAAAGGCGCATGCTGACCGCGCTGCTCCTGGCCGATCATCCCACGCCCTGCGAACGCGAACGGACGACCGGCGACTGCGAACTGGAGGCGCTCGGCCGGCGTTACGGATTGACCGAGGAGCGCCTGCTGCCCCCCGCGACCTCCCGCCGGAAAGACCTTTCCTCCTCGGTCATCGCCGTCGATCATCAAGCCTGCATTCTCTGCGACCGCTGCATCCGCGCCTGCGACGAGATTCAGTCGAACGACGTGATCGGTCGCAGCGGCAAGGGCTACGCCACGACCATCTCGTTCGACCTCGACCAACCGATGGGCGCCAGCACCTGCGTCTCCTGCGGCGAATGTGCGGCCTCCTGCCCAACCGGGGCGCTAACCAACAAAACGTTGACTCTGCCGCTCGTGCCGCGCAGTCAGACAACGGCCGTCGAGAGCGTCTGCCCCTATTGCGGCGTCGGCTGTGCGCTGACCTACCACGTCAAGGACCACAGTATCGTGTGGGCGGAGGGGCGCGACAGTCCGGGCAACCAGGGGCGGCTTTGCGTCAAGGGCCGCTACGGCTGGGACTACGCTCTGCACCCGCAGCGGCTGACGAAACCGCTAATCCGGCGTCCGGAGTTCTATCCGAAGGAACCCCTATCGCACGCAGTCCGCGGCGGCCGCAACGACCGTGGCGGCGGCCTGGTCGATTATGCGGAGGTGTTGCCGGCTTTCCGCGAGGCGAACTGGGAAGAGGCGCTCGATCTCGTGGCCCATCGCCTCCAGGAGATCAAGCATGCCCACGGTCCCGGGGCGCTGGCCGGCTTTGGCTCCGCCAAGTGCTCCAACGAGGAGGCGTACCTCTTCCAGAAACTCATGCGTGCCGTTCTCGGCACCAACAATGTCGATCATTGCACGCGCCTTTGCCATGCCTCGTCGGTGGCCGCGCTGCTCGAAGGCATCGGCTCCGGCTCGGTCACCGACGTCTTTGGTCATGCCGAACTGGCCGACGTGATCCTGCTGACGGGAACCAACACCACGAGCAACCACCCGGTGGCGGCAACGTTCTTCAAGGAGGCCGCGCGGCGCGGCACCATTCTCCTCGTCGTCGATCCGCGCCGGCCGGACATCGCCGATTTCGCGCGTTGGTATTGTCGGATCAAGCCGGGCAGCGACGTTGCTTTCTATAACGGCCTCATGCACGTCCTGATCGCTGAGGGCCTCATTGACGAGGATTTCATTGGCCAGCGAACCGAGAACTTCGAGGCGCTGCGCGACCTGGTGCGGGACTATGCGCCGGAGCGGGTTGCGCCGATTTGCGGTATCGACGCAGAGACCATGCGGGCCATCGCCCGCACGATCGGCAAGGCCCGCTCCATGATGGTGTTCTGGGGCATGGGCATCAGCCAGCACATCCACGGCACAGACAACTCCCGCTGCCTGATCGCCCTGTGTCTACTAACGGGCAACATCGGCCGGCCGGGCACCGGCCTGCACCCGCTGCGCGGTCAGAACAACGTGCAGGGAGCCTCCGACGCTGGTCTTATCCCGATGTACTATCCCGATTATCAGCCAATCAGTTCCGAGCCAGCGCGGCGTCGCTTCGAGACGGCCTGGGGCGTGCCGCTTGATCCTCGACCCGGTCTCACCGTTGTCGAGATCATGGCCGGCGCCCTTGCGGGATGCATCAAGGGCATGTACATGCTCGGCGAAAATCCGTTCCTGTCGGACCCGAACATCAACAAGGTGCGCAAGGCGCTGAGCCACCTCGAATTCCTCGCGGTGCAGGACATTTTCCTGACGGAGACGGCGGAGTTCGCCGACGTGATCCTCCCGGCCTCATCGTTCCTGGAGAAGACCGGCACGTACACGAACACCGACCGCCGTGTTCAGATCGGCCGGCCAGCGCTCGATTTGCCCGGCGAGGCCCGCCTCGACTGGGAGGTTCTGTGCGACCTGGCCGGGCGGCTCGGTTCGCCCATGCGTTATGCGTCGGTGGAAGAGGTCTTCGCCGAGTACACCGGGTTGACGAACAACCTGCGCGGCTTGACCTACGAGCTTCTCGGCCGGACCGGCAAACTTTGGCCGTGCCCCGATCCGGAGCACTCCGATGGCCAGGCAGTACTCTTTGGGGAGCGTTTTCCAACGCCGACGGGACGCGGTAAGTTCGTGCCGTGCCAGTTTGCCGGGGCGAATGAATTGCCGGATGAAGAGTATCCTTTGGTGCTGAACACCGGCCGGCTGCTCGAACACTGGCACACCGGGACGATGACGCGCCGGGCGGCCGTGCTCGACGCTCTGCAGCCGGGACCGTTCGTGGAGGTGCATCCGGACGACCTGGCGCGTTACGGTCTGGCGGATCGCTGCGAAGTGACGGTGTGTTCCCGGCGCGGCGCCATCCGGCTACCGGCGCGAGCTAGCGATACCGTGATGCAGGGAAGTTTGTTCATTCCGTTCCACTTCCGCGAGGCGGCGGCCAACGTCCTGACCATCGACGAACTCGATCCGGACGGAAAGATACCGGGGTTCAAGTTCTGTGCCGTGCGGATCGAGCGATGAATCGCTGTGTTTCCACGAGCCCGAAGCGCGAGCGAGGATAATAAGAGATTTCTCGCTCGCGCTTTGGGCTAGTTATCCCATCGGGAAACAGTCATGCCCATATTCGCCTACATTGCGCTGGGCAGCAACCTCGGCGATCGGCGCGACTACCTGGAAAAGGCCATTCAGGAACTCGGCCGGCAGGCGCGCCTTACCGTCAATCGGGTTTCCTCCTATTACGAGACGGAGCCGGTGGGCGGTCCACCAGGTCAGGGCAAGTTCCTGAATGCCGCGGCCCAGCTGCAAACCGATCTGCCGCCGCTCGACGTACTCCACGTGCTGCGCGCCGTCGAACAGCAACTCGGCCGGGTCCGTGGCGAGCACTGGGGTCCCCGCACCCTCGACCTTGACCTGCTGCTCTACGGCGACTTGGTCTGTGCCACTCCGGAACTGACGCTGCCCCACCTCCGTCTGCATCAGCGACTCTTCGTCCTGGAGCCGCTCGCCGAGATCGCACCGGAAGCCGTACACCCCTCGCTCGGCCGGACGGTGCGTCAGCTGCTGGAGGCGCTGCGCCGCGGTACTCCACTCGTCGCCGCGCTGGGCGCGCCCGAACGTGAACTGAACGGACTGCGCGCTCTGGTGACCGGCTCCACCAGCGGCATCGGCCGGGTCATCGCGCTGGAACTGGCGGCGGGCGGCGCCGACGTGATCGTCCACGGGCGGCGTTCCAGGCCTGCGGCGGAGACGGTGGCGGAGCAGGTGCGCGCCGCTGGCGTCCGCTCCCATGTCTTCATGGCGGATCTGCGCGAAGTGGAGGCGTGTCACCGACTCGTCGAAGAGGCGTGGAACGTCTGGCAGGGGCTCGACGTCTGGATCAATAATGCCGGCGCAGACACCCTGACCGGCGAGGCCGGGCGGTGGCCGTTCGAGCGCAAGCTGCAAGAGTTGCTCGCGGTGGACGTGGTGGCGACACTGTTGCTCTCTCGTGACGTGGGCAGCCGCATGAAGACAGCTGGCGGCGGCATGATGATCCACATCGGCTGGGACCAGGCGGACACCGGCATGGAGGGCGACAGCGGCCAACTCTTCGGCGCGACGAAGGGCGCCGTCATGGCTTTCAGCAAAAGCCTGGCTGTGAGCCTGGCGCCCGCAGTGCGAGTTAATTGCCTGGCTCCGGGTTGGATCCGCACCGCCTGGGGCGAAACGGCGTCCGAGCCGTGGCAGGAACGGGTGCGCCGCGAGACGCCGCTGCGCCGCTGGGGCACGCCGGAGGACGTGGCCAGGACGGCACGCTGGCTGGTCTCACCTGCCGCGGCCTATATCACGGGGCAGGTGATCCGCGTCAACGGTGGTGCGGTGCGTTGATTCCTGCGGTTGGCGGCGCGCAGCACCGAAACATGGGGCGGAAGCGCGGGCAGAGAAAAAGGGTGCGGATGGGTGAGGGTCAGGGCTGCGGATCGAAACGGTGCGCCAGGCGGCGGCTGTTGATATCAAGGGCTTCGAGGATTTCCAGAACGGACTCGGTGGGAACCCGCCAATCGTGAGCCCAACAGATGATGTCGAGGTTTTCCTGGCCAGCTTTGAGGCGATCGAGAATGCGATCGAGGAGGAGGGTGTTGTCGTGGAACTTTCGTTCGAGGAGTCCGAAGTCACCGCGGTCCAGTTCGACCCAGAAGCGTTTACCTTGCAGATGTTCGACCCAGCGTGCTCTCAAGTAACCCCACCAGTGCTGCTGGACCCAGCGGCGAAGTGCAGTTTCACCCAGATCCCGGCCGGCTTTCTCGCTCTCGATCCACTTGAAGCGGAGAGCTTCCTGCTCACTTTCCGCGTAAACGCTACACTTCTCCATGGGCATGCACTCCCGAGGATCGCGTCCCACCGCAGCAGCGTACCTCATTTTTGCGCCCTCCCTGGGCAAAAAACGAAAACCCGTACCATAAGATCATATCGCCGAGCTAGCCCTTCTGCAAGCCGGTTGTTTTCTTGGGGGAAAGGTCTGCCACCCCGCGCGAGCAGTCTACGCCGGTAATTCAGCTAAGCTGGGCGCTTTCCTCCCATGTGTGGGTTCGTACCATGCTGCCTGACGTAACCCTGTGCGAGGGCCGACGATGTCGAAAGTACTCCTGCCGATCGGCGACGCAACCGAGGTGCTGGACACTCTGTATCCGTACTTTCGCCTGCCTGAGGACGATTTCGCAGTGGTGGTCGCCGGACCGGAGGCGCGCACCTATCACGGCGTCCTTCATGAGATCCCGCCGGACGACCGCATTCCCTGGGACATAACCCGCGAACAGCCTGCTTATCACATCCAAATCAGGCTGATGGTTGACGGCGCTGGAGTCCACGAGGGCTTTAGCAGCGAATTGTACCAGTCGATCCAGGTCATCTTGCATCACCTTCAGAGATAGAATCAGGATTTAACCCTGGAACGCATCGCAGGGGCCGGGCTGTCCCGTAACACCTTGATAAATTCCTTGACCACCGGCGACTGGTAGCGGGCCTTGTGCCAGATCATGCGAAGCGTGCGGCTTGGCGTTGGGTGGGCGAGACTGCGGTACTCGCAGCGTCGGCCACGGTCCATGTCACGGGCCATTGCCGGTACAAGCGAGATGCCGTGGCCCAGCGCCACAAGCTCCTGGACAGTGAGTAATTGAGCGCTGCGGCAGTGGACAACTGGCAAACAGCCCTCCTGCTTGCAGAACCCAATGACTTGCTCGCCCAGGCAATGAATTTCGTTCATTAGCACGAACGGCTCCCCGGCAACGTCCTCCAGAGTCAGACGACGTTTCTTCAACAACGGATGCTTCGGCGGCAGCGCCAGCAGCAGTTCCTCGGCGAACAAGGCCTCGGCGTGGAGGAGGTCATTGTCCACCGGCGAGGCAATGACACCGACATCAAGCTCTCCCTCCAGGCAACCACGCACGGTGAACTCGGTCAGATTCTCGTGCAGGGCCACGGTCGCTCGTGGGAATCGCTTCGAGAAGTCCTTCAGGAGTGGCGGCAGCAGATAAGGGGCGATGGTTGGGATCGCTCCGACATTGACCGTTCCGTGGCCGGGGTCGGTCGCCGCCGTCACCCGCTCCCGGATGTCGTCCACGGTTCCCAGCACATTGACAGCCTGGGCATAAAGCGCTCGCCCGGCCTCGGTCAAACGGACAGTACGGCCAAGACGTTCAAAGAGCGGTTGCCGCAGTTCCCGTTCGAGCTTGATGATCTGCTGGCTCAAAGAGGGCTGCGCCACCAAGCACTTCTCGGCGGCACGGGTGAAACTCCCCAGGTCGGCGACGGCTACGAAGTATCGAAATTGATGCAGTTCCATAGTCAAAGCCTATCGAACAGATAGAGAACATATCTTTGAACTATATTCGGCAGGCCGGTAGAATACAACTTCATGCCTGAAATTCGGCGGCTTCGTCGCTGCTGAGACTTCCGGCGAAGACTGATGCAATCGACACAGGAGATTCTTCATGCACCCGACCAAGAACGATATTCCCGCCGAAAAGCGTGCTTCTCTGGCCCTGCTTCTCAACGAGCGGCTGGCCGAACTGATCGACCTGGGACTTCAGGCGAAGCAGGCCCACTGGAACGTCAAGGGACCGAATTTCATCGCCCTGCACAAGTTGTTCGATGATGTGGCCGAGGAGGTCGAGGAGTACATCGACACCGCAGCCGAGCGGATCGTGGCGCTGGGAGGGACCGCTGAAGGAACGGTCGCCGTCGTGGGGAAACGGACGAAGCTGCCAGCGTACCCCACGAACATCTCCAGCGGACGGGATCACGTCGAGGCGTTCTCCACGGCCCTGGCTGCGGTCGGCAAAACGGTGCGAGCCTCCATCGACAAGGCGACGGAACTCGGTGACGCCGACACCGCCGATCTGTTTACCGAACTGTCACGGGGACTCGACAAGAGCCTCTGGTTCGTGGAAGCTCACCTGCAAGCGGATAAGTAGATGACGACAACAGGTGCGGCGAGGGGTTCGCTTCACCGACCAAATAGACTTTACCGGAGAACTCAACCATGCAGAGCGAGCAAAACGGCGACAAAAACGGAGCAAACAACGGAAGCAGCGAACAGCCGGGCCTGACGACCCGCCAGGGTCATCCCGTCGTGGACAACCAGAACGTCCGCACGGTCGGCGAGCGGGGGCCGACGACGCTGGAGAACTACCACTTCATCGAGAAGATCACCCACTTCGACCGGGAGCGCATCCCGGAGCGGGTCGTTCATGCACGGGGAGCCGGGGCGCACGGCTACTTCGAGGCTTACGGCACGGTCGGCGGCGAGCCGGTCGTCAAGTACACCAGGGCCAAGCTGTTCCAGCAGAAGGGCAAACGCACTCCGGTCTTCGTCCGCTTCTCGTCGGTCATCCACGGGGGCCACAGCCCGGAAACGCTGCGTGACCCCCGTGGTTTCGCCACCAAGTTCTACACCGAAGACGGCAATTGGGATTTGGTCGGCAACAACCTGAAAGTCTTTTTCATCCGTGATCCGATGAAGTTCCCCGACCTCGTTCACGCCTTCAAACCCGACCCGGTGACGAATCGCCAGGACGCCAAGCGCATCTTCGACTTCATCAGCCTCACCCCGGAGGCGACTCACATGATAACCTTCCTGTTCAGCCCGTGGGGGATTCCGGGCAGCTACCGGCAGATGCAGGGTTCGGGCGTCAACACCTACAAGTGGGTCAACGCCGAGGGCGTCGGCGTCCTGGTCAAGTACCATTGGGTTCCCAAACAGGGCGTCAAGAACTTGACACAAGCCGAGGCCGAGGCAATCCAGGCGAAGAACTTCAACCACGGCACGCAGGACTTGTACGATGCCATCGAGCGGGGAGACTTCCCGCAGTGGGAACTCAACGTGCAGATCATGGAGGACGGCGAACACCCCGAACTCGACTTCGACCCGCTGGACGACACGAAAATCTGGCCGGAAGACCGCTTCCCGATGCGGCCCGTTGGTCGGATGGTGCTGGACCGCAACCCGGTGAATTACTTCGCCGAGGTCGAGCAGGCGGCGTTCGGGACGGGCGTGCTGGTGGACGGTCTGGACTTCTCCGACGACAAGATGCTCCAGGGCCGCACGCTGTCGTATTCCGACACTCAGCGTTACCGGGTGGGTCCGAATTACCTACAACTGCCGATCAACCGCCCCAAGACGCAAGTGGCGACGAACCAGCGGGACGGGCAGATGGCGTATCACGTCGATGGCGTCGAGGCGGGGGAGAACCCGCACGTCAACTACGAGCCGAGTTCGCTGGGCGGGCTGAAAGAAGCGGTGCCTGCGGGCAAGCCGCACACGCCCCACTACGAGGCACATCTTGTGCGGCAGAAGATCACTCGGACGAACGACTTCGCCCAGGCCGGGGAGCGTTACCGGGCGTTCGAGCCGTGGGAGCGGGACGAGTTGATCCAGAACCTCGTCAGCGCCTTGAAGGACTGCCCACGGGACATCCAGGAGCGTATGGTTTCCTACTTCACCCAGGCCGACGCCGAGTACGGTCGCCGGGTCGCCGAAGGCATCGGATTGACGAGTGCGGCCCATACGAGCGGCAACGGTGCGGCACGAGTAGAGGCAGCGAAGGCACCGGCGATGGGAATGTGATCGGGACGTGCTGACAAGACCATTGAGCGGAGCCGGAATTTCCGGCTCCGCCCTGTTGAGTGCTATTCATTGCCAGGGCGACTTTCGAGCGTGAATACGATAATCCTCTCGCCGGTCTTTGTGTCCAGGTCCGTGAACACACTTCTCACCCTCACTCCCAGGATGGCAGCGAAGACGTTCCAGGCACACCCGATTTACCCTCGTGCCGCTCTTGATGCCGCTTTTTCTGTCGAACGTACTCGGCGTGTTGCCGTGCGGCGACGTACCGTTCGTAAAAGATCGCCGCCGCCTGCGCCTTCTCCGGGTCGTCAGTCCTGGGCAACTCCTCCCCGGTCGTCTTGTCGTACTTTCGCCCGCCCTTGTGGTTGGCGTACCGCCTCGCCCTCGTCCAGCCCATTTGCAGGAACTTGCGAGCCATGTCCGCACCAGGGAAGTCTTCGGCCTTCAGGTACGCCAAAAACATCTTGTAGATTTTGGCCGACGACTTCTTCGCTTCGGCGACCCTCTTGAAGCGCCAATGCGGTAGGATTTCCCCCTTGTATGGCTCGACCAGCAGCACGCCCTGCTCGCCCTTCCCGATGCGGTAAAGCTCCGGGTGCTGCCGGAAGTCGGTGTTCTTGAAGTCGAGGGAGTAGTCGAACGCCGCAGTCACCCGTGGCTACCTCTTCGTCTCGGTCGAATCCAGCGAGTCGAGCAGGGATTGCAATGCGGCGGGGTCTACCGGCTTCGTGAAGTGGCGGTCGAACCCGGCCTCATCCGCCCTCCTCTTGTCTTCCTCCTGTCCCCAGCCCGTCAGAGCGACGAGGGCCACTTCCTTGCCCCATGTCCGCTCCCGGATGTGCCGGGCGGCTTCGTAGCCGTTCAGCCTCGGCATACCGATGTCAAGCAGCACTACGTCGGGCCGGAACGACTCAGCCATCTCCACCGCCGCTTGGCCGTCGTGAACCGTGCGCACCTCGTGACATAACACGCTCAGGAGCATGGCGAGGCTCTGCGCCGCATCCACGTTGTCGTCCGCAGCCAGCACTCGACGCCGGGGACCGCAGGCCCCGCCCGCCTTCTGGCCCTCCTGATCTTGCCGATTCGCCTTCGGGGATTCGATCAACAGGGGCAGACGGACGGCGAACTCGCTCCCCTGGCCGGGACCGTCGCTGCGAGCCTCGACACTGCCGCCGTGCATTCCGACCAAGCTCTTGACCAACGCCAAACCGATACCCAGCCCGCCCTGCGACCGCTCCAGCGCCGGTGCCACCTGCGAGAACATCTCGAAGAGGCGGGGTAGGTGTTCGGCTGCGATGCCGATGCCGTCGTCCCGGATCGACACCACCACGTCGCTGCCTTGCCGGTCGGCGGCGAGCCGGATGTGACCGCCCCGCTCGGTGTACTTGCAGGCGTTCACCAGCAGATTCCCGAACACCTGGGCCAGCCGGGTCAGGTCGCCCTCAATGAACAGCGGTTCGGGCGGGAGGTCCACGGCTAGGTCGTGGCCCGACGCCTCGGCCAGCGGTCGGCTCAACTCCACGGCGTTCGCCACGATCACGCCCAAGGCGGCGTCCAAGAATTAGTTCCAATTCCACCATCCCGGTTCACGCG
>JRHI01001776.1_pt1 | contig 16824 bp, 19 predicted proteins | sample 215371 | NCBI WGS metagenome assembly JRHI01 (sample SAMN02929681, study PRJNA255918) | sediment metagenome | biome: cave system; feature: Ice Cave; material: Sediment; isolation source: sediment from deep within a dark volcanic ice cave with no known source of... ...
GCGCAGCTGCTCTTCATCCTGCTCGCGCACCGGTACACACGCGGTGGGTTAATTCTCACTTCGAATTTGGAGTTCGCGGACTGGACCTCGGTGTTCAACGACGACGCCCGGCTCACCGCTGCGCTCCTCGACCGGCTCACCCATCGCTGCCATCTGCTGCAGTTCCGCGGCGACTCCTACCGGTTCCGCGAGAGCCTGGCGGCGCGGTCATCGACCGACGAGACTGCGCGCCCACGTCCGCGCCGAACCGCCCCGCCGCCCGAGGCGCCAGTCGCAAGGCGACGATGGAGAGGCCGATGGCGCCGGCGTCCGTGAGCATGTGCGCGGCGCCGTACTCAGTGTCCGCAGCCGCCGATCAGGCTCGACGAGACCGGGGTGGTGGCGTACCCGCCGACCGCGGCGGCCCGCCGGCGCGCCGGATCGTCGGCCCGGGCGCCGCCCCCGAGCCGCGCGGCGCTGGCGAGGCCATCGGCGATTCCTCGATGAGGCGCAACGCGCTCGCCGGCGCCCCCAGCGCACTCAGCAGGCTCGATAGAAGGGAGGTGAGGACTTCGTGTCCGAGGTCGGAGAAGAGGCTCGCGGCGCCAATCCTCGGACCCCGCGTGTCAGCCACCACTCGGTCGTGGTCGTGTCGCCGGTCCGTGGGATCGCCACGACTGATGAGTATGAAAGCGGCTCGCCCCTGCTCCTGACGCTGCTCCAGCTCCCCGGGGCACCGCCGTTGCCGTGGACCTCGTCACCACCCGATAGCTGACCGGGCCCCTTGGCGGCTTCAAGGCTCAAGCCTGGCTCTCTTCGCTCGGCCTTTCCGCTCGGGACCTGGCCAGCTCGACATCGGGCAGCGATCCACTCTCACGGAGGTTCCCCCGATGGCCAAGCCGAACCCGACCACAGAGCAGCAGCCAGCCGCCACCGCACAGCCGCAGGCTCCGACCACTTCCCGCTCCCGCGCGGGCCGGCGGTGAATCGCGTCACTCTTCTCGGCCGGCTGACGGCCGACCCTGCTCTCCGCTTCACGTCCTCGGGAATTGCGGTGGCCAGCATCCGCTTGGTGACCAACGACCGCGACGTGCCTGAGTACCACGATCTGGTCCTGTGGAAGCAACTCGCCGAGCTCGCGGGCAAGTACCTGGCGAAGGGCCGCCTCGTGTACGTCGAGGGCCACCTCCACGGGCGTACCTGGGCCGCCGAGGATGGCACGACGCGGCGCAGCGTCGAGGTCGTCGCCGAGAACCTCCAGTTCCTCAGCGCTCGTCCGTCCGAAGCACCGGAAGGCTGACCATGCTGGGTGAGGGGAAGCCTTTCTTCCCCTCACCCCAGCCCGCGAGCTCTCGCGGCATCGGCCCCGCGGGAGTCGGCGTGTTCGCAAGCTGGGCGCAGAGGTGCTCCAGCGCGGCCAGTCCGTCGTCGACGGCGGCAAGCTCGTCCTCGGTCAGCGGGATGTCCTGTCGCAGCTGCAGGAGATTCGCTCGCGCCTCGAGCAGCTGTGCCTCGCTCGAGCCCTTCGGGCGGTAGAAGGAACACTTGGCGCAGGCCATGCGGTGCGGGCAGTTGTCGAAGAAGTCGTAGCTGCAGTACCCGTGGCCTAGATCGTAGAAGCGCCACGGCTCTCCCTTCGCGGCCGCACCGCTCCTGACCGCGTCCTGGTCGATCAGCACCTCCACGGCGCGCAGATTGCCGCCGAAGTAGCCGGCCTCGGCGTATGGCTTCGCCAGCCTGGTGGGAGCGATCTTCGCGTAGTGCCTGGTCGACTCTGGAGACCGATGCCCGAGCCATGCTTGGAGCTCAACGAGGGTCATCGGTTCCTTGGCGTTGAACAGCGGCGACGCGGTGCTGGAGCGCGCGCGGTGGCTGGTCAGCGCGCTGTGCGCCGTCGACAGGCTCGCCTCAGCGGCGAGGAGGGGGCGGACCCGCGCCCGGGCGGCCAGGGGGCGGACCGCGTCGGGGTGAGGCGAGGACAGTGGCGGCTGCGCGGATGCCTCGGCTGGCGGCTCGCCGCTGACCACCCTGCGCCGGAGGTGGCCTCAACCGCTCCAAGCCCCAAGACGAGCGGCCTGCGGCCGGGGCTTTCCGCGCGGCCCCTCCGGCGCGGTCGGGTGGCGTCGAACCACCCACCGGAGGCTCACTCGAATGACCGCCGCCCCGATCGCGCTCCGCCACACGTCGACCGACACTCTGGTCGCGGCGCTCGGCGGGCTCCGCCAGAGCATCGACCAGGTCATTCTCACTGCCGCCGGCAGTGGCGTCATCCCGCCCGGCGAGACCCTGCTCGGCCTCGACTACGCCCGCGCCCACGCTGAGGTCGCCGACCTCCTCGATACGCGCCTGGCGCGCAGCTGAGGGCGAGCGCGATGGACACCATCCGCATCACCACGCGCCGCTACAGCTTCGAGATCGTCCGCGAAGCCGGTGCGGTGACCGAGTACCGGCAGACCGTGGGCAGCCCGCCGGAGGCTGCCGCGATCGCCCGCAGGGTCATCGGGTGCGAGCTCAGCGAGGTCGTCATCGCCCTCATGCTCGATGCGCGCCACCGGGTGATGGGGTACACGGAGGTCGCGCGTGGGACGGTTAACGCCAGCCGGCTGACGCCCCGCGACGTCTTTCTCCCCGCCATCGCGGCGAACGCCTGTGCGGTCGTTGCGGCGCACAACCATCCGAGCGGCAGTCCCTGGCCCTCGACGTCGGACCACCGCGTCACCCGGGTGCTGCGTGAGGCCGGCGAGTTGCTGGGCCTGCCGCTCCTCGATCACGTCATCGTCACCGACACCGCCCACTACTCCTTCCGCGAGGAGGGTGGCTGGGACTGATCGCGGGGTCCGGCAGGGCGGCACAGCGCTACGCTGTCGGCTCACTGAGCACGGAGGCCATGGGACGTCCGACCCCTGTATGACCACACCCTGCCCGACCGGCTTCGCGGCATTGCCGGAGACCTCGAGGAGCTCGCGCCGGACGCGTGGGATCGTCGAGGGACTCGTCCTGCCCCCGTCCGGCGCCCCTCTCCAGGCAGCGCACGCCTAGGCCACCGAGCAGGAGGAGCGGACCGCCGCCGACATCGCCTGGGTCGACTCCTCTGCCTTCCCCGCCTTCGCCGGCTCGCAGCGCGATCGGTTCCGAACCGCGGCCGGGCGCCTGCTCACGTCAGCGCGCAGGCTGGGCGCGGCCACGGAGCGCCGCCGCATCGACGGGCTCATCGAACGTGCCGGTGAGGCGATGCAGCAGGCGGGAACGCTCTTGGTCCGGGCGCACGCCGCGGTGATGCAGGAGCTCCAGGTACAGGTGCAGCCGATCACTGAGCGGCAGCCTCGGCGCTCCGGATGATCCTGCGGACCGGTCGCTCGAGCGTCAGGCATCCTCGGCGCGGTCTTCAAGGAGGTCCACCGACAGGTCGACGTCGGTGATCACCAGCTCCTCGTAACCGCCGCCGGTGGCGCGGTGAGCGATGAGCGCCTCGCGCAGGGGGAAGGACCCCTGGAGCGCACCGCAGCTGTGGCAGCCGTTGCTCATGTATGCGCGCTTCACCACGCCGCTCCAGCGTTGGCGCAGCTCGCCGACCCCGAGGTCGGCGAGGCGGGCGCCGTCGAGCTGGACCGCGAGGGCCTCGGCGATGTCGTCGAACGGGATGAAGCCGTCCGGGGCATCGGTGAGGTCCGGCGTCACCAGCACCCCGACGACACTGCTCGTTGGGCGGCGGCAGCGATAGCAGACCTGCGCGAGAGCGAGCACCCTCGCACGGACGGTCGAGCCGACCGCCCCTGGGGTCGACGCAGGCGACGACCAGCGAGCGAACGGTGCGGGGTTCATGCCGGGGGGCACATACCAGGTGCGCGCGCCGGCATCCCACCGGGCGCCCAGGCGCTTGGCGTCGTCCTTCTCGGCGTACGGGACGTCGAGGTCGGTTCGGCCGGCCGCGGGGGACAGGTCGGCCGCTGCCGAAACATGACCGTCAGGGGTCAGCCGAAACCGGTCCGCGGTGCCCCTCTGCTGCTGGTCGGCCGCGGTCATGCCTCGGCCTCGACGACCCGTGGTCGCTGCGTTCTGGGGTCCACGCGGTCGGCCTCCTCCGCGGCCATGGCCAGGAGACGGCGCGCCTGCCGCGGGCCCCGTCCGGTCACGCGCTGGACGTCCGCCGCGGTGACCTCGCGACCGCCACGACGACCCTGCGTGACCAAGCGGACGACCGCCTGCCGGGCCTGGCCCGCGGTCATCGTTCGGGTCATGTCGCTGACATCACGATGGTCGTCGACCGGGCCTGCCACGGTCATGACCGCCGTCCGGTCATGACCGGTCATGTGTCCGCTCGGACTGTCATCAATGGCCGGCCAGGGAACCAGCTCGTTATGACCCCCCTCATGGCCCGGGCGGACCATCGGGGTCACCGCCCTCTCGGCCACGGCGGTCGAGCCGCCTTCGGCGAGTCCCGGCCGGGCGGCCATGAGCAGCCCAGCGAGGTGAGCGAAGAGGATCATGGTCACGGCGGGGGCAGCGTGGGCAACGCCCGAGACGGCATGCGCCCATCGGTTGCCCAGTGCGTCGACCAGGCGGGGGTCGACCGCCTCTGCGGAGGCGACGAGGGCGTTGCCCGCCACGGTGGCGGAGCTGTAGAGGGCGACCAGGCCCCAGGCGTACCGCTCGACGAGCCGGCGGCCGCGTTCCCGGGCTTCGAGCGCGTTCATCGAGCCGACCCAGACGGCGACGTCGATAACCAGCGGGAAGAGGTCGCCGAGAGGGTCGGGGAACCCGAGCATCACCGCCAAGTCGCGGAGCGCCGAGTAGGAGAGGGTCGCGCCCAGTACCCAGAGGGCCACGACGCCCCACCGCGCGCCGCGGCTGCGGGCGAGCTGCCACCACGAGCTGCTCATGGTGTTTCCTCGTTGCGCGCAGGCCCCGACGAGCGGCGGCGCGTGCCGAGACCCTGCCGGAGCGTGTCCGCGCGTTCCCCGCATCCTTTGCGACGCCAGGTTGGTCGGCGCGTGTCCCGCATACCTGCTCTCGACCTCACACGGAACCGATCGAACATCCGCGCCCATCGTGACACGACTGGCGTACACCCATCGCCGATTTCAGCATCGCTCGTTCACCACCACGCGTAATCGAGTCAAAGCGCGCATCAGGCGCAGCCACGAGCAGAGCCGAGCACCCCGAAGTCCGACCACCATCAGCCAACGCACCCGGAATTTCTGCCTCACGGCCCCACGAGAGAAGAGGCGAAAGCGGATCAGTTGAACCGCCTCCCTCCGGTCGGCACACAGTTGCACCGCTTCGCCAGTGCTGGAATAAACCCGGCTACGTCGTGGTTTTGCCGGTGACGAACTTTTGTTCGTGATGCGCTCTGACCGCAACTGATAATCGGCTCGCGAGGAGGCGCGCACGGAGGATGGCTGGTGCTCAGCATCGGCAAGCTCGACCAGCAGATGGCGGACTACTACGAGAGGACGGTCGCCGACTCCCGCGAGGACTACTACGCCCTTCGAGGCGAGGCCAAGGGAACGTGGTGGGGCCGCGGTGCTGAGGCCCTCGAGCTGACGGGAACGGTCGGGACGGGTCAGCTCGGTCAGCTGGTCGCCTTCCGCGATCCCGCGCACCCTGAGGCGTCGCTTGGCCGGCCGCCGGCGGGGGCCGACCAGGTCGGCGCCTACGACCTCACGTTCAGCGCGCCGAAGTCGGTCTCGATCATGTACGCGCTTGCCAGCCCAGAGGTCCAGCAGCAGATCGTGGCCGCCCACGACGAGGCGGTGGGGGAGGGGCTCAGCTACATGGAGGACCACGCGTCGGTGGGCCGCCGCGGCTCCGCCTCGAAGGGGACGTTGCGGCAGGTCCCGGGTGAGGGGTTCATCGCGGCGCTCTACCGGCACCGGGTGTCGCGGCCCGTCGACATGCCCGACGGAACCCAGAGGGTCGACCCCCAGCTCCACACCCACTGCATCGTCGCCAACCGGACCCGTTCCACCGAGGACGGGACCTGGGGCGCCCTCGACGGCAAGCACACCTTCCGGCTCGCGAGGACCGGGGGCTACACCTACCAGGCGGCCCTGCGCGACCGGCTGACCGAACGACTGGGAGTGGACTGGACACCGGTGGTCAACGGACAGGCGGACATCCCCCTGCGTGACCTGGACAGGCTGGTGGACGCGTTCTCCTCCAGGCGGGGACAGATCCGTGAGGCGGCGACCCACCTGGCGCGTGACCTGATGGTGCGCACCGACCTCATGACCGCGAGGGAGGCCGAGCGACATATCGACGCGGACGTGGCGATGAAGATGCTCGGCACCGACGGCATGCGGATCGCCACGCTGGCGAGCCGGCAGGCCAAGGGAGGCGCCGAGGGAACGGAGGGCGATCTCCGGCTGGGCTGGGCCCGGCAGGCGGCCGACCTCGGGATCACTCCGGACAGCCTCGAGGCTCCGCTCGGCCGGGTTGCGGCGCCGGCGATGTTCACACCCGACGCGAGGCCGGAGGGTCTCCTCGCCGAGCTTACGGACAGGGTGAGCACCTTCACCCGCCACGACGCGGTGCGGGTCATCGCTCAGCACGCACCATCGGGGGCCGGCCGCGCCGAGCTCGAGGGTGCCGTCGACGAGCTGCTCGCCGACACGGCTCGCGTCCGAGCGCTGCACGCGGACCGAAACGGTGATGTCCGGTACACGGCGCCCGAGGTGCAGGAGGCGGAGACGAGGCTCGTCGACACGGTGCGCTCCCGGGTCGGCGAGGGCACCGGCGTAATCTCGCCCAGACACGTCGAGAGCGCTCTCGCCGCTCGGCCGGAGCTCCTGAGCGCGAACGCCGAACAGGCCGACATGGTGAGGCGGCTTGCGAGCGGGGGCGCCGGTGTCGCCACGGTCATCGGGCCGGCCGGCACCGGCAAGACCAGGGGGCTCGAGGCCTACGTGGCCGCGGCGACGGCCGACGGCCGGCACGTGGTCGGTGCCGCGTTCACCGGGGCGGCCGCCGAGCTGCTGGAGGGCCAAACTGGCGCCCCCTCCTACACGGTCCACAAGCTGCTCGGGGCGTGGCGCGACGAGCCGATGCCCACGGGCGCCGTTGTTATCGTCGACGAGGCGGGCCAGCTCAACCGCACCCTGACCAGCGACCTGGTGGCGCTGGCGGCACGCGATCGGACCAAGCTCATCCTCGCCGGCGACCCCAAGCAGATGCAGCCGATGGACTCCGGCGGACCGTTCCGGGTGGTCGACAGCTTCACGCCGGCGACGGACAGCATCGAGTTGACCGTGAACCGCAGGCAGCGGGACGCCGCCGAGCGTCGACAGCTCGCGCTCCTGCGTGCGGGCGAGGCGCGCGGTGCGATCGAGGGCTACATGAGGCATGGCCAGATCGTCCAGGCACCTGACGGGGCGGAGATCCGGATGCGGATGGTCACCGACTGGTGGGAGGCCTACAGGGCCGGCAAGGACTCCATCCTTCTCGGCCGGCGCCACGTCGACGTGGACCTGCTGAACAGCATGGCTCGGCAGCAATGCGTCAAGGGCGGGTTGGTCGCCGGTCCTGCCGTCGCGCATGAGGGCCGGCTCTTCCAGACGGGCGACGAGGTGCTCTGCCTGAAGAACGACAACCGCCGGAACGGGATCGGCGTGCGCAACGGGATGCGGGGTCGAGTTGATGAGGTGGACCCGTGCCGGCGGCGACTTCATGTGACCTTCCGAGGCGGTCAGGAGAGGTGGATCCCACTAGACAGCTATCCCGACGTCTCGCATGGGTGGGCCATGACCGTCGAGAAGGCCCAGGGACAGACCGTCGACTGCGCGTTCGTGATGCGGCCGGCGGCCGCGGGGCACGAGTGGCACTACACGGCCCTGAGCCGTGGACGGGAGCCGGTGAGGTACTACCTCGTCGATCGACATCCCGACATGGATGCTGAGGGCACGAGCCACGCTGGCGAGCGAGACGATCACCGATCGATCGAGGAGGCCCTGGCCAACCAGTGGCGCCGGGTCGAGGCGACGGAACTGAGCGTCGACTTCCATGCGGCTGACACCGGAGATTCATGTCCGGCCGAGACGGCCGACGCCACGGATCAGAAAGCAGCCCCCATTGGCGCGCACGTGCCGTGCCCGGAGGCCCTCACGCCTCCCGCCGTCGGGCCTGACCTTGGCGGGGAGGAATTGGGGCAAGAGCCTCCCGCCGACGCCACGGCCCATGAGCGCTTGGATATCTCGGAACCGGGTGCTGATCTCCCGTCCGACCAGACGGCCGAGATGGAACCAACGACGGCAGGCGCAACCTCGTCGAATGTGACCAGCGACCAACCAGAGGCTGAGTGCACCCATGTGAGGGACGGCGTGATGGATGCCGCCCCCGCTGAGGCAGGGTCTGGGCGCGACGACCCCGTTGTGGAACCGGCAGCCGATCCGACGACGGTGCTCCCGCCTGAGGGGCCGCATCCAGGTGCCGAAGCTTGGGACGAGGAGGGGGAGCGGCAGACCACGGACACGTTTGCAACACAGCTCGACCACGAACGCAAGGAACTCGAGGCCGAGAACGATGGGGTGGCACGCCCCGAGCCGGGCGATGAGGGCGGCGCGACCGCCACTCGGAGCGAGCCTGGGACCGGCGCGATGAAGTACGGCCGCGACCCCTGGGAGAGCGACACCGAGATGGACGATCGGCGGTGGAACGATGCGCGGCAGTCGGAATGCGACGCTCGCGAGGAGTAGCCGCTGGGTTGGTTCACGCCCTCGACGGGACCATTGCCAGGTCCTACGAGAACGCCCGGACGAGCAACGGTCGCCCGTCCCCGATCGTGGCCCGGTCATGCCTACTGAGTGAGCGGCTCCTCGGTTGGAACGTCGAGCTCGACGGCTAGTCCGGCGATTCGCCGCTCGATCTCGTCCCGGATCACTCGCACCGCATCCCCGTCCTGGCCCTTGGGGTCCTCGAGCTCCCAGTCGAGGTAGTGCTTGCCCGGGATGAACGGGCAGGCATCACCGCAGCCCATGGTGACGACGACGTCGGCCCATTCGGCGTCGGCTTGGTCGAGGCGATGGGGTACGCGGCCAACGAGGTCGATGCCGACCTCACGCATCACCTCGAGCACCTCGGGATGAACGTGCTCAGCGGGGTCCGATCCGGCAGAACGTCCGGGTCCTCCCTGTCGCTCCCAGAAGGCCTGGGCCATCTGGGACCGACCGGCGTTGTGGATGCAGACGAACAGTGCTTTGGGAAGCATCGGCTACGGGATCAGGGTGAGAGCCGCGGCGGTAGCGGTGGGCATGTCCTCGCGCAGGCGGTAGAAGGCCCAGATCCCCTGCTTGTGGCTGGTCACGAAGCCCGCGTCCCTCAGCTTGGCCAGGTGATGACTGACGGTCGGCTGACCGAGGTCGAAGGCGGCGGTGAAGTCGCAGACGCAGATGGGCTCGCTGGCCGCCTTGAGCAGGTGAAGCATCTGCACCCGGGTCGGGTCGGCGAGGGCCCGGTGGATCGCCGCCAGCCCCTCGGCCATCGAGCCGGGCAGCAGGGACGTGAGGGGCACGCAGCACCCCTTGGTCCGGAAGGGCGGAGGGGCCGCGACGGCTCGGGATGCGGTGGCCATGACGATAGTTTACCCATTGACAGCTCTCGATGGAAAGGTGGTATGCTCATCCCATCGACAGTTCTCGATGGAGGCCAACCCCATGCCCTGCGACTGCCCGTGCGGAACCTGCCCCTGCCGCTGCGAGGGCTGCTGACCGTGTCTCGTGTGCAGCTGGCGCTCAACGTCAGCGACCTCGAGGCCGCCGTCACCTTCTACTCGAAGCTCTTCAACACCGAGCCCGCCAAGCGGCGCCCTGGCTATGCCAACTTCGCCGTCGCCGAGCCGCCTCTGAAGCTGGTGCTGATCGAGAGCTCGGGGACGCCGGGCACCCTGAACCACCTCGGCGTGGAGGTTGCCTCGCCCGACGAGGTGGAGGCCTCCACGCAGCGCCTGGTGGCCGCCGGCCTGGCCACGGCGCCCGAGACGGGTGTTGAGTGCTGCTACGCGAAGCAGGACAAGGTCTGGGTCGACGACCCCGACGGGGCACCATGGGAGATCTACACCGTGCTGGCGGACTCGCCGGTCGCTGCCGGCGACCTGCGCACCGTCACCGTCTGCGGGCCCGGAACCTGCGGCACGGGCGCGTAGGCCGCACCGGTGGTGCTCCTGCGACGGGCGGCGGCCGAGTTCATCGGCACCGCCCTCCTCCTCATCGCCGTCGTCGGCTCGGGGATCGCTGCGCACCGGCTGAGTCCCAACGACACGGGCCTGGCACTCCTGGAGAACGCCATTGCCACCGGAGGGGCGTTGGTGGCGATCATCCTCGCGGTCGGCTCGGTGTCAGGTGCCCACCTCAACCCCGTTGTCAGCGTCGCGGACGCGGTCTTCGGTGGCCTGCGCTGGCCGGAGGTCGGTGCGTACATCGCCGCCCAGGTCGCGGGGGGCGTGGTGGGAGCGATGATCGCCAACCTGATGTTCTCGCTCCCGGCCGTCAACATCTCCGAGCACGCGCGCAGCGCGTCGAACCTGTGGCTCGGCGAGGTGGTCGCAACCTTCGGACTGCTGCTGGTGATCTTCGGCGTGGTGCGAAGCGGCCGCGCCTCTGTCGCTCCCTTCGCCATCGGGGCGTACATCACTGGCGCATACTGGTTCACCTCCTCCACGAGCTTCGCGAACCCCGCGGTCACGATCGCCCGCACCCTCTCCAACACCTTCGCGGGGATCTCGCCGGGGTCGGTCGCCGCCTTCATCGCGGCTCAGGCGATCGGCACGGCGCTCGCAGTGGGCGTGATCCGGCTGCTCTTCCCCGACATCGCGAATGTGGCCGGCGTGGTCGTTGTCGCGCACGGCGCCGACGAGGTCGCGTGATGTCGCTCACCAAACTGGGGATATGTGAGTGCGACTGCTGGTCATCGGCGGGAGCGACGGCGCCATCAGTGCTGGGCTGCGAGCCCGTGAGCTGGATCCGTCCGTCGACGTGACCATGGTCGTGGCCGACGCCTATCCGAACTTCATCATCTGCGGGCTGCCCTACTTCATCAGTGGCGACGTGCTGGACTGGCACAAGCTCGCCCACCGCACCAGGGCGGACATCGAGGCGACCGGGATCCAGCTGCGGCTCGACACGCGTCCACCGCGATCGACCCGGCCAGGAAGTCAGTCACCGCGGTGGGCGCGGACGGCGCCGTCGAGGAGCTGGGGTATGACGAGCTCGTCATCGCCACCGGTGCGGTGCCGATCCGGCCGCCCATCGCCGGTCTCGAACTGGATGGCGTCCACGTTGCACACGATGGACGACAGCTTCGCCGTCCAGAGCCGGGTCTCCGAGGGCTCGCCCTCGTCAACGGTCATCGTCGGCGCCGGCTACATCGGGCTGGAGATGGCCGAGGCCCTCAACATCCGCGGGTACCGTGGTCGAGCAGCTCCCCGAGGTGCTCCCCACCGTCGACCCCGACCTGGGTTCGTTCGTTCGCCGAGAGCTCGAGGCGCATGGGATCACGGTGCTCACCGGGACCAAGGTTGAGGCCGTGGAGCGCCGCGGGGGGAGGCTGCGCGTCACCGGCCATCCCGGACTGGCTCTGGATGCGGACCTCGTCCTGGTCGTGGTCGGCGTCCGGCCTGATACCGAGCTGGCTCATGCGGCCGCCGTCCAGCTCGGCGTGCACGGGGTTATCGCCGTGACGCGGCGCATGGAGACCAGCGTCCCGGACGTCTTCGCGGCCGGCGACTGCGTCGAGACCTGGCACCGCGTTCGGCAGAAATACGCCCACGTGCCCCTTGGCACCACCGCCCACAAGCAGGGCCGCGTAGCCGGCGAGAACGCGGTCGGCGGCGAGCGCGAGTTCGCCGGATCCCTCGGCCAGCGCAGCCGCAGCGGTAACTCTGTCGACCCCGAAAGAGGCGCGGTCGGTTTGACCTGGCTGATCAGGTCGTGGCGCTCGGAAGCGTGGCGGTCCTTGCCCTGGACGGGGCAGCTCGGTCCTGCTACCGTCCCCCGCGTTGACGTCGTCCTCAGGAAGTCGGTGAGAAGCCGACGCGGTCCCGCCACTGTAGCCGGAGAGTTCCCCTCACCACGGTCACGGCCCCCCGGGGTTGGAAGGCCGAGGGGCATGGTGACCCGGAAGCCAGGATACTGAGGCCGGCGATCCCTTCAGACAGGGGGCGGAAGACCCCAGGGAGGATCTGCTATGGCGGTGGCCAATCCGAACATTGCCAACGCACCCACCATTCCGGTCATCGCCAAGTGGGCCTGGCCGCTGCTGATCGTCTTCCTGGTGGCGGTCTATGCCGTCGGGTACGACCAGGGTGCCCTGCTCCAGCCCCTGCTCGGGGCGGCCTCGCACTCGTACAACTACGTTCACGAGCTGGTCCACGACGGTCGCCACCTGCTCGGCTTCCCCTGCCACTGATGAGCGTGCGCGCCTACCTCCTGCGGGGGGTGGTCGCGGGACTGGTGGCAGGGTTCCTGGTCGGTCTCCTGGCCTTCCTCGTTGCGGCACCCGTCATCGACCGTGCGATCGCTCTCGAATCACAGCGCGTCTCGAGCGAGCACCAGCACTCGCTGAACCAGGCGATCATCCAGCACCATGGCGACGTCGCCGCAGCCAAGCAGCAGGTTCCGCCACCACCCCCAGAGGTGTTCTCTCGCCGAACCCAGCACCTCGGGCTGATTCTGGCCACCACCCTCTTCGGGTTCGGCATCGGCGGGATCTTCGCCGTGGTCTTCTTGGTGATCTCGCGCCGTGCCACCCCCCGGACGGTGTGGCAGAGATCGGTGAGCCTCGCCGGCGCCCTGCTCGTGGGCCTCTATCTCATCCCCTTCATCCGATATCCGGCCAACCCTCCGGGGGTCGGAGATCCCGCGACCATCGACCGTCGCACGCTCGGGTACACGCTCGCGGTCGCGATCAGCGTCGTGGGGGTTTGGGGCGCCTGGCGTCTGGCGCTCTATCTCCGTGCCCGCGGCGCGGACGAGTCACTGCGTCACATCGCGGTGGCGACGAGCATGCTTGCGGCAATCGCGCTCGAGTTCGTGCTGCTGCCGGACAACACCGATCCCGTCCGAGTGCCGGCGGGGCTGCTCTGGGACTTTCGGATCCGGGCGGTTGGCGCGCAGGTCCTCCTCTGGATGATCGTGGCCGGTGTTTTCGGCCTGCTCACCGAGCGGGCTGTACGGCGGCGCGCCGAGTCGTCGTCGAGCGGGATCCCCGGGTCCGTCGACCGCGCCTTGGCCGGTCCCGTGCCTTCGGCGCACCGATAGCGGTGTGCACTGAACGCTCGGTGGACGAGGTCGTGGTCTGCGATATCGCCATGGCCGACGTGCGCCTCGCGCTGGCCGACCTCTCTACGGTTCGTTTCACCCACCTCCCCGGTGTAGGAACGAGTGTCCACAACCTGAGTGCTCAGACGACCGGCGCTTTTCGTCGAGCGCTCACGAGCGCCATCGAACCTCACCGGGGGCGTCTCGAGAACCCCTCGCCCGGTTCCACGATGTCGCCACCGGGTTGAGGCCACGCCGCCGCCTGTCGCCATCCACGAGAAGATCCGGCCGCCGTCAACTACCTGCTCGGCAAAGGGCCTGCGGACGGCCGCCAGGTCCGGTGGGATTGAGGACGCGGCCGGCCGATCCGCCTCCGGCACGCGACGGCGAGGGTCGCCACGGCGGTCGAGGACGGCTCGCCTGACCCAGCACGAAGCGGACGCTGCGGTCCAGCGCCTCGAGAACGGCGAGGACCCGCGTTTCCTCCACGGACTCCTCGCTGGGTCTCACCCCGGGGGCGCCGACCAGGCGGAGTAGGCTATGATGTAGTGGTCGCGCAATTGAGCGGAGGTATATCATGTCTCAGCCCGCTCCCGGGGTGGACCTCTGCCAGATCCGGTGCTTCCACGACGAGGACGTGGCGCGCGCCCGCGCGCTGCTCGCCGAGGACGTGACCTACGACGCTCTGGCTGACCTCTTCGGCGCTCTCGCCGACCCCACCCGCGCTCGCATCGTCCACACCCTGCTCCGCCAGGAGCTGTGCACCTGCGATCTTGCCGCCGTCCTCGGCATCACGGAGTCCGCGGTCTCGCAGCACCTGCGGGTGCTGCGGATGCTCCGGCTGGTCAAGCACCGCCGCGCCGGCAAGCTCGTCTACTACAGCCTCGACGACGCCCACGTCGCCCAGCTGGTGCAGATCGGCCTTGCTCACGAGGGCCACACCGCCGAGGCCGCTCTCGGCCGTCCAGCCCCGGCCACTGAGCGGATCGCCTCCTGATGCTGGAGCGCCGGCTCCGGGCAGCCTTCGGCCTCACGCTGCTCATCCTCGGAGTCGAGGTCGCGGGCGGGATCCTCTCTCACTCGCTCGCCCTGCTCTCCGACGCGGGTCACGTTGTCACCGACTTCTTCGCGCTCGGCCTCGCCTGGTTCGCCACCGTGCAGGCCAACCGGCCGGCCGACGAGAGGAAGACGTACGGCTACCACCGTGTGGGCATCCTGAGTGCCCTGGTCAACGCGGCCACCCTGCTGGTCATCGTCGCGGCCATCGGGTATGCAGCGGTGCAGCGGTTTCGGCACCCGGAGCCGACCACACCGCTGATCATGGCGCTGGCAGCCTCGGTGGGGATCCTGCTGAACCTGCTCATCGCGCTCGGGTTGAAGGCCCACGCCCATGGCAACCTGAACGCCCGCGCGGCCCTGCTGCATGTGCTCGGCGACGTCGGGGCCTCGGTCGGGGTCATCGTCGGAGCGGTGATCATCCTCGCCACGGGTTGGTACCAGGCGGACCCGCTGATCTCCGTCGCGATCGCGGTGCTCATCGCCCGCGGCGCGTGGCGGATTCTCCGCGAGACGACCGACATCCTCCTCGAGGCCAGCCCCAAGGGGCTGAACACGTCGCAGATGGTGCGCGACATGGTCCGAGCGCCCGGCGTCACGGACGTCCATGACCTCCACGTGTGGTCCATCGATGGGAGCCGGCGTGCCCTGTCCGCCCATGTTGAGGTGGAGACCACCGACCTGAGAGTGTGCGACGACCTGGTCCGCGAGCTCAACCGCATGCTCGAGGACAGCTACTCCATCGCCCATTCCACCTTTCAGTTCGAGTGCACGAGCTGCGCCCCCGACCTGTACTGCTCGATGGAGGCGCCAGTTCGCGGCGACGCACACGCCGGCCATCACCATGAGGCACCGGGGAAGGCGCGGCAGGGTGCCTCCAGGAAAAGAAGGTCGCCGAGGATCGACGGATGACGTCGCCGGCTCATCCCATCAGGATCGCCAGCCGCGACCGGGACCTCCGGGCGGGGGTGCGCGTGGAGGTCCTCACGCTGATCTGGATGGTGGCCGAGGCAGCCCTCGCCATCGGGGCTGGTGCGCTCGCCCGGAGTGCTCTCCTGACCGCCTTCGGGATCGACAGCGTCATCGAGCTGGTCGCCGCAGCGGTGCTGCTCTGGCGCCTGCTCGTGGAGGCACGAGGGGCTCCCATCGACCGCGTGGCACGCGCGGAGAGGCGCGCGGCAACCGCGACGGGATGGGCGCTGGTGATGCTCTGTGCCTACATCCTGATCACGGCGGCCGTGAGCCTGGTCGCGCGAGCCCACCCCGAGAGCTCCGTCGTCGGGCTCGCGGTCACGGGGGCTGCCCTGCTGGTCATGCCCCTGCTGACGGCGCGGAAGCGCCAGCTGGCGGGGCGGCTCGACAGCGCTGCGCTTCGCGGAGACGCGGCATGCTCGGTGACCTGCGCCTACCTCGCAGCGACCGCCGTCATAGGCCTCGCGCTGAACGCCGCCCTCGGCTGGTGGTGGGCAGACGCGGTGGCGGCCCTTGCCCTGCTCTACTGGCTGGTGCGGGAGGCGCGCGAGGCGCTCACGGGTGGCTGCACCTCCTCATGCGGCTGCTCCTGAGTCGGCACTCGACGTCCGCCTGTGTCCGATTGGCGGAGACCGGCTCCATGGCATGGTGGCGAGTCAGCTGAGTACCGCCGTCATCGCGGATCAGTTGACGCGCGGTACCCGGCGTCCTCGATGGCGGACACGATCTGGGAGGTTGACACTCTCTGAGGGTCCAGAGTGACCCTGGTCCGACCTCTGCGGGTGTCGGTCCTCGACTCCGCGACACCGGGTACGTCCTCCACAGCGCCATCGATGGCGATTCCGCACGACGGGCAGTGCATCCCGGAGACCGACAGCTCGAGCACCACCATCGCCGCCGTCAGGTGACCTCGATGGTGCCGCGGTACATCCCCATGCTGCAGGTGTACGACAGCGTGCCGGTGGGGAGGCGGCCCAGATCGATGGTCGTGGACCCCGACCTGGGAAGACCCTGGTCGATGTTGAGGGACGGGAAGACGACACCCCGTGTGCAACCCGTCACTCCGTCGGTGTGGAAGGTCACGCGGACCGGAGTGCCGGCCTTCACAGACACCAGCGACGGCGTGTAGGACGTGGCGTGGACCTCGATGACGACGTCCTGGATGCCGCCGGCACCGGGTGCCACCGACACCGCCTGAGGGGAGGAGAACGCGTTGTCCCACAACGCGTTGAGTGATGCGGAGGATCCCATCAGGACCAGACCGGCGTTGATCGAGAAGATCCCGGCGACGACGACGGCGACCCCGGCAAGCTTCGCCAGCCTTCCGCGCAACGCGGTGGCCGACCGGCGGAAGAGGTAGCCGAGGATCGCGAAGAGCGGGGAGGTGCCGACCACGAAGGTCGCCATGATCGCGGCGCCCGACCAGGGAGAGCCGAGGCAACCGCGAGAACCTCGACACTCAGGGTGATCCCGCAGGGAATCAGGATCGTGACGAGTCCGAGCAGCGCAGGGGCGAGAGCCAGTTGAGACTGAGGCTCCCGCGGAATTGCCATCAGCGCCAGGAAGAGGG
>JRHI01001777.1_pt1 | contig 16820 bp, 12 predicted proteins | sample 215371 | NCBI WGS metagenome assembly JRHI01 (sample SAMN02929681, study PRJNA255918) | sediment metagenome | biome: cave system; feature: Ice Cave; material: Sediment; isolation source: sediment from deep within a dark volcanic ice cave with no known source of... ...
CGCCGCAGCCGATATCCAGCACAGAGGATCCGGCCGGAATCTGTGCGGCGAGAAACTCCGATAGCACGCGCGCACGCCGGTCAAAGACCAGGCGCGCGTGCGCGGCCTTCAGGAGTGAAAGGCCGGGCCCGGCCGGTGCTTCGCTGCTCATCAGCCTCTCGCTCGGCTTGGGTGTTTATGCACCCGGGCGCGGAACCGGCTGTGACGATTGCTCGAGGGCGTAGCGTTTTCGGAAGGTGAGCACATTGAGGACTCGGGCGAGGACGCTGAAGGAAATGCACTCGATGCCGAACGTCACCAGCAGCCCTCCCACGACGACATAGATCCAGTGGGCAAAGACCTGGCCGGTGGTGAAGTAGCTCACGAGCGAGCGAAAGTTCAGCGCTACCCCGGCGACCAGTGAGACTACTCCCCAGAGCTGGAGTCGTTCGCGCAGGAAGCGCTCGAGGAATAGACGAACGCGGCCGGGCGCGTCGAAGTCCTCGTGAATGATCGACACGGCTTGCTGTGCCAGCAGCCCGATGAGCATCAGGTGCATGCCGGAAAGAAGTGCCACCGCCACGGCCGAGAGTCGGTAGAACATCCAGTCTTCGATGCGGCGATGGCTCATGTAATAGGCCATCGGATAGGCGCCCAAGGCGAGCGCACCGGCCAAGAGCGCGAGGCCCGACGTCCCGAAGAAACGGAGCGGCCGGTAGCTCAGCGCCGTGTCGACGATGATGCGTAAAAACCGCGCGCCGTCACGGAGCACGCGCAGCTTTGATTCGCCCGTGCGCTCCGCATACCGCATCGGGACTTCGATGATCGACAGCTTCGGATCGAAGAGGGCGATACTGCTCATGGCAGGAGTGAACGCCATTCCGTCGGGCAGTGGATAGATGCGTTCCAGTGCGGATCGGCGAATAACGCGCATGCCGCTGGCGCTGTCTGTCACCTCGCGGGCGCCCCAGAGTTTCAGCAGCTCGGCGTAAACGCGATTGCCCAGCCGGCGGATGGCCGGCATCTCGCTGTCGGTGCCGAGCCGCGAACCGAGAGCGATGTCGGCCCGCTGTTCCTGAAGCCGCTGGCACAGGGTGCCGAGCAAGAGCGGGTCACAGGTACCGTCGGCATCGAGAAATGCCAGCAGGTCGCCGGTCGCCTGCCTGAATCCGGTCATGATGGCCGCTCCGTACCCGCGATTCTTCACGTACGCGATGGTGGTGACCTCGGGATAGCCGCCGGCGATCTCGGCCGTGCGGTCGCTCGACCCATCGCTTACCACGATCACCTGAACCGCGGCGAGGTTCGCATGCGTGCACACCGCGGCGCGCGCGGCGAGCGTTCGCTCGATGATCGAGGCGATCGAACCCTCTTCGTTGTATGCGGGAAGAACGACGGAGAGGGTCGATTGCATGAGTCCTCGGACGGGATGTGGCGTGACATGGCACGAGCAGTCACGCCGTTTCGATGGAAGGCAACGGCCGGGCTGTCCTTAGGGTCTGGCTCGGATCAGGTGAAACGGTCCGCGCATGCTGTCCACTGCTACGCGCCAAGCGACGCGGTCACGAAAGTACGTCAACAAGGCCGAGTCCTTTTTCGCCGAAAGCGATCGGGCCCAGAGAACCGGGGACTCCTCGAAGTTCGCCGCGTTGTATACCCACTCCCGCTCCGGCGCATGCGACGGACCGTAACTCACCAGAACGAGGTGACGTCCCCCGCCAGCCGTCAACGCGCCGGCAATCGCTTGGCGTTGCACGTACCAAAGCTCCCTCGAATCGGCACGTTTCTGCCAAACCTGTACGAGCGTTCCGAACGCTGGAAGCATCGCGAGAACGAACATAACCCGGACGAGTGCAGCACCCACTCGGTGTCGGCGCGCCGCGAGCAGGTGCAGCCGCCGCGCGCCGACGGTAAGCAAGAGCGCCCATGGACCCGCCAGCGGCGCGATGTAGTGCGGAAGATACCACGTGACGGCGAGCGTCCCCAGCAACACCAGCGCGACGCCGGCCACCGCACTCCCGAATCCAGCGAACGGAAAGGACATCGCCGCCAGCAGGATGAGCAGACCGATGCCGCCGGGCGCCAGAAAGTCGGTGAACTGCCTGAACCGTTCTAAGGTGTCCTGTACCACGCCGTCGGCAGAGTTCGCTTGCTTCGCCTCGTCACGCTGCCGCTGATAAAACTCCTCCATCTCGCCGTTGCGATACGCGACGCTGCTGTTTGGCGCGGCCGTCGATCTGAAGGCCGGCACAAGGCTGTATTGTGCATCGTACTCCGTGTACGGCAAGCGAAAAGCGCTTCCCGTCACGCGATAGTTCACCGCGAGCAGCAGGGCACCGGCGGCGCCGAGGACGACGGAACCCGGTACCAAAATGCACCGTACCTTCCGGCGCCATGTGGTCTCGTGGTGACGTGCCAACCAAAAGACGACGCTCACCACAGCCGGAATCGCCACCAGGCCACCCTCGAAGGGACGGCTCAGGACGAGCAACCCGAGACCGAGTGCAAAGAGCGCCGCGCCCCACGCCGTGGAATCGCGTACGATCCGTCGCGCTCCTCCGACCGCCAGCGCGCCTCCGAGCGCGGCGACGGTCCCTCCCCAGTAGCTCGCGATCCAGTAGCCATCGGGCGGAACGGCGACGATCAGGAAGAGCATGGTGAGCGTGCCCCAGAGCGCCCAGCGAGGCCTCATCCAACCGAGCAGCATCCAGGCAATCGCCGCGCACATCAGCGCGCTGCTGATCCACACACCGACAATGGGATATCCCGTGAGCAGCTGGCCGGCCGCGAGAAATAGCGCCTGCGCCGGCAGGTACTTCGATGCGTAGGTGGGCCGCATCAACTCGTGGAAGGTCTCGAAGTGTTCCCAGAGCGGCGGTGTCGGATTTGACAGGCGGCCATGCGCGAAAGTGTCGGCGCCGAGCAGGTAGCTCATTTCGTCGTGCACTTGTGGTGGCACGGGCCAGCCGCGGCCCACCGACACGGCGACCGCGAACGCCAGTCCGCACGCCGCCGCCGCGACTACCGCCCCGCGCTTCGTCAGCACGGCGCGGTTCCACCACGTCCGACCGCGCGCGATCAGTTGCTCCATGGCGATAGGATGCCGGGGACGAGTTCGGTAAGGCGCGTCGCAGAATAAGCGTGCGCGTTGCGAGTGGAGCTGTGAGCGGTCGTGCCGCGACCCGGCGGCCAGTGTTGCGGCGATCGTTCGATTCGACTCGGGATCAACGGGACGCCATCGAGCTTCTCTGGTTCGAGCGCCGAGCGCTGCCGGCTGATCGCAGGTATTGCTCGCGTGCGAGGAGCAGAAGGATGTTGAGCCACGGGCCTACCCTCGCCGCACGCAGGGGACGACGCACCGGATAGCGTTGTTTTGATGTAGCCGACGGGCGATGGAGCGTTGGAGAATGCCGTTCGCTTCACCGGTAACGGAGGCGAACGATTGGCCAACAGCTTCCCAGGGATGAAGGGGAGTCGAGGTATTGGTCCGCGCCGTTCCCCTTTCTAGAAATGGGAATGACGCTCGGGTCGGTGCCTTTCCCTCTTCGCAAAATGGGAATAAAACTCCGTTCAGTGCCTTTCCCTCGGTAAGCAACCGGTTCGGAGCGTCGGCCAGCGCCATTCCCCAAAGATGCAACCCGTTCGATGCATTGGTCAGGGTCTTTCCCGGCCCGCTTAACGCACGTGTAGCAGTGGTCAGCTCCTTTCCCGGCCCACGAAACGGAGGTGGATCGTAGGCCAGCCCCTTTCGCCGCCCGCGCAACGGAGATGGAGGACTGGTCGGGCCGTTCCCCCAGACCGGTAACGGACTCGAAGCACTGGTCAACGCATTCCCCGCAGCCAAGAAAGGGCTCTACCCGGAGCTTCAGCTACTCGATCTTCACGATATTGACGACGTCGACATAAGTGGTGATGTCGGGGCCGGCGGCGCGACGTTGGACGCCGGCCGAACGGCGGTTGATGACCCACATGCTCCCCGCTCGGCCCCGATAACGCTGCGCAAGGAAGCCGAGAATCGCCTGTCGCTCGGCGTCGGGGCGGGCCGCGAAAGCCGCATCGACGAGCTGGGCCTCAACGCGCCGGCCGTGCAGCCAAAGCTCCGGAATCAATGCCGTTGCCGGTCCCACGAGCACGACCGAAGAGTCTGCGGCGCTCAAGGCCGCTCCGTGCACGGCCCGGGCAGCCTCTCTCTGGACGGCACGCTGCGACTCTAACCGGTCTTTCCGGAACGCCGTGCCGGTCAAAGCCGCGCTCGATATGGCAACCGCAACCACGGCGACGACTCGCACACCGGCTGGCCATCGCCACACGCGTTCCGGTTCAGCTTTCTTCGTTGTCATCGGCCGCTCGTAGGTCAGGAGAGTGCCCAGCACCAGCAGCACGAGCCAGGGGAGCACCAGCCGCTGTTCGACATGAACCAGGCACATGATCACGGTGCCCACGAGTCCTGAACCCACGAGCCACGCGCCGGGCGACGTCCATACCCAACTTCCTGTCTTCGAAGATCGCTGCGGCCACCAGCACGCAAGCAGCAGCAGCGTGGCAAACGACCAGCCGAGAACCTCCAGACCGTTCATCCACAGGTTGTCGGCGCCCCGCTCAACGGTCAGCAAGACGGGGTTCGCCGGGCCCGAGTCGAGCGGAATGCGCCCGCGCGACCAGCGCGCGGGGTCGGTCCACGGGAGATAGGTCGCGACGGTGGGCCCGAAATCGGCGAGTCTCACGGTCTCCGCTCCCTCGGGCGCTGTGTCAGGCGCCGTCGCGGCGGACAGGGCGGGGTAGCTGTACGCTCGGTGTCCGGCCGGATCGGTGTCGGGAAATCGCGAGCGAATGCCACGGCCGTACCACTCCCAATTCAGGCTCGCGGTGCTTCCCGCCGTCACGCGATTCTCGGCGAACGAAAGCGCGCCTAGCCAGATCAGCACGACCGCCGCCACCGGAGCGGTCAGGCGCAACGCGCGCCCAAGCCTTCCGACCTGCCGCTCCCGAATGAGCTCGAGCGAGCAGACGAAAACGAGCCAGGGAAGCGTGCTCGTCTTGACGAGGTACATGAGCGCATAGAGCACGCCCCGCGTCACCAGCCCTCCGGGGTGCCGCGCGATGTTCACCGCGACGAGCGTCGCCAGGAGCGCGAGGAGGGCATCGGGCGAGGTGGCGCTCACCAGATCGAAGGCGACCATCAGGCCCCCGACGGCGAGCGGGGCCAGCCACCGCAGTTCCACGGGACGCACCGCGCGCGCACTCCACGCAACGGCGACGACGGCCCCGCCGAGCGCCGCGGCATTCAGCACATGGAGAGCCAACAGAAGTTCGAACCGGTCCGGCAGTGCGGGTGCGATCGCGCTGATCAGGAGCGGATACAAGGGCGACCAGTAGCCATTGATGAACCGCGACCAGTGGCCGTCCCGCACCGCCCGCGCGAGATCGAGGTACGACACTCCATCCGGCGTCAGGACGCTGCGTGAGGCGAAGGCCTGGGCGCCGAGCATCAGGGCGAGCACTGCAGGAACGAGTCGGCTGATGCGCATGTGGTTGGGCGGGGGCCGGAAAGGTGAGTCGACTAAAATGGCCCGCGGCTCCCTCACCTGTCGAGCGGCCGTTGCGCCGAGCTGCGCCTGCACCCTGCACCACCACTCGCGAACACGCTAATTTTCACGGACTCACACTCATTACCGGAGATCAGCAACCATGGCGGGCATTGATCGGACGGCTTCAGGTACCTGGCAGGGCGACCTCAAGAGCGGCTCGGGAAAGATCGGGAGCACGAGCGGCGTGTTGCACGACACGCCTTTCACCTTCGCGACGCGCTTTGAGAACGCGAAGGGGACCAACCCCGAGGAGTTGATCGCGGCGGCGCATGCGGCGTGCTTCAGCATGGCCTTCGCGAACTACCTCAGCACGCAGGGCCACGTGCCGCAGGAAATCAGCACGAGCGCCACCATCACGCTGGACAACGGCAATATCAACAAGATGCACCTCGTGACGCGCGGGAAGGTGCCGGGGGTCGATGCGGCCGCGTTTCAGCGGCTCGCGGTAGAGGCGGAAAAGAAGTGCCCGGTGTCGAACCTGCTGCGAAGTGGGCTGGCGATCACGCTGGATGCCACGCTAGTGTAAACCGGGCGTGCGGAACGGTTCGTGATGTGCGAACCGCGTCGCCGCTACCCCTTCATGTGAGGACCAGATGCCCCCGGTAAAACTGATGGTGATGTATCCGACGCCAAAAGATGTGAAAGCGTTCGAGAAGCTGTACGCGGACGAGCATGTGCCGATGGCGGTGGCGAAGCTCGCCGGAAAGACGAAGCTCGTGGCGACGAAGGTGCTCGCGTCGCCCGACGGCGCACCCAAGTTCCACCGGGTGGCGGAGGTGTATTTCCCGTCGATGGAAGCGTTGCAGGCGTGCGCCGCCTCGACCGGCGGCAAGGAGACGCTCGCGCACGCGGCGAAAATATCGAGCGGTGGCCCGCCGGTGATCATGATCGCGGAGGAGCAGACGTTCTCGTTCTGAGAGGGCGCAGCACGCGGCCGCCGAACGCCCGGGCGGCCGCGAGGCGCCCATGTTTTCAGCTCTTGCGAGGTGTCGCTATGACATCAACCCTGGGCCGGAATCTCCGGGTTCCGGTGATGTGTATCACACCATGGCAAAAGCAGTTACGCTACGTTTAGGAGGCTGAACGGATCATCCCCAACGGGCGGGTGTAGAGGCCTGACCAGCGCGAGGGGCGCTGGCACGGTCGTTCGGGCCATGCGGAAGATCCAATCACCGATTCCTTCACCCAGGAGCACCTCCATGGTTTTCACGCGACGTACCTCAATACTTCGAAGCTCGGCCTCCTTTGGCGTGCTTGCCCTCGGCGCCCTCGCGGCGTGCAAGGACTCGACCTCGCCTGGGACGAAGCGTGCGGTCAAGCTGTCGTTCTCGTCGCAGGTCGCTCGCGCGAGCCTGGCTTCGCTGTCCGCCGCCGGGAGCGTGGTCGTTGGACCCGACGGCGCCAGTCGCGACATCACCGTTGGAACACCGCCCGACCTCGTTATCACGAAGGCCCAGATCGTCATCGACCAGATCGAGCTTTCGCCGAGCGACGGCGTGAACTGCAACGGTAAGGGCGAGAATGGCTGCGAGGAGCTCGATCACGACCCCGTGCTCGTGGACCTTCCCGTGGTTGCTGGCACCAAGGCGATGTTCACCGTTCCGATTGCGGAGGGGTCCTACACCGAGCTCGAGGCCGAGATTCAGCCGGCCGAGCGCGGCATTCCCGGACGGCCGGAGTTCAATGGCAAGAGTGTCCGTGTCGAAGGCACCTACAAGGGAGCCCCGTTCGTGTACTTCGCAAACGTGAAAGCCGACTTCAAGCTGAAATTCAGCCCGCCGCTAGTGATCAGTTCCACGTCAAAGAACATCACGATCAATGTCGACCTGTCCAAGTGGTTCCTTGGCACCGACGGCAAGGCGATCGACCCGGCAACGGCCGGCGTGGGCGGCGCGAATGCCGCCGTGGTCGTCAGCAACATCAAGGCGTCACTGAAGGCGTTTCGCGATGACAATGAGAGTGGTGTCGACAGGTAAGCACTGCAGTCGGCTGGACGAACAGCGGACAGGCGCCTCCGAATCGGAGGCGCCTGTCTTGCGTTGGCCACGCACTCCCCGAGGGGATTGCGCGACGAGTACCGCCTGCTGAACGTGATACCCGGCCGAATGCGCGCGACTTGGCACCTCGGCAGTCGTTCGGCAAACGAGCCACCAACGGAGATGGGATGAGTGCGGAAGAACCGAAGCTGAGCGGACCCGACCTCGCCGAGGGCGTCGCATCGTCGACGATCGCGGATGGCGAAATGCTGCTGGGGCACTGCCAGGGAGAAGCCGTGCTGCTCGCACGCCGGGCGGGCGAGCTCTTCGCGATTGGAGCGTTTTGCACGCACTATGGGGCGCCGCTCGAACAGGGACTGCTCGTGGACGACACGGTGCGCTGCCCCTGGCACCACGCCTGCTTCAGCCTTCGCACCGGAGCCGCGCTCCGCGCGCCCGCCCTGAACCCGGTGACGTGCTGGCGTGTCGAGGAGACGAACGGACGGGTTCGCGTGCGCGAGAAGTGGGCGCCTTTGGCCCGCCCGGTGATCGGCGCAGCCGGTCTGCCCGCATCGGTGGTCATCGTCGGCGGCGGCGCCGCCGGAAATGCTGCGGCGGAAACGCTTCGGCTGGAGGGCTTGCAAGGCACCATCACGATGCTGAGTGCCGACGATTCCGTGCCGTGCGACCGACCCAACCTCTCGAAGGACTATCTGGCGGGTACGGCACCGGCCGAGTGGATTCCGCTCCGTCCGGAGGAGTTCTATCGTGAGCAGCGCATTGACTTGCGGCTTGGCGTTCGTGTTGTAGCGATCGATACCGCTGCCCGCACGGTGCGGCTCGCCAACGGCGGCACCGTCGGCTACGAGGCGCTCCTGCTTGCGACGGGCGCCGAGCCGGTTCGGGTCGAGGTACCGGGCGCGACATTACCGCACGTGCACTATCTGCGGACGCTGGCCGACAGTCGCGCGATCGTCGCCGCAGCTGCGAGTGCGCGTCACGCGGTGGTGGTCGGAGCGAGTTTCATCGGCCTGGAGGTCGCGGCGGCGTTGCGTGCGAGGGAGATCGACGTGCACGTGGTGGGACTCGAAGCGATCCCGATGGAGCGGATTCTCGGGGCCGACGTCGGACGGTTCATTCGGGAGTTGCACGAGTCGCATGGCGTGTCGTTCCACCTCTCCACTACGGTGACCGGCATGGACACGCAAGGCGTCACCCTCGCCAATGGCGAGCGCATAGAGTCAGAATTGGTTATCGTGGGAATCGGCGTCCGGCCGGCCACCGTGCTGGCAGAACAGGCCGGGCTGGCGGTCGATCGCGGCGTGAGCGTCGATGAATTCCTGGCTACCAGCGCGCCCGGCGTCTATGCGGCCGGCGACATCGCACGCTGGCCCGATCGGCACACAAGCGAGAAGATTCGGGTGGAGCACTGGGTGGTCGCGCAGCGACAGGGACAGACTGCGGCGCGCAACATCCTCGGACGGCGCGAACCGTTCGACGCCATTCCATTCTTCTGGACCGAACAGTACGACTTCGGCATTGCCTATGTGGGTCACGCAGAGCGATGGGACCGCTCGGAGATCGAAGGCCGTCTCGAGGAGCGTGACTGCACCGTGAGTTATAACTCGGGCAACCGCACGCTGGCCGTGGCGGTCGTCCATCGAGATCTCGTGGGGCTTCGTGCGGAGGAGAGGTTCGAGCGCGCGATGATGGCGCGACGAACGGCTTCAGCGCCACCGTCGTAGGGGTGTGTGGCGCGGTATCTTGCGGTGAGGGCTTTTAACTGTGAGGACGACATTCGCATTCTCGTCGCAGATGATGACCCCGTGATGTCGAAGTTCATGTGCACAGTGCTGCGCACCGGCGGTCATCAGCCAGTGCCCGCGTTCGACTGCATGCAGGCACTGATGTACGCGAAAAAAGAGCCGGTCCCCAAAGCCATCATCCTGGATCTTGCCATGCCAGCGGGCACCGGTCTGGGCGTACTCGAGAATCTCCAAGCATCGTTCAAGACCGCGCACATTCCGGTGCTTGTGGTGAGCGGGACCACCGACGAGGCCACCCGGGCGAAGGCGCTCGGCGCCGGCGCGACGGCCTTTCTGGCGAAGCCGGTGGCTCCCGACGAGCTGCTCAGCGCGGTGGCGGCGCTTGTCGCATGAAGCGTTCGGCCACCTGCTCGAGCCGGTCATCCCCGTCGGTGCGCGCACGTTCGAGGAGCCTCTCCACGTGCGGCCTGAGTTTCGGCTCGCCCCAGCGGTAACCGGTTGCCGCTTCCGCCTCGAGGATCTCGCTCATGCGAGCGCCTTCGAGCAACGCGACGGCAGCAGCGAAGTCGAACGTCGGATCGTCACGCGTTGGGAGTGAGAAGGTGGGGCGCGGCCGGTTCTCCCCGGAATCTTCCTTTACGAACGCACGTGACATCGTGACTACGGCGTGCGGTCGGCGGCACCACCGATCGCGCGCGGGCTGATCGCGTCGGGCGATACGCGAAAAATTCTTGCCCCGTCGACCCGCGCGACCAGCTGCAGGCTCTGCGGTGCCGCCCCTTCGAGAATGGCGAGCTGCTCGCTCGGCGTGGGCCGCAGGTATTCGAAAGGGATGGGATCTTCAAGAATGAGGTAATCCGGCTTCCATCGCGTGATCGCACCGGTGAGCGCCTCCGCCCGTGCGGTAATGGGAAGGGCCACGGTCAGTCGGCCGGTCGTGTAATGCATGGCCCGCGGCCACGTGGACATCACGACGGCGTTGGTGTCGGTGTTCCGCCGGATCCAGTCAGCGCCCCGCCGCAACCCCTCGCGCCGAACGGGGCGGGTGGGGTCGAGCCGGGCCGCGGCCATCCGCACGATGGATGGAGTTCCCAGGATCGCATAGAGCAAGACGAATGCGAACAGTCCTGAGGTTCGCCAGCGCGGGGACAATGGCGCGATGGGCAAACGACTATCGACTCCACTCAGCCCCAGCACCAGCACAACGACCCAGACCGCCAACCACGCGAGCCCCTGAAGTGACAGCTGCCGTGTGTACATTGCCGTCGTCGCCGCGCCGAGCGCGCCAATGAGGGCGAGTGCCGTCGCAAGGCGGCGGACCTGCAACCGGCGCTTCGCCGTCGGCACCACCATCCACTCCAACGAATTCGCGATGCAGATGAGGAGCAGCGGGAAAATGGGAAGCATGAAGCGAATTCCTTCGTCGAACGGCCAGAGCGCAAGCACTCCGATATACGCGAGCGAATACCAGGCGAGGAGCGGATTCGGCCGGCGCAGTTCACGAACCAATCCAATCCCGATGAGCGTCGCTGTGACGAGGATCGGAACGGCGAACCACACGGGCGTCAAGCCGGAGACGTTGGTGAGCAGCTCTGCGGCTCGGCCGACCTGCGTGACCACCCCTCGCGGCATTCGTAGCAGCAGCTGGAGCGGCGACGCGAAACCCAAGTCGGGCTGATGAGGATCGAGCATCCTGAGCTGGTCCGTGTACGTCCCCAGGATCTCACTCCTCGACACTAGCGCCCGATGCGACGCGCTCCATCGTCCCCACGCCACCCACCAGGCCGCGCCGATGCCGCCAGCGATGCCCACGGAGATGAGATCCCCCGACCGCATATCGCCGTCGGCGCCCTTCCTGCGGCGCGAGAGTAGGAGCTGCAGTCCTGTGGCCAGCAGTCCTGCCAGCATCGCCACGCCGATACTGCGGGTGGCAATTGACGCCACGAGCAGGATGCCGGCAACGGGCGCCGTGAGCCAGACGCTGGCCGCGACCGGCTTTCGATACAGCCATTCCACAAACGCGAGCAGGCCCACGGAGAAAACAAGATACGGAACGTCGGCTTCAACACCGCTCGTCGCAACCCTGAAGTAGCCGGCCGATGTGAGGAGGATGGCACACATCACGGCCCAGCCACGTTGCCGGCGAATCACGCCGTACGTCGCCACCACCATTATGCCCAGCACGCCGAAAACAGCGCTGAACCGGCTAAGCGCCAGATAGCTGTCGCCGCTCAGCGCGCTCGCGGGAATGAGGAGCGCCGACATGCCAGGTGGATACGGCGCGTCGAAGTTGCCGTTGACGCGGTATCCCTTGCCGGCCGCGAGCGAACGGGCGAGGCCTATGTATACCGCCTCGTCGCCGCTGCTGTAGTCGTACGTACGCTGTGCCAGCCAGGCGTACGCAAGCGCGAGCAGCGCGCACACGCCGAGCAGGACAGCCGGTCTTCGGAAAATTTGATTTGTCGTCATGGCGTCAGTCTGCCACGATGACGAGCGCCCGTCGATGAGCGTTTCGGGCTCGACGAACGGTCGTGCGGCCGGTGAGCGTCAGTCAGGGTGCAATAATCTCGATGCGGTGGTCGGACCGGACCACGTACTGCCCGGCCACGGCGATCTCGAGCTGGACGATGTACGCGCCCTTCCTGAGCGTGGAGATGTCGAGTTCGAGCGCGCGCGGCGAAACTCGGGACCCCCGGGCCGACTGGTCCTGCACCGTGATCACCACGGGGGTACGCTCGCGGGCCAGATGGAGCGACCGCGCCTGGCGCCGGACGAAACCGCTTTCCTCGGACTCTCTCACGACGGTGAGCGACACGCTCATTTTCTCGCCCGTTGGATCGGTGCCATAGCTCTCCCAGTAGACGCCGAGCTTTTCGTCTGCGCGGAGCCGTTCGGTGGGAACGGCGTGAGGTGCCGCCGCCTCCACCGAAGAAGGAAATGCGCCGTACGGCCTGTAGAAGAGGAGGTCCGACACCGTGACGCGGGCGCCCATCGCGTAGGGCGGCGCCACGCCGTAGCGCGCGCGCGCGACGGCCTTCGCGTCGGGCGCGGTCACTTCGGCGCTCATGAGCAGCGGTCCCCATGGCGCTTTCGCCACCAGCACCCCCGAGCGTGCGGCGTGCTGCAGGACGGCGGCGTAGTCGCGCGGCATGTCGTCCGGCGCGATCACGAGCGCCGCGCTGATGTCGTGGCCGTTGAACTCTGGCGAGCTCCGGGCATCGTAGGCGAGCACGACGAGGGCGCTGTCGCCGCGCCGGAACAACGCCTTCTGGTGTTCGAGCGGCTTCAGCGAGGTGGCGTACGGCGGGGCGTAACGTGCGACGACGGGCGCCAGCTGGAGGCGCCAAGCCGAGGAATCGGAGACGGCGGGATTATTGAGCACGAAGCCGGGCGGCACATACCGGTACGCCGGAACGGGTTCATGGCCGGTGACCGTTGTGTAAGCGTCCTGCCAGCCCAGTCCATCGGGGCTCACCGGACCGCTGCCGCGACCTCCGGTGCCGCCCCGTCCACCGGCGCCCGGCCCGCGCACCGGGCCCGGTCCGCGTCGGCCTGGAGATCCCATGCCAGGCGGAAGCGCTGGCGCGCCCCCTGGTCCGCTGGGGCCTTTCGGGTCACCCGGGCCACCAGGTCCACCGAACCCTCCGGGGAGACCGCCGAGGGAAATGGTCGGCCGCGCAATACTGTAGTCGACCGACCAGGCGCGGGGCCAGCCGAACCTGAGCAGCAGTTCGCGCTCGTCCACGTCAAAGCCGTACTCGTAGGGCCCGGCGGCGTCGCGCAGCAGCAGCGTCATCGTCATGCGAGCGAAGTACTCGGTGCGGGAGTCGTTCCCCTGCATCGAATACAAGGTTCGCGCAAAGAACCAGACCCGGTCTTCGAACGCACGGCGCCGCGGGTCGGCGCAGGGAAACTGGCGGTATTGCTGGCGCGCGTCGTCGTCGATCAGCAGGGCGGCGCTGCGCCAGTCACAGCGGTCCACAGCGAGCATGCGGCCGAGCGCCACGTCGAACACGCTGTCGGCGGCGACATACTCTCCCAGCAGGTGCAGCGAGAAACCGGTCAGCACATCGCACCACCACCCACCCACGCGGCACTCCTTCGCCGCCCGCAGCGCGGCCGCGTAATCTCCCGCCTCAGCGAGGTAACGGACTCGCTGCCCGCTCACCCACCGGTCGTCGGGAGCGCGGCGGGCCATGGAGTGGAGGAGTGCGTTGAGCCTGGCGCGCTGCTCGACGATCGCGGCAGGCTCCTTCGGCGCCGCTGGTAAGCGCTCGTCGTACCAGTAGCAGAACCGGCCCACCTGCTCATCGCAGTTGGTCGGCCGGGAGGCGCGGGAAGCAGGAAGATTGTGGCGGCGAAAGTTCTCGAAGTCGGCCTGCGCGCGGCGTCCAACGTCCAGTCCACCTCCACCGAGACTGTCCGTTCCGGAGGCCGCGCCGGGGGCGGGGCCTCGAATGATCTGGGCCCGCGCGGGGATCGCGAGGACCGCAAGGGCGAGGGCGAGGGCGAGGGGAAGTCGCCAGTGACTTGTCATTGACAGGTAATACTCGCGAACGACGAAAAAGCCTCGTGCACGTGGCAAGGCAGAGCCGACGGGGACTATGTCACGCGAGATTGCGACGCGCCGTATGGCACGAATCCGGCGCGGCGAACGATGATCCAGCCCATGCCAAGGCCAGCGCAGGCGATCAGCGCGTTGGTCACGTCGAAGAATCGCTCCGCGATTACGATGTGTCCCACCTCGATGCCGAGGGCCAGCCAGATGGCCGGCCAGAGCTTCGACCAGCGGCCCGTGAGTCGCAGCGGCCAGACGGCCAGGAGCGCGCCCATTGGGAGGTAGAGCAGGAACTGCTGAGCCACGTGCACAGCGCTGAAGATATCCACCCTGCTGGACAGTGCTTCGAGCGGCACGAAGTGCGCCTCGGTGAACTGCTCAGCTATGGCCCGCAGGCGTGTCTCAGGGTAGAACGGTCGCCAGCCCCAGAGCACGAGGATCGCGGCGTAGGCCAGCGTGAGAGAGAGCGCGCGCGCGGCACCGCGGAGCGACTGCGTGAGGGGCGCACGCCACCGATGGGCGGCACACGCGCCGAACCCGAACGCGGCCACCTGTGTCGCGACCGCCTCCCATCGCACGGGTATGCCTGCAGCTCCATGCATCACGTGCGCAGCAGTGATGGCCGCGGCCGCAGCGATCGAGACGATGGGCCAGGCCCGCGACGAATCATGCCCCCGTTCGCTCAGCATCAGCACCGCGAGGAATCCGGCGGGGGCGATCAGTGGGATGTCCGTGACGGGTATCGCGCGAATGGTGAGCGGAAAGGCGAGCCGCAGTAGTGTTCGCAAGCGCGACGCGGGTCCCCCCTCGAGGCCGCGCAGCGGCTCGGAGGCGAAGAGCGGCGTGAGGGCTTCGCAGAGCGCCGCCGCTCCATACGATGCAGCAAGCAGGTAGGTCGGGATGCCGACGTACGATTTCGCAGCGCGGCTCCGGCGCACGGTGGCCGTGAGCATCGTGATGGACAGTGCGCCGACGAGCGCGCCGACAGTGTTGGTCGCCAGGTCGACAACACTCGCGGTGCGCACGGGGGAGAAGCACTGCAGCCCTTCCACCGTGGCGCTGAGGCAGAATCCGACCAGCGTCGCCCTGAGCGTGCCGCTACGCTCCCTCCCGCTGCCTGCGGTGACTGCCCATACCCCGCCGAGTCCGGCGAAGAGCACGACGTTGCGGAGCCCGTCGATCGCGTCTCGCCATCCGAGGGAAAGAATGAATGCCCTCGCGAATCGTTCGTGCGCGTCCGCGAGGTCCCACGAGAACTCGAGGTTCGACAGCGTGGCGATGAGGACCACGACGACGTACGCCAAGCGGGCGGCGGCGAGCTGGTGGCGCCCGGTCAGGCCGAGCCGCACTCGATGGCTCAAGGCGCTGCTCCGAGGGCCAGCGGGGCGGCGTTCAGGCTGCGAAGGTCGGGAGGTATCTCGGCGATCGTCGGGCCCTGGTCTGTTGCTCGAACGCGTACGCGTACTGCAGCAGCGGTCCCTCGCTCCACGCCCGGCCAATGAACGAAAGTCCCACAGGCAGCTCATGCACGAGGCCCATCGGCACGGTGACGCTGGGATAACCGGCGACCGCGGCGAACGACGTGTTACCTCCGGTAAAGTGATCGCCGTTCAGCAGGTCGGTGGTCCAGGCGGGTTGATTGGAGGGACAGACGATGGCATCGAGCGCGTGCTTCGCGAGCACCGCGTCGATGCCGTTTGTGCGCGCGAGGCGCAGGCACCGCGCGCGGGCGTCGATGTACGTCCGGTCGGTGAGCGGGCCGCGCTTCTGCGCCCGGAGAAAAATCTCCTGGCCGAACCAAGGCATCTCGTGCGCGCGTTCCCGCTCGTTCCACTCGATCAGGGCCGCCAGCGACTTCACGGGCGCGGACGCGCCCAACGTCGCCAGATACGCGTTCAGTCCCGCCTTGAACTCATAGTCGAGCACGATCTGCTCGGAGTCGTCGAACTTTCCGGCCGTGGCGAGGTCTGCCTTCTCGACGACGACGGCGCCGGCGTCCTTCATGGCGGCGATCGCGCGGTTAAACGCGGCGTCGACGTCGGTGTTGAACCCGGCAAGATTCCGCGCGACGCCAATGCGCGCGCCTTTCAGTCCTCCGGCGTGCAGGGAGCGGGCGTAGTCGGCGACGCTCCGGCCGGCACTGGCCCTGGTGGCCGGATCGCGCGGGTCGAGGCCGGTGAGTGCGCCCAGCAGCGCTGCCGCATCGGCGACGCAACGCGCCATCGGGCCCGCGGTGTCCTGCGATGCAGAGATGGGAATGATCCCCGACCGTCCCCAAAGGCCGACCGTGGGTTTTACGCCAACGAGCCCGCAGATCGATGATGGACAGATGATCGAGCCGTCGGTTTCCGTGCCGATGCCGACGGCGGCGAAGTCGGCGGCGATCGCCGCGCCGGTGCCGGAACTCGAACCGCAGGCATTGCGGTCGAGGACGTACGGGTTCCGCGTGAGGCCGCCCCGCCCGCTCCATCCACTCGTGGAACGGGTGGAGCGAAAGTTCGCCCACTCACTCAGGTTGGTCTTTCCAAGGACCACGGCGCCGGCCGCGCGCAGCCGCTCGACGATGAACGCGTCTCGCGGCGGTGTGCTGCTAGCGAGCGCGAGCGAGCCCGCGGACGTGTGCATCTTGTCGGCGCTGTCGATGTTGTCCTTGATCAGCACCGGTATGCCGTGCAGCGGGCCGCGCAGCTGGCCACTGCGCCGCTCCGCGTCGCACTGCCCGGCGATGGCGGTTGCGTCGGGGTTGAGCTCGATGACGGCGTTGACGGCAGGCCCGTGCTTGTCCATCGCGCCGATGCGGTCGAGATATCGCTGGGTGAGTGCGCGTGCCGTGAGCACACCCGTTTCCATGTCGGCGCGGAGCTGGGCGATCGTTCGTTCGAAGAGCGGGTCTGGGGGGAGCGGTGCAGCCGAGGCCCGTGCGGCCGCTGTTGATTCGTCCGGCACGCTGCCC
>JRHI01001778.1_pt1 | contig 16790 bp, 18 predicted proteins | sample 215371 | NCBI WGS metagenome assembly JRHI01 (sample SAMN02929681, study PRJNA255918) | sediment metagenome | biome: cave system; feature: Ice Cave; material: Sediment; isolation source: sediment from deep within a dark volcanic ice cave with no known source of... ...
CCGCTACCGAGGCCGAGCCGCTGGCCCAGCCGTCCCGGATTACCGAATGCCGGTCCTGCCCGTGGTGGCCGCTGTGCGGCCCGGCGCTGCGGGAATCCCGGGACGTCAGCATGGTGCTGCGCGGCGAGGACGCCGTGGCCCTGCGGGCGGCCGGGCTATCCACCGTCGACGAGCTGGCCGCGCTGGACCCGGCGGATGAACCACCGGTCCCGATGGCCGGGATGCCCTTTCGTGACGCGGTGCTGCTGGCCCGCGCCTGGCAGCGGGACCTCACACTGGTGCGGCGCAACCGGCGCGTCACCGTGCCGCGCGCCGACGTCGAGGTGGACGTGGACATGGAGAGCTTCGACGAGTCCGGGGCGTACCTGTGGGGCTGCCTGCTATCGGGCTCCGACATCGGGATGCCGGGCGGCTACCGTGCCTTCGCCACCTGGGAACCGGTGCCGACCCTCGATGAGGCGCGGTCGTTCGCGCAGTTCTGGGTCTGGCTGACCGACGTCCGGTGCCGCGCTGCCGCGCGCGGTCTGAGCTTCTCGGCCTACTGCTACAACGAGCAGGCCGAGAACCGCTGGATGCTGCGCTCCGCGCAGCGCTTCGCCGGTGCCCCCGGGATTCCGGCCGTCGCCGAGGTGCAGGAATTCATCACCTGCGGCCGCTGGGTCGATCTGTACGGGGTGGTCAGCGCCGAGTTTCTCTGCGCGCACGGCAAGGGCCTCAAGACGATCGCTCCGGCCGCCGGGTTCTCCTGGCACGATCCGGAGGCCAGCGGGGAGAACTCGATGCGCTGGTACTCCGACGCGGTAGGGCTGGGCGGCGCGCCACCGGATCTGACGCAGCGGGCCCGGCTGCTCACCTACAACGCCGACGACGTGCACGCCACCCGGGCACTGCGGCTGTGGATGAGCTCGGAGCAGGTCAACGACGTACCCTACGCCAGCGACCTGTAACTGCGGTGACTTGTAACCGGGTCACTTGTAACTGTGCGACCATGAGCAGCAACACAGCGTGAGGGGAGACCGCATGTTCGTGCGTCGCATCGCGGTGATCGGCTCCGGGTATGTGGGCCTGACCACCGGGGCGTGCCTGGCCTCATTGGGCCACCGGGTGGTGTGCGCCGACGTCGACGAGACCAAGGTGGCCCGGCTGTCCGCCGGCGAGGTGCCGATCCTGGAGCCTGGGCTGCCGGATCTGGTCGCGCAGGGCTTGGCCGCGGGCCGGTTGCGGTTCGTGGTGGGAGCGGCGGCCGCGGTCACGGATGCCGAGGTCGTGTTCCTGTGTGTACCCACGCCGATGGGTTCCGGCGGTGCGGCGGACCTGTCGGCCGTGGAGGCGGTGGCCGCCGAGGTGCGCGCACTGCTGCCGGCGGGCTGCGTGGTGGTCAACAAGTCGACGGTGCCGGTGGGCACCGCGGCGCGCACCGCGCGGTTGCTGGACCGCCCGGACGTGGCAGTGGTCAGCAACCCGGAGTTCCTCCGGGAAGGCTCGGCGGTGGAGGACTTTCTCAACCCCGACCGCATCGTGGTGGGCTGTGACGCCCAAGACGCCGCCGAGCGGGTCGCGGCGCTGTATGCCCGGCTCGGTGCGCCGACGGTGCTCACCGATGCGGCCAGCGCGGAGATGGTCAAGTACGCGGCGAACTGCTTCCTGGCGATGAAGCTGTCCTATGTCAATGCCATCGCCGAGTTGTGCGAGCGATTCGGGGCCGACGTCCTCGACGTCACCGAGGGCATCGGCTACGACCGGCGGATCGGGCAGGCCTTCCTGCAACCGGGGCCCGGCTGGGGCGGATCCTGCCTGCCCAAAGACACCCACGCGCTGCTGCAGGTGTGCGCCGCAGCGGATTTCGACTTCGCGCTGCTGCAGGCCAGCCTGGACACCAATACCCACCAGCAGCACCGGATGGTGGCCAAGGTCCGCGACGCCGTCGGGGGGTCGCTGGCCGGACAGCGGATCGGGTTGCTCGGACTGACTTTCAAAGCCGGCACCGACGACCTGCGCGACTCCCCGGCTCTGACGGTGGCTGCGCTACTGGCCGCCGAAGGCGCCGACCTGATCGGATACGACCCTGGGGTGCCCGCCGCGGTGTCCGGCATGACCGATCATCTGCAGGTCACCGACGACCCGCTCAAAGTCGCCTCCGGCGCCGCCGCCCTGGTCGTCCTCACCGAATGGCCTGAGTTCCGGCTACTGGACTGGGGCCAGCTGGCCGAGCTGGTGCAGCGGCGCATCGTGATCGACACCCGCAACCTGCTCGACGCCGACGTACTGCGCCGGGTCGGCTTCGAAGTCCGCGGCGTCGGCCGCAAAGCCACCCAGGCACTAACGCCCTCATGAGTGGTGTTGGAGAGTTCAGCGCCTGCGGCGCGGCGCGACGGCAGCATCGCAGGCCCGTCCGCGTGCTGGCAGTGCTGCTCGTCGTACTCCCGTTCATCATTGGCTGCGGTAACAGCATTGCGCCGGCGGCACCCGCAAGCACCGAGGCGGTCCGTGCCGCACGCGCGTTCCTAGACCGCTACGTCACGCCCGACGGGAGGGTGGTGCGCCACGACCAAGGCGGCGACACGGTCGCCGAGGGTCAGTCCTACGGACTGGTACTGGCTCAGGTCGCCGGTGACCAGCAGGCGTTCGACCGGATCTGGGCCTGGACCAACGCCCACCTGCGCCGCCCGGATGGATTGCTCGCCGACCGCTGGGCGAACGGTGCGGTCGTTGACGACGAAAGCGCCTCCGACGCCGACCTCCTCACGGCCTGGGCGCTACTACGGACCGGCGGGGCCTACCGGGGCGATGGCGAACGGCTGGCCGCCGCGATGCTCAACGAGGAGGTCGTGAGGCTGCCCGCGGGCCCGGTGCTCGCCGCGGGGAAGTGGGCCACCGGCGAGCCGGCTACCCTGAACCCCAGCTACTGGGCTCTCGGAATCATGCGAGATCTGGCGGCGCGCACCGGGGACCTGCAGTGGTCTGCGCTCGCGGACACCGCCGTGCTGACCGTCCGCGAGCTGACCGGCGGCGGGGTGACACTGCCTCCGGACTGGGCGCGGGTCGACCACGGTCGCGTGTCAGCGACCCCAGCGCCAAGCGGGCAGGTGCCCGACGTGCGCTACTCGCTGGACGCCCAGCGGGTAGCGGTCTGGTTTGCTACCTCCTCCAACACGGCGCCGGGTTCCGGTGAACCCGCGTCGGCACTGGCGGCGCGCTGGTGGACGCTGCTGCGCGACCCTAGCCGGTCCGCAGCGATCGCGCTGAGCCCCAACGGCACTGTGCTCGACGGCGGTCCCCTTCCACTACCGCTCGTCGCCTCCGCCGCCGCGGCCGCCGCAGCCGGTGACACCGCCGCGCGTGACCGGCTGCTCGCCCGGGCCGGCGCGCTGGACAGAAGCAAACCCAGCTACTACGGCTCGGCCTGGGTCGCACTCGGCCACGCGTTGCTGACCACGGACATTCTGACCCGGCTGCTCCGTTGACCGCAGATAAATCAGACGGTCGGTGATGACGAAGCGGGCCGCGAATGCGACTAAAAGCGTCACGACGGTGGCGGGAAGCAACCCGATTCGAGCCGTATCTACCAGCAGCACCAGCAGCGGTATCCGCCACAGCAGGTCGGCGTTGTTCAGCACCGCGAACGAGCCGAACCGCCAGCACCAGCCCCAGCGGCGGGCGCCGGTGAACAGGACCCGGTCGATCAGTAGGAAGTTCCAAACGATTGCGACCTGGGTGGCGAGGACCGCGGCAAATTCGTAGGGCACGGCGAACGGAGCCGTGAGTAACCACAGCACCGACAGATTCGGCAGGAAGCCCGACAGGCCGACCACACCGAACGCTAGCTTGCGGCCCAGCGCCGTGCCCGCGAGGTCGATGGTCGACAGCCGCAACCGCGTCGAATGCCAGAAATAGCGCAAGCCCTCGCGGAGTGATGGTTCGTAGCGGGTAGCTACCACCAGCTCCGCAGCATCGTCACGGCCGGCCGTGAGTAGGGGGATGCTCACGGGGTTGGCCTGACGGCGCGGATCTCGATGCGGTCCGCACCAGTGCCGAACGTCGCCAGCACGGCGGAGTGCTCCAGTGCGGCGCGGACTTCGGGCAGTCCACGGCTGAGTGCCTGGCGCATGATCGGGGTGGACACCACGTAGTCGAGGTCGCGCCAGCCCCGCGGAAGGTAGAATCCTGGGTCGAGGTCGAGGTTGTAGAACCAGATGGCTCCGGTACCGGGCTGGGAGCCGTCTATGACCAGGTCCAGCCACAGCGCATCGTCGACCAGGATGTGGCTTTTGGCGGTGTGCGGCAGGTCGTGACGAATCCAGGTCACGGCGGCCAGGTAGGGGTCGTTGACCGAGGCCGTGAATGCCATCCGGTCTCTGGCATACCAGGTCGGCGCGACATAGTCAGTCAAGCCCGCCGCGGCGGCGGCCACGAGTGCCACGACCGTCCAGCGGACCAGTACCGGGCGGCTGCTGCGCCACCGCAGGACGGCGGTGCAGCTGGCTGCCAGCGTGCCGGCAATGCACAGGGCCAGGAACGGCAACGCCTGGATGACGAACATGGCAGGCAGGTAGCCGGGCCGGGCGGCGACCACGGCCAGTAGCACCACCGCCAGCGCCGGCGCTCGCATCCGTCGCAGTGCCAGACCGATAGCGGCACACAGCACACCAGCCACTACCAAGAATGAGTCGTAGTACAACCAGGAACCGACCACTACTTGAGAAGCGCTGCCAGACACGAGGTAGCTGGCTGAGCCTTGACGCTGCAGCTGGAACAGGATGCCGCCAAGCAGCGACACGTGACCCGCACCAGGCAGCAGCTCGCCCTTGAGTATCGCGAACAGCGGGTAGAAGGCCCCGGCCAGGACGAAAGCGGAGAAGAAACCAGCGAAGGAAAACTTGCGAGTGGTGGGGTCGCTGGCTTGCCACAGCGCGACCAGCAGCGCGGGCAGCACGATAAGCATCGTCTCTTTGGACAACACCGCCAATGCAGCGCAGACCCCGGCGGCAATGTGGTGCCACAGGTGGCGTCGTGGTGACAGGGCCAGCACGAAGGCCGCGAGCATCCATACGACGGCGAAGTTGTCCAGAAACACCTGCCGGTGCAGCACCAGCGAAAGCGGGGACAGGGCGAACATCAACCCCGCCAGCACCGACCACCAGCGGTTCAGCCCGATCCGCTTGCCGAGCAGGTAGACCAAAAGTGCCGCCACCGCGGTGACAACCGGCATGATCGCGCGGCCATTAGCCACAGCGAGGTGGTTGGGCAGCACCGCCGCCGGCAACCACGACAGCGCCGCGAGCTGGATCCGCCCGAAGGGTGGGTGGTCATACCAGTAGGTGTAATGCGCTAGACCATCGCCGTGCTGAATGGCCCATGCCTGCGCGAGGTAGGTGCCCTCGTCGTCGCCGACTGCAGGAAAGCCGGTGATATTCCATGCGTTGGCCAGCACCGCCACGACGACGAGCGCGAGCTTGATCGGCGCATCGGACCCGAGCCGCTGCGAGCGATCCCGCCCCGGGCGTACCGGCAGTCGCTGGTCAGCAGTCTGCAACAGGGTAGACATTGATCGGGCCCTCTCAAAACTCTCAGCTCGGCTTGAAACGCTCAGACCAGCTCGGCTTCGACGCTGAGGTGCGCGCCGACATGACGGGTGAGCTCCCAGTTGGTGCGTCCCCTGCTTTGTCGCCACACCGCGCGCACCGCGGCCGCGGAAAGCATGATCTGATACAAAGGACTACCAGCCACAAGCTTCAGGTAATGCACAAAGCGGATAGGCAGCCCATATTCGGCCCCGAAGTCGTGCAGACCGACAATTTCGAACACGAGCAGGGCCACGGTCGGAAGCAGCGGCAGGAACGAGATCAACGCCACGACGATCGGCGCCTTGACCATTATCCCGATGGTCACGCCGATCGGGATGGCCAGGCCGGCGAAAGCCTGCACGAATGGGGTGGCCAGCGTGTAGCGCGCAAGCATCCGCTGGCGCCGGGTAGGCAGGGATTTCCAGTCCTTTTTCCGGAAAACCTGGAGGAACCCCTGATTCCATCGGGTGCGTTGCTTGAACAGCGCGTACAGCGAGCCGGGTGTCTCCTCCCGGGTAGCCATCACCGGGTCGTAGCACACCACGAACCGCGCACCGCTGCTCGACAATCGAACACCGAGATCGCAGTCCTCAGCCAGGCAGTCAGCATCCCAGCCGCCGGCGGCGCGCAGTACCTCTGTGCGCACGAAAACGGTGTTGCCGCCCAGCGGGATAAAACCCTTCTCCGCCTGTAGATGCAGCCGACTGCGGAACCAGAAAAAGTACTCTAAGCAGTTCCGCAGGCTGTACCAGCTGGAATCATAGTTGATCAACTGGACTCCACCCTGGACCACCTCTGCCCCGCTCGACCGCAGTGCGTAGTCCACATGAACCAGGAGGTCAGGGTGGACATCGTCCTCGGCGTCGAACACGCCGACGACACTCCCCGTACACGCCGGCAGCGCGGTGTTCAGCGCACGTGGCTTGTTCTTCACCTCGTGGTGATCGACAACAACGCGCACCCGCTCGGGGCAGCGCCGGGCCAAGGAGTAGGCGACGTCAGCGGTTGCCGGATCGTCGTGTCCGACAATCAGGATTACCTCGAAGTCAGGATGGTTCGACTGAAGCAGACGAGTCACTGTGTGCGCCAGCACGTTTTCCTCATGCCGAGCGGGAATGAGCAAGGAAAATGACAAACCAGACGTGCCGTCGTGCCCTGAGAAACCAGTCGCCGCGAGCGCTTCCGGGGTCCGCCACGCATGCAACATCCACCACAAGGTGAGCCCGGCGACCCCAAAAAGGATCAGCGAAACAGCTATGATCACCCACGAGACCACCTGGTGGACCCCTCAGACGTTAGAGCCGAAGTGAGCAGCCCGACTCTGCCCTCACTTAGGGACTAAATCGTCTCGTCAGTCCGCGGCGTTACGTTTGTGTCTCTCCGGCGTCAGGTGAGGAGGTGAGCGGGCGACAGCCGCTGTCGAGGTGCGTGAAAAGCGGGCATGGGTAGCTGTTCAGCAAGTTCGGGCTGTCAGGAGCCACCGTGACGTGGACGGCGCGGCCCGCTACGAACTGTGACCACACTGTCCGCGAATGTGGCCCGCTTGGCGCTGCCGAATGTGGTCACCGAGTGCGTCCAGGGTCGGTTCATATTTCGAGGAGGCGGGGATGGCGTGGGTGTTCGTGCTCGCCGCGAAGGTGGGCGCACTCATGCGGCACAGACGCCTGTTCGCCGAGGTTCGCTTGGTCGACAGGGTTGAGCCAGCTGGGGGATGGACGCCAGCCGAATGATCTGATGTGCTTAGCCTTGCCTAATCACTCGGTCGAGGAGTATCGAGCCATGTACGTCTGCATCTGCCGCGCGGTGACCGAGGCGCAGGTGCGTGGGTGCATCGCCGCCGGGGCGTGCACCGTCAAGGACGTGGTCGCCCGCAGCGAGGCCGGCACTGGGTGCGGGTCATGCGTCGGGAAGATCATGGCGCTGCTGGGCTCCCCCGCCGATGAGCTACGCGGACCGCTGCAGTGCAGCGCCTGAATCGCCCTCTCATCACTGACTCGGATCTCCGTATTCCCTGGTCAGGGCAGGCTCACCTTCAGTGACAACCTCGTAGGAAACCATTACGTTAAAGATCACTGAGTGATCAATCCGAGGGGGTTTGGTGTTATGCGCGGCGATGACGAGGTCCTGGCGCTGCTCAATGAACAGCTCACCAGCGAGCTGACCGCCATCAATCAGTACTTCCTGCATGCCAAGATGCAGGCCAACTGGGGATTCACCAAGCTCGCCGAACACACCCGGTCGGAGTCCATCGAGGAGATGCATCACGCGGAGCGGATCACCGACCGCATCCTGTTCCTGGAGGGTCTCCCGAACTACCAGAAGCTGCTCCCACTGCGGATCGGGCAGACCGTGCGAGAGCAGTTCCAGGCGGACCTGGCCGTCGAGATGGAGGTCCTCGCTCGGCTGCGTCCCGGCATCACGATGTGTCGGGAGAAGGGCGACATCACCACCGCCAACCTCTTCGAGCGCATCCTCGCTGACGAGGAGGACCACATCGACTACCTCGAGACCAACCTAGAACTGATGGACAAGCTCGGTGAGCAGCTGTTCCTCAGCCAGCTCGTGGAGCGGCCGCCGACCAACGGCTGAGGACCAACGGCTGAGGCGGACTTGGCGCGGCAACGACTACCCTTGACTCCGTGGGTGATCACCGGCTGTTCAGTGTGCACGACGCGCGGGCCTTGCTCCCCGAGGTACGCAGAAGGGTCGATGCTCTGGTCGAGGCGCGAGCAGACCTCACCGAGCTGTCGGTGGACCTGCGAAACTCCCGCGTGTCCGAACTTGGCGGTCTCGCGGAGGCCAAGGCGCTGCAGGCCCGGCTCGACGAGATGCTGGAGTGGTTTCCCGACCAGGGCATCGAGCTCAAGGGGTTCGCGCCGTTGCTCATCGACTTCCCGGCTGAGCTCGATGGAGTGTCCGTGCGGCTGTGCTGGCTGGAAGGTGAGTCGACGCTGGAGTGGTATCACCGCTCCGACCTTGGCATCGCCGGCCGCCGCCGGCTCGACGGCCCCGTTTAGCGCAGTCTGTATCCAGACTGCGCCTACACGCTGCTGGCGCCGGGCGGGTTGCTCCTGACCAGCACGCCGGAGGTGGCCGCGTACAGCCACCAACACGGCAATGACAACCCGTTTCACGTGCGGGAGCTCACCGAGCCAGAGTTCCGAGCGCTGCTGGGTGGCTCGCTGCGCCACGTCGCGATCCTGCGGCAGAACGTCGTCGCCGGATCACTCATCGCGAGCGCGGCACCCGGTGCGGGGATCGCGCAGTCGCTGCGCAGAGCGCCGGCTGGCGGGTGGCGGCGGAGGTGCCGCACCTACCTGCTCGGTGTCGCCTCGGACACGGCGCTGCCGGAACTGCCGCAGCTTAGTGTCCTGGTTGATCCCGACCTGACCCTGGTGCGCGACGCGCACCGCACGCTGCCCAGCAGCAGGACCAGGTCGCCCAGCTGCGTGGCGAGCTGGCCCACGAGTGGCAACAGGCCGCCGTCGTCGAAGCAGCTACCACGCGACGGCGGGAACGGCAGGAGGGCGACCTGCGCCGGCTGGGCAGCGAGCTGGCCGGCGCGAACCGTCGGGCCCAACGGGCGGAGTCGCTGGCGGATTGGCAGCGGGAGATCGCCGGCGAAGCGCAACGCCGAGCAGCCGAGCTGGAACGCCAGGTGCAGGCGTTGCAGACGGAGCATTCGGCCACCGCGGCGCGGCTGATCTCCCGCTACCGGGGCACCGTGGAGCGCGGCGAGCGACCCGAGCTGACCGAACGGGAACCGGCCTCGGCGTAATCTGGTGGCATGGCTCTCTTCGGACGCGACAAGACCCGCATGGTGACCGCCGAGCAGGCGCTGCCCGGGCGATCCAACCCGATGCCGGTCGGGGAGCAGCACGCCGTGAGCGGCCACCGCATCGTGGCGCCGTTCCCCGACGGTCTGCGCACCGCGGTATTCGGGATGGGTTGTTTCTGGGGCGCCGAGCGGATCTTCTGGCGCACCCCCGGCGTGTACTCCACCGCGGTCGGCTACGCCGGCGGTCACACCCCGAACCCCAGCTATGAAGAGGTGTGTTCCGGACGAACCGGACACACCGAGGTCGTACTCGTCGTCTTCGAACCCGTGCAGATCTCCTACGGCAAGTTGCTACAAGTGTTCTGGGAAGGCCACGACCCGACACAGGGCATGCGGCAGGGCAACGACCGGGGCACCCAGTACCGCTCAGCGATCTTCACCACCGATACCGACCAGGCCGCCGAGACGGAGGCGAGTAAGACCACCTACCAGCAGGCACTCACCGCCGCCGGGCGCGGGCAGATCACCACCGAGATAGTTCCCCTGCGCGACTTCTACTACGCCGAGGACTACCACCAACAGTATTTATCGGATGCGAAAAACCCGAACGGCTACTGCGGCATCGGTGGTACGGGCGTTCGCATGGGTGACCCATCGGAGAGTCCAGTGGTGACACCACATCCTGGGCAGCGTTCGAGTCTTTGACCAACCGGAACACCAACGGGACTCGGTTGAGCGTGGCAGGACCTTCGATGGTTGGCGGCGTGCTGCGCGTACGGCCAACGAGCTCGCATAGGGCTTCTCGTTGCACTTGGTGAGACCGCGGGTACTCGGCGGCCCAGGCAAGTTCGTTCCAGAGTGTTCGTGCGCCGGTGGCATGTCCGGGCCGTGCGGGATGAACTTGTTCCACCCGTTGGGGCTGGCTACGACCGGCCCTCCCCGGACTTACGCCCCGGTGCGTGGCCGACCACGCGCAGGTTCGGGTGGCCGCGGGAGATCAACGCCTGGGCCATGCCTCGGCGGTCGAGCAGTTCCAGCGTCCGGGCCCCGCACCCGAACGCCCGCGACGTGCCGGACCGGTCGGCCCGGGGCGGGGAGCACCGGCCGGATGGCCCCGGATGTCCAGAGAGCTCGCTGATCTGGTTACGCAGCCGACGGGCAGCGGCACCGGTGTCCAGCTCGACCTGCACCACAACCCGCCCACCCTGGATGCGCACACCGTGGCCGAAGCGCAGCAGCGACACACCTCGGCGCGCCGGCAGCAGGCCTTGGCCACCGAGAACCGGGTGACATAGCCGGCCCACGGCCTCGATTCCCACGACGCGCCCGCCGTTGGATAACCGGTCTTGTTAACAATCCCTCCGGATATTTTACATCGCAGTTCAGGGCATTTAGGGGTGTGTCACCAGTTGAGGCACTCTTCGCGGAGTGCGACGTCGTTGAGGGCGGCGTCCATGCCGTTCCCGTGCGTGTTGTGTTCCAAGACGTTCGCGATGACGTTGTAGCGGGCGTCGAGTGCGACGGTGGCATCATCGCCTGTGGGCCGCGGTGTCACCCCGGAGGTTGAAATGTTGATCCCGGCGCTTGCGCCGGATCTGGACCGGATCCTTATCGACGCTGGGCGGTCAGTCGCGAGTGGGGGTGGGCGGAACGGCACGTGGTGGCGGTGGAGAAGTTGGGCTGCGGGAGGAGGGGCAGCGGGTGGTGGTGGCGGTGAAGGAAGAACTGGCCCGACTGGCGGTGACCCGGGCCTGCTGTCGGCGCGCTGAGGTGTGCTCCCTGCTGCGCTTCGCCGATGGCCTGCGCATCCTGGCCGGCCGGGTCGTGGTACAGGCCGAGTGTGACACCGGCGCCGTGGCCCGTCGCCTGCGCGACCAGATCCGCGAGCTCTACGGACTGGTCCCCGATATCCAGGCCGTCCCGCCCGGCGTCGGCGTTCCTCGCTCGGGCGGCCGTTACGTGGTGCGGGTGCTCAGCGGGGGGGAGGGCCTGGCCCGCCAGGCCGGGTTGCTCGACCGCCGGGGGCGTCCGATCCGTGGGTTACCATCCCCTGTCATCTCCGGTGGGGACTGCGATGCCGCGGCCGTGTTGCGTGGCGCCTTCCTCGCCCACGGGTCACTTACTGAAACCAGCCGCTCACCCTCCCTAGACATCATCAGCCCGGGCCCGGAAGCCGCGCTTGCGCTGATCGGCGCCGCCCGCCGGCTCGGTGTCACCGCCAAGCTCCGCGAGGTCCCCCGCGCCGAGGGCGAGCGGGTCGTGGTGTGCGAAGCGGACGCCATAGCTGCGCTGTTGACCCGACTCGGCGCGCCCCGCACGGTGTTGGCCTGGCAGCAACACCGGTCCCGCCGTCCAGCGCCCATCACGTCACCAGCCCGCCACCTTCACCAACGCCAACCACCGCCGCCACCCAAGCCGCCGCCGAGGTGGCGACCCGCGTGCACCGGGCGTTGGAGGTGCTCGGCGACGACATCCCCGACCACCTCCTGATCGCGGGGCGGCTGCGGCTGCAACACCACCAGGCCAGCCTCGACGAGCTCGGCCAGCTCGCCGATCCCCCGATGACCAAAGACGCGATCGCCGGCCGAATTCGGCGCCTCCTGGCCCTGGCGGACAAACACGCCCACCACCATCGGGTGCCCGACACCCGCTGCGACCCGCCGGCGCACGACCCAAGCTCATGACCGGAGGTTGGCAACGCACAGCCTCGGAGACCACCGAAAGCCGGTGCCCGTGTAACAGGTCTGCGTGTGCTCACAAGAAAGGGCCGTCGACCGCCGCGGCGTGGTCACACGCCGGGTGCCTCTACCTACGCTTGCTCAACCGCTCACATTCCAAGCATACCTGGCCGGGGTCGGGCGGCCATCCGGTAAGACCGGGCAGCCACTTGGGCGGGAACACGACATTGCAAGCGGCCACCACCAGGCCATCGCCCCGCAGCTCGCCGCAGTGGGTGTCGCCATCGGTCAGGCTTCGCACATACCAGCTGAGATTTTTCACCGGTTTTGGCCGTCCTCCAGCGCGGTGCACCTCGGGCAATCTCCGGGATCGTCGTCTCTATCGGCGTTCCGTCAGCGCTGGCCAGCCCCTCTCCGTCGATCAGGTCGAGACCGTCAATAACATTGAGTGTTCTGGTCTGCGCTTTCTCCACGGCTTCCTCCCACTTTCTCGTAAGCCGTTTCGGTTCTCCTACGCGGCGCGGTGGTGGCATCGTCGTGCTGCCACCACATCAACAGGTCATGTCATTGCCGCTGACGTCATATTTGCCGCCAATGGACACCATCGCGGAGAGCCCGAGGCCGAGTTGCTCACGGTGCTCGCGCAGCGCGATGCCGATCCCGCCGGATTGGGCGACCAGCCCAACCGCCCCGCGGGCGACGGGGCGAAGGTGGCATCAAGACACACCGGGGGATCGGCGCATCGCTTCGGTTACCGTCCCAGACCTCGCATGCCGATGCAAGAGCGAACGCACGAGCGTGCAATTGCATTAGGAGCGTCGCGTACCGATGCAAGAACCGTATATCCGTTCGCGTGGGTGAGGCTCAAGGGTCTCCCGCGACACCGCTGGAGTTCCTGAATAATGTCATGAGCCGTCTCATGAACAGTTCTGCGATCCTGTCCCGTTCGTGCACTTTGGCGTGTCGCGTCCCAAACGCAAAGCAGCGCGAACATCCGGTCTTAGGATACCGAACCCTAGGGAGTAAACTCGACCACCGAGTAACTCCGTCCACGGGGTATAATTCTGTTGCAAGTACACGCCCCTGCGCATGAACACCATGCCAGCGCAGTCGGTATTCCTCGACGGTCGTTGAGATCGCAGACCAGGAAAAGAGGGCTCTCCCGGCATGAGTGTGGGTCGGGGGGTTGGAACGTTCCGGGTGGATCGGTCAGGTTCGGGTGGAGAGCTCGTTGCTCGGTGGTAGTGCATAGCCGAGTGTCTGCACGGCCTTGCGGAAGGCGGTGTCGTGTTCCACCGGTATGGCGAGGTGGCGGTCACCGACTGGCCGGCATAGTTTCGAGGTTTTGCGGTCCCGGGCGATCATGACTGCGAGGGCTGGATCAGCGCATTCGATCAGCCGGATCAGCCCGTGGTTGGACAGGAGGCTGGTCCGGCCGGCGAGGTCGGTGAGGAACTGGGTCACGGTCTGGGGTAGCTGGTGTTCCGAACGGCGCAGGAACGTGGCCAGCTCGCCCAGCTGTCGACCGGTGTCGATCGCGGCGAGGGCCTTGGCGGTGGTCAGTGTCCACACGCGGTCGGCGGTCCGTTCGGCGAACGCATCGAGCAGCATGGTGTCGGCGGGCATCAGCTTCCCGGCCACCACCACGTCGAGGTTGTTCAACATCTTCAACTCGATCCCACCGCGTGCGCCTATGGGTGCCGGGCTGGGCTGGTAGGTGGCGGTCAGCCCCATAGCGTAGGAGCCGAGTGGGGTGAGTCGCACCGCGAGCAAACCGTCGTAGCGCGACAACGGACCCTGGTAGAAGTAGTCCAGGTAGTCCGGAAGATCGCCCACGCGGGCGCCTTCGGGGTCGGTGTAACCGGCGTCGAACAGCCCCAGCGTGACGGCGTATTCGAACAGCACGGCCAGGGTGTAACGGCCCTGCAGCACCGCCCAGCCGTGGTGCCCGTCGTAGCCGAGGCTGCCGTGCTCGGGGTCGTCGAGGTAGAGCTTCCAGACGTTGTTGCCTCGGGAAACCTCCGGGTCATGACCGTCACGGCGCATGGCGGCGAACAACTCGTCGATGCCCACCCACTGTCCCGGCGGGCAGCATTGGGCGAGCGCTTGGGCGATGACACCGCGGCGGGGTTTGACCGCGGTAAGCGCCCTGGCCCTGCGCTGGCCCTTGATGGTGTCGATCCGGCTGAATTCATCGATCAGACCCGCGGCGATCCACCGGCGCCACAAGTGCCGGGTCATGTCCGCACCCGGCGCGCGCAGGACCTTGTTCCCCCGGTCGGTGAGCACCAGCTTGCTCCCGGCCAGCTCGGCGAGTCCGCCCGCCTGCAGCAGCAGCGGCCAGGCGAAGGATGCCATCGGCTCGCCGTCGTAGAAGTCACCAGCTAAGAGGGTTTGCTCGACCGCCGCCACAGTGGCGGCCGAGGGCCGGCGTGTTTTTTCGCTGCACCGCAGCCTGCCCGCCGCGCACAACTGCAGGACCGCGGCCAGATCAGCGATCGCGGCATGCTCGGTACACCGGAGCACGACCTCATCCTCGGCGGCGTCGGTCACAGGGAAGGGCAGCGGGCCGGGTTCGGGCATGGGCGGCATCCTCCAGGCGCGGGTCAAGGCCAACAGCGTGCCACCCGCTCGCAAGGGGTCAGAGCGGGTGCTCCTAGGGCAGGCGCAGGGTAATCGGACCGCAGGTGAGCATGACCAGAGCGAGCACTGCGCGCGCGGAGTGGAAGCCCTAGGCGCGTGGGGTGATCAGGCACACGACGTTGTTGAGCGCTTCGGCCCACGCATTATTGATCTTCATTCGGATGGCGGCGAGGATGCCATCGCGGTGTGTGCGAATGGTCTTGACGACTTGGACGAACGGGGTGAGTCGGGACCGGGAGGCCTTGGCGCACCAACGGTCGAGCAGCTCAGCGATGTCCTCGGGGTTCAGGTCGTCGGCAACGAAGATCTCTCGGAACGCTTCACGCAAGGTGTAGGCGCGCCAGAGTTCACCGCCGCGGCGACGCAGCTGGCGCAGGTGGCGGCCTGGTCGTCGGTGAGGGTGTCGGGTCGTTTGAGCAGCGCCCAGCGGGCTCCTTTGAACTTACGGGCGGCGTCGGCGTCGAGGGTGCGCCTCTGCTGCCAGGTCTGTCGGCGCACCGTGTCCAGGCCGTCGGTGACGAGTTTGACCGCGTGGAACGGGTCGATGCAGCGCACCGCGGTCGGGACGTGGGTGGTCGCGCTTTTGGCGAACGCCGGACCCATGTCCATGCTGATCGCCCTGAAGCTGCCCGGTGCGGATTCCGGCGTAATGGAGCACTGAGTCCGGAGGTTTTGGAGCATCTGTTCCGGTGGTATTGGTGCAGTACTGGGGTGTGGGGTCGGAGCGTCAGCGACGGCTTGGCTGCCGAGTCACCTCCTTCGGGTTGTGTGGTTTGCTGAGTGTGCCAGGGCTGGGTTCGTGTTCGCTTGCTGTGATGATTGTTCACCCGTTGAGTCGTCGGTGTTCGGCGACGCGGCAGGCCGGGCTGCAGAACCGGCGGGGTTGACGGCTCTGGTGCAGCGGCAGGCGAAGGTGCGGTGGCATAGCCAGCGCAGCGCAGGACCAGGCAGTTCGGGTGCACCCACCGGAACACGGTCACGTGGTCGACGGTGATGCCCGCGCTCGGCGAGCAGTTCTTCCACGTCTCGGTAGGACAGGCCGTAGCGCAGGTACCAGCGCACCGCCAGCACGATGACCTCACGGGGAAAGCGAAACCCAGCAAAGCCCGACTCCGGCGGAGGTACTCGACCGGTAGCGACGACGCATCAGCACAGCCTGCCCCCAACCGGTCATCCACCAACGCAACAGTGCCCCGGCGCTCGGTCGTGCCCGATTGGGGTCATCATATTGAGTGTCAAATTCTCCTAAGTTAGGACAATGCGCCCAGGACCACCTGTCTGCAATTGCAGCGGAACGTGTGGACACTTTCAGGTGCCTTCCGCTTAATCTCCATGCCTGGCGGTAGATCATTCGGTACCGTCGTCTTTCAAGTATGTGCGCGAGGCTCAAGCTGGGGAGGCTTCCATCGGCGGTCAAAAGACGTTCTGCCGCCGGTTCACGCATGGCGGGTATCGCCCGGACCCCTTCAAAGACGTCGGCGTCGGTGACCCGGATCCCAGCACCAACAACGGGTATCACAAATGCGGATTCGAGTGGACCGACCCGCTCTCGCCATCGCTGATCCTGCAGTGGTGCTGCACCCGGGAACCAGGACACCCAGGTCAGCACCTCGCCGGCACGGACGATCAAATCGCCGCCGTCCACCCTCGGTTGCAAACATTCAGCCCGGGCGGATGGCAGGGTGATCACCGGTGGGCCGGGTGGCTTCCGGTGATGTGTTGGATGGGCAGGGCGTCAGGTGGGCGCGGGTAGCGGGGGTGTCCAGGGGTGGCCGGTGAGCGCGTCGCGCAGAACGGTGATGGCGTCGCGGCCGTAGATGGCGGTGAGACGTAGCCGCGGATGGTGTAGCGGTCTCGGGTGCGGTCTTCGCTGGTCAAGCGACCGGAGGTGTTCTGTTGGACCTGCGGGATGGTGGGATTCTTCCTCGGCCGGGCGGTGTGGGCCGGCGGGGATGACCTGATCTATAAAGATCTGTGAGTGTCGTTGCAGTGCTCCTGGGTGGGAGTGCTCCAGGCTCGGTGCCGGTAACCCGGCGTGACTCGCTAAAGATCTGGCCGCTACGGCGTGCCTTGGTGTTGACCTGTCTGCCGTGGTTGCCGGCACCGGCCTGGCCCACCAGTTGGCCT
>JRHI01001779.1_pt1 | contig 16778 bp, 13 predicted proteins | sample 215371 | NCBI WGS metagenome assembly JRHI01 (sample SAMN02929681, study PRJNA255918) | sediment metagenome | biome: cave system; feature: Ice Cave; material: Sediment; isolation source: sediment from deep within a dark volcanic ice cave with no known source of... ...
GCGCTATCCAGTACCAAGGCTTGCGCTGCGCTTCGTCGTATGTCGCGAGCGCATTTTTTTCTGCATGGGTCAGCTTCTGATCGCACCAGAAAAGATTGTTCTGGCCTGCGGGCGGAAACCAGTCACACGAATAGATGGAATCTTCGCCCGATGGATCGGCTCCGGCGACCCAGGCGAAAAAGGCTGCGTCATAATTACCCACTTGCAAAATGCCGCCTTGCTGCTGTGCCGCAAAGAACAAGTTGGCCGGATAGTTTTTGATCTTCACATCCATGCCGACGTTGCGCAGATTTTGCTGCACCAAAGTCTCGGTCGCTTCGCCGTTGGAACCACCCGCCACCGCGGACAAATTAAAACTGAGCCGAGTCCCGTTTTTAGCCAACACGCCGTCCGCGCCCGGTTGCCAGCCCGCTTGAGCCAGCAATTGACGCGCTTTGGCGGGATCGAAATCATAATGTTTGACGTTGGGATCGAAGGCCCATGATAATGGGCTTTCGACCGAATACCCTACGACGTGGACGCCATGCGTGATGTCTCGAACGATGCGTTGCTTGTCGATCGCGTAATTGATCGCTTGGCGAACACGCAGGTCTTGCAGCAGGGGGTTTTTTTGGTTGAGATCGATATGCGAATAGACATACGACGGTGCCAGCTGTACCCTGTAACCCTGCAACGTCGGATATTGCGTGTACAGATTGGAAGGCGCCCGGAACCAGGCATCGATTTCATGCGTTTGAAGCTGCACGACAATGGTGGTGTCTTTTGGAATGATCTTGTAAATGATGTGCTGCAGCTTGGGCCGCCCGCGCCAGTAATTAGGGTTCGCCTCAAGCTCGATACGATCGCCTCTGACCCACCTCACAAACTTGAACGGACCGGTGCCGATGGGATGCGTATTAAACGCCACCTGATTGATGTCGTGGTATTTTTCGAGCAAGTGCGCGGGCAAGACCGGAAACAGCCCGCCTTCGGCAAAGAAGGTGGAAATGGCGGCCCCATACACCTTCTTGAGGTGCAGACGAACGGTGTGGACGTCGGGCGTCTCGACTCGATTTATGTTATCCCAGCCGCTTCGTGTTTGCAAATTATTGGCCGGGTTCAAAATCGCACTGACCGTGAAGGCGACGTCGTGAGAAGTAAACGGATAGCCATCGGACCATTTGACGTTCGGGCGTAAATGATACGTCAATGTGAGGCCGTCTTTGCTGATGCCGCCGTTTTGGTATGTCGGTACTTCAAGGGCCAGCTCGGGAACGTAGTTCGCCTTGTCGTCTAAGTTGAAGAAGAAACCGTAAATGAACATGTCGATGTCGGTGCTGACTGCTTCCAAACGCAGCAGCGGGTTCATACTATTTGGTTCTTGGATGTCCGCATAACGAAGCGTGCCCGGAATGGTATAGGACTTGGTCTGGTTGGTCTGTAGGCCAACTTTCGAGCAGCCACTTGCGGCCACCGCAAATGAGGCGAGCAACAACAGAACGACGAGACGCTTATTCAATAGCTAGTCGGTCCGGGCACGACAATCGTTATCGACCCGGCCATATTCGGTTGTATCGCGCTGTGGTATTGAAAAGTTCCCGGAATCGCCGCGACCCAGGACCAGCGGCCGCCGTTGGGCGCGATGGGGCCGGAATCAAACGCGCCGATCGCAGTGGCGGTGTGCGGCTGCGAATCTTGGTTGATCCAGGTGACCAGTGTTCCTTCGGTCACCGTAAGGCTGCCAGGACTGAACGAGTTGCTGTTGATGACAATCGTGACCTGACCAGATTTCGCTTTTTGCGAGCATGAAACGCAGGCGAAGGATATGACTGACAGTAAACACGCTGCCAGAACGATGAACTTCCAACGATGGAACATGCGCCGAGTTTCTTTCGGATAATGAGCAATCCCTTGCAGCGCCGTTATCCGCTCGTTTTCATTCTAGTTACGCTTTCGTTCATGGCACTTGCGCCATGGCCCCGACATACTGCAAAGGCGGCGGAACCAACGCCGCTCGTGCTGCGCGTTCAATATCCAAGCGAAGGAGCGAAGTTACCCTACCTGACGCGCTCGTTTATTTTTGGTGCGACGACTCCGGGCGCGAAGGTCAGCATTAACAATGAACCCGCCACTGTTGCCGCGTCGGGAGGTTGGATTGCCTTTGTGCCCTTTGCTGCCGGCGCATTCCATTTGCATGTGATCGCTCGTCTCAAAGATTCACGCTCCGGCGTCGAAACCAGCTTGGTCGTTGACCGCACCGTACATGTCGATCAGCCGCCGCAAACCACGCCCGCCACGCCGGCACGAGTCGATGCTGCCGTCGAAGGGGCACCGGCGGAAGACGTCGCGCTCGAACCTGGCGACTCGCTCCATCTTTTTATTAAAGGAAGCACTGCTGCGCGTGTCAGCGCTTCGCTGGGTCAGAACGGCGAAAGAGTGTCGTTAGTTGAGACGAGTCTGGCCGCGCTCAATCCGTCCGACAAAGAGCGCGCTTTAGGCGGTGCTGCCGCCGGCGGCGCTTCTGTAGGCGGGTTGTATGACGGCGAGCTTCTTATTCCGGCCGGCGCCAGCGGAACGCAGCACGTCAACTACACCATGGTAGCGGCGGACGGCTCGACGGCTGTTGGAACTTCTAAAGGAACGGTGACAATTTCGCCGCCGGGAGCGCATCGCGTGGGTTACATCGTGCTGCCGGATCATAAGAAAGACATCGATGCGCGCCCGTACGGCATCGTCGAGTCTGATCCGGGAGGGGGATGGCTTTTTTTCCCTCCGGCGGGCACGCCGTTCGAAATAACCGGCAGCTCCGGTGACTATTATCGCGTCGCCCTCGGATCGGCCGAGCATGCCTGGACCACGAAACAGTCGCTCAACCTGTTGCCGCAGGGGAGCGCGCCGCCGCGTGCGCAGGTGCAAGAGGTTTCTATTTCTGACGGCTCGCGAGCCGGCATGGTCACCATCCACCTCAGCGCACGCTTGCCGTTTCGCGTTGACGAATCTGAAGACGGCCCGACGCTGCACGTGCGGATATATGGTGCAACCGCCTCCACCGATTACATACTTTACGGCAGCGACCGCAGTAATATCCGCAGCGTACGATGGGACCAATCAAGCGGTGCAATCGCAACGATCACCATCGGGTTGCGACAGCGCGGCCTATGGGGTTATCATGCGGATTGGGACGGCAACGCGATCCGGCTTGTGATCAAGAAGCCGCCGGCATTCGTTCGCGCTCCCGCTCCGGCGCTAAAAGGTCTGCTCGTCGTAATCGATGCGGGCCATTCACCTGACAGCGGCGCGATCGGGCCGCTCGGAACGGAGGAACGCGACGTCAATCTTGCGATTGCAAAACGCTTCGCGCAACACCTACGGGATTTAGGCGCACGCGCTGTGCTCACCCGAAGTGCGAATGTGCCGGTCGGCCTATACGATCGCACGCTTTTGGCCGCGCGACTGGGTGCGGATATTCTCGTCAGCGTACACAACAACGCGCTGCCGGATGGAGCGGATCCATTCACCCATCACGGCTACTCAGTTTACTATTATCAGCCGCAGAGTCTGGAGCTTGCGCGTTCGATCCACGCAGCCTACGGCCGTCACACGGCGCTTACTGACTACGGATTGTACTACGACAACTTAGCGCTGGCCCGCCCCACCGAAGAGCCCGCGGTGCTCACCGAGTCCGCCTTCATCATGTGGCCGCCGGAAGAAATGCTGCTTCGCAGCCCCGCTTTTCAAAATAAACTCGGGGCGACGCTCGCAGATGGAATGGAGCGCTGGGCAGAAGGTATGCGCGCGCGCGCGCTTTCGCGTTAGCCTAGGGGACCGGCCCGAGCGATCCCTCAGCATAGTAGAGTTGCTGTTGCGCGATTTTGTAGCCGTACAGCGCATTGATTTGGTCGGTTTCGGCGCGCGTTAGCTGGTTCTGTGCGTTCAACAACAGCGGCAGAGTGGTGACGCCGGCTTTGTACTGAGCGTTGGTCACGGCGAGCACTGTTTTCGCCTGCGCTAGTTCCGTGTTGCTCGCGCTGAGCGCAGATTGGGCGGTCTGCAAACCCAAGATAGCTTGCTGGACGTTCAACGATACTGTGAGCTGTGTGTTTTGCAGATTCGCATGCGCGGTTCGCTGCTGCGCCTGCGCAGCTTGCGTCTGGCCTCGGATCAACCCGCCATCGAAAATCGGAAATGACAGACTCGCGCCAAACGAATAGTTATTCGCGTAGTTGGTGCCTTTTTGTGAGGTGCTGGCGGTGCCGTCGGATCCATTGGCTGCAAGCACCGGAAAGCGTGAGGCTCTCGCAGCGCGTACATTGGCTGCGGCGGCGCGCTCGTTCGCCTGCGCCGCCATGAGATCGGCACGCTGAGTCATGGCAGCTCCCACTGCGTCGCTGAGGTTGATCGCGGTCGCAGACACGTTCGTGTCGTCTTTGAGATAGATTCCCGCTTGCGCGGGCAACCCGATCGTGGCGAGCAAGGCGGCGACGTTGGAAGCCTCGCCATTTTGCGCTTGCATCACTGCAAGCTGGGCCTGCGCCACCGGTAACTGCGCGGTGAGAACGTCAGCACGCGCCGCAACCCCGGCGCGGTACTGCGCCTGCACGAGGTTCTCTTGCACTTGCGCGACGTGCAGCGAATCCAGCGCCGCCCGCAATGTATAGCGAGCCTGCAGCGCTGCGAAATATTGCTGCGACACCGTCAAGAGCACCGTTTGGATTTCTCTCGTCAGAGACAGCCGAGCCGCGTCAGTCGAATAACGGGCTGACTCGACTCCCGAGGCGACGTGGCCACCGTCGATGATCAGTTGCCGCACGTTCACCGAGGCGCTGTTCGACGTGAACAACGCGGATGAAGACGTGCCGGCTCCCAACCGGAAAGTTTGTTTCGAGCGATCGCTCGCCGCCTGCACCCCCACGTTCGGCAATGCGCCGCTGCGGGCGATTGCAACGCCGGACTCTGCTTGATCTACGGCGGCTCGGGCAATTTCCAGCTGGGGTGATTGCGATAGAGCAATTTTTTGAACGTCGGAAAGCGACAGCGGCGAGCCCGACGGCAAAGGTGAAACGGCGCGCACCGGCGCCACCGGCTGCGACATCACCCCTGTGGGGACCGCCGTCGGCCGTGCTGTCGGCTGAGCCGCACGTGCGACTAACTTTGACGGCGTCATTTTGTGAGCAGCCGCCGCAAATGCGGGGTTTAGCGACAGCGCCACTCCGGCGATGCAGACAGCGCTGAAAAGTTTTCTCTTCATACCATTTCTTCTTCCCTATGCTCCATGTAAAAAAAGCCTGAAAACAAAGCCGCGGTCGTCACTTCGACGACCGCCGTTGCAAGGCTCACTGCAATGTTTGAGACGAAGATCGCCTTCGACCCCCGGCGGAACTCACGCTTACGGGCGAGCCGTCATGCAACTGGTCGGGGCGCTGTATGATGACTCTAGTTCCGGAGGTTATACCTGGGCCGCTCACTTCGCTCTCGTTGTCCGTCTGTAAACCACGGTGCACGTTGACCGCTTTTGCCTTGCCGTCGCACTTTTTGCAACCTTGTGCATTGCCAAGGATGTAGACGGCGTCGCCGGCATCGTTCTGAAACAATGCGGCGCGGGGTACGAGCACGACGTCACGCCTTTGCGCCTTGACGAACGAGCCGTTGGCGACCATTCCGGCGCGCAACGAAGCCGCGGGGTTCGGCAGTACCACGCGAGCCAGGTATGAAAGAGTGCCTTGCGTCGTAGCGGCATTCACCGTGGAAACGGTTCCATGCCAGTTGTGGCCGGGCAGCGCATCAAGGGTGACGTCCACGACCGTACCTGAATGTATATAAGGAAGGTCTTGCTCAGGAATCCCGATATTGACGTAGACTGGGTCTAGCTGCGACACCTGCAGCAACGCGGTCCCCGGCGAGGCCAAGGCACCCGGATCGACGCTGCGCTGCGTCAGCACGCCGCTAAAGGGAGCGGTTACGACAGTCTGCTGGATCTGAGCTTGAATGAACTGAACGCTCGCGGCCGCCTGGGATACTGCCGCCTGCAAGCTGTGGATCTCCGATTGAGCAGAGCTCGTGGTCCGGCCGCCAAGCGAAGCGTTCTGGGCGGCAACCTGCGCGCTGCGCAACTGCGCCTGCGCTGCGGCTGCTTGCTGTTGCGCCTGCTCGAGCGCCGATTGAGAAACGTAACCCTGGTGCAACAACAGCTGGTTGCGGCGCAAGGTCGTCATCGCGGTATCGTACGCGACCTGCGCCGACTGCAGGTTCGCATTTGCGCTGGCGGAGTTGCCGACATCCCCGCTCTGCGTTTGCGCCAAGCGAGCCCGCGTCTCGGCCAAAGTGCTCAGATTCTGCTGCAATTGCGCTTGCAACGTGGAATCGTCGATTTTTACCAGGACTTCGCCCGCGGTCACGAGGTCGCCGACATTGGCGTTGACGCTCATGACTTGCCCCGTGATAGCCGAAGAAATATTGGCCTGCTGTCGGGCCGCTACTGTGCCGGTCAGGGTCAAGTGCTCGGCGATGTTGCCAAGCCGAGCCGAAGCGACGGTCACCGGCAGTGCCTGCTGATCGGTTGAAGGGGATGCGTCTTTTTTGCCGCAGCCAACCAGCGCTACAAACAGCGCAAGCCAAGTGGCAGCACACAATGATGTATTATGGCGTTTCACGCAAGTGATTACTATCTGGTTTAGACAAATGTTTCGCGAAAATCGAGCCGTTCCAGCGGTATGAACAAACGAGTCTCAACTGCGGTCGCGTGGTTCATTGTTTTTGTGCTGTTTGTCTGTGCAGCCCTCCTGCTGCGCCGCGACCTCGGCCTAGTCCGCTATGATAGGGCACACAACCAAGTTGGGAAGCTGGCGCCGGAGGTGGCTCTTTTTACGCTTGACGGACATGCGACCCGCTTGACGGCATTTCGTGGTCATCCAGTTTGGCTGAATTTCTTCGCCACTTGGTGCGTGCCGTGCAAAGCAGAAATGCCTGACATAGAACGAGAGTACCGCAAATTCCATAGAGGGGGCTTAGAAGTGCTGGGGCTCGACCAGCAAGAGCCAAAATCGCTGGTAGCCGCCTTTGTCGGCCCCTTCGGATTGTCGTTCCCGCTTTTCATCGACCGCGGCGACGCAGCAGACGCCTACCGCGTGCACGCCATTCCCACTTCAGTGTTCATCGATCGCAACGGCTTTGTGCGCGCCCTTCATACCGGCGCGATGACGATGGATCAAATGGAGACAGATCTCAAAAAAATAATGTAAGCGCTGATTTTTTTTTTGAGCGCGCACTTTTTGTAATGTAGGGGTGGGGGTTAATCCCCGCCCAAACTTTTCCGGGCGCCCTACTCTGTTTTTTCGGCGTTCGCGTTCTTGCCGTTGCGGGTGGGCTTGTCGTGTTCCACGAGCCACTGCTCGGCGCGCTTGCCGGAATCGATCTGCGCTTTGACGACAGCGATGTAGCGCGGACATTCGGGTCCGTTGGTTTCGTTGCAGTAACCGCGCACGCATGTCGCGCCGGCATCTTTGAAAAGAACAGGATCCTGACGCTTTAGGATGCGCAATACCTGGAAAGCCATTTCGCGAATCTCCCATTGCGCCATGTTGCACGTACGCAGCGTCAAAAACTCATACCAGGCGCGCGCGTTTCCGGAGACCACGAGCTGGCTGGCTGCTGCGTTCGGTAACACGAAACGCGCATCTTCACCGGGGATGCCGGCATCTAAGAGAGCCTGATAGGTCGCGCCGATCTCTTGCATCAGCGCATCAAAACGGGCGGACACCTCGGGCAACGACGAGATGCGGTGCGGCTTCACATAGGGAAACTGCGCCGCTTTGAACGCAAGATAGCGCTGGCTCTGCTGATCGAATTGCAGATGCCGGTGACGAACTAATTGGTGCGTTGCAGCGCGTGAAATACCGGTGACGCCAAAAACATAGATGTTATGTTCGAGCGTCGAGTGATGACCGGCTGAACGCACTCGCTCAACCGTCTTGATCATGTCATCAGGGCGATCTCGCCAGCGCTGTACTATTACGTCGGGTGCGTTTGCGGAGTAGCAGGTCCGCGCAGCAGTGGCGGTCATCGCTGTGGGGTCGGGTGATTTCTCTAATAGGGTGACGCGCACCGACGTTTCAGGCATACTCTGTGATTTTTCTGCCTTTATGGGGGCCTGTCCGCCATGTGTGTTTGTCGGTGATTTAGAAGGGTAAGGCAACCGTCTTGCGAACGTATGGTCGTTTGCCCCCGGAGTCCCGTGTTTGGGAATAACTTTTCGGTGCAACAAACTGAAAAGCGGGTCCGCACAAGAAGAGGGCTCTCCTCGAATCAGTGAGACCGGTTGCAATCATTTCAAGGAGGNKAWAGSKTTTGAAGCATTCTTACCTCGCGATCGTCGCAGCGGCAGCGTTTGTTGTTGCGGGTATCGCGCCAAGCTTCGCTGACAGTTCTGTCAACGTCGCCGGGCTCCAAGCTTCGATCTCTTCCGGAACGGTAACATCGGCAACGTCCGGAACGCAGGTCGCAGCGATGGGCTCGATGGACTTCGGCAGCCCCCCGTCGGGTGAAGTCCCCATTCTTTTCAACGATCACCACGTGTATGCAAAGCCGGACACGCTCCGTCAGGGACGTGTGTTGGCCGCATTGGTGCAACATGGCACGCTTATGGTGCCGCTGCGCAGCATGTTCGAGGAAATGGGCGCAACGGTTTCCTTCGATCCGGGCAGCAAGTCTGTCACGGCACGCAAGCCGGGATCCGAAGTCCGCGTGACCTTAGGCCAAAATCAAGTCATCATCAACGGCGAGTCGCGTCCTTTGGACGTTCCGCCTATGATGTACAAGGGCGTGCTTTTGGTTCCCATCCGCGTCGTTTCCGAAGCGCTCGGTGCATATGTCCAGTGGGTCCCGGAACAGCACGTCGCAGTGGTGCGCTATCTGCCGCCAACGCCCGTGCCTACACCCGGCGCCTCCGTGGCACCTACACCCGTTCCGACACCGTCTCCCACCGCAACTCCAGCGCCCAAAGCGCCAGAGTACTTGGGATTCATACAGGCCGGCCTGACACGCGGACGCGTTTACAATGAATTCGCTTCAGGCGCGAACAGCCAAGGCGCTTCATACGTCGCGAGCGGTGCCTACCTGTTCGATCCTTTGGCTGTCAAAGTTGACTTCCGTCAAGACAGCTATCTGACGAGTGCGAACGCGGTCGATTCGTTCGGCAACCCGCTGACCGCATTCAACACGATCGACGGCGGCGCTTCAGCAGTGCCCCAATTCCGCGCCAAGCAGTCCACGATCGACGGACGGCTCATGTTCCGGATCGCTAGCCCGCACATTTACGTGGGCGCTAGCTACCTTCAGGCATCCACCAACTACGGGTATCCGCAGTTGCGCGGTGTCGGTGGCGGTCTTGAAAAGCTGCCGGACTTTACGGGCGGCCTCGGCTACTACGGTTCCGTGTACTACTACCCGACGGTTAGTGGAACGTACACGGTGCCGACGGGCCCGAACGCCGGTCTATCGTTCAAGCAACAATACCGTATCGTGAAATATGACATCGGTCTGAACTACGGCTTCGGCGCTTCACCGGTGTACATCTACGGCGGCTACAGTGGCGACCGCTACACGACCAAGCAGAATGCGCCAATCAACCAAACGCATTCCGGTCCTTACCTCGGGTTAGGCATCAAGTTCTAACACGGGCTACATGAAGGAAAGGCACTCCCAAAGGAGTGCCTTTTTTTATCGCAGGTGAGGATAGAAATAATCCATGACGTCGGAAACTTCGTGCACGTCCGGAGCATTGACCATATCGAGGTTGGCAACTTCGTCGTAGGCTCGCAGCTGTTTGAGCGCATATTTGGAAAACCACGTGTTGGGATAATGTTCCATCAGGAAATACCAAAGCGAGTAAGCAGCTTGATCGTAAAACGGCTGCTGCTTTGACTCGAGCATGGAGGCGAACTTCACAACCGCTCCAGGCAGCCAGCGATCGCGCGGATACTTGTTGGCCCAGTCCGCCATGGCAGATTCCACCGCCTGGATGCGGCTTTGCTGTTTCGGCAGTGCCAGCGGCGAGTTGCCTTCGATCATGATATCGTGGATGATGTTGCGGATGCCTAAATTGCTAAGTTTGAATCTCCCAAAATACTCATCCGCGGGGGCGGCTTCCGGCGTCAGTGGTGCCGCCCTGACTTCGTAGATGATCGCGTGCGTATCATCGTACGGTAGTGCTAGTGCATCCTGGAGCGCGGCAGCCCGCGCCGCTCCTCCGCACACACCCAGCAGACAGATTACTAAAAAAATGGGCCGCATGATCATGCGGCCCATTTTCACTGTGGCTGACGCTCTGCCCCTGCTATCTCATCGATTGGAGCTGTAGATTTTAGCGCTTCGGTTTCGCTGGGGCTGCAGGTGCTGAGCCCGGTAGGACAAGGATGTTTCTGTTGGCATTCAAAGCGGCTGCTGGCCCGCCCACGGTGACGTTCGTGGCATTGGCAGCGCTCGCGGAGTTGGCAGCATTGCGCGCGGCGATTTCTTCCGGCGAAACCGGCGCGATGATCTCCGGCTTTTCTGTTTTCGCTAATGCGGCCCAATGCGAGCTCGGGAACTTCTTCAACAGCAAATCGCGGCATCTGGCTGCGGCACTGTCGCCGTCGGGCGTATGCATCTGCCAAAAAACATGCGACATGTAGTAGGCGCGGCCGGGCAACCACGTGTCTTGAGGATATTTGCTCGCCCAATCTTGTAGTGAGTCTTCAGCGGCCGCGAGCGTGCCGTAGAACTTGGCCGCGTGTACCCGATCGAAACCGATCCTCATATTCGTGTCGTGTATGGTATTATTGATACCGAGAATACTGATCTTTTGGTGACCGAAGTACTCGTCCGCCGGAGCCACGCGGATGTGGACGACAGGCTTTGCAAAAGAAACAGGTTGCGTTGATTTGCTGTTGCCCGCCGCGGCGGCATGGCTCGCTTGCGGGATTGTACCGCCAGCCAACGAAACCCCGGGCGCGCAAACAAGAAAACCAGCCGCCACTAGGAGCCATCCAATTTTCATAGCGTCAACCTCGTGGGTAATATATCGGCCAAGTGAGCGCCGCGCGTTACCCATAACAAGCACACGCCCGGGCTGTCCTTTAGTATATGGATACGCCTAGCGGGAGGCGAGTGCCCGATATCACGCTTCGGGTGGCGTGCGCTCAAATCAAAGCCAGGCCACTCCATGAGGCCAAGGCGGCGCTCCAGGACATCCTCTCGGCCATAGGTGCCGCGAAGCGGCGGAGGGCGGACCTCGTAGTGCTGCCGGAGTGCTCCTACCCGGGCTACGTTCTACTCGATACCGATCCGTACGCCCGCCATATCCCAAATGCTCAAGAGGCACTACGTAGCATTGCGGGGGCCGCTGCTCGCCATTGCATTCATGTCGCCGTCGGCATTGCGCGAACCACGGCTTCGGGTCTGCAGAATCAAGCGGTGCTCATCGACGACGACGGTCGCGAACTTGGAAGCTATGCCAAATCGTATCTTTGGAGCTTTGATAGCCGCTGGTTCAAACGCGGACGAGCCCTACGACCCATCGCAACGCGCTTCGGTTCGATCGGCATGATGATCTGTGCAGATGGACGCGTGCCGGAAATTTCACGCCGGCTTGTCGCGCAAGACGCGTGGCTCATTCTCGACCCCACCGCCTGGGTTAGCTATGGCCCTACTTTTGAAGCGATGAAAAATCCGCAGGCCGATTATATGTTGCGAGTGCGCGCGTTGGAAAGCGGCGCATTCATTGCCGCCGCGGACAAATGCGGCTCCGAGCATGATGCCGTCTACTATGTCGGTCGTAGCCAAGTGGTCGCACCGGACGGCAGCGTCGTCGCGCTCGCCGATACGACGACCCCCGCAGTGATTGTCGCTGAAGTAAAGCGCCGGCGTCGACGTACGACGTTCGGCATGCCTAACAATGCCTTTACCGTTCTATCTCGCAGGAGCAACCGGACGGCGAGTCCGGTGGTGTGGGTCGGTGTGTATCAAACGCAGCGTGGCCGCGCGCGATACGAAAAAGAAACGATTCAGACGTTGCAATCACAAGGCGCGGACCTCATCATCCGTACGGACGCGACGCCTGCGCAGTTGCGCACCGCCCTGCGACGCTGCCCGACGATGCAGACCGCATGCGTCGAAGGTCGCGCTATGATCGTTCCCGAACCCGCGCGGGCTGCCGCTCGAGCAGGGACCGATGTGCTCGTGTGGTTGAACCCCCCGAAAAAGTTGCCTGTCCTTGAGATCGCGCGCACGCGAGCCTTGGAGAGCCGCATGTATGTATTGGTGAGTACGCGTCCGCGCGCAGATGTGAGCGCTTGCCTCGTCGATCCAGAAGGTGCGGTTGTTGCCGCTGCGCTGCGCGATACCGTGAGCGCCTTTTTTGCGCCGCTGGACCTAGCGGCGGCACGACGCAAACTCGTCGTGCCGGGCACGCATGTATTCGAAACCGGGTGAGGGCTAATGCCAGAAAATTACAATCCCACAGAAGGCCTCGAACATGTCGAACACGCGCATGAGCTGCTGGAGCGTAGTGAAAGCGCCTTGCTACGGTTTGTGCCGCTCATGGCTGCGGTGCTGGCGATATTCGCGGGACTGTCGAGCCTGTACGCCGGCCGCCTTGGTGAGCGCGCGCTCCATCTAAAAAACGAGGCCGTGCTTGATGAAGTGAAAGCTGCCGACTTGTGGACCGAGTACGAAGCGGAAAGCATCAAGGCCCACGTCTATACAGCGGCTGGTGTTTCCACGAATCCTGCATCGAGTGCGAAACTGCGGGCGACCATTGCCAAATACCGTCATGAGCAGGGACCGTTGCGCGACGAGGCTCTGAAGCTCGAGCGCGAACGGGATATTGCGCTTGCGCGGTCCGATGAAACTGAAGCCCGCAAAGGCGTATTCGACGTCGCGCTTGCGCTCTTCGAGGTTTCGATCGTGCTCACTTCCATCGCGGCTATGGTCAAGCGTCCGTTCTTATTTCTGATGGCGGCGGTGGGCGGCATCATTGGGCTTGTGTTCTGCCTGCGTGGAATTTTCTCGGGCCCATTGTGAAGCATTCGCACCAATTGTGAAACGTACCGATTTTCTTGTGCTCGCCTTGGCTCTCGCGGCCGTCGCTGCAGTCGTGCTATACCGCACAACTGCCGGCCACACGGCACTGCGACCCTTCGTCCCGCGCATTACCCTTGCACCGAAGCAGGCTGCGGTGTTCCGCGGCGACTCGCTGCAATTCTCAGCAGCGGTCGTCGGAGCCGCCGGACCTTATACGGTGACGTGGAGCGTCATCGGCCCGGGATCCATCGATGACAGCGGGCTTTACCAAGCGCCGGATGCGCTCGCGGTCGCCAACATCGTTGCCAGCGCTGGTTCCGGACTCGCTGATTCCGCGACTGTGCAAACCGTGAAGCCTCCCAGCGCGCAGCGCAGCCTTGCGCTGGTTTCTTGTTACGACGATGCCACGATTGACGTGCACGATGCAGCTGATATCCGGCAATTGGGCTCGCTCAGTTTGCGGGGCCGTACCGCCGGGGTCGCCATTGACGCACGCTCTCGGCGCGCATTGATCGCAGCCGACGCGCAAGTGTATGCTTTGAATTTGAAAAGCATGCATTGGAAAGCATCAAAGCCCTTGGCGAATGTCCGGTTCTCGCAAGCGGCGTTGCTTGCCGGCGGGCTATTTGCGGTGACCGACAATAATGCGCAAAATGGCAGCGCGGGCGTCCGAATCTTTCGCATCGATTCTGTCGGCGTGCCGCAGCTCGTTTCCTCGATCGCAGCCGGCGAGACACCCGAAGGAATCGCGGTGGCTGACGATGGCCGCACGTTCTATGTCACGAATATCAACAGCAATTCGATCATGCGCTTCGCATTGCAACCAAACAATAGGATTCGGCGCACCGGCATGGCTGCCACCGGCACGCGACCCTTTGGTATTGCAGTGGATCCGGTGCACCAGTTATTGTTTGTCGCAGACAATGACACCGCGACCGTCTCTGGTGCGCGCTCGCGCCCAGGTCTCGAGCGCTTCGCGCTTCCCGGTTTGCGTCGCATCGGCAACGTCAGCAGCACAGGGTTTCCGACCTCTCTGCCTTTAGGCGTCGCAGTAGATCCGGAGTTGAATCGTTTATTTGTGGCCAATGAGGGTGACGGCAATGTCATCGTCTACGATTTGCCGTCAATGCGCCGGCGCGCGACGCTAGACGTCGGGCTCACTCCCTGGCTGCCGTCGGTGGACAAGCAGCGGCATCGCCTGTTCGTACCAAATGCACGCGCAAACTCCATGGATGTCTACGACACTAAGGCGCTGCGCGCGGTGCGCCGCAACGTTCCCACTTGTTCCTACCCGACGTCTATCGGAGTGAGCGCCTCTTAACTATGCAAGCACTCTATGCGACCGCCACCGGCGGCGATCTCCCACTCGATAATATCGCGATCGGGGATCGCCCTGAGCCGCAGCCAGGACCGGGCGACGTGCGCGTTCGCATGCGCTCGGCGACGCTCAATCAGCACGATTACTGGACGCTGCGCGGAGTCGTAGGGTATCCGATCACGTTACCGCGCATTTTGGGCTGCGACGGCGCGGGCGTCGTGGATTCATACGGTCCCGAGCGGCCAGCCGGCACGCCTGAAGTCGGCTCCGAAGTCTTGCTGTATCCGCTGCGTTTTTGCGGCCACTGTCTGGGATGTCTTGGCGACGATCCAATGCTCTGCCGCACTTTTACCATGCTGAGCGACGGCCCGTTGGAAGGCTCATTCGCGCAGTACGTCATTCTGCCGGCGTTGCACGTCGTACCAAAGCCCGGGAATTTCTCGTGGCCGGAATCCGCAGCGCTCAGCGTCACCTACTTGACTGCGTATCGCATGCTCTTTGTGAAAGCCGGGCTGCGGCCGGGTGAAACCGTGCTCGTTCACGCCGCCGCGAGCGGCGTGGGCAGCGCCGCCACCCAAATGGCTGCCGCTGCCGGCATAACCGTGTTCGCGTCTTCGCGCTCGGCAGACAAACTCAAAGTTGCTGAACGACTAGGAGCTTCCCATTTGATCCCAGCCGGCAGAGATGCGGCCAAGGCGATCTTGCAGCTCACCGGCGGCAACGGTGTGGATGCGGTGATCGAAACGGTCGGGGAGGCGACCTGGGGAACCAGCGCGCGCGCGGTGCGCCAAGGCGGAAAGATCGTTGTGGCGGGCGCGGCCAGTGGGCCGAATCCCGGCGCGGACCTTTCCCGCGTTTTCTGGCGTCAACTCAGCATTGTGGGCTCTACGATGGGCTCGTTGCCGGAATTTTTAGCGATGCTCCAATTCATGCAGCGCAAGGGGCTGAAACCGCTGATCGACTCAGAACTGCCGTTAGCGCAAGGGCGCGCGGGCTTTGAAAAGCTGGCCGCGGATGCCAACATCGGGAAGATCGCTCTTTCTATACCCTGACTTTGCATAGACCGAACGCGGCTTAGATCTGCCACTCGTATGAATTCCAAAAATCGCTGACCGCGGGAGCCGGCTTAAAGTTTTTCAAATCGGAATTCACCGCGTCGATATTCGAGCGCCACACGATCGTGTGGATCGGCACGGCGTCATGAATGCGCTCTTGGATCTTGAAGTAGTAGGGACGTCGTTGGTCACGGCGGTAGAGCCGCTCTGCCTCGTGTTGCCAAACCCCGATATCCGGATCCGCGTAGAAGGTGTAGTTTTCGCCGTGCGGCGGTAACTGATCGGGGCCGATCGTCAGCGTGTTGTCGGGATCGGGCACCGTGTACTGCCACGCAAACAAGGCGAGATCGAAACGGCCGTGCGCCAATATGCCGTTGCTGCCATAGGTCGCAAACAAGATGTCTGCGGGATAGTTGTGGATATCGAGTCCGATGCCGACCGCGCGCAGGTCCTCCTGCATCAGCTCTTCGGCTTTGGCCCGGCTGGTGTTTCCGGATACTGTGGAGATGGAAAGCTGCAGACGTTCACCGTTCCGTCGCATAGCGCCGTCAGGGCCGGGCAGCCAGCCAGCGCGCGCAAGCAGCGCTCGCGCTTTAGCCAAATCGAGCGGATAGGGGTTCACGCTCTTGTCAAAAGCCCACGACAGGGGTGCAATGTCGGCCATGCCCGGCTGGTCGACGCCGAAGTAGACACTGTCGACGAGTTTCTTCCAGTTGATTGAATACGCTATCGCCTGGCGGATGCGTGCGTCGCTCAACGGATACCGTTGGCAATTGAAATTGACGTGCTCGAAGACCATGTTGGGAACAGCAGTGACCCGCACCCCGGGCAACGACTTGAGCGTGAAATACTGCACTTCGGGAGCATCATAGTACAAATCGGTGTCATGACCGCGGACGCTTGTCAACAATGTGTTGGTACTGGGAATGATCTGATAACGGATTTCGCGCAGCCGCGGGGGACCGCGCCAATAATGCGGATTGGCTTTGAGGGCGAGCAATACGCCCGGTTCCCAACGCGCGACGACGAACGGACCGCTGCCAACGGGGTGATTGTTGAACGCGATATGATTGAGATCGGCGTACGAGCGTAATAAATGTTCGGGCAAGATCGAGCCGACGTTGCCGTTCCGCATGAAATTCGCGATAAAAGACGCGAGCGGGTATTTCAGGTGCACGACGAGCGTCAACGGATCGGGCGTGTCGATTGCTGAAACGGCGTCGTAAGGATAGCGATACGGCAGATTATTGTTCGGGTTCATGATCTGCTGCCATGTGAACTTGACGTCTGCGGAGGTGAGGGGAGCGCCGTCGGAAAACTGCACGCCGCGGCGCAGGTGATAGGTGATCGTCTTGCCGTCGCTGCTGACC